>ERZ1034897.602-NODE-602-length-17157-cov-5.724594_pt1 | contig 17157 bp, 15 predicted proteins | sample MGYA00520629_ERZ1034897 | MGnify/ENA primary metagenome ERZ1034897 (study PRJEB33766, sample SAMN09781789) | gut metagenome | biome: gut microbiome | host: Homo sapiens | place: Madagascar | study: EMG produced TPA metagenomics assembly of the PRJNA485056 data set... | reverse complement strand
TCCAGTTTATCCTTCCCACTCCAGTCCAGGTTCCTGGCTACCCTCAACCGATTGGCGCAAGCCAGGCCAGGGGCGAGATGACCATCGAAGGGTCCTGAACGGCATCTCGCCCCCAAGGCGATAGAAGGGAAGCGAACATGATCGATTTCGACATCTTTACGATTCGGGGGGCGAAGCGGTTCCTCCGCGACGCTTTGCATACCAGCGCGCTCGACGTCGAGGATATGGCGCAAAAGGCTCTGGGTGAAGAAGTTGCGGTGTACGACGATGTTCGTAGAAGGCTGGAGGGGTCTGTCGCTCCCGATGACTTGCTGCTGCACCTCAGACATGTCACGGCGAACACGGACGAGTGCGCATCCATCCGCGAGAGTGGAATCCTCGGTATCAAAGATGTGCTCTCGAGCCCCAATGCGCTCACAGACCTCTTCCTGAACTGCGGAGTCAACTATGACAAGAAGGATGATTCTGTGATTGTTAAGGGGATGAGGTATCCCCTGAGCCGGGTCGATGATCCCTTCTTCAATAGAATGCCCCACCTCCCGGTTGACGATCTCCTGCACATTCTCGCGAAGGACTCAGTCGTCAACGCCTTCATCCACGAGTCGTGCATCCGAAACTATTCCTCGATTGCGGTGAACCCAGAGGTCGTGGGAGTGTTGGAAAAGAATGCCGGACGCGAGGGGCTGAAAGCGATTGAGGACTGGAGGAGCAATGCCTCCCCGTACGTGGTGGAGTTCACGGCGACGCTCGGGGAGCTCGATTCGGGAAACCTCGTTCCGGATGACGGAGACGAATTCCTGCTGAGAGGCGCCCTTTGCTCGAAAGATGCCGTCTTCAATAACCTGGTTTTCCAGGCGCTTATGGTCTGCGCGCGGGGCGTCGACCATCTTTACGCTTTCATGCCCCCTGGCTGCAGGGTGCCGCCCTCGTCGATTGCTCGGATAACTCCGTTGGATGCTTTTTGCGGCAGCCCCGAAAATCGGAGAGATTCGATGTGCGACAGGGAGAGGTATTGCCCGATTTGCCAAAAGGGGAAATGAGGATGCCTTCGTTGTATGCGCTGCATCCCCTTCTGAACGTAAGCCTAATTAAGTATCGCGAGGTACCGCGTAGCGTCACGAAATGCCGACTCCCATGAAGCCGCGGTGGGGGCGGTGCGCCTAATCTATAGAGTGGTCACGGACTGAGGTGCCAATTTGGCACCTCAGTCCGTCCGACGCAAGACCTCCTTCCCGCGGCGACGGGCCATGAAGCCGCCCCGAGATGCCCCCGCCTACTCGCCCGTCCCACGCTCAAGCGGCTCCTCCCACTGCCTGACGCTCTCCTGGACCTCGGTGGGAGAGACGCCGAAGTTGCGGAGGTGTTTGACGACGTGGTCGGGGTCGAGGCGGGAGAGCATGACGAGGACGCACCTGGCCATGACGCGCTTCTCCTCGTAGGAGTACGGCTCGAAGATCGCCGTCGGACTGAGGGAGGCGACCCTGTCCCTCAGGTGACTCCCATCGTTCAGCGCGAGACGGTACATGACCCCGGACAGTGCCTTGCCGACTGGCCCCATCCTTCCGACCAGTGCAGGGTCGCGAGCGAGCATCTCCATCTTGATGCCGTAGTTGAACGTGCTGTAGCCCTCGACGATTCTCCTGAGGACGTTGCCGATGACGTATGACTCCGCCTCGTCCTCGGCCACGGAGGACGCAAAATCGTAGGCGCTCTTGAGGAGCCTCTGGTACTCGCTTTTGCTCATCTCGTAGTTCTCTATCCCGTCGCGCGTCAGACGGAACACCTTGTAGGGAATCTTGCCGCCATGGAAGGTCTTGAGCGTTTCGCTCAGGTCGCTGAGGATGCGCTCGGTCTCCTGGAAGGCGTTGAGGCTGTGCGTCATGACGGTGACCCTGCTCTCCTCGTTCGCCGTGAGAATGCCCTCGAAGCGCTCGCGCATGAGCGAGCAGATTCCGATCTCGTTTTCCACGTCGAAGCTGGAGATGGGGTCGTCTAGCACGATGTACTGGGGGTCGGCGTCCTCGCTGCCCTCGAACCTCCCGCGGCCGCTCTCCGAGAAGAAGTAGCAGAGGGCGAGCACGTTCCTCTCGCCCGCTGAGACGTCTTGCGGGTGGACCGGCTTCCCGCGGGACCTGATCTTGTATACGTTGCCCTCGGGCACGAGGACGAACCTCTCGGTGTCGAAGTAGACGTTCACAAGGAAGGAGTTGATGACCTCTGCGGCGATGTTGGTCATCGCCATCCTCGTCCGCTCGCGGCTTAAGTTTGCGTTGAGCTTTCTGCAGCGCTCTTCTATCTTCTCCAGCTTTTCCTTCGCGGCGGAGAGCTCCGCTTTCGCGCTGTCCAGCGCCGCTATCTCATCCTTCGCGTCGAGCCATGCAATCTGGTCGGCGAGACCCAGCAGTCGCCCCCTGAGGGCGTCTCTGTCCCTCACCGAGGCGTTGATGGAGTCGATTTCCTCGTTTGCCGCCGCCGCCTCCGCGTTCAGGGCAGCTATGGCCTCGGCGAGGCCGAGGGGGGCCGTCTCGACCTGGGCGTATATGGCGCCGAGCCGCGCGCCCACCATTCTCTCGTAGGAAGAGATGGTCGCGTTGGCCGCGGCGAGCGCCTTGCGGTAGCCGGCGAGCAGCTCCTCCGGGATATCCCCCAAGGCCACCGCGTCTTCGTTGATCTCCGGAATCCTCGCACGGTCTAGGTCCGCCCTGTAGGCCTCGACTGCGTCGCTGAGCACCCTCAGGATGCTCTCCTCGAGCGACTCCCGGTACTCTGGGGTCAGCTCCCGCTGGCACATGGGACAGACCGTCGTTTCATCCCTTGAGAACACGTTGCGCGCCATCTCGACGATCTCCTGATGCCCTTCCTGGACGAGCGACATGATCCTCCGCTCTCGGTCGGTCAGGACGGGCTCGTCGAGCTTCTTCGAGAGGAGCGTGACGAGCCCGTCCTCGTCGAAGAGAGAGGGGTCGAGCACAGGGACCCGCCCTGCGATCGCCGACCCTGCGGCCTCCGCCCTCCCGAGTTCGGCAAGCTTCCGGTCGAACTCGTCCTGAAGCGCCTTTCGCGGTTCCTTGGTCTCGGACGCGAGGATTGCGTCCCATCGGGCGATCGTCAGGCTGGGCCTCACTCCATCGATCGCGGCTCGGCGGTCGGCCCACCCGCCGTCTTTCGCAGCGGTCTTCGCTGTCTTCTCCAGGTTGGCGATCGACTCTCGCCCGCTCTCGAGGCGGTTCCGCACGCCCCGCTGCTCCGCGAACTGTTTTCCGAGCTCGACGAGCTCCTCGTCTATCTCGTTGATCTTCTTCTTCGCGTCCGCCTGCTCGCCGAGCATGACGATGCTCTCTACGCCATCCGCCTCGACGAGGACCTTCTCCCTCACGTAGTCCTCGTTGAACACCCGAATGCGGGCGCGCTCGCCCTCGGAGAGGGGAACGGCTTTCCCGTCGGTGCCGTAGAGGTAGCCGCCGGCCGATGTCCCCGACGCGATTCCGGCGATTTCCCTCGAGAGCGTCGTCTTTCCCGACCCGTTCCTCCCGAACACGATTGACGCCCTGCAGGGGACCCCGTTCGAGTCGTCGCCGAACAGCTGGAAGTTTCTCCCCTGGGTGAAGGGCCCGGACTCGACGTGGACGCCCCTGATGGACGGAATGCTTCCCTGCATGGCGACTCCCTTCCTTTCCGGCGCCGCGGGATGCTCGCGGAGGGGCGCACGGCGACCCGATCCTTCGTCTGCCGAAAACAGTATCCACACGTTTTTAAGCGTTTCCAGACATCGCCTCGGGAGGCCTCCACGCCCGCTCAGGCGCCGCGGGGGCTGCCGCGCCGGTCGGCGGCGCGTAAAGGGCCCGCAAAATCCCTCCATAGCCCCTCGCGCGCGGAACCGGTGGAGGGAGTGGCCGGGGGCCTCTTCGCAGGCTCCTTGACGCGCCCCTCCCCGGGCTCCCCCGGCAGGAGGGCCGGAGGCAAGCGCACTTGCATCCGGCGGACGCGGCCGCGAGAGAGAGGAGAACGAGACGCAGGAGAGGCTCATCCCCGACGAGGCGGCCGCCCTCGAGCAGGACGGGCGCGTGTGTTTTGTCAATAAGATTTGAGCAGAAGAGGGTGGCATCGAAAATCCGTACCTAACGGATGACGTCAGGAGAATGGATGTACTCATTCGAAGACAGGATGAGGGCCGTCGAACTGTACATCAAGTACGGGCACAGCGTCGCGGACGTGATAAGGGAGCTCGGCTACCCGAACAGAGGCTCCCTGCGCAACTGGTTCAGGGAGTTCGAGGAGAGCGGCGACCTGCGCGCGGGCAAAGCGCGGCCCCGCTCCTTCTCCGACGGGCGGGTGCGTGCCACCGTGGACCACTACCTCGAGCACGGCAGGTCGCCGGCTCGGACCGTGCGCACGATGGGCTACCCGAAGAGCAAGGCCACGCTTGTCGCCTGGGTCGACGAGCTCGCCCTCGGGCAGCGGCACGAGGTGAGGGCGTGCGGCAATTGCACGCATTCCTAAGAGGACAAGGTCGACGCGGTGGCAGCCTTGGAGACGAGGAGCAAGCCGGCCGCCGAGCTCGAGGGGCGGGCCAGGGAGCTCGAGCTGCGCAAGGCGATACTCGAGGGGACGGTCGAGCTCCTGGGAAAAGACCCGGGCGGCGACCCGAACCGGTTGACGAACAGGGAGAAGACGCTGCTGGTCGGCTCCCTTAGGCCGTCATGGGCCTTGAAGGACCTGCTGGCGGGCGTCGGGCTCGGGAAGTCCAGCTACTACTACCAAGTCGGTGCGATCGCGGTGGGCGACAAGGACGCCGAGCTGCGCGAGCAGGTGCGCGCCGTCTTCGACGCCAGCGACAAGACGTACGGCCGCAGGCGCGTCCACGACGAGCTGGCCGCGGGCGGCTCGCCGGCCGGCGAGCGCAGGATCGTGAGGATCATGCGCGAGGGGCGGCTGGCGGCCCGCGGGCGCAAGCGGAGGCGCGGCTACGGCTCCTACAAGGGGGGGGATATCCCGGCGCCCCGGCAACAAGGTGGGGCGCGACTTCCGCGCGGGGCCGTCCAACTCCCCGCGGCTCACCGACGCCACGCAGTTCGGCATCCCCGCGGGCAAGGTCTTCCTCAGCCCCGTGCTCGACTGCTTCGACGGCACGCGATAGCCAGCTGGACCGCCAGAGGCGGTTTCTCGTGCATCACTCAGATTGCGGCTGCCGCCACCGCTGGCCGGAGTGGATATCGATCCGCGAGGAGGCCGGCATCACGCGCTCGATGTCAGCTAAGGGCTGCAGCCCCGACAACTCGGCGATGGAGGCTTCTTTGGAAGGATGAAAAAACGAGATGTTCTACGGGCGGGACTGGAGCGGGGTCACGGTCAAGGAGTTCATCGACCTCATCGGCGAGTACATCGAGCGCTACAATACCAAGCGCATCAAGCGCTCGCTGGGCGGGATGAGCCCAATGGACTACAGGAAGAGCCTCGGCCTCGCTGCCTAGGGCTCAAGGTGCGGAAAACGATGTCATCCCCTTCCGCTCAAATCCTCTTGACGAAACACAAATGGCTACGGGGACCGCAGCCTTGAGGCATGCGTCAGCACGCTCAACCTGAGAATCCCCAAGTTTAGGACGGGGAGCTTCTTCCCCGAGGACGTACTCGAGCGCTACCAGCGCGTGGATGGGGCCCCGTCGTGGCGGCGGCAGAGATGTACGTCACCGGCACCTGGCAGCTGAGGCGCCGCGTGGGGCGCACCGTCTCGTCGGTCTTCCGTGCCATGGACGCCGCCACCGCCGTGGCCATGTACCACGTGGCGTGCAAGATGCTGGAGGGATGCTGCCCGAGGGCGGCAAGGGTGCTCGAGGAGGCGGAGCCCGACGCGCTCACGCACCCTGACTTCCCGCCGTCGCGCTGGAAGTGTCTGCACACCAATAACGTGCAGGAGCGCGCCAACAGGGAAATCAAGCGCCGCTCGCGCATGGTACCGGTTTTCCCGTCGGAGAGTTCGCCGCTCATGCTCGTGGGCGCTGTCATGTGCGACCAAGCCGAGACATGATCCGGCTCGCACTACTTCTCGGAGAGGAAGATGGCCGAGATGCACAACGCGCGATCGCGTCGAAAATGTTGGTGTAAGGGTGACACCTTAGCACCCGTTTAACGAGAAACGGCCTCCGTCCTAGAATCTGAAATCACCACAACAACAGGCTCTAGGAAAGAACGAAGACCGCTATTGAAATCTTAATAGACACGATGCCGGACATCCTCGTAATGTCCCGAGTCCAGGTGAAGTAGGCGAAACCATCCGGCGCAATTTGAGCTAAGAGCCACAATCGCATTCCCATATAGTCGGCCATCCATATGCACCGGCCCCTAGAATTGAGATTGACAAATATATCCCTTGCACGCATCCATTTCCCAAAGAGCGCACAAGGGATAATCTTCAAATCGTCGAATTCTATGGAATGAATAGCAGGACTCTGAATGAATAGCAGGACTCTTATTTACTAAGCGCTTTCTTGAAGGCCTTAATCGCAGGCTTGGGCAGGATGGCCCTCAAAGCCCCCTTCGCATAAAACACAACGCCGCGCTCACGTTTCTTGTAGAGTCGCTCCACGGCGCCCCAGTCACCATTAGCGTATGCGTCAATATATAGCTGCCTGTCCTCGGGAAGGACACTCGGTTGACGAAGCTGGTCGTTGCCCTTAGCGATATCGTTAAACTCAACAGGGTACAAGTCCAGAGCATTGCTGGCCTCAACGAACTTCCTGCCGCGGTCGTTATTCACCAGCAAGCAGGAGACGCCCTTCATCTGATTGAACTTATCAGCATCCTTCAGAACATCAGGCCTATTGGCCTCAACACCCCAAAAATCGCCGATAGTAAGGTCACCGGCACGGAACCGACCTGCATAGGGACACCTATAGCAGCTGTCGCGAAGCGTCTTGAGGTTCAAGAACATATCGTAGTAGGGGGATTTCGCCGCAGGAATGGTGACCTCTCTTCCGTCTTCAAGCAGAAGAAGGAGGAGGAGAGAATATTCCCACCCCTCACGCTTGCACCTAAACCGAAAATCAACCACAGGAGACCCAAGCTGTTTGCCATAGTCCTCAACGCAACCCGCAAACATACGCCCGGAAGGAACACCATGGCAGACCAGGTCAACGGTTGTTAGGTTCTGATAATCGCGCCCGAGGAAACCCCTAAGGCCAGCGACTTGGCAGGGCGTACCGCAGAACAGGACCTGCCTGTCCTCACGAAGATCCGCCTTAACATCGGCAAAGCAAACTCCAGCATCGCTCTGCACGTATTTTGAGTTGAGCAGTGGGAGAAGCTCACCAACGTTCGCCGCGCGACGGTGCCGCACCCGAAGGGTGTTCCCCTCGCGCTCATAGGCAGCACCATATGCAATTCCACCAGATGAAATAAGTTCACGTGCGACGGCACCGAAAACTCCGCCGGAAGCGGACTCCGAGACATCATCCCTACCAGCAGCGGCAAAGAACGGTCCGACGGAATTAGAGCCTATCCCCCGGTTGAGGCCGCACGCCCTCGTGCATGCGCCGCAACCGATACAGAGATCGCTGTTAATTGCAGGAAGAACAAACCCGTCCCTGCCCTCGAGCATGATGATGGCGCCTTTCGGGCAAACGGCGGCACACGCCCCGCATCCGCAGCAATGCGACGGCGACTCAAACAATGTGGGAACTTCGCCCCTTTTCACGGTAGACATGCAGTTATCCCCCTATTTGCGAGCCGAAATGAGCCTGCGCAGAACATCGGCGTTCATATAAACGGAAAAAGCCAGCGCAATTGCCAGGCAGGAGATTGTGCACAAAAAGCCCGCACCGTAGACGGACAGATAATAAAAAACGAACACGCCGACAATTGAAACCAAAGTCATAACTTGTTCCACACGATCTTCGATAAGCTTCGTAAACTTGGCGACCTTAATTCTGCGGTACTCATTCACCACGATCATCGCCAAGAGCGTTGCAACAGATGCGCCATAAAGGCCGAAGTGCGGAATCAGCACGACGCACAGAACGGCGCAAAGGACCGCAGACACCGCAGTGGTGGTACCCATAATTCCGGTCTCCTTATGCGCGGTGAAGATACCGCCGTAAAAGCCGGAGATGTTGCTGAAGTACGTCGCCAGGAGCAATATCGGCACATACAGCAGGCCCTCGCCGAATGAGCCCTTGATCAGGACGCCGTACACGAGAGGCATAAGCGCGGACATGAGCAGGACGACGCTCATCATGAAACGCCTTAGCGCTCGGTACACAGAGTTGTAAAACTCGGACTCATTCTCGTCAGAGTTAAGAGCGCGCGCCGAGCTCTCCTTCCAGGACTGATAGAAGAAGCCGTACACCTGGTCCATGACGCCGGGAAACTTGTACGACACGGCATACACTCCGGCGGCAGAAGCACCGAGCGTGTTCATGATGATAAGCCTGTCCAGCAGGTTGTTAATAGTCCAGGAAACCTTGTTGGGGATGAGGGGAAAAGAATATCGCAGAAGGTCCCGAGCATAGGAAATGGAGAAAGCCGACGGATCGATATAGCGCCAGAGCTTCCGCATGACCATGAACACGAGGGCAACACCGCCCTGCGCAATGACCGTGGCGGAAAGCATGCCCACAACGCCCCAACGCAACACGGCGATGAAGAGGACGTTTAGCATGATGGCAAGAGCGCTCGCGGCGAAGTTCATGACGGAATATCCAACGGTATCCCCGAAACCACGTAGGACCGCAGAAGCCATCTGCAGAAGCGCGCCAGCGACAACAAGGCCCGCGACCCAGCCAAGATTTTCTGGCTTAAATAGCAACCAGGCCAGAATCGCCAAGACCGCAAAGCATACACAGCCAGCAAGGAGAACAGCGCATGACGCCGTCACGGCTTTAGTGCGATCTTCATCGGTGCGACAGTCGATGAGGAATCGGAAGAGCGCTTCGTCCATAAGTAGAGAAACGGCGGGAACGCAAAACAGGGCGATAGTGTTGATATAGTCGACGGTACCATAGTCGCCAGTGGAAAGAACTGAGGTATAGAGCGGCAGCAGAAGAAACGAAACAAGCTTGGTTGCCATTCCGCCCACCGCGATAATGCCAGTGTTCTTAATAAGTCGACGCGTCTCCCCCATTACGAAAGCGCCCTTCTAAGATAGGCCCAGGAATGCTCCCGCAGAGAATCCAGGCGAGAGTCCACATCGCTCCAGTCGCAAGGGGCAATATCGTCGGCACACACAACGTCAACGCAGCGATCAGACAGCCCGATATTGCCCAACAAATCGCGCATGCGCGCACCAGACTTATCTGTTGCGTATGCGCGGAAGGGCTTCTGAAAGAGAACTGAGAATACAGTTGCATGAAAGGAATTGGTAAGAATAAGGTTTGCGTGCGCAATAAGTGAGACGAACTCCTCAGGACCAATGCCAAATAGGTTAACTGAATTTGGAATGTCTAGTTTTATCTCAGATATATAAGCGACCTTCATGCCTGTCGTCTCTGCCGTCGCGACGGTGCTCTCGATGAGTTCAGGACACTCGCGCAGCAAATACATGAAGATGTACTCGCCTTGAAGAACTATCTTCGACGTCATCCCAGCGTAATCAGCAGCATTCAGAAGAAGCGTAGGGTCAAGAACCACATCAATGGGTTTATCGACAAGCGGCTGAAAGAGCGGAATTGTCTCCCCTTCACGGACGGATAGATAATCGAATTTAGAAAGAAGTCTGGCAACCAGCTCCTTATCAAAGTTCTCTGGCTTAAAGGACGTATGGGCCAAACTGGGCGCATAAGCTACGCGACGCTTGTTTCCCGCAAAAGATAGAAAATATGGCTCGACCACTCCGACAGTACAATCGAGATTCCAAATCTGATCACTGCCACAGATAAAGCAATCAAACTTATCAGCCATTTTAGATAAAGAAGTTTCGTTTTTCCAGGAAACGGATTCAGAAGTCAAGTTGTAAAAACTATTTGCAAATCGTTTAAATGAAGCTTTTCTAGAAGAGAAGCGACTCAACCGACATAATACTCTCAATGTAGTTTTAGGATGACGCAGCTGCAGCAAACGATACTGCTCGTAATCTCGAGCTCGATAATCAATGATCCTCACCTCATGCCCCATGAGAGTCAAAACGCTCTGAAGTGCATACGCTTGCAGCGCAGAGCCAAAATTAAGCGCTCCGTGAAAAGTGATGGTTCCAATTAACATTCTCTATTTAGTCCTGTTCAGATAAAAGTGAAGGGCATCTGAAAAAGCAAGCCCAACATTACCGCCAGAGGCAAGAGCCGTGGCGGCCAAGAGATACAAACGATAATTCGAAGTGCGAAGCGCAAGCTCGATGTCGCCCCAGCAATCCGGCAGCCGCGTCTTCATTGATCTAAACTCTTCAATTGAGCAAAAAGTCGAACAGCAGCATTCGAACAAAGTGCGCCTCTGCTCATTATTAAGGGTTACAGTCCTACCCAGCAAAAGGGGGCCGAATAATGGAAGAAGATGATCATAGTCAACTTCAGAATATGTAATATTGAGCTCAGAACGCCAGCCAATCAGCTCATCAAGCACCCAAAAGGAGTCAAGGCCTTTAACGCTTGTGGGAGTAGAATGCATGATGGAGCCAGGTCGAATGCGGTAATTATATCCGTCCAAGTCGTAGCATTTTGACTCCTTATACTTCGGCTCAATGCAAATCGGTTGCACAAGGTCTTCATACCAAGCTCCAACCGGAAAACAAAGACCATCCCAAACGCAACGACGATAGAGTCGTCCCCAGGGAGCCATCCAAGATACCCTGTCTTTCTCCCGCTCTCCCAGCACGCCCTCATCAGACATATATCTAAATGTTGATGTAACATAATCATCAGAAGTTCGATCTAGTCGACTTTTCATAGCACATAGATAGCCTGGGGCAATCGTATCATCAGAATCGACGAACATAATATATTTGCCCCTGGATATCCGGAGACCAGCGTTGCGCGCAGCGGATAGCCCCCCATTAGTTTGATTAACGACTCGTACATTCGAAACTCGGTCATATAAATGAGCGATGGCCCCAGAATTATCAGTAGAACCATCATTAACGATGATGACCTCATAAGTCCCGTCGACGCTTTGGGATACAACCGAATCTAAGCAATCCTTTAGATACTTTTCAACGTTATAGACAGGAATAATAACTGAAATATCAAACGAAACCTCATCGTTCAAAAAGACCGGCTGGAGCATATGCCCAGGCCGTGATGAAGCCGAATCCAGCAATGCGCGATCACCGTTGTATGGCGCCTCATTTGACAATGCAAAGGAACGAATTATTTGATATAGAGGCCCGGATAGCAAACAATTAATTATTTTCTTAATTAACGCTTTGACTTCAATCAAGAAATAGCTCCTTACAACTGGGAGAAATTAATCCAAATAAATTAGAGGAAAATAGTCATTTATCTGAATTGATGCAAATAAGAGACAGCAGGAAAGGAAGAAAGAAGTAATTCAATGGGTTACCAACAAGTAATACGACTTCAAAAAAGGCCATAAATAGGTAAGAAACCAGAGAGGCTTGGACGCAAGCCTGAAGATTCGACCCCTCAACTGATTTAAGGCAACCATAAGACAGGCAAAACACAGATCCCAATATCAATACGAACCCAATAACGCCTGTGGCAACTAAATAATAGACGTAGCTATTATCCAACCATAGCGTGTTATAAGGGGTAAGACCCATTCCATAGGAGCTGTTGGAGACATAGCCAAGTCCAACCATTAAGCGACCACTTCTAAATAACTCAGGCAAAGCATGGTCCAACAAAGTCAATCGATTCGATTGAACAATGGCACTATCAAGCGACATCGAGCCAAGAACGCTCGAAGTAGCGTACGCAATAGCCATCAAAAGCACCAACCTTGAAACACGGTGGGCGAGCCTAGAATACTTGCCGCCGGTTTTAAGGCGTCCTGAACAATAGAACGCAATAAGCAGAGCTAAACCAATTAACGAACTACGGGAAGCGCTGCAGAGCAACATCAGCAGGGCCACAACTAGTAATCCAAAATCTATGGAACAGATGAACCAGCCTTGACCACGTCGCTCCTCACGCGCGTTCATAAATATAAACATCATGAACAAAGCGACGCACATTCCTCCAAGTGTATTTGGGTGGCCAAACCCAAATACCGTTCGAATTCTTTGGTCGGCACTAAAAAGAGATGACAACCCACTTAAATTTACGTCACCAAAATGTGTAAACAGCTGGACTGTCAAAATAATGCCTAGCAAATGAAAGCAAAGAGCGCAGAAACCCTGATGGATATTTCTATCTCTGACATACCAGGCCGTAAAAATAACCACAAGGAAGAAGAGGGCCGTAGTTTGGCCTATACCTAAACTCCCAGGCATCCTTGGATTGGTAAAGACATAACAAAACAGCACAATGTGTGACGCAAGCAATACAACAAAGCCAGAAAAAGCGGTAGGTCTATATATTCCTTTATTTAGTTCTAAGAGCCAGCATGCTCCAACAAATGTAAGGTAAATAGCCTGAATAATAATGGTTAAAGCAGAGGAATCAATAACCTGAGCAATAACAAGCACTCTGGTTGCATATACGGCCGCAAATAAAAAATAGAACACTAATATGTCAATTCTTTTAGAGGAAATGGCCCTACCGCAACTCATTATTCCCCCCTTAAAAACAACTTTGCCAATGAGTACCATCTAAAACGCAATATCAAATAGCGAAATAAATCTTTTATTGAGCAAGGCCTGAAACCAGTTAGTAATTCTTGCGTCCCGGCTTTTTCAATCCAAGAGTCGATGACTTCAAATGAATTGCCCTCTCGCACAGACCGTGCCGCATAGTTGGAAATAATTCGCCTCATAGTTGCCTTAGCAACCCGAGTCTCATCATCTCCAAATGAGCAACGCTCACAGAAAGACATTAACTCCTGATACATTTTTCTGTAGTCGAGAGCGTCTAATTCATCCGCAGATTTCGACATTCGGCTAGCATCATTGGTTGAATAAACATAGACGGCTTTATCCAGATAAAAAAACGACTTAGCTTTATCCAAATAACGCAGATTGAAAACTAAATCCTCGCCCAAGGACTGACCCTCAGGAAAGAAAACGTTTTTGACCAAATCGTTTCTAAAAAGCCTAGACCATGGAGAGTTCCACTCGCACTCAAGGATGTACTTTTGCATGTCTGTAATGGAGTGAAGTGATCTAGTGGGACTTATTTCAATTGTCTTTCCGTTAGAGACGAGCATATAGTTAAACAACACAAAATCGAACGCTTTATTCGTAACACGAGAAATAGATGGCCAGAAATCATCCGTTACGTAGTCGTCCGCATCCACAAACATCAAATAAGTGCCTTTGGCATACCTCACACCAACATTTCTCGCACAGCTAACGCCAGCGTTAGGCTGATGTATCACCGTGAAAAGAAGAGGGTAACTATTTTTCCACTCGTCGCATTTATTCGAAGACCCATCGTCTGAGCCATCATCGACAAGAATAACTTCGAACGGAACAGTGGGATCTGATGAAACAATTGAGGTAAGGCATCTGTCGATATACGCGACGGCATTATATATAGGAATAATTATGCTTAAAGTTAGCATACGTAAATTAACCCTTCAATGCCACGCCCATTTTGGCAGCAAGGAGGACCAAGGGGTAGCACTTTGAATTTATCAGAGCAAGAAAAGCCCTAGCGGATCTGGGCAAAAGCGAGGAATCAATATCGCAAGTCGACCTGTTTAACGAAATTTCGTCTTTAATATGCTCGTAGCCTTGAACAAAGCTATGCCCCGATCTTGCCTCATGAAAAATGGCCATAAACAGCCAATAGGCTTTAAAGGCATTTAATTCCTCATCCAACCAAGGCTCCAAACCGCCAAGCCGCTTTTGAAGATAGTCAATTAATATCTTGTTGTTGCGAAAGCGATTTGCGTCGTACGCGGTCGAAATTGACCCCGAATTGCCTTGATAATAGAAGTAGAGGTAGTCATCAAGCATTACAAGAGATTTGCTGTAATAAAGGGCCTCAAACACATAGGCGTTATCCTCGCCCATACGGATTCGCTCATCGAAACAATGATGCTCAAGGAGTATTTCACGCCTATATACTTTATTGCAAGCCATAGGATTAAATAGCCCCTTACAGAAACCTTGTCTCCTGTCCCAGATCATATAGGGCAAAACATCAGAAAGCATCTTCTCACGAGGATAAAAGCCAGCTTGATAGGCGTAGGGTATTTTTTCATTATGATCGTCGAAAACTTTAAGCGCATTAAAGATGATTGCATCTGGCTTATACTGCCGCACTGCTTTATCCCACAGCAGCTGAAGAGTGTCACGATCAATCCAGTCATCAGAGTCAACAGGCACGATATATTCGCCTGTCGCAACGGCCAAGCCGGCATTTCTCGCGCTACAGAGACCGCCGTTATCTTTATGAAGGACTTTAACTCGAGAATCTTTTTCAGCATAGCGATCACACAACACCGGGCAATTATCCGGTGATCCATCATCAACTAATACAAGCTCAAAATCATTAAACGTTTGCGACAAGATACTCTCGACGCAACGACCTAAATACTCTTCAACACCATATACAGGGACAACAACAGAAAAAACCGGCATTTACATCGCCTCATGGGTCTCGTACACGTGGGCGTCAGCCTTCGACGCCTCGGACAGTCCGTCGTTGATCTTTGCGCATAGGTCGCAGGTCGAGCAGGCGTCGAGCTGCTCCTTGGTCACGCGGCCCTCCTCGTAGTCGCGAACGATCTTGAGCTCGTGCATGTCATAGGGCTTCTTGGTAAAGAGCGCCTTCACCTTGTGCTTGAGCACCCACCAGCCGGGCTTCCAGATGTACTTGTGCATGGCAGGGCTAACGGAGCCGATCATCCAGCAGTTGCGGTCGCAGTGGCGGACCTTCGCGCGGACGCTCTCGGCCTGGTCGGAGTTCCAGAGCTCGTCCCAGGACTGCTCGTTGAGGTTGCCCATGACCTCCTTGTCCTTGGTGCCGTTGCAGGGCATCACGTCGCCGTAGGGGTCGATGAAGAAGGTATCGAACGCCATGTCGCAGGGCAGCAGGCGCGGTTGGCCGTAGATGTAGTTGATGAGGCCGTGGTTAAAGTAAGCGCGGAACCACTTCTTTGGGCTGTTTGACTTGAGCAGCTCGTTGACCAGGTCCTCGAAGTTCTTGGCCACCATGGGGCGGTCGTGGATGATGTTCTTGGCCTCGACGAAGTAGAAGCTGTTGTGCAGCGACGCAGTTGCGAACTCCATGCCAAGCTCGTCGGAGATCTTGTAGAGAGGCACCAGGTCGGGAGCATTGAGGTCCTGCACCGTCATACCGAATCCCACGTCGGGGTGGTTGAGCTCGACGAGCTTCTTGAGCGTGGCGTAGCCGCGGTTGTAGCCGTTCTCCAGGCCACGAATCTTGTCGTTGGTCTGCTGCAGGCCCTCGATAGAGATGCGGATGCCGACGTTAGGGAACTCCTCGCACAGGTCGATGATGCGGTCGGTGAAGAAGCCGTTGGTGGAAATCACGATGCGGTCGGACTTCTTGTAGAGCTCGCGCACGATGTCCTTGAGGTCCTGGCGGATGAAGGGTTCGCCGCCGGTGATGTTGGTGAAGTACATCTTGGGGAGCTTCTTGATCGTCTCGATGGAGAGCTCCTCCTCCGGGCGGCTGGGCGCCTTGTAGCGGTTGCACATGGTGCAGCGCGCGTTGCAGCGGTAGGTGACGATAACGGTGCCGTTGAGTTTCTTTTCTGCCATCTATTTAACCTCTCCAAATCAAAATAAATACAGTTCAAGGGTCCGCTCGACGACGGAATCCCAGTCGTAGGTAGATAGGACGTGAGACTTGGCGGCTTCACCCAAGTCGCCGGTAAACTCAGGGGCGTTAATGAGGCCCGCGAGGACGCGAAGCAGATCGTCGGCGTCGCCGTGCTTGAACGTTTTGCCTGAGCCGGCAAGGACGCTGGCGCATTCGGGAATGTCCGAGGTTACACAGCAGCGCCCGTAACTCATGGCCTCGAGAAGCGAGAGAGGCATTCCTTCGACATCCGAGGGGAGTACGTAGGCGTAGGCGTTCGAGTAAAGCTCGGCAAGCGGACGGCCCGTAACGAAGCCAGTAAAGATCACGCGCCCGTCCGATGCCGCCTGCTGGCGTAAGGAAGCTTCAAAACCCGAAGTGTCCGATCCGCCACCAGCGATGACCAGGCGCATATTGGTGTTAAGCCGCGAGAATGCGTCGATAAGAAGGTCGGCGCGCTTCTCGGGAACGAGGCGGCCGAGGTACAGAATATAAGAGTCTTTCTGTAGGCCCCAACGGGTGGCGATCTCGTTGGCTGGAAGGGGTCTCCTTGCCTCAATGCCGTTTGGTATGACGACCGCCTCCGCGCCATAGGTGGACCTGAAATAGTCTTTGGCGGTTGAGGAGAGAACAATGAGGCCATCGGCTTTGGTTGCCGCGGCCTTCTCTCCCATCTTGATATAGGTGCTGGCAAGCTTGCCCCACTTGGCTCGTTGCCAGTCGAGCCCATGGATGGTTGCCACGGTGCGGATGCCGGCCAGCTTGGCCAGGGGGAGCGGAACGCAAGGACCCTCGGCGTGATAGTGGATCACGTCGGGCTTGTCCTTGATTGCCGCCCTGGTGGCAAAATAAGACGACGAAAGGGCCGCAAGGCCCTTCTTGTCGATCGTCCTTACCGGTACGATGCGAACCCCGTCAACGAAGCGCTCAGACGAGCCTGTGGACTCGCCGGTCATCACGTCTTCGCCTGATCGGTCGTAGCAGGTCACCTCGTGACCGAGTGCCGCCATGCGGCGCGCGAGCTCGGTGACGACGACCTCGACACCCCCCTCACGGGAGCCGTATCGCTTGTGGCCTATCATCGCAATCTTCAAAGCGCTTTAATTCCCTTGCGCCGTTAACACGACACCAACAGTTTGAATAATCAGTTTCAAATCACTCCAAACAGAACATTTCTTGATATAAAGCAAATCCAAACCGACCCACTCGTCGAAGCTGATGGAATCGCGGTTGCAGCGAGTCTGCCAGTAGCAGGTAAGGCCGCCGCGAATGGAGAGGCGCTGTGCCTGGCGCGGGGTGTACTCGGCAACCTCCTTGGGAAGGGGCGGCCTGGGGCCAACGACGG
>ERZ1034897.600-NODE-600-length-17208-cov-54.818108_pt1 | contig 17208 bp, 35 predicted proteins | sample MGYA00520629_ERZ1034897 | MGnify/ENA primary metagenome ERZ1034897 (study PRJEB33766, sample SAMN09781789) | gut metagenome | biome: gut microbiome | host: Homo sapiens | place: Madagascar | study: EMG produced TPA metagenomics assembly of the PRJNA485056 data... | reverse complement strand
TCACACCATAATACTTATCCAATAGCTTTGTGAATTTATATGTAATTCCAACACCAGTCATAGCTTTGTCTGTTATTCTATCCGAAAGTTGATTATTTACAACTATTGCAGGATTATCACTTGCATCAATACTATGATGATCTAAAATAATTACATCTTTTCCACTTGCTATAAGTTTTTCACATTCCTTAAAATCTCCTGAACCTGCATCTGGAACAATAACAAGATTTGAATCGTCTTCACACATACTATCCACAAATTCGGATAATCCATGAATTTTACCTTTGTGAATAAAACATCTAACTTCAATGTCAGGGCTTAATCTTTTTATATATTGATAAATATTGGATGCTGACGTAAATCCATCAACATCACAATCTACCAGTAAATCTATAACATCTTTATTGCTTATATGCTTTATAAACAAATCTCTTGCTTTTTCTATATTATCAAAGAGTAATTCACTCTCTGTATTTTTGATAGTAGGATTCAGAAAGGAGTCTATATCTTTGATACCTTTTAATTTCAAAATATCTTCTAACTCATTTCCGAATCTAACCTTACCTAATACGTCATATTTGAAACTCAAATTTACACTCCTTCCTTACTGATTAGTTCCTACATATATTTTTTTATCCATCAATTGAAGTAAAGTTTCTTTACCTCTATCTGTCGGACTATCTTTATAGTTAAGTAAATCATTTGTATCCCATAATACAGATACCACAAAAAATGGACTTAATTTATCAATAATCTTATCCTTTATATGTTTTGCCCATTTTTTACATTCTTCTGAATCCAATGTTTGATATTGTTTATCTAATGCTATGATCACTTCTCTTACACCGAGCATTAAAATTATCCCCTTTTGATAATCTGTTAAGTTACTTCCACACAAAGCGACTGTAAAGTTATCTTCACCGAACATCGTATCTGTTTGAAGCACAGATTTCTCGGCTTCAACGAGCATTATTTTTCTTTTCTTTTGAATAGCGTTTATGTTATAATTTAATCCAAATAAATTCATACCAAGAGAATGATTATAAAATTTATTTCCCACTTTAAATGGAGAATATTTGCCATAAATTTCAATATCTTCGTCTAACATTGACCTTGCACGAACTCCAACTAATCTATTATTCATATCATAATGAGGTATAATTATTTTTTGCTGCCAAGTAGAATATAAAATATTGTATTTTTTCATACTCTTAATCGAAATTCCTTCATCAATCCATTGTTTCGAATAGAATTTTTGGAAAATATTCAAAATGCTCTTATTATATGGAATTAATGATTTTTCTTTTGTTTCCTTTTTATTTCTTTTATATTTCCTAATAAATTCCCAATCTGAAATCTGTTCCTGTTTACCAAAACCATATTCACAATTATCAATATTTAATTTTTTACATATCCAATTGATAGCTTTTTGAAAATCTTCTTGAGCATAATCTTTGTATCCCATTACTACACCGATAATGTCCATTTGCCCACATTCTGTGTAACAATGAAATGACATGGAATCTTTATAGAAATATAATTTCGGTTTAGTTCCATGATGACATATGGTATCTGTTATCCATATGTCATCATCTTCATAATAGAAAGTTGCTCCCATTTCTATCAACAACTTTCGAATATCATCTTCTTTTAGTCGTTTTTTCAATTCCTGGGCGGTCATTATATGCCTCCCTACTAAAACGTTTTTGATAATTGTGTTGCTAAGTCAGATCCTAAAACATCTACATCTGATTCAATAATTCCGACATCACCAACATCTTCAAGTTTAAAATCAATAAGTGTTTGTTCAATATTTGTTATAATTTCATAATTATAATCCGTTACAAAACAATCTACTTCTCTCATTGTTCCCATATTAAGCTTTGTCCAAATAATAATTGATTTCCACTTACCACCACGATTCTTGAAAATATAATACGACATATTCGGAACAAGTTTTCCAAAACTACCATCACTTTCAAGTATTGGTTTAAGTCTTTTTAAATCTTTGTGAGTAACAGGTAATGCCAAAATACCACCATCAGCTTTTTCAATAATTGCTTTAGATCCTTTTAATGCACCTGCATCTTTATTATTATCTTCTTTATAATTGTCATTCAACTGAGTAGCTGAACCAAGATATATACCAAATTTATTGCAAACAGACTTTAAAGCTGCACTAAACAAAAATAAAATCTGATCTGTTCTAAGTCGTGTATGTGTTTTATTGTAATAATATTCATATAATGAGGGGGAATCATTTATATAGTCAAAGAAACAAGCGACTATTCCATAATTTAAGATATATTTTTCAATTGTCTGAGAAATGAGATCGATTGTAAAATCTGGCATATATTCGACATAATATTCATATGATTCAATATATTTTGTGGATTTATTTAAAATATCTTCTTCTTCAGAGGTAATATTATCCCAAGTTTCAATCCTGTCTTGCTCAATTCCACTCACATGAGCAAGTATGATATCTTGTATTTCTTCTTTTTCCAATTCTGTAGAAATAAATAATACTGGCTTACTTTCACCTGTTGATATCCATTCTTTTTTGTTCCAATCATATATTCGATCAGAAACCATATTACATCCATCTGCAAGAGAACTTCTTGATTTGCCACCGCCAGATACAGAACTTCTTAATATGTATTTTTTTGGTCTCATACCTCTATATACTGTTGTTAAATATCCAGATTGGAAAGGATAGCCATATACATTCTGCTGCTCTTTATGTTCTAATAATCTACATTCAATACCATCTCCTACTTTAAATGAATAATTATCCCCAAACATATTTTTCCACATTGACTTAAAATCGATAAATTTATTATTTATTTCATTTAAAACATCCGTGCTAGTCATTTTATTAAAATTTTCTAGCTTTTCGTCATCATTTTCATCATATAAAAAAGTAATATCCATTTTCAGATATTCTACAGTGTTTCGTACAATTGAATATTTACGAACATCATCGTGATATTTTGCGATATTCATTGTATTATCAGATGTCATTTCGATGGCTGATTCAATATAATCCCAACCATCATTATTTTTCCACAATGAAACTGCTGCTTCAAACTGAGCAATATCGTTTTCAATATCAATAGGTGTAATTTTTTCGACGTTGCCTTTTTTGGCAATATTAACAATTGACCCAAATATCATTTTATGAAAATTTTCAGGATAATCATTTATATTTGTTGAATAACGCTCATCTAATACATATCTTGGATTCAAACAATAACATCCAAAAAGTAAGAATATTGCTTTTTTATCCACTTGTTGTTCAAAATTAATTTGAGTCACCACCTTTTAGTAATTCATCTAAATTTATCAAAGATGATCGATTATCAGAATTCATCGAAATATGTTTTACGATTTTAGTTTTAATCTTTGCATCTGACAATTTATCAATTTGTTTCTTTAATTTTTCCTGTTGTGCATAATAATTTTTAGCATCTTCGTAATAATATTTAATAAGTGATACACCATATTTTTCTTTTAAAGGTTTATTTAAGACTTCTTTGCAATACCAAAGTGTATACTCCATTGCTGCGTAATTGTATCCACAGTCATTTTTTAATTCTTTAATTTGTTTCAGAATGAACCCTGTTGGTTTATCTAGTTCATAATTATTACATATAAATTCAATCAATCGCTTATATTCAGTAGATTCTCTTTCAACTTTTTTAAAGCATTCCTCGCAATATGGTTTTGATGAATGCATAAATTTTTCTTCTTTTTTTAATTTCTTTCCACAGCCTCTACATGTTGATAATCTACCCATGCATACCTACCTTGTAAATAACCGGAGGGAAAATCCCTCCGTTATATTACGCTTTAATTTTATATTTCTGAACCAATTCTTCAAGTTCCATAACAATGACTTTTGTAAGATCTAATTGTGTATCTCTAAGAGAATCGAACATTTTAACATTGCCATTATCATCCAAACCAAGATTACGCTGAAGAACAGCTGTTGCTTCAGGAAGATGACCATTCGAAGCAAGCAGACTGCCTAATTCGACACCTCTTGCTTTAATTGAATCAAAATCTTCTGTTTGAATAGTTTTATCAATAGTTTTTTCTTTTGTGATAAATTCTCCGCCTAAACTTTCGACAGATTTTGTCCAAACATTTTTTAAATCTTTAACATTGATTTTTTCTGGAAGTCCAAACGTATCTTTTAAATCTGGGTATTTTTCACATTTCTTAAAAGTAATATATCGTTCATCTTTTTCTTTATACATATATCCAACTAAAAATGCTGCTTCTCTACAATAAGAAAAAGTATTTTTATTAAGCTTGAGAGCATCACTTTCTTTTTTTGTCTCAAAATCTTTACTGTGAGTTGATTGAGCAATAAAATGAACAGTATAACCAAGACTCTGAATAATTCCAATATTTCTTAAAGCACTTTTAAAACGAAGAGATCCTTCACCAAATGCACCTACATCTTTGAGGATTTCAGCATCTCTATTTTCAAGTACATATCTCTCACAACTTTCTTCAAATTTATCTAATGTATCAATTACAATACATGAAAATTTTTGCTTTAATGCTGGATTTCTTAACTGTGCAATGATTGATTTGAAATCCGACATGCTATTGACTTTCTGAGCCATAATACCAGGAATATTCTGATATCTATCTTCAAACTCTAAAAAAAATGGATCTTTATCTGGAACAAGTTCTTTTAAAAATTTCATAAGTGTTGTTGTTTTACCAACACCAGTGTCACCCATCCATACTGTAGAATATTGAGTTAAGTCCACTGACACTTTATTTGGTTGTAAATCTAATAAATTTCCTACCATATTTTATATTATCTCCTTTTATAATTTTTGTTTTTTAAACTATATTATTTTACTGTGCAAATGGATTATATGTAGTCTGTGGAGCTGGCGTATTAGTATTTTTCTGGAATCCTTCAGCAATCTGACTAGATGATTCACCGGCCTTAACTTCAGCTAATTTAGCTTTTCTCTTAGCTTGTAATGCATCAATGATATCTTGTGTAAGTTCATGTTCAAAAATTGTAGATGGGGCAAGACCAGACTTCACATCATTTTTTCTAATTGTTCTCTTCACTGTCTTAACAATATCTGGGCCAAATGCAGCTTTTTCTGTAACTTTTTCAATTTCAACATTATTGACAATTACACCTGTAAGTTTTGTGAAACAACCATCATAATAGCCAGCGCTCTTGAAATCATTTGCCATAGATTTATCAACTGTCATTCTGATTGGAATAAGAGAATCAACTTCATAATTTGCATCTTTCCCAAATTTATCTGCTCTCTGATTAATAGCATTCATCTGGATTATAAGATTTCCGGTAGAAATATTATTTCGCACTTCATCTGTAATTGATTCGATAATTCCCTCAACTTCAAATTTTGCATCTAATATTGTGTTTTCATAATCCTTTGGTTCAACTCGATTAATAAATCTTGCTGAAATCTTGTTAGTTGAAACAACATTACCATCGCTGCCTTTAAAATCATTTGCTATGAACATACCATCATCAATAGAAATAATATCTGGCATTTCGCCATCTGCACAATGTTCAATATCTTTAAGATTCATAGCATCGATATACTTTTTGTAAAAATAACTTTCTTCGGATGTAAAATTTTTATTTTCATCTTTTTTATATTTAAAAGCAAAGAAATTAACTTCATGTTCACTGTCATCGGCTGTTCTTAGTGTTAAACTTCCGCCAATTGCATCTTCGCCCTTCTTTGTAGTAAATTCTTCAATTGTATTTTTTACTAACTTTCCTTTGATTGATACTAAATTTTTAAGTTCTTTCATTAAAATTTCTCCTTTTAAATTTGAATAATATAGTTCTATTAAAATGTTTTATATTTTGTAATTTTTTAATAATCGGGAGTTAACACGAGATATTTTCAGATATTCTATAAGTTTTAGACATGAAATTTATTCGTAAAATCTTTCGTCAAAATTGACATCAAATCCGTAATCTTCAATATGTTTTAAAATTATAAATTTTCCACATTTTGGACAATTGCAATATTTTGTACTGTATCCATATCCACGTTCATCAAAATGTATTTCTTCATCTGAAATATAAAATGTACCGCACACATTGCATTTAATTTCATGATTTTGATATATTTTTTTATGTTGTTCTAGATTTTTCACGGTCAACCTCCTTTCCGAAGGCAAACCAAGGTGCGTCACGCACACTTACTATTCTGTTACCCTTTCTAATATATTTATTTTTCATACGTCACCTAAATTAGTTAATTTCTTAATATGGGAATTTCATTTAGAATTTAATTATTTCTCGATGGAATTGATGAATTAGATGTTTTTATAGAATATTTCTGGATATTTTTCAGAAGTTGAAGATTATAATAAATTAATAATGCGAAAGCCTGATCCTCTGTAAAACCAGCATTAACATATGCGTCATATTTATTTCGTTTAATTTTCGCAATTATTTCTGGATATTCTGTATTATTTGAATAATCTTTATAGATATCTAAGATTTGATGTAAAAGACCGTAAATAAAAGGTTTATATTTATTAACATACTCTTTGACTACAGGAAGAACACTTTCTGGATTTTCGCCTGATAATTCAATTAAATCTGTGATTAAATCTGATGATTTTGTATCCATATGACCACCTCTACTTTACAATCTTGACTTTGCAGCCATATTTTTCTTCAAGATCAGCCATAGTAACTTCTTTAATTTGTTCTTCCCAGATCAAATACTCATCATCAATAGCAGCCTGAGTTGTCATATCATGCGGATCTGTAATTCTATATACTTTGATGATTCTATTATCTGAATCATATTTGAAAGACAAATCATCATTTAACATGTCAAATGATCGAAATTTATGAATAACTTCATCTTTCTTGTTTCTAAACCATTTGATCAAATCACCTTTTGATGTGTTTTTAAGTACAATACCATAGCTGCCCTTTGAGCTAAAGACAACATCGGCTGTTAATAATTCATTTTTCTTCATTAAAGCATCCTTTCTTTCAATGTTGTAAAATTATATTGATTAGTTTCTATTGTTTTATTTAACAGCTTTATGCTGTTGTAGTTATTATAACATTTACATAATAGTTTGTCAACAAGTTGTCGCACAATTTCTGTAAAATTTTCATTCTTTTTTGAATTGTATTGGAACCCAACCGCCAATTGAAATAATATCATTTTTAAGATACTGAAGCAAAGAATTGTCGTTACAATTTGCTTGAATTTTTACAATATTTCCTACAAGAGAGGTTACGGCAAGAATGCTACAAGCATCAATAACATACCTACCATATATCACATCCATGTCCATCTGATCTTTATACTTTTCGCACATTGATACAAGTTTACTAGCTGTTTCAAGACAGTCTAAATTAATCATAATCATATCTTTTATACTTCCTTTTATTTATAATCTTCTGTTTCGTAATCAATGTCTGTTTCATAATAGTCTTTCGCTACCGTGACAGAATACATCTTGTCGTCATCATTTCTTATGACTTCTATAAAATAATCTTTATTATATTTCGACAATATATATTCATCTTTATTTAGTCTAAATAAGTTAATGGCATCTTTGATAAAATTTTCAATTTCTTTGCCAACGTCATTATTTGTCGAATTACTAAAATTCCAGTGAAAGAAATTGTTAGGGAATTTAATATTATCTTTTGTAAGAGTAATGCATTTTTCGTTATCAGGCAAACCTGTTTCTTCATTACATACTGGACATACCACATATGCTTCGCCGCAATATCCTACATCAACATCATCTTCTTCATATTCCAATTTTGACCCACAATAATCACAAATTGTTATTCTAGGATATGGTTTTATTAATTTTTTGTTTTGTAAATTGTTTTTAATTATTTTCATCGTTTATCCCTCATAAGTCTGGAACAACTCAGCCATTGACATATTATTATATTTTGCTAGATCCATAGCACATGCTACAACATTACGTGGTAGCGATACCCCAATATATTCACAAAGATATTCAGATAAGTCTGTATAATTTGTACAGTTATCATATTCTTTATCATCATCTTGCCATGGTTTATTCTTCCAGCCAACCATAATTTTATTATTAACTGAGAATTTACCTTTTTCGTGCAAATTTAAATTACTACCATCTGCACTTCTCCACCAAGCATCATCTCTTCCAGAAAGTTTGGCGAATTCTTCTTCTGTCATATTGCACATACGTTCAAACAAATCACTTGATATATTCCATACTTCATATCTATCATTCGCATATGTAATTTCTGCATCTTTGTACGATGGATCGACTTTGTCAAAAAATATTTTTAAATTATTGCCTAATATTTCTTTCATATTTACACTTTTTTGTCTTTTCAATATTTAAAGCAGCCTTCTTCTCTTATTTACTTCTTATGTTCTACAATTGTTACCGTGCCTTCAAACACACCAAAATCTTTTGACTGTTGAAATGTATGTGTTTCTGCAGTGTCATCTGATGTCATAGGTTTTGTGAGATACCACAAATCATCATCTTTCCATGTAATCTCTTCAAGTTTCTGATTTGGTTCAAGATCAATTGTCATGGAACCACCGTAATTTTTAGCTACAGTTTGACAGCCAGTTAAACCAATTGAAAGTGCTAAAAATGTACCAATTAATAATTTCTTCATTGATTTACTTTACTCCTTTGAATTCTTCACTTTGATTGTTTCATATGATATACTAATACCAAGCAAACTGTATAGAAGCCATCGTATCTTTTGTAAGTTGCACGCCAGAATGCCCGATATTGTATATCATACGAAGTACCAGTTTATAGTATGGTGCGCTTTGGAAATTAAATATCTTTGCCCTATTCTGGGCGTACAATTTCCCAACTTTTATGAAATACTATAAAGAAGGGAGGGTAGAGTTGTTAGAAACACTAACACAAATTATTAAAATCTTTGAACCTGTTAGTATTTGTTATTTAGGATATTTAGGATTGAAAATATTCACAATAATCCACATCTGTAAACATCCTGAACTTTCTGATGAGAAAGTTAAATACATAACTACTATGGTTTCTAAAGATAAACACAATTCTAAATGATTCTATTCTATATATTGTCATATTTAGTTTCCTTTTAACTCATTAGTCACACTCTGAAATATGGGTGTGACTTTTTGTTTTCTAAAAGCTCTATCCCTGTCCTTCATTACAATTTTAATTTAGAATACATTCATTTCTGTATTCTATGAGAGAATCCTTATCCTTCATCATTACATGGTGAGGCCGAGGGTTGTTCCTGGATATTATATTCTCATTAGAGTTTCAATCCATACGCTCATCAGTTGACTAGATCTTTACATCTAGCCTTCACTTTCATCTTTTCAGCATCGCAGCCTTTCGATTCTTTTTACCTCGTATATGTGTTACTCGTTACCTAAAAGGCAGACAAAACAATTGCAATCTAAACATTCACCACAACCAAACTCACTGCAACGTTCAGCTGTTTTACATATTTTCTTCGGCTTCTTTATTACAAAATATCCATTAGATTTTAATAGATCGATTGCCTCCAGAATATTTTCATTCTTTTCTCTCATTGTTTAGTTTCCTTCCGCAATATGGACAATACGAAATATTTATTTTTATATGTAAGAATTCATCATCATAATCATCCCATTGTATTGTCTCAACATCTAAATAGTATTCTCCTAATATGTCATTATAAAATACTTCACAACTACTTGATTCATCATTACAAACTCACACATATTTACTCCTTCAAGCTTTATCACGCATTATTTTATTATATTCTGCTTCTGAAATAACTTGAGAATAAGGATAACTTTTTGTATAATTTTCAACGCAGCCGCAATTAGTACATTTATGTGTATATTGTGCTGGATACGTTGTTAATGTAATATACGGATTTGTACGTTCCATATCACCTTTTTTGCATTTATCACAACGTTGTCTTATTGTAATAAATACTGGCACATCTTTAATAATTATTTCCATACTTATATTCCCATTTCTTTCTTATATAATTTAATTTGTTCATCAGTTGCTATCAAACATTTATCAAGCAAATATTCGCCACACCATGAATCTTTATATCCAGAGACCATTACAATATAAATATCTTCTTTTTTTGTTACACATTGATAAGCAGCTATTATACCTACTTTGCCAAGCAATTCTTTAGGATTTCTCAAATCAATATTTTCGTAATCTACAATTACAAATGTTCCAGTATCAACTGGAAAGTTTTTAGTAAAACTCATATTTTATCACATCCTCTTAATTCCATTTATTTTTAATGGCATAGCAATCTTGTTTATTATCATGAAACTCGATTACATTATCCATATGTACGAATCGATAACAACTATTCTTGCATTTAACTTTGAATATAGCATCATCTTTTCCAATTTCATCTATAACTCTCCCATGTAATACCGGTAACATTCCTGGTTTCAAAAAAGATACCCATTTGCCGATAAATGAAGAGAAGTCTTTCCTCACAATATAACCATGTGTTGTGAGTAGTTCTATTGCTTCATTTATACGTTGTTGTTTAGTAAAACCCATAACAAATTGTCTCCTTATTTTTGATGACTTCTTTCATATGCAGCTTTGGCCTGTTCATATAGATTAGTATTTGATAAAGAAAAGCTGCTAATAACATAGCCAGAATCAGAGTCAGAATTGAGATTACTGTAGAGAGAGATAACATTTTTAGCGTATGAAATATCACTTTCATCATACCCACTTATGTCCATACTGCCCGCTAGATAGTAGCCACACTCACATCTATAGTGCCGTATTGGCCGTCCATAGCCGTCTCTGATATTTACTATCGTTTCTTCCCCTTTGTATGGATTAGACGCTAATTTTTGCTCTCGTTGACATTTTGGACAATAAAAAAGTCGCATATAGTCTACCTCATTTCTTTTCAAATTTATCATATTCTATTCCATTTTCTGAGCGATTACATAAGATATAATCATATTCTTCTCCGCACATATCATCATATTTACAGTATTTACAAGTTCGTTTACTCTGTAATATTACATCCTTCGGTATTTCTGGCAATCCCTCCCACTCTGATTGATGGGCGTATCTTTTTATTATTTTATACGATTGGAGGCACATTATATCAGATGCTTCGTTTACACTACAAATATACTTATTACCAGTCTTATCCTGGAATATAGATCGTTTTTTATAATGATATTTAAAATAGTTTCGTATTTTACCGATAGCCTTGCAAATAAAACATAATATTGTGCCAACGATTCCCAAACCAAAAAATATAATAATTGTCTCATTCTCTTTCGACAGAATAAAAACCAATGTTGAAATTGTAGAATATAAGATTAATGTTAAAAGAACAATTTTTAATATAAACATTAACCTATCCTACCCCCTTTTAACTCACTATCGAAATATATTGTATAGTCACTGTTTTTATCCCCATATTTTGATATATCATTTGCAGCTATTTCCAATTTATATCCTTCGATAATACATTTATATGTAATTAGATATGCTCTGGGAAGATCATTAATGACTATCTGATATTCATTTTCTCCACCTACATGGATATCGAAACATACATATTCCTTAATATTACCGTTATTATTCTTTTGAATTCTTATGGAATTTAGGATAATATCTTTATCTTTTAATATAAAAGAATCTCCAACAAATTCTTTTATTTTAAATATTTTAATTAATTCTTTTCTCATCATTCATCACCTGTTACTATTCCTCTTGGACAGTAAATAATCTGTTTTCCAGCTTTTTGTGCTTTGCGAATCGTAGACCAAACACCACCAGATTTGTTACCATCCCAAATAGCCAATAACACATCACAGTGATCAACCATGTACTGATCCCTTACACTATCACAACCTTTATAGAATTCTTCTGACAGTTCTATCCATTCGTCTGCAAGAAGCTTAATATCGTTATAATATTTGTGTGAAGAATTGTAATTTTTACATGGAAGCACACAATGTAATTTCAGAGGAACAATATCTACTTTTAGAAAAACAGAACTCATTCCAAATAAGATGTCGCTTCCAGTAGCCATTCCGCAATATACATCTAATGAATCATCTTCTAGCAGTGTTGTCTGAAACATTTGTATAAGATTATTTACAATCCAATCTCTTATTTTATTCCATTTATCATCTAATTCATTATCAGGCATCCCCAATCTTTCTGGTCTATGACCAGTTAATGCAACCTTCATATTATTCCTTTCTTTACCATTTCTTATATTGTAATTTTGAAATTCTATTGAATAATATATTATTCAAATGTTATACTATCAATGTAACATATTCTCCAAAAGGCGACTGGTTCAAAAGCTCTTTACAGTCGCCTTTTAAATTAAATTTTTTGTATATCTTTTCTAGTATCACATGCTTTATCTAAAATAATTTACCCTGATCATCCAGGATACCTTCCTTACCACACCATTTACATTTACAATAATAATTTTTACCGTCATAATCCAGAAAAATATAATCATCATAATAACAGTGCCAACCAATTTTACAATAAAATTTCTGTAAATGCTTATTGTGTGCTGCAACAACGTATAAACATTTTAAAATAAAATAAATCATTACCACTACAAAAATTATGTAATATAAAACGTTCATCACCTCAAAATTTTATTTTCTTACACGTAATATCTACAATATCTAACAGCTGAGAGAAAGAATCGTTTCCTTCTAGTGCCTTTTTCATAATATAACGAGCATTTTTGAATTGTTCTTTGTATTTACACACATCAGATTTTATGCATCTTAAACAGCAATCATCTCTATATTCTAAAGGTATTGCGCTTGGTTTCTTAGGTAAACTTACCACTATGTTTCACCTCTATACTTTTGTATCATTCACAATCATATCCAAAAATAACAATTCATCTCTCTTCAATGTAATGTCATAATCTTTCCACTTTTTCACAAGCTCTCTTATATCAAATCCATGAGGAACTATAATTGCGTAACCATGTGGAGTTTTGTGTAATTCATGATTTTCTATTCCAGAATAAAAGTAAATATCGTCAATAAAATCATCTACCTTTTCTTCATCATTCACATCAAAATCGAATAACCATTTACTCTCATCACGGTTCTCTACTTGTTGCGCAACTGAAGCTAATGTATGATTTAGCTTTGTCATACTTGGTTTGTCTCTCAGCAATCTAATAATAAGTTCTTCTCTTATCTTTTCTTCGTTTCTAGAATTTACAGAACGATACAATCTTGTTCTTTCACCTGGAACTCCATCTGCTGCAAACTTGTGAAATTCTTTGATTACTCTATCTTCGTTTTCTTTATATTCTAAGATAGTTTTTGCGCGTTCTTTGAAATTAGGAATATCTTTGTTATCTTTGTTTCTTGAACGAATTAGATATACATATAAATCAGACATTATTTTCACCTTCCTTTGTATTGATATAACATGCAACATCTTTGAATTCGTTACCATATTCTCTGTTTTTTTGTTATTTTCTTTAACAGATAATGTAGGTAAGGATTTGCACCTTACATATACCTTTTCGTCAGTACCGCTCCTCGGTTAACAGTGATGAAGAAGCACCGTGCTCCCAATAGGTGGGCGCTATTCAATCGTGTTTTCCCTCACACATTTCTCGCTACCTGTTCACCTTAACTGTGTCTACCTATTCCACCACTACATTTATTCATTTTCTTTTGGTTATTTTATAAATCAATCTCTTCTATGACTGAAATTTCAATCTTTTTTTTCCACAATAAGGACAAAACTGAATTTGATAATTATCTGTCTGCTCCAATTCGTCTTCATATGATGTAATTACTTCTGTATAAGAAGTACAGAATTGTGGAATGTAAACGCCATCATCATAATATTCTCCATCAATATCATTTATATCTTTACCTGTGAAAATGACAGCTTTATCATTCTGAATTTCATTACAGCAATGTTTAAAAGCTTGTGCTTATACGAATGAGTGTCATTAAATTTTAATTTGATTAGCTCTATCTTCATGTTTTTATTCTCCTAGCTAAATTCCCACCAAAAATCATAAATTTTATGAATATGTTGATAACCTTTATGCAGTTCATCTTTATATCTGCGAATCGCTTTATTAGACTGTTGCTTCAAATAACTGCTCCTTTTACCTCTATACCATCTTTTATAATATGGTTTTGGGTTTTCAATATATCCTAAACCTTGAATCCATATCTCATCTTCATATGTTACGGATTTAGGATATCCACATGATACTCTTTCTAAATATTTGAGGCGATTTTGATGCTTTAAATATCTCTCACGCTTATTCATTCTTTTTTTCTTTGAGTAATTCTTATGCTTTTCTTCATCCTGTTCATACCAATCACTACAATGACCAAGATAATAAGCCTTACCACCAACCTTATCGCACCAAACAAACTGTTCTGATTCATTGGCTCTGTCTTCATCTGGATATTCACCATATACCGATTCATACATTTCAGTTCTTAATGTAAAATCTTCAATTCCATAAGGACAATCTCTGCATCTCATTGAATCACCTCTTATATCATTATTCTCCATCAAATATTACCCTTATTGACTGTATAGTTTTGTCAGTTGTTGGTATAAAAAATACTTTGTCATCTCCAACCTGATCTTTAAATGTTTTTAGAACTTCAACAAATGTAACTCTTTTTGATCTGTCGCTATCCAACCATTCTTTAAATTTTTCGAGATTTTCTTTTTCAGAAATCGCAACATAAGGACTTACTTCATCTATTAACTTTAAAAATTTTTGTCTTTCTTCTTGTGATAAGTCCATATCATTATTCTCCTATTTACTCACTCTAAACACATTTGCATCACCAACTACCAAATCTTTTACTTCTACAAAAGAATTAAAAACCATCTCAATCTTTTTTTCTTGTTCTGTTTTCGGAGGATTGCCATGAATGATATTGTCAAATTGTTTTCTGATATTATCATTTACTTCTGCCTTTTCTGAATTACTCATCTGGTCATAATTCATAGCAGCTTCTAAAAATATATTCTTCAATTTCTCACCTTCTTTTCACAACCAAATGAAAAAATAATTTCATCGGTTATAACGGCACATCGACCATCGTCCAGAGAATTGTTTCTTTTACAGGATATACTCTCTTATGATCAATAGATACGAAGTATTTTTCATCATCAGTCAAATAGACTAAATCATTTTTTAACGAAATAGAATCGTCTCTTATCCAAACAGGCATTATTTTTGCGGATTTTGGTATATGATTCTGACATGTATTTTTACTAAAGTCTTCGATGATTTTAGTTTCTCTCCTCAATCCTCTTTTATATTTAACTTTTTCTTCCATTTAAATAAATTTCTCCATATCATAATTTTCTCTGACGTAATCACATAATCCGTTCAAAGTTTTTATAATGTGTTCATCATTTTTTAAACATGGATGGATATGACACATACAAGAACATCTGGTGCCATTCTTTTTGAATAGCTGCCAGTTGAATGTAACCCAAAACAGAGAAAATTTTGTGAGATTCTTCGTAAATAATCTTGTTAGAATTTTCATATAGTTACCTCTTTATCATTTAGCTGTTCGAATTCGAAGTTACTAAGTAAACGTCCAAGCTCATTAAAAGATTTATACCCTATTTCTGATGTTCTTTCATTTTCGATACAAACATACGCTGCATATGTTCCATTGTTACTTCTTCCAGTGGCAGCAAGTTCAGCTGAAAAGTAAACAACATCTCCAACTTTTAAAGTGGAGAATCCCTGAGCCTTAGATTCTTTATGAATCGCTGTACATTTGGCAACACAAATCATTTCCATAATTTTTCTCCATTTGTATTTATTTAATATATTTTTCTAAAACTTCAAAATTTTCTTTGACATGTTTAATCACACTCTCTGTGATATAATCCTCAAATTCTTCGCAATCATCGAAATCATCACATACTCTTCCTACTATATCGCTGACATATTCTGATGTCCTTCTAAGAATAGTATTTATCATTTCAAGTCTATGTAGTTTTTCATAATTTTCTGTGATTTCTTTTAATGTACCTACCATATATTTACCTCGTTTACTCTACTAAAACTCATTTTGCATAACACTTAAATCAATATCTAAATCATAGATATCAATTGATAGTATGCCATTTTCATCAACATCATAATTCAAATTTGAAATGAATTTATCTCTTGCATTCAGTGAATCAATATCCACGGAAGTCATCATCTTATGAAATTCTTTTGCGACAGATCCTCTTAATTTAATTTCTGTATCAATCATTATTATTACCTTGATTTATTAAAGTTTTAACGAATTTATTTAATTTATCGACTTTGCTGGATAGGATAAAAACTTCTATGGTTTTCCAAACATCAATACCATCAAAATATTCTTTGATTTCTTGTTGCTCCGCTTCCCAGTCAAGACCATTTTCTTCGTATAAATTGATCAAAGAATCTTTAAGGTAATCACCGTCATTTTCATGGTCTGACAGGCTTTTCGCATATTCTTCATCTGTGTGCCAATAATTTTGAATTTTAATATTACCTTCTACTTCACTATATTTCCCATCTAAATCACCGATGTAAATTTCAGTTGGAAAATTATCTGTTAATTTTTCATATGAAGATTTTTTGATCCAAATATTATCTTCATATATACTTCCTGAATAAAATCCTTCAGCGAATAAATTTATATTAACTAATTCCATATTCATTAACCCTCTAATTTTACTCGAAATCTTGTTTCCCAATCTTTTCGCTCTGATAAAATGTCAATAATTCCATTAATCATGAATGGCACATCTGTTGTCTGAAAACCTAAATATTTTTCACACTTACATTTTGGACAAACAACATTGTATTCTGGAATCTTTTTGAAACCATAATCTGCTAGAGTTGAAATTTGATTTATTTTCCAATCATCTTTTGATTCAACTTCATACACACATGCACAATGATCGCATGTAAATGTTATGTTTTCTCCAAAATAACCATCTGATTTAATTTTCATAATAAACTCCTAATATCCATACAATTCTTCGTATCTTGGATCAACAAATAACTCTTCTTTTAGTCTTGGATTTTTTAAATTATTATCACTGATATTTAACTCACTACCGTAATAACCTGACCAAGAACCACAACCAAATAATCTC
>ERZ1034897.596-NODE-596-length-17276-cov-18.418152_pt1 | contig 17276 bp, 19 predicted proteins | sample MGYA00520629_ERZ1034897 | MGnify/ENA primary metagenome ERZ1034897 (study PRJEB33766, sample SAMN09781789) | gut metagenome | biome: gut microbiome | host: Homo sapiens | place: Madagascar | study: EMG produced TPA metagenomics assembly of the PRJNA485056 data... | reverse complement strand
TATATTACATATGACGAATTTAAAATATTTATAAATGCAATTAATGATGATTTTTGGAAAACTTTTTTTAATTTTGTTTATTTTACAGGCATGAGAAAAGGTGAAATTCAGGCTTTAACTTGGAATGACATTAATTTTGAAAAAAGAACTATTTATGTAACAAAAACATTAACAGTAAAAACAAGACAATCAAAATGGAAAATAACATCTACAAAAAACTTAAAAAACAGAAAAATTGATATGGATAATAATTTATGCAATATAATGTACGCATATTTTAATAAAATTAAAGAAGAAAAAAATTTTAATCCTAGTAATTTTGTATTTGGAAATGATGAACCGTTAAAACAACATAAAATTGATACTAACAAAGATAAATATTTTAAAATCTCTGGCATAAAAAGAATAACACTACATCAATTTAGGCATAGTCATGTTTCATTCTTAATAAACGAATATGTTAAAAATGGTCAAACAGACACTACTAAATTTTTTATTATAACAAGTGCAAGAATGGGTCATACAATAAAAGTTATGCAAGACACTTATCTTCATCTATTTGATGATATTCAAAAAGAAATAGTAGACTTGATCAATAAAAAAACAAACAATACTTATAATTAGCAAGACCAAAAACAAGACCAGAAAAAATTAAAACCGTTGATTTTCAACGGTTAATTTCATATTGGTGGAGCTGAGGAGGAACTAATCACATACAATTTATATTTACCCTTATATTACAATAAATATTGAATTTTCCCTTATAAATCAACACATTTTGTCAACCTTTTGCTATTGATTTGGTATATAAAAGACATCAAAAATATCACAATATTTGACAAAAACAAGACCAAAAACAAGACCAAAATTAAATAAATTTTACAATTAAATACAATATAGTTATAATTACAAATTCTACGATTAATTTTTTTCTTTTCATTCTTAAATCCCCCTTGTGAGGACATATACTAACACTGACAATTGTAGATATTTGTCGAAAAAAATAACTTAATAAGTTTTTGTATCAAAAAAAGACCTAGTCAATATGACTAGATTTTATCGTATTAATCTTTAATTTCATAGCAAGGGCTTGTCCAAACCCAATTAGTTCTGTTTCCTATTTGTAATTTACAAGCCCAATCTGTTGTCTTTGTTAATTCTTGGACAGTATATTCTCCTTTTAATTTAACCTTACATCCAACCGAACAAATTTGTTTTGATACATCACCTTCCACTACTTCGAAGTTTGTAGGATCAAACCAATGATAACTTGCAGAGGCTGGCCCAGTTAATTCTTTAATAGCGATTAAATTGTTTTTTTCATCTACTTGTGTAACAGTTAATGTTTTATCAATTTTAACAACAGAACCAACTCTTAAAATTTGGTCACATTCTGTTGTATTTGCTTGTTTAGGCTCACTAACTATTACATCTGTATTAGGCCTTAATGTAACAAAATCCCAACTAAATATATCTACATATCCTGCACATCCATTATCATGTCTTAAATTATTTTGATCATATAATTTTCCATCTACATATATAGCAATATGCCCATATCCATTGGCTTCGTTTGGAAATACTATAATATCACCTGTCTTTTGGTCAGCAACAGTATGTCCAAGTCCCTCATTAACATATGATTGAATCCAATCAATAGCATTTCCTCTAGCCTTAGCTGATTGGTCTAAACATTGGCTAATATATTGTTGAATTAAACTAACACATTGACCTTTTAAATGGCCATCACTTGCCCACGGAACATCTACTCTTGTGCCTTTCGTTTCTTCGATAAATTTTTCTAAAGATTTTCTCATACTATTCACTCTCCTTTACACCTAAAATGGTTTTAAATTTTTCTATGCAATCTAGTGCATATTTTTTATATGCCGTAAAAGTCATTAGAGTGACTTCTACAACTGTTATTAGTTCGTCTTGTATTGTTATACCTACTTGTCCTAAAACGCTTGGTATAAGCTCTAAAGTGACACAAAATAGAAGCATACAAATTGCTATTACAATACCTTTACCTATACCACCTAGAAATTTCTTTAAATTAAATTCTGCTTTCTTATTTGCTATTATTACACCTAGCGTAGTATTTGTAATAAATACTATCGCTAACAAAATTAGCATATATAATACTGTCATTAAATCATTAATCATTATATCTTACCTTCTTTCAATAATTTTTCCCAATGCTCATGTACATAACTATTGCCACCTAATTTGACATATCTATCATATAGTTCATGAGCATTTAATTTTTGTATTTGTGATTTAGGGACATTATTTTCTACATCATTTATAAAATTCACTAAATCTATTTTTACACTAGATAATTCAAAAGATTCTATTCGCTTATTTGTTGGTTCTACAAGCCACTTTTTTACAGCAACTAATATAACACTACATGAAGTTATTAAAGTTGCTAGTTGTGGTATTAAATTAATAAATTGTTCCATCTCATACATCCTCCGAATCTTTAAATTCATCTAATGTTTTTAAATAATTATAAGCAGTTTTAACACTCATATTTTCATCATAGTTGGTATTATAATATCTAGTATCTATAAATACATTTATAGATTTATTTTCCTCATCTGATTCATAGTATTCTTTTTCATCATTTCTTTTATTTTGATTAATATAAGACGCTACTTCTACAATACATTGACTATTTACTATTGAATTTAAACTAACGATTCTATGATAATTAGTTACGATTCCATTTTCTAACTCTATTGATTTTTTTAATGCCATATTATTTTCTCCTTACTTGTACCCTAGTACTTTTACAATATATAACAAATTACTCTTTGAATATCCCAATTGAAGAGATGCATTAATTTGCACTTGTGAATAATAATTACTAACATTAGAAATTGACTTTCCAGATATTAATATAGTTTTATTCTTCAAATATACAACTTCGCCAACTTGTGTATTAACAGTTAACGAAACATTTTTATTATTTGGATCAGTTACTTTTACATTTTGATAATAATTATCATTGTTTTTTATAAATATTTCTAAATATGAATAATTAGCTGCACTATCACTCAATGTTACTGTACCAGTTGTTCCTGTACTATTATTGTATAAAATTGTTGGCTCGCATTGTATTGTTCCTCCCGTTATTGGGAGTTTAACAACTGAACAAGTATTGCTATGATTTTTATAGTTGGTATCCGTATTGTATGAAAATATTAAATCCTCATAACCACTCAAATTTCCTATACTCCAAGCACCTAACGAAGTCTTCTGTGATGCCACCACATTAAATGAATTACCAGCACTCTGACCATATCCGTTATTTAATACAGTTGCATTATCTCTTGCCTTACGATAACTACCACCTGTTGATGTTGTAACTTGACCATTAAATTTATTTGCTGAAACACTTCCATCATTGTTAATCGCAACTTGATTAGTAGCATTTTCGTTACCTTTTGGTCTTAAATATATGACTCCGTCATTGGCACATATTTGTGTATCATTTGTCCAATGTTTCAATATCCCTTTATGACCATTTATATTTACTGCATTAGCTCTGTTTACTAAGTTTACATCCCCATCGATATTCGTATTACCTTTAACAATCAAAGTACAATCACTACTAGGCATACCATTAATTCCATAATGATAATTTCCGTCACTATCTTTAAATCTTGATAAACCAACCTTCCCGTCTGAAACAAATGTTGATCCAGTTAGAGTATAAACATAATATTGACCATAACCATCTCTAATTAATAACTGAATGTCATATTCTGTTCCTATAGAAAATCCATCACTCGAGCCATTGGAATGAATTTGCAAATTATCAGAATAATCTAAGGAATAGTTTTTAGCTTGCCCTGATTCATATGTTTTTGCCTTTGATAAAAATGAACTAGTTATATCATAAACATCACTATAAGAACCTGACCCCATCTTAACTTTATATCCTACAAAAGTTATAGAATTATTTCTTGAAGAATTATCCCATTTTCCATTCCATATCGATATTTTTAAATTTAAATGTGTTTCTTCGTTAACACCATCGGAACGCTGAGTAGAAACACTTTCAATGATTGGCTTAGAATAAGAAATATTATTAATAGTTTTTGTAATTGTAGTTGATAATCCACGACTATCAACCGCAGTAACTTTAACAATGTTTCCGGATCCAGTTATCGAACTACTTACATCACTTGTTGATGAATAAGACAAATCTAGATTTGAATTACCCCAATAAATAATATATTTACTAATAGAAGCACCATTTTTTGCAATTGCTCTATTTGATGTTGAAACTGTTACCTTACAATTTGAATAACCATCAACTAGTAATTGATTATTATTTGTCAAGCCAACTGTATTAGAATTTATATCTTCATAAGAGAAATTACTAAATGTTGGTTTACAATTAGTTTCATTTATTGAATATGTATATTGACTTGTTGTTTTCGTAGAAGTTGAATAGATAGCTGAATATACACATTTAGCATTCTTAGAACTTGGTATACTAGCATATAATGTGCTTGATGTTGGTGTAAATGTAATGCTTGTACTATTTGTAGTTCCAGAATACAATTGTGTTCCACTAGCAGAATCTTTATTCATTTTTATTGTTACAGTTCTTGAAAGTGGATTATACAAAGTTAATTTTTGACTATTCCCTATAGTTAAATTACTAGTATTTACCGCTGTAATGTGTGGATAATCATAAGTTGTCCCACTAATTTGTTTTGAAGTATCTATTCCACTGTCATGATTAAGTGCTCTACACAAAACGGTTATTTTATAAGTAGTATTTGGATCTAATGACTTAGTGCTAGCTCTATCCTTATATTTTATTGTAAATGTTCCACTTGTAGTATTTGAAACAAATGCTCCTCCGCCATTCAACCAGTCATCGTCGTTAATCCTTGCAAATAACCATGCTGGTTTATCAGTTGTATATTTTAGTGTAATACTTGTTTCAGTCGCACTTTGAACTGACAATGATGTTAGATTTGCATATCTTGGTATATTTGGAATTGGAACTTTTGCAGATGCAGTACCATTAAGTAAATATGTTGAAGAAATACTTGCCCAAAAAGTATAATCCAATTTTCCTAAATCATCGTGTCCTAAATCCCATGTTACCTCTCCTAAAACATGTTCTCCTGCACTAAAGTTTGGCCCAACATTTTGGCTAATTACATTCATTATATTTAATGTTGTCCTAGTTGTATTAACATAAACAGGGCAATATAATGAAACTCTAAATTTTACTTTTGAAGTATTACTTTCAACTGATTGTGAAATAAGCTCATAATATAGAATTAACTGATTATTTCCATACCCAGCATTTCCAACATTAACTCTCGTTAACTCTGTCATCTAATCACCCCTTTATGTACTCAACATATACCTCGTGACCATTTGAATTAATGACATCATGTACTAAATTTTTCTGTATATGTTTTCCTGTTTGTTCAATGTCAATGGTTAATAAACCATTTTGAATAAATTGTGTAATAACGTTTCCAACAGATGTACCAACTAATGATCTAATTTGTAATCCTTCTGTAGTCATCATAGTTACATAATTTCCTTCGATAGCATAAACACTTATTCCTAACTGTGATAATTTGACAATTGTTCCATTGACTTCGCCACTAGCAAGCGACCATTCAGTTTTGTCACCATTATTTAAAATCAAATCACTTATGTAAAACTTTCCACCGTATTGCGATTCCGACTTAATTTCTAAATATAAATTTGAAGAATCAGCATAAAATTGATTAAGCTGTTCATCATATATTTCTGTCCAATAAGATATTTGATCTGTAAATATTTTCGTATATAGAGGTTGTTCTTTATTTAATCCCCATAAGGTTATAGTTGTTGTTGTATCACTATCTTGTTTTATTTTAAATGACAAAGTTTTTATCTCGTTAAGTGTTAAATTCACTATATTTTCATTGGAAGTTGTTAAAGTGCCATTTGAAACAGTAATCTTTGATATAGAAGTTGTAACACCTATCAATTCACTATCTTCACCATATTCAAAAGTCCCTTCTTCACTTTCTATCCAATTCTCATTTTCAAATAAACCAACACTATTTTTAATTAAATTGTTACCACCAGTAATTTGAAAGAGATTTTGAATATTATTAATATTTGTAATCGTTTGAGCAATTTTATTTGTATTATCTTTTGTTTCTTCAACTAATGATGTAATAGTCTTTTTTTGTTTATTAACTTCAACTTGAGTATTCGCTAAAGCTTGGCCTAAAGAAATATCTTGCTTCGTTTTAATTTCTTGTTCTGTTAAGGCAGGGCTTTCAATAATACTTGTAAATGAACCATCATAAGTAAAATTATGTTTTAACACATAAGTATCAATATATTCTGTGTCATTTATATAGATTCTGATTCTATCCCCAAGTTTTAAAAAAGGTTTTCCGTAATATGTAGTTAATTTACAATCAACATATTTCATACCTTTAATGCGATTCCATATTCCATTAATTGCTTGCTGTCTTAATTCAGCGTCATATAAAATATAATCTTCACTGATAGTTATGGAATGTTCTCCATTTAATTCAATACTTTCAGTATCTTTAATAGTCACATTTTCATCATCTATTTGACTGTTTTTTATAATTAGACAATTTATTGGCCCACATACAACCTGTCCACCTTCAACACTGCTATAATCATTTTTATAAAAAATATAATCAGGTTCTTCGTCTTGACTTAACCAGCATAAATCAATTTCATTTGTATCGTTATCTATATCAACAAATGAGCAAGATATTTTGGCAATTGTTTGTAATACTGTTCTATTTGTTTCTCCATTTGTAAATGGATTATCTGAAATAGGAATTGTACTATTAATAAATTCTAACGATTTTGGTGTTAATACCAAATTAGTACACACATCTGCATACAAATCCTTTAATGTTATATTTCCTTTAGAATAATCAATATTACATACATATTTACTATCTAAGTTAGTGTAAAGACTGTCATACGCTGTTATTTGGCTATATTGTGTCGTTATTTCGTTGTTTGGACGTTCGACAGTATATTTACCCACATTTATATATTCGCTGTTTAAATCGGCATATTTAACACCAATTTGGGCTTGTATAGATTTATCTACTAAATTATTTTGATCTGCTATAAAACTTGCCTTCAAACATTTGGCATATACAGAACCAATAATATTTCCATCAACATAGCATCCACTATCTATTTCAAAAATTTGTAAATTATTTGATTGTGATATTGGTGTATCTATACCGTCTGCTACTATTTGGCCTAAACGATTAGCATTTGCTCTATTTTTGCATTCATTTATAAAATTTGTACTTGCCATAGTTCACCTACAACTCAATCACTGCTTGTGAGGCAGGATTATATAATTCTACAATTCCATCTTGTGTTATATAGGGAAGCATAGATTGCGCAACTCTATCTCCACGATAACAAGTTATATTTTGCCATTGTTTAGTAAATGGGTTTAGGAAATCTACACTTATTGGAGCAGGTCTTTTAATTATTTCTGCGTAAAAATCTACAACTTCATCATCTGTAAGTGGTCTCGAAACTAAATCTATTCTCCATTTAGTATTTATTACATTAAGTACCATAGTACCATCTGCATTAGTAACATCACGACCGCTATTTTTTGATACATCATACCAAGATATTTTTGTTTGGTTTGATAAATATTTAGAAATATCTACACCATTTAATTTGACTTTGGATACTACTAATACCGGACCTGCTAGTACATATTTATAGCCGTTTGCTGTAAACTCTTTTATCATAGTTTCACCATCTTTCAATTTTCCCTTTGAAAGAAAGCGCTACACATGTTATACTTTATATAGGAGGATCTTATGAAAAAAATATTATTTATTGTTGTATGTTGTTTGATGTTATGTGGGTGTGAAAATTCAAAAAAGGAAAAAATGATATATTGTATAAGCGAATCAAGTAATAAAGAACTAAACATTCAATACAGCAAAGAAGAGTATTTTATGTACTTCGATGATGACGATTTGACTTCTAAAATATGTAATCAAAAAACTACTGTATACCAAACTATAGAAGATGCAACTAAACAATATGAATTAGAAAAAATATTAAATGACAATCATATAGAATTAAAAGATAATTCTATAATTGTTGATTACAATTGTAATGAAAATCCTATTGAAAAACAAAACATAAATAAAACTAAAAATGAATATGAGAAATTGGATTTTAAATGTCAAATATTATACTCGAATGAGTAGTTTTTTTTATATTTTGATTGGGCAAACACCAGTTTGATTGTATTGCTGATTTATTCCATTTATTGCAGTTTCTACAATTACACTTTTATCAGCATGAACATTTATTTCTGCTACACCACCACCATTAAAATGACTCATAGCGCTGTATACAGCATTAAATATTGAACTTGCTATTTGTGATTGATTTAGTACTTCTGTCTTGCCATTAATATGACCAACAATTTCTGCCCCAGCTTCTCCAGCAACAAACATTGTTCCATGTGATGGTGAACCACCATTTGCATATTGTTGAATATTCTTCCATGATCCACTGGAATACACTCCACCATTTGCTCTAGATCCACCTCCAACAATCCCGAATCCTGCTAAACCAAAAGCTGAATTTATCGTATTTGTTAATTTGTTCTTTAGTTTCGTAGTATTTGCATCTATATCAAGTGTGATTTGTTTACCTGTCGTTCTATTAATTGTATCTTGTAATTCTCTTATTTTTGATTCACTGTTTTTTGCAGAATTGCCGGCATTTGTTAAATCTCCTGCCAAGCCTCCAACAGCAGAACCAGTTATACTGTTTGTTAAATTATCTATTCCATTTTTCGTTGTTTGAATACTATCTTTTAAATTGTAAAATTCCTGAGTACCATCTTGCAATGTAGGATTAAGATTGCTCATTTTTCCGTTTGTACCATTAACAGCATCGGCAAATTTGACAAACATATCTTTTGTTATGTATCCTTTTTGATATAATTGTTGCATAGCATTTAATGTATTATAATTTATATTATTATAACCTTCTTGCTGTTCTTTTGTGGCAGAAATTGATTGAGATAATTGTTTGTTTCTTTCGATATTATTTAATAAATAATTGCTTAATCTGTTAAACGATTCGGAGGATGTATCCCCATTTTTTGCCAATTCAACTAATTTTCTAATAGCTTCTGCTGAATTATTGGACATATCGCTTAAATTATTACTTGTTGCTTGGATGCTTTTATTTATTGCGTCTGCTCCTTCACAAATTAAAGATATTGTCCATGTCGTTGCAACTAATAAAAGAATTCCATAAATACCAAGTAGTCCAGAAGCTCCAACACCAAGAGCACCTTTTGTACCGATAATAGTTGATGTTGTTCCATTTAATATTCCTAGACTTTTTGATAGTGAATTTATTCCAGTAATTATTCCAAAGCCTTTTATAATTCCGAGAGCAACTTTTATTCCTATAACAGTTTCTAATGTTTTTGCCATTAACCATTGAACGGATTCATGTTCTGATATAAATTTTACGGCGTTTTTAATGCTATCAAAAACAAAAACTATTGCATTTCCAAAAATTCCATTATCAAAATCATTTTTAATGACATTAAATACTCCAGAAATAGCTTTCTTCCCATATTTAACTATATCTTTTAATGATTTTATCACTTTGTATAAAGTACTATCTGTATTATCTAAAGTAAAGTATATTTCCCCAGTTTCTGAATTTGTATGTTTAGTAAAACCTAAGATTTCCATCCATTTGTCTCTAATTTCTGTGGCTTTCATTTTTACTTTTTCCATACCATTGTCATATCCTTGTATAGCATCTAACAATCGTTGGTCTATTCCTCCACTTACGGAAGTACTTCCACTACTACTATTCTTGTTTTCGTCTATATTATGAATTTCATCAAAGCCTAATGTTTGTCTTTTTAATTCTTTGACAGCATTACTTGCATCGTCAGCACTATCAGCAATACCATCATATATACCTTCTTGACTTGCTATTCCAGCATTATAATCTTTTAATTTTATACCAAACATAGTTGCTATTGCCTTTGATATTTCTTTTATTACCATTAATATTGCATTAGCATAGGGTAATATTTTTGCAAATGTTCCTATAAATAAACTTGATAAAGCTACTTTAGCTTCTACTAATTGTTGCCTAAATACTTTTACTTGGTTACTTGGTGATTCTATAGTATTCGCTAAGTCACCCATTGCTATTTTTGCTTGTTTTAATGTTGCTATATATCTAAGTATCTCTTTTTCTGCTTGAGACATATTTTTTACGGACTCTGTTATTCCTAATGATTCAGCTATTGGTTGTAAACTAGATTGAGTGACATCGATTCCGTACGATCTTAAAGGCTTTGTTTGACCGGCATATACACCAGCCCTAATTGCCTCTGCTGTTGCGCTTTCTGTTTTATTATATAAAGATGCTAAATCATAAGTTAATTTAGTCATTGTTTCAGACATTATTGCTGAATATTTATCTTCTACACCAACGGTTTCTCCCATCGACTCAAATATACCTTGCATATACAAAGTCTGTGTTTTGTTAGTTCCAAATGCTTCATTTAATTTATATTGGAATTGTAAAGCTTCTTTTCCTAGTTCAGAAAACATTTGCTTTCCGTCTTTTTCAGCATTATCAAACACAACATTAAATAAGTTTAATTGTTCTGTATAGTCAACTGCCTCATTAATTCCAGTAAGTAATGTAGTTGTAAGTTTTTTTACACTAGCAAATGTTAATACATTCTTTAAAGCAGAGCCCAATTTATTAGTACTATTAGTTGCTTTATCCGTTGATTGTTTTAATTGATTAACATTTTTAGTTGCTGTTGTAGTTGTTTTATTAATACTAGAATCAGCTTTCTTTTCAATGCTTCCTAATTCTAAGTATATATTTGTTAATACATTTTCAACATTAGTCAGACTTTTTACTAAACTTTCAACACTTGATTTTGCTTCGTGTGCCTTTGCTTGTATTTGTAATTCTAATGTTTGTGAATTATCCATTATTTTCACCTACCTTTTCGGTCGTTCCCTTTATGGTAGTGCTATTTTTTCTTATTGCATTTACTTGAGCAATTCTCGCTTTAACATCAGCAACATTCATTTCAATTTGTTTATTTTTTTGTTCTTCTGTAATTTCTGCCCTTTCAAAGCCGTATGGTTTTTCGGAGTACTTAACCTTTTGTTTACTGAAAGCATTACATAAAGCTACAGATATAGCTTCATGAAAATAAGCCCCTTGTAACCATGCGTTATTATTAAATATTTCCTGTTCTGTTTTTAACTTTGTAAAATAAGAAAAACGATATGCCCAGAATAGGTCTGGGTCATCTTCCCAAAACTCGTTCACAGACATACCGTATGTTATTGCCATAGGCAACAAATCATAAAACCAATCTGTTAAGTTCTTATATTGTTTGCCTTTTTCTTCTTTATTATTATCTATGCTTCGATTATTTCTAGTTCCTCGTTGTTCTCCATCGAGTCTATATCGGCTAGGGCACGCATAAAAGCTTGGTATTCCTCAATTCCAAATTTAACTACTTTGGCTGGATTTTTACCGCTTTTTTGATAAGTTTCCATTAATTTAAGTGCTAAATTAGGATTAACATCTTTATGATTAGCAACGAATAAACTTGTCCATACTAAGTCATAAAATGTAACTGGTTTTTTATCAAATTCTTCAATACTAAACCCCAAAGCTTCAAGCCATTTAATACTATCTCTAGTCATTTCTAAAGTATAATCTTTGTCATTAATTTTTAACTTTAATTTTCTCATTGTTTTTCCCTACTTCCTTTAATTATTCAGTTGCTATTAATGCAGTAACTTCTGTTGATGATTTATCAGAAATTTGTGTACTTGGAACTGTGTGTAATGTACATTCAATTACACCACCAACTGATACTTCATTTTTCCATGTTTGACAAATACCTGTATATAAAGCACCTGTCCCATCTGGATATTTAATTAAAATATCTTTTGCTGTGTTATCGCATACTGTTTTTACAGCTGTTAAATTTGCTTCACTATAGTTATAAGTAAAGTCCATATCGCCAGTATCAGGTCTATCTGGAATATATACTTTTGATGGATCACTTGAAGTTGTTATTTCTACTGTTCCACCAGCCTGTCCAGTTGCTGGAGCACCTTTAACTGCTACTAATTTTTCCTTTGGGAATTTTGCTTCAGAAGTTTCTTTAATTCTGATTTCAATACCTAAATCTAACATTTTTTATTCACCTCTCATTGTAATTTCCCTTACAAATTGAAGTGCTACATTTATTTATGATTGTGTAGTCTCCCAGTCCTACATGTAATTACTCTTTCGAGATGATGCAAGAAGAAAATTTACACCCTACAATCATTTAATTAGGATAGATAACTAAATTATCTAATCCGTATTTTGTATCTAATTTTCCAGTTATTTTTACTATATTTCTATGTACATTAGAATCAGCATTTATTGCATCATAATCAACTTTTATTTTTACACGATAATTATCTTCAAAATATTTGATTATACATTCTGTTACTTCATCACAAATAGTTCTTTTAGAAACATTACCTTTATCCATTGCATATACATTTATTTCAATACCAAATGTATTAGTTTCTTCACCATAACTTAAATTATTGTATTGTCTTTCTATAGGAAGTAATTTGGTTGGTACAATAGGAAATACTTTACTTTGTTGAGGCATTGCTTTTGTTACAGTTGGATTATATATTGATTTTTCTTCAACTTCTTTTTTCATTTCAGGAAAAATTTTATTATCGAATACTTCTTTAAATATCAATATAAATCACCTACTGTCTTTCTTATTTCAATGTCAACTATGTTTCCTATTTCGCTTTTAATATCTTGAAACGCACTATAGAACATATGCCTACTTGGTAAACCTCTAGTCCAACCATAAGTGCCATCTTCTTTAGGATATAGCCAACCTTCTTCACCATGTTCATTAACATCATATTTCCATGACTTAAATGGCCCATCTGGATTAGGATGTGGATTATTAGAACCTACAATACCTGTACCCATTTCGTTAAAGATAATTACCATATCATTGGTCCATACTCTACCAGTTTTTGTATTATCGTCATATTGCCACTGTATTTGGCTTGTATGATTAGAAATGCCATTTGTATAACAATACTCTAATACTTTGTTATACATCATTTCTGTGGCATATTTAACGGCGTTATCAATGCCTTTTGAATAGGCTTCTTGATATTTATTTAGAAACCTTTTTGCTTCCTCTAGACTTTTCTTTGATAGTTCCATTGTTAGAGGTGTTCTCATCTTCTAATTTGACCTCTTCTATTTTTTTTTCTTCAACAAGTCTATAACCTGCTTTAATAAAGTCATCTCTTGTTTTTTCATCAAAAACTACTATTCCATTTGTAAATTTGTACATAATTACACCTACTTTCCTGTAAGTTTTTCAAAATATATAATTATAACTGAATTACCATCTCTTGGTGGTAATAATCTATAGTTAGCATTATCTCCATAATTCTCTTCTCCTTCTGGTGTTGCACCATCAAGATAAGCCACATCAAATTCTTTAAATTGGCCTTGATATGATATAGGGATAACTGCTTTTTTCATTATGCTTGCTTTTTCTCCAAACTCTGCAATATCGGCATCAGTATTAACTGGTTGATAATTAAATTTATATGGTTTATTATTTGGTTTTTCATATACATTAATTTCATTACTTTCAATATCTAGTTGTGTTCCAACTTTACTTGCTATATAAACATCTTTAACCCAATCTTTAGGATTAGCTTTCACACTTATCATTTAGGAATACCTGCCTTTGGGACTAATTCTCCTAATAAATCACTTGATAATAACGATGTTAAAAATTGAACTGACAATCCATTTTCACTATAAGATTGATATCCAACTCTTTCCATAGCTTTGTATAATTCAATAGCGCATCTTGTTTGCCAATTTGCTAATCGCTTGTTGTTTTCAGCATTTATTGTTGTTTTTGTTAAATCATAAGGATAAAGTGTATTTAGAGCCACAATTTCTGCGTCATCTAGTTTTAAATTAAACACTTCATCTTTTGTGTCATCAGCTACATTGCCTAAGATTTCTAGTCGCATTTTCTTTAATTGTTCTTCTTGACTCATAAATACACTTCCTTACTTAGTTATATTTTTATTTTCCAGTTGTTGTTGAAGCTGTTGCTGTTTCTGTTACAGCTACTACTTTTTTACCAACTGGTTTAGTAAATTCAGTAGATAATCCTGTAATCTTTCCGTGGAACCATTCTGGACCATGATCTAATCCAATTTGACCAAATAATTGATATTTAGTTCCTGCTCCTGTTTTTGCTAATTCTTCTAAGAAGAAGTTACCTTTACCTGGAACTGGTTGTTCAACTGGTCCAATTACTGATGGATTAATAACTAATACTGTACCTGCTGGAATAAATTCACCTAAAGCACATCTTACTGTTGTTCCTACTGGTAAAATTAAATCTCTTACTTGAATACCATAAGCACTCATGTACTCTTTACCAATTGGCATACCTAACTCAACAGCATCACCATGTAATTGTAGTAAATTTGTTGAATTCATTAATAATACTAGGTCAGAAATATCTCCACCATTATCATTAATTTTTGAAACAATGTCATTTACTAACCATAAATCTAATTTTGCACTTTTAGCATCAATTGTATTTGTAGTTATAGCAGATACCATACCTCTTGTTTTATTAACTGTTTCATCAGTTGTTGCTTTATTATAAGTACCTTGAATAAATGTTTTTTCAATACTTCTTTTTAATTTTTCCATCTTTCTTGCAACTTGGAAAGATAACTCATCTTGTGGTTTTGCAGTTTGCCCAGCTAAATTAACACCACTTAATGTAGCCATATTTGATTGTTTAGCGTATGAAATAGCAACTGATTCCATAAATATTTGAGTAACATTACTCATTTGAGTTCTTGTTACAAATGATGCGTCTGGTGCTGTTAATGATGCTGTTTCACTTATTTCTGGAATTTCTCCTTCTTCACTTGTATAAAATTGTCCACATACGAATTCTACCGAATTTGTATATTTAACTCCTCCACTAATCATATTTAAAAATGGAGTTTTTGTATTCGCTTTGTTATATAATAGTCCACTATAATTAGGAACTGCGAATGATTGTACTGTTTCTGAACCTTTCATAAAATTTCACCTCGTTTAAAATTTCTATTCCCTTTTTTCTAAACGAGTGCCACACATTATTTACTTAATTTGTTCTTTTCTTGTTCTGCCATGAAAATTTGAGTAGTTAATTGAGTTTGTTTTAAAATATCCTTGTTTTTTATTGCTTCATCTAATTCTTTCTTTAATTCTGCAACTTTATCAACAGGATTAGCACTTTGAGTACCACCTACTGGTTTTGGTGTACCATTTAACAATTCTGTAGTAGTTTCATTTTTAGTTTGTTCTTTTGTTTTATTTAATAATGTAATAAAATTATTTGCTAATTTTACTGATTTATCACAATCTTCACTTATGATATTTTGTAAAGTTTCTTTTAATTCAGTATCTTCATCATTAATTTTTATACCATTGTCTAAGAATAAACCTTTAACCGCTAATTCACTTGTTTTAAGTGCATTTGCTTTTTTATCTACTTCTAATTGTTTTAACTCCGCTTCTCTTTTTTCATCATCAGTCATTTTTGATTTTTTGAAATCATCATATTCAGTTGATAATGTAGTATAGTTACTTTCTACTGTTTTATATTTAGTATTTAAATCATTATATTTATCCTTTGGAATCATTAATGTTGCTAAACTTTTCGCAATAGCATCAACTCTTTCTTCATTAGTTGTAAGCGTTTCATCACTTAATACTTTTTCGATTTCTTCTTTCATTTCTATACCTTTCCCACTCTTATGTTTTTATAGATGTCACATCTCATCAATTGAGTGGTGTAGATTTATGCTCTCTACACTAAGCAAATTTATATAAACTGATAAATCAGTTCGTATACTAAATGGTTGGAGAGACAGGATTCGAACCTGCAACCTCTTGAATCCAAATCAAGGCTTCTACCAAATTGAATTACTCCCCAATATGGAGGGGTATGACAGAATTGAACTGACATATTTAGTTTGGAAGACTAATATTCTACCTTTAAATTAATACCCCATTGGCAAATCGACTAGGATTTGAACCTAGACAAATGGTTTTGGGGACCATTATGCTACCGTTACATCATCGAAATATGGTGCCGAAAGTAAGAATTGAACTCACAACCTACTGCTTACAAAACAGTTGCTCTACCTATTGAGCTATTTCGGCAAAATTCCAAAGGCTTCTAAAGTTTCTTTGGCTTGGACTTACTTATAAGGCTTTATAGAAGTTGTACTTCCTTCAAAGTTTCTTATAATGCCTATTTATTAACCTCTCCAGACTCATCCTTTGAGGCAGATGTCGTCTTATTAAGACTACCATCGCTATTTTGTTTTATTTGTTTATTTGCTTGTCCAACAAATAATTTAATCCAATTTTCTATACCACCATAGAATTCCATTGATTTATTAAATGTTTCGTTTGGATCACTATATAATCCACTTGTTGTCATAGCAACATCTGGTGATATACCACTTTGTATTTGATTCATCATACCTTGAGATTTAACTAAGAAATTATCTGATTTATTTCTTGTAAATTTTTGGTCTATATCTTTTAATGTTAATGTTTTAATTTGACTATTTGGAGCAAGTCTACATATTCTTAAAATTAATTTAAGTTCTGGTTTAGAGCATCTTTTAAATTCCATTTCATCGCCATCTGCTCTTGCGTCAGCCATTGTCCAACCTTCACCTAAATATCTAGCTTGTCCAGTATCTCCACCACTTGCTTTATCACTATTTTTAGGAATACCTACAATATTTAAAGCAGTATTGAATAATCTATCATGTAATACTTTTGTATTGTCATGTTTTATTTCATTTGATATTAATTTTAAATCTGCTGGTCTACTTGGATCTGATGTTGCAATTTTAATTGCTCCTAAATCAAGTAATCCTTCATAATCTTCTCTATCAATATCTTGATTAACAAATACAAGTAAGCTCTGTATAAATTGTTCTAATCCGTCCATTTCATCAGATGTAATTCTATTTAAATTATTTAATATATCCATAACTATTTCGATAATTCCTATTCTTGATTTATTT
>ERZ1034897.592-NODE-592-length-17390-cov-45.976579_pt1 | contig 17390 bp, 20 predicted proteins | sample MGYA00520629_ERZ1034897 | MGnify/ENA primary metagenome ERZ1034897 (study PRJEB33766, sample SAMN09781789) | gut metagenome | biome: gut microbiome | host: Homo sapiens | place: Madagascar | study: EMG produced TPA metagenomics assembly of the PRJNA485056 data... | reverse complement strand
ATGTTTATATAATTATTTCAGTTCTTATATGTACAAATAGTATTGTAGCTTGTAATTATTACAATCTAAGCAATAAATATGAAAAAGCTAATACTAAATATGAACAGTGTTCAAAAGAAAACAAAAAACTTTCAAAAGAAAATAAAGAATTAAAATCTAGTAATAATGAGCTAAAAAGTGTAAACACACAATTTTCCCAACGACAACAATCGTTGATAGATGAACGTAATAAATTACAAACTGAATATGATAGTGCTTCTGCTCAATTAGCTTCATTACAAAATCAACAATCTACAATAGATGATTTAAATAAACAGCTAGAAAATAAAAATCAAGCTATTACTGATTTGCAAGCTAAACTAAAGCAATACACGGATTCCTCAAATAATACATCTCATTCATCTAATGAAAAGACTACCACGAATAATTCATATACAGTTTATATAACAGAAAATGGTTCTAAATATCACACTGGATCATGTGGTTATTTGTGGAATAGTAAAATTGCAATAGATAAAAACAAAGCTATTGCACAAGGTTATTCACCATGTTCTAGGTGTCATCCATAATACATAACAAAAGAGTAGTCAACTGACTACTCTTTAAATCTTTTACTGTAATGTCTTTACAATTCCACGCCAATAATCGAAGCGTCCCTTAACATTCTCACGACTAGGAAACAGCTTTATAATTTTCTAAATAATCTGTCTCAAATACAAAACAATAATCTTTATATGCTTTAACGATTGAATATTTGTTTTCGTTACAATTTTTAATGATTTGTGTCTGACCTAAATAAATTTTAAAATTTCTTATTGATATATCTTCTATATATTTTGTTGATGGAAAAGTACCTAAACATGTATTATTTTTAAATATTAGAACTCGTCTATCAGTATGATATGGATATATACACCAGCCAAGTTCATTTCCTAACCTTAAGTACCTACCTATACAAGTTTTTGATAACTGAAATTGTTTAGATGTAATACTGATATCATGATTATTATTTACATAAAATTTGCAAATATCTCGTGTTATACTACCACAAGCAAATTCAGAACATTTTTCCCAATTAATTTTATCTTTCTCTATATTTAATATTTTTGACAATTTACTGTTTAGAATAGAATTTGAAATAAATTTCAGTGTACTTTTCCTACAATCAAGCTGTATATAGTTATCTATACCATTATCTATAGCAAGTTGCATTTTAAATTTATCATTTCCGTTTGTCGCAGATGAAGAAGACCATGTTGTATCTTTGTAATGTTGTCCACCATGAGTTTCTACAATACAATTGTAATCAGGCAAATAAAAATCATAACAATATTTTCCAACCCATTCAAATGTTGTTTTGCTTAATTGATATATGTAATTAATGTTTAACTGTTCTAAAAAGCACATAAAGAATTTTTCTGGGTAACTTATTCCATCTCTACATGTACATCCAATTGAATGAGTTCTCTTAATTTGATATATTGAAATTTTATTACTTTTAATTTTGCCACAAATAGGACATATAGGATATATTTTTTTATTAGTTCCGCTAGTGTATTTAACAGCTTCCTTATATCCACCTTGAAAATAGTCAACCATCCACGGATCTGTTGTTGGTATATCATTTATACCTTCGACTACAACATAATTAGAACAACACGCACATCCTGACTGGTGATGTAACATATCACATTCTTCCATCCAACCAGAATTATAGCCACATATATTGCATTGATAGTTATACATTTTTTTATATTGATATTTTTGAGTATTCACTCGTTTTCTATCCAATATTGTAAAATTACGATGTTTATCAACTATTTTTTGACCAAGTTCTATTTTATAATCAGCAAAATATCCTGTAGTTGTTTTTAAACTTGCGCCAATTAATTTCTTTATATTTCCATCTTGCAATCTACATGCTCTTATTTCTGTTATATTACCATTATATTCAATTTTGAGATTTCTAGTTTTTTTATTATAATCTTTAATAATTAAAACTCCAGAAAATGAATTGGTTTCGTTTTCATCATCATTATATTTAAAGGTGACAGTCTTTCCTACGGAGTCAGACCAATTAATTTTTCCTTTATAAGTTCCAACTGTATATATAGGTAAATTATCCAAATTTATATCTATCATATAATTCCTCACTTTCAATTAAAAATTTGCAATAAAAAAGAGTAGTCAATTATTTATTCTCTCTTTGACCACTCAGATGTTAATATATTTAATTTTTCATCTTTGATATAAACCCAAAACATTTTGTGTGTTTCAGGATGTAACCCTACTAACTCATATCTGACTCCATGAGATGCTAAAAAATCTCGAAGTGGAATAGAGTAGCATGGAAATAATTTTGATTGTTTCATTCCTTTTAATCCTTAATTTTGTGCATAATAAAAGAGCCTATCTAATTAAAGACAGACTCTTTTTATAATTTTATGTTTTTGTGATATAAAAATACCTATATTCCTTTTATTGCATCCTTAAATACTTGCAATCTACCATTTACCATTTCGGCACTGGAAGTAGCATTTGAACAATATTGCAAATAATCTAAGTTTGTATCATAAGATGCTAAAAATCCATTTAACCATTCCATATATTTAGATGTAGACTTTGAGTCTTTAACCATTCGATACATTCCATAAATACACATAGGAATCGTGCTAATTTTAATTTTCACATCTTCTGGAAGTTCTTCATCCAACTTATCTAATGCTTTTCGTAAATTGTCAATTTTCTTTTCAGCAAATAATTTCTCATTTGGATCAGCAATTTTGTCATTGTAATATTCAATAAACTTATTCATATCTACACTTTTGAATGAAGTAAAATTGTTCTTGTCTGTCTTTTCTGTAAGCATCAAACATTGAATCACAATATCTCTATCAAGATTCTTTTTAAACTGAGCAACAGATAAAACCTTTTCAAAGAACGGATGAGCAGCAAGAGAGTATACAATCTCTCTGACTTCTTTACTTTGAATTGTACTTCTTTTCTGACCATTTGTTAATTGGTGTCCCATATTGATACGTTCAAAAATATCAGAAATCTCTTCTTCAGTTGCATCTGTCATCGTAATAATAGAAATATCTCTATCGTTGAACCTAGATTGCACAACTTCATCAAGTTTAGAAAACTTCTTTCCTGCAATTTCATATTCAGTTCCATCAATTATTAATGGTTTCAGATCTTTTGATAATTTAAACTCATCATTTGCAAAAGAAGCAATAGTAGTAAATCTCTGCTTAAAATCAACAACATCTATTTCTTTTGTATCACTATGTTTATTTACAAGTGCAGGATACAAAGGATAATTTCTTAAAAGAGTATCTATAAATAGTGATTTCTCTTTTGGTTTCCAAATACCAGCTCTACGTTGAATTGCCAAATCAAAATTATACTTTCCGTTATTGATTTCGCCTACCAATGATCGCAAGCTTTTAGGACTTGTTTTTATATCTTCCACGTGTGTTACCTCCTTCAAAAATTGAAAATTTTTACTATTTTGAAGATAACACAGATGCTAAATTTTGTAAATAGATGTGAACTCAATTTCGCAAAATATTCTAAAATAGAATAATTAATCGACAAAATGTTCTGTCTATTAATTAAAAATACTACATGGTATAATAGTACCAAGCATACTACGACTGTATTACCACATTACAGTCCATCGTCACGGCAAGTGCCTGGTACTTTTCTTTAGTTACCATGTGGGAGTGTCAATTTATAGTTTGACACGAACTATAGGAAATAAATATTCTGCCCATTCTGGGCAATACAATTTTCCCAACTTTTAAGAAATACTATAAAGAAGGGAGGTAGAATTTGGAAGTATTTAAAATACTTATAAGCAGTGGACTTTTAGTATACGCTTGCCATTTCCTTTGTGTCATAATTGATACAATCGGGAAGTGTTATACTGTTAATAAGTGCAAAGACTATACGGATTCCCAAACCAAGTCTTTATCACAAATGTTCACCAAGACTAGAAAAATCTTTCGTAAATAATCTACTTTTTGTATAAGCCAAATATTTATTTCTCCTTTTTTCCATAATTGAGGGCATGTCTCACGACTGTCCTCTATTTTATTATTCTCCATAAAGTAAAACAAACGTTTAGACTTTACAGAAACTTTACGCATGATATAATATTTATTGAGGTGGAAAACTTATCCAAAAGATAAGTGTTGGAGAGCCAGATAAGTATAACTACATAGGTCGTTGTATCGGGCACTAGCTTGAGCATTACGCCTTTCAATGCAAATCCCAATAGGATTTATTAACATAGGAAGGAGACAATTACCATGAAGTGTAAGATAAAGGTTAGTACAAGTTTTATCATAGCAATAGTGGCATTAATTATTGTCATTAAGCTTTGTGCGTAGTTAGAAAATCTGGTGGGAATATTATATCATTTTTATATATAAGAGAGTAGAGTAATCTGCTCTCTATTTTGTTATTCTCTGTTTGAAACAGAAAATGTATTTGCAAATAATAGAATATGTGCTATGATATGTTTATATCAAGCAAGATATATTCCCTACAAAATGGCATTGCTCAAAATAGAGTAGTGTCATTTTTATTTTTCAATTTGAAATCAAGATTTCTTGGAATATATGTTCTCTCTACCAGAATATTCCAATATGATGTATAATACACTTACAGCTTCAAATGAAAATACTGTCATCTCCATTTTTAATGGTGTTCCTCAAACAAACACCAACCTATCAATAGTACGATGTTAAAAACAAAGACAATGATAGGAGGTGACTGTTATGAGTAAGATGATTAAATATGCTGTTAAGTGCAATTCTTTATATAAACTTATTGCAGTTATCTCTGTATGTGCTCTGCTTGGAGTGTCTCTGTACTTCGTGTGCAATACAATCCAACATGTTACAGATAAAATTTGTGAATATAAAGAAATTAGCATAAAAGCCCAATACGATGATACCTCTTTAGAGGTCGATTTGCATGAGCGGAATGAAGTAGGAACTGAGTAGAGCAGTTCCTGTTTTATTTATTCTCTTTTTGTTGTTCCATCTTATCTACCTCTAGGAACTGAGAGGTCAAACTTAACGTAGAAGTAGGAGATAAGTTCCTAACTCATAATTTTATGGCTACGCTCCATAATAGCACCGAATGTCTGTTCTCATCAGTATCATTTCATATACTGAATCTCACCCATAGCATTACTGTGGCGGTTATTCCTCATAATAAGGAAGCTTCCGACCTGACCACACGAATTCATACATTATTACTATGTCTATTTTGTTACCAAAATAGCGGAGTAGTATGAGTTTTACGTGCTTCCCAGTTGTATGTTTATGGCATACAAGTCTATTCAGACGTTATAGGGTATTTATCACTATGTATTTCATAGCTAGTGTATTCTAAAACTCTGTATCCAGATTAAATTATATACACTGTCGGCACATTCAAAACAATTTGACATTTTGATACTCTGCTAATTTAATTCGAGTATACCGACATTGTTGAAGGAGAGTGCTGCTGCGACTCCCATAGCTGCTGTCTTAAGTAATCCTACATTATCAATTAATCCAGTAATAACTTTTGACACGCCATTAAGACCACTTATTGCAATACCCAAATCTCCACGATCAAGTATCTGTTGAGCACAGCCAACCCAAGTTTCTTTTAAAGCATTTATTTTATATGAAAGTGTCTGCTCCACAGTTGACATCTCTTTATCTGCACTGCCTGCACTTTCATCAATTTCAGCAAGTGATGCTTTAACTGCATCATAATTCTGGATAAGTGCTGAACCTGCCTGCGCCTGCGTTTTTCCAAATGCTTTTTGAAGGAAGTCATTTTGCTGTTTCTGAGACATTTCATCCCAGATATCATGGATTTCTCCAAAATAATCTACAAGACTTTTAAACTCTGTTGTAGAACCTTCTTTAAAAATTGATACGCCTTGTGTATGTTCTGCTGTTTTAGTAAGGTCAATTAAATCACCAGTAATATTTTTAAGTTCCTCATCAGTCTGTTCAAAGCCATCCTCACTATTTTCGTCATAGCCTCGAATTCGCATTGAAATTGAACGAAGGGCACGACCTGCTACCTCGCTATTCTGAAGAACTTCTTGGATGCCTGTAAACAAACTATAAGCATCTTTATAATCAGTACCAACTGCTGCAAGAGCTGCCGCTGAACGTTTCATACCTTCTACAATATCATCATTACTCTCGGCAAATTTGTTTCCAAGCTGATTTATAGGATCTAATATTTCTTTTTCAACATCTTCAGGATTGATTTGCCAAGCCTTCATAATGCTGACCATGCCTTCTTGGGCTTGATCTGTGTCCATACCAGGAGATATAGAAGCAAATTTTGAACTTAATTTTGCCATTTCTGTAGCTTGTTCATTTGAGCTATATCCAAGTCTTGACCAAGCAGAAGCCTGCTCAATGATAGATTTAGTAGTTACTCCCATTTGTTTTGCTACATCATTTGCACTATAATAAAAATTATTTAATTTAGTGCTAGACATCGAAGTGGTTTTCTTTAAGTCAAGCAAAGCATCGTCAAGATCTACGATTGTTGAAATAGCTTGCCTTCCAATATTAATAACATCATAAAGTCCAAACATACCTGCCATCTGAGCAGCAATCTGGTGAAATCCGCTATTTTTTAAAGTGTCAAAGAAACTTCTGCCAGCACGACCAGCTTTGATTTCCGCATTTTCAATATTAATGATTTCAGATGTAATCTCTTTCAGATTCCTTGGATTGGCAGACTCTAATTCGTCTCGCAATGCTCTTAATCCAAGTTTTGCTTCCTTAGAATAATTTGTACACTCATCTAAATCCTTATTAATTCTCTGAACTAATTTATCAATAGCAATCTGGCTTGCACCTTTTTCAGAGGCAGAAAGTGACTTAAAAGAATCAGAAGCTTTTTCACATGCCGTAACCAATCCTTTTAATTCAGCCTCTTGTTTTACGGTAACTTCGCTAACATTTTTTAATGTGTTTCTATACTCTACGAGATTTCCAATTGCTGTATTTAGCTCAGTTAAATTTTGGGTATATTGTTCACTTGGAGTAAAATCAGAAGAATAGGTTTTTCTTTGATCATAGATTTTCTGATACTTATCAATAGAACCTTGTAAAGAATCAAGAGTAGATTCTTTGAGTTTCGCTTTTAAATCTGTAACAGTTTGATTTATCTGTTGTAATTTTTCGTTAGAAGCAGTTAATTTCTCTGTTGGAAGAATATCATTCCTCTGTAATTCATGAATATGCTCAAGAAGTTTTATTGCTTCCGCATTATCTGTACTCAAAGCATTATTACTTGCAATTCTTTTCTGAATAGTAGCATATCTCTCAAGAGAAGTCGTAAGTTCGTTCCAAATCTGTTTTCCTCGCTCAAGTTTCTTTGCGTTATCTGCTTTTGCATCATATACTGTTTCACTTGCATTTAAAACTTGTGGTGTACTATTATCACCAAGATAATAAGAACTACCATTTCTCAATGTTGCCTTATACGAAATATTTGGTGTACCATCGGCAGTTTGCTTAGTAGTTTTAACTATCTTTGTAATTTGTTCTGCCTGCTCACGAAGTATTCCAAACTTGGCAATTATATCTTCAAAACCCTCTGTATTAGGAGTAAAACTGATATTATCAAGTGCCTTGTCAGTTGCCACAGCTTCTTGCTGTACTTTTTGTTCAGATTGTGCAACCTGTTCTAAGTTTTCAGAGGTCTTAGGAAATGCGTCTTTCATGTCCTCAGACGGAATAGTGGTAATAGGAGTTTTAATTTTCGCTAATTCAGCTTCTAACTCTTTAACTCTATTAGTAAGTTTTTCGATTTCCTCTACAGAAGCATTTACATTTAAACCATTTTTAAAAGTCTCAGTAAATCCTTTTGCAGATACAGAAATTTCATCAAGCTTAAAAACAATGGTATTTAACTGTTCAATAACACCAGATAAATCAGTTTTTCCAAATAATTCAGTCAATGGATTATCAGTCTTATTTTTAACAGTTTCATTTATTGCCTGTGTAAGTTGACCACCAGCAGATGAAGCAGAACGCCATAATTTGTCATCCGTATGAGTTCGTAATAAATCTGTACCACCATAATATTCCTTGGCTTCTTTTCTTAATCTTTCGATTATATCTTTATAGGCTTTAACTTTCCCAATTGTTGTGTCAAATTTATTTATGTCAAAATCAAAGAATTTGTTATTGACAACTTCACCACCATAACCAGACATTTTTAATCCATTAAAAAGCTTTTCATAAGCATTGAGGGCTTTTGCAGCTTTTTCTTGGATCTTTGCTTCCATCTGATTATCTGTTCCCATATCAATATTCATGTTAAAATGAAGATTATTGAGACTTGAAGATAATCCTACAATTGCAGTTTGTATATTATTGATTTCACTGAGAAGTGGAGATAATTCTTCGCCATCACCAACATCAACTAAGACACCTTTGATAGAAGATAAGCTTGACCCAATACTTGTAAATAGTGATTCAATTTTTGCAAATTGCTCAGTATTGAAAATTTCAGTATTTTTAGTCTGGGTAGTTTCATCTATTAACTTTTGAAATAAAGCAGTAATTGATTTGAGAGATTCTTCATCCTGAAGAATATTTCCGAATATAGAACGTTGAGAATCAGATAGAGTAGTGTCTTCACTAAGATTTTGTACTGACTTTGCGATTACACCATTAGAAAGAATGTCATTAATTTTATTTGATGTTTCCTCTACTTGATGAAAAATTGAATCAAGTTTTGTAGAAAAAGCTTGTAACTGATCTAGCCCAAATGAATCTCCGCTTGACTTATAACTCTCTTCAAGAAGATAAGAATATTCTGACTTAAATCGTCTTATTGCATCTGTAGCTGTAAGAGTACCATTTTCTAATTTTTCAAAATATTCAGCAAATCTATCATCACTAAACCAATCATATCTATCAATTTTATTTGCATCTAAAAATTGATTAAATGTCTGGATAGCTTCATTACGAATGTTTTGCATATCTAATTTTAATCTATCCAGTTCATTTAATTTGTCAGCAAAACCAGAACCAACTTTAAAATTTTCAAATTCATTTCGTAATTCTTCATTGGCATTTCTTGCGTTACTTAATCTTCTAGTGAGTTTTTCCACCTCGCCCTCTAACAAACGAACATTTTGCTGCAATTCACCAATATCAGAACTTACACCGAAATGACTAAATAATTTTTGAATATCTGTTCCATATGCCTTTAATGTTTCAAAAGAATCAAACGCTTCCTTAAATCCTTTTACGGAAAAAGCACTATCAATATCACCTGCAACCTTTTGGGCTTCAGCCATACTCTTTGATATTTTGTCAAAATCAGGTAAAATATGGGATAAGTCAGTTCCAGACATAGCCTTCAGAGCATTTGTCACCTTAATTAACTCAGAAGCATTGTCCTTAGAAGCCTTCTTTTGAAAATTACCATAAGCATCAGCAGTAGCATTTATTAAATCTTGTTGAGTTTTCCAATATTTTTGAAGGTTTTTATTATTAGAAATTTTATCAAGAGTGTCTGCAAATGATTTTAATTTATCTTCACCATTGATATTAACAACAACTTGCTGTTCGACAGTGGGCGCTTTCAATTTTATTTCGTCAGCCATTCTATACCTCCTATATGTCTATTTTTATATTTGATTTATATTTATTCCATATATTTTCATAATCTTTTTGATATTCTGTTTTTTGATATTGATCTATTCTTCTTTTAAAATCTTGAAGTGGTGATATTGGGGCTTTTTCTGCTTGTCCCCAACCATGTTTTATACCAACTCTTTTATTCCAAGGTTCAGGGAAAGACCAAGGTGTTTTGTTGCCATCGTATTCAACTGGTGGAGCAGTCCAAGGAACTAACATTTCTCCATTAATATTTGCGCCACCATGCCAGCCTTGTCTAAACACTTGATCATAAAGACCATTTTCTCCTGCATACCCATTTCTATAGGAAATTAAAGAAGGTTCAAACCATATACTTAAATAATCAGTAGCTTTTTTTGTTTGAATCAATTCATATAAGCTTCCACGTCTATCATAAAATGGATTAGGATAACTATTATAAAAATCCGTAATAGTATCTTTATATATAGTTCTTATCTTTTTTTCTGCCACATTAAAATATTCCGAAAAAGACTTCTCTTGAGCTTTTTTCACAGCTTCTTTTGCTTTTTCTTGTAATTTTTTCATATATGATCGATAAAATGAACTTTGACCATTCGACATATAATTCCAATCACCTCCCAAATTTCACTATAATTTCACTATTTTTACACTAAAATAGGAGAGCAGTGTACAATCACTTAACTCTCCATAAGAAAAACCCTATACGCTATGACACGTATAGAGCCTAAATATTTAATCCTTATGTATAATTCCGTATATTAACCCTACAACTCCAAACACAAAATAGTAATGTGCAGTGGTTAATACGAATGGAATAATTGGTTGCAACACTTCAATACAAATTTTATCTACATTGAATAATGTAAGAATCCATCCGCATAAAAGTCCGTATAATATTCCACTTATCATATAAATCCTCCAAGGAAATTTGAATTTACTTAGACTTCTTTGAAATTGCCATTCTTTGCAAACTCAAGAATTTTTCCTTCTAAATCTTCTTTCGGAATCTCATCAAGCTTTTTACCTATAACTTTAACAAGTGGTGTGAGAGTAGCATCTGCCAAATCAGAAATTCTTTCAATCTGCTTGCTAATAAACGCCTGAGTAGTTGTCTCATTAAACTGAGTATCTGACTGTTTCATTGTTAAAATGGTCTTAAACTCACTTAACTCAGTCATAGGAATAAGCGGATCAGCCTTATCAGAGCCAACCATTAAAATATCAAGTAATCCAGATGATTTGAGTGCATCATATCCATTAATAAAGCCTTTATCATCCTCATCAATTTCAAGGTCAGTATATAATTCAATTGCGGCACGACAAAACTGTATATACTGAGCGACAGAATTTACTTTGATTTTATCTGTTTTACGATATTTTGTTTTACCATTATCATCATAAGCTTCCTGCTCAAATGTTGTTTTATTTACGATTAACTGAGCATAGGCATCTTTTTTAATGATTGAAATGTATGGGGTGATTTTAATTGTGCTTAATAGCTGTCCCCTTAATGTATTTGCTGTGTTATTATATTTTTCTACAAACTCTAAAAGTCTCATATTTCTTTTTCTCCTTTATTTCCTAGGTGTACCATCACCCAATATCCAGTCAAAAGTGAATATATTATTGGGTGTGATAACTGTCATTGTTCCTGTTGCATCATCATAGAATTTATGTTTAATTTGATAACTTCCATTGAATAAATCCACACCATTATGGGCATGTACTCGAAAATTATGCTTTCTCAAATAATCAAGGATTTCCTCATCTGTCATAATTGTTCTCCTTTTGATTATAAGTGTGATTCATTCACAAACTTCTGAATGTCATATGTATATCTAGTTCGTTTCTTTTTGCTATTTATTGGAATAGCATTATTAATTTTCAAGTCACTAATATTGAATGACTTCTTATTTATATCTTCCATCATCTTTACGAAATCACCGATTTCTATAAAGAATGTGTCATTGTTTTCATTTCTAAAATTACAAATAAATCCTGCGACAAGATTATGTTTACTTGCTTCTTGTAAGGATTTAATCTGGTTATCTCTAATCATTGATAATGGTAGACTTGTTGACTGAGTTGATTTTAGTTCGAGTAAATACAATGTTCTTGAATCATCATCAAATAGAAGATAATCACAAATATTACTACTAGCAAATCTAGTATTATTTCCATTCCCAAATGATGCAGCATTATCTCTAAAACGATAAATCCAACATGTATTTGGAACAGAATCTTTTATAGCTTGTTCAAAAATTTTTCCTGGATTTTGTGCTATTTCCTTTCACTCCCTTACATAACAAAAGAGCAGCTTCCGAAGAAACTGCTCTTTCCTTTAATATTAAATTTTAAATATGATAGGTCGTAATTCCCAATGTGCATTAGGATATTTACCTATATTACTTATTACGAAATTATGTACTTCATTCATATCTCCAAAGTTCTTGTCAATATGAATTACTTTACCTCCTAATAATTCCAATTCTTCACAGATTACGTTGTAAAATGTTTTTTCCATACCAATTCTCCTTATCTTTTAATACAAAACAAATCGTACAAATCAACATGTAATGCATGAGATAAAGATATTGCATGAGAGAGTAGTATATCAGAAGTATATCCGTTTTCGAGATTTGATATTGCAGTTGCTGATAGTCCTGTACGTCTCGCAAGTTCTGATATTGAAATATTCTGTTGATACCTATATCTGCCTATTTCATTCTTCATGTATTTAGTCTGTGTATAATCTGTTTTTCTATACATATATAATAAGGAAGAAATTCATAAGTTGAATTACTGGATTTTATGGTATAATAAAAATATTAGGATTCGTCTTTAATTGGTAACGACAAAACTTCTGGCTTTAATTTATCGTGATAGATATCATCACCACCTGCGGATTCATAAATAGAACCTAATTCTGTAAAAGTTTTAAGTCCCGATTTATCAATATATCCCTGTTCAACAAATTTACTATGCAAATCATATAATTGACTTCTAAGGGTAGCAACAGTCTTAGCCTTGTCTTTTATTTCTTTATTAATTAAAGAATTTTTAATATCATCTATTCCTTGAGAAATTTTGGTTATCTCTTTATACTGCCAGTTATCATGTTTTTCCAGCGTGGCTATTCTTTTATCAAGAGTCTCTTTATCAATTTCATAACCAAGTTTTACACGTAAAGCTTTCTTCGCTTTCTGAAGTAAAAATATTATCTTATCTAAGCCCAAGATTATAATAAATACACCCAAGATGACGGTTGGAAAATCTAAATTCATTAATGCTTTTATTTCATCCATTTTATGTTACACACTTACCCTTTTAACAAGTAATAAGTGGTAACAAGTCCAACACAACCATCCTGAGTTAGTCCACGATTCTTCTGGAAAACTTTTACGCACGTTGTGAGATATGCATCCCACTTACCTGTAGTTGGTAATTTTGTAAATCTGTATGTGTCATGTAATGTTTTTCTTAGCCAATTGATTGCAGTAATACAATTATGTGTTTGTCTAGCTGACATATTGTGACTTGAGGCACATGACTGTGAAGCCTCTCCAAATTTACCATCTACAACAAGTTTATTATTTCCTTTGAGATCAAAACCTTTATTCATTGCAGATTGCCAACCTCTTACTTTTGCATTTGCGAGATAATATTTACTTGTAGTAGAAGATGGACTTGCAGGCGCACTAGGTTTAACTGTTACAGTTGGAGCAGTATTTGTTGCTTGAATTGTTCCATTGGTATAAACAACATTGCCATTGGAGTCAAATACACTATATCCATTTGGACATTCTCTTTTTGCATTACTTATGTCTTTATAAGCACCAGTCTGTGATTTTACATCAGACCATGATTTTCTAACCCTATACAACTGATTAGTAGTTGTAGGAGCTGGATTAGGTGTAGACGGAACACTATTTCCACTAGAAAGTGTTGCACCAACGATTCCATCCGCAATAGCTTTGGCGATTCTATCTACATTATTAATATATAAATTGTAATCATCTTTATCATCTACAAAACAAACCTCTACAAGTAAAGCAGGTGATTTTGTTTTTCTAAGTACGTACAATCCTGTACTTGTTTTTATGCCTCTGTTTTTGAATCCAACAGAAGCCAAATTATTTACAATTCTCTGAGCTGCTATTTTTGATGAAGAACTGTCTTTGTAAATCCATACTTCACTACCTGTTGTAGCTCCATTTCCATTTGTGTCGTTTGCTCCTGAATTAAAGTGGATAGATACATCAAGATCTACTTTATGAGCGTTACATTTTGCAACAATTTTTTTAAGTACATCACTCTGCGATGTACCATTGTCTTCGGTACAATCGTACACTGTATGTCCATTTGCTCTAAGAATTGAGATAACTTTATTTTTTATGGTTCGATCCTGTTCAGATTCATCAAGTAATCCAACAGCGCCACAGGCAATCTTACCTTTGGGATTATGTCCACCGTGTAAATTCACTATCATTTATAATTACCTCCGTATTTTTCTGTAATAAAAAAGAGACTCTTTTTGAGTCTCTGAATTGTTATCTTTAGTTATTATTTTTCATGTTTGAGATCGTACAAGCTCGTGTCAATTAAGCTATTTAAATATTCATCGAAGTCGCTATTTGCCTGTTTTAAACATTCATAAACTGATTTATTTAAAGCCTGAATAGCTTTTGCCTTTGCAATCTCGCAAACTTCCTGCTTTTTCTCGTCCGTCCAATCAGATGTGCCTTTTATATCCTTTACCTCAGTCTCATATACACATTTAACTGCATTTTTTACTTCTCTAATAAGAATATCAGCATACTTATCGAGTTTCTTTGTTTTCAGGTATTTATAAATTTGTGTTCCAATTGGAACTAAAATTACAGTCCAAATAGCAGAGAGCAGTGTCATCCAATCTAAACTTGCTAAAAACTCCTTCATCGGTTAATCCTCCTTATTTTTTGAACTATTGCACCATTGCTTGTAAAGTTCATTCATTTCTCTTGATTTATTCCAAACAAAAACAACTCGCTTATTCTGACCTGGAATAATATCTGCGAGTTGTCCCTTTGATAGAGGTGAGCCTAAATACATATAATTTTGTGCCATATTTGGAATATATCTAACGTCTTCTGTTTCGTATTCCCAATCGAATACATCACTATATTCTTTAATTTCCTTTCACTCCAATCTTATATAGTAAATCGTAAAAAATAGGGATTATACTAAAATACTGAATAGCAGTAAATGGTATAATCCCTATTACATTTTTACAAACTTACTATTCAATATTATTTTCATTTTTCTTTACCTTAGAAATAGGCTTTGTTACATTTTTTGTAACTTCTTTTTTATTCTCAGCCATTATTTCATCAATAGCCCTTTTAACATCAGAATCAAAATTTTCTAATTCAGATAAATCACATTTGGATAATTCCTCTTTAGCTTTAGCCTTATTCTTAGTATTTGTATACTCAGCCAACGCTAAATAAATCATGTAATGTGGTAATGTATCAGTAACCGTTCTCCAAGGTGTAAAAGATTTTATATTCTGACAAGTATGGCAAACTCTATATGGTTTACCACAAATTGCACAAATTGCATTATTTTCTAACGCCATAAATTCCTCCATAAAAAGGAATGGCATATTTCAGCCATTCCCCATAAAATTAGTCCTCAGATACTAAGATATCAAAAAGCTTACCATCTTCAGCACAGTACTCCTTATTAAGAACATAAGAAGCTGGATGCTTACCATCAGACTTAAGAGAAAGCTCTACGCTTGATGGATCAATCTGTGCTCTTGGGCAACGGATAACACCAGCATATACAAGGTTCTTATTACATGGATCGTGGAAGATTGCATGGATAAGAAGTGTCTTAACCTCTGGTACACCATCAGTTCTCTTAATTACCTGAACTGCTGTAGCTGTTTCCTTCTCATAGTTTACAAATACACGACCAGTTGTTCCCTCTGGAAGAGTAATTGTTCTGTTAGCTGCATCAATAGTGAACTTGTCTTCACCCTTTGTAGCAGATACAGTATATGTCTTGCCGAATGTGTTATTATCATTAATAACCTTAACATACTTAACCTCTGCACCCTTTGTACCAATTGGAACATATTTAAGCTCTACAGTTGCACCAGCTCCAATTGCAATCGTCTCAGATACAGGCATCTTAATCTTCTTTGTATCAGAAGCTACAGCCTTTGTTGAACCAAACTGTGAAGCAGCAAGGTCAAGAGAGAAGAGTGAGTTAGTGAAATCAAATGTACCTTTCTGTGCCTGATAGAATGTCTGGATTGGTGTACCCATTGCATCAGTAACATCTGTACCATCGGCACTTGTTTTAAGGGACGGATCTTCGACCTGTGTGTATCTACCAGTAAGCTCCATTGTAGCAGGATCATATTCCTCTACGGCTCTAATTTTCTCAAGAATTAATTCATTCGGGTTAAAGTTAGCCATTTTTATTCCTCCTTAATAATTTTGTGGCAATAAAAAAAGAACTCTAGTCGAGTTCTCCAAGCCAATCTATTTGTTTTTTGTCTATATCATCAAAGCTTATTCCGAAACCAGAATAGCCAGATTGCAACAATAATTGTGCATTTTTAATTTTTCCTATGCGTTTTACCGAATCCATAAACGCATTAATTTTCATATTCCAAACTTGTTCATGATTATATTTAAATCCTTCTGAATTGATCATAGCGGATATCATATTTTTTAATTGAGAATGATATTCTTTGTTTTTTGCTCGTTCCATTTCTTCTTTTGCATCTTCTATTAGCACCATTTTAGTAGAATTATTAGCTGGAATTCTAAAATCTCTTTCAATGAAATGTGTTTTGCAAAGATAATCAATTATCATGTTATAGGTAAATTCATCTATTATTACTGGTTCTAAAGATACATCATCAAAGATATAATTGCCAAATCTATTATCTTCTGATAATTGATCTATTAAAGTATCTTCATCTGTATTAACAAATTTTGCAGCATCAGTTAAACTTGTAAAATGATGTAACTTTTTACCTTTTATATTACTACCAATTAATTCATAGATATTCCCTGTAGGAATTGCTTGATACAAAAAAATTGAATCATCATCTTCTTTTTGTCGAACCTGAAATTTAGAAAAATCCAAATCTCCAAATATAATAGAAGTTTTTTTAATTGGAAATGCTTTATAGAGCAGTGTATAGAATAATTGAAATGGTTGTATTTCAGTATAATCTATTCCACCTTCCCATAATTGTACCTTTAAAGATTGTGGCGTAGCTGTAAAGTTATACAACATTGAATAATACTCTTTCTCTGAAAAATCACATATTTCACCCAATGTAGGTTGATGTAAGATAATATGCTTTTGAACTATAAAATCTTCACCACGATATATCTTTAGCTCATCATTCTCATAGTATTCTTCCTTGCCTATTGCCAAGATTCGTTATTCCTTATGTACGATTGCTCACCAAACGGGCTATATGTAATTCCATTAACGTCATAGTAAATCTGAAATACCAATGTTCTTACTACATAGTTATTATCTGTCATAGATTCTTTAGATGAGATTAATTTTGTCTGTAATCCAAAGATATTAGACCAATTAAATTGTTCTCGTATAATAGAAGCTATTAAATCATGACGAGGCAAGCCTGTAAGTTTATCCATACGATCATTTCCATGAACAAATATTGTAAATGTTATTTCTGTA
>ERZ1034897.590-NODE-590-length-17464-cov-4.197484_pt1 | contig 17464 bp, 13 predicted proteins | sample MGYA00520629_ERZ1034897 | MGnify/ENA primary metagenome ERZ1034897 (study PRJEB33766, sample SAMN09781789) | gut metagenome | biome: gut microbiome | host: Homo sapiens | place: Madagascar | study: EMG produced TPA metagenomics assembly of the PRJNA485056 data set... | reverse complement strand
AGAAAACATTCGGTTGGCTGGGCAAGGAATGGGTAGGGGCGAGTGGATCTGGGAATGCTCGCGGGTTAGCTTTGGCTTATATGATGGGCTGGGTTTGTCTTTGGGGAACGGGATGGGGTAGGTGGAGAAGAGGAAGAAGGCTTGGAAAGATTGTTTGGCTTAAAAGGATGCGGAAAATTGGCTGCTGAATGAATGGGCTGGAGCGGGTGATCTGGGGATGCCAGCGGATTGCTTTTTGCTTGTGAGATGGGGTGGATTTGTCTTGAGAGAAGAGGATGGGTATTTGGAGGAGCGGAAGAGGTCTTGGAAAGATCGCCTGTTTTAAAAGGACGCGGAAGATAGGCTGCTGAATGGACTGGGGCGGGTGATCTTGGAATGCCAGCGGATTGCTTTTTGCTTGTGAGGTGGGGTGGATTTGTCTTGAGAGAAGAGGATGGGTTAGAAGAAGTTGGGGAGGAAGGGATGAGATTGACCAAAACGTCTTGTCGTGATATAATTCGTATGAGTATGGCTTTGCCCTTAAAAAACGAGAAGGCTTGTTTTGTGTGCTGTATGCATTAAGGTTTTCTTGGAGGTTTGAGAAACTGGGTGAATTGGAAGGGTGCAAAACAACCACATATGAGCTGTTGGTTGCTCGTCGTTTGAGAACCTTGAAAATGCTGTAGGGCACAAAACACCAGAGCGTGTCGGAAAACACCTCATCGTACTTGAGAACCTTGAAAACGTCGCAGGGTACAAAACAGAAATCTCATTTTTTGGCAGAGAATGACGGCTTGAGAACCTTGAGAATGCTGTAGGGCACAAAACTTGTGACCTATTTAAGCGAAACGAAATAGATTGAGAACCTTGATGAATTGAAAGGGTGCAAAGCCTCAACGTCATATGCTGGGGAAGTTCATGCCGCTTGAGAACCTAAAAAAATTGCAGGGTACAAAACTTATCAATAGTACATCCAGATCGACAACATCTCTTGAGAACCTTGAAAATGGCGTGGGGTAGAAAACACTCTCACGATCGTTTTTCCGAATATCGTCAGTATGAGAACCTTGAAAATGCCATAGGGTACAAAACATGGACAATAGGAGGATCACATTATTAACGCTTGAAAACCTTGAGAATGTCGTGGGGTACCAAACGCAATTTGTGAAAGATAAGGAGCTGGCTGTACTTGAGAACCTTGATAGCTTGGTAGAGTACAAAACTTAAGGTTATTCTATTCGTTTTCCGCCTTACTTGAGAGCCTTGAGAATGTCGAAGGGTACAAAACCACTTCGCGAAAACTGCGTCGATAACGGTGCTTGAGAACCTTGAAAATACCGTAGGGTACAAAACGTACGGACAGAACATCCTAGAGTAATGCGTGTTTGAGAACCTTGAAAATGCTGTAGGGTACAAAACTAAACGATTTTCATATTACAGAAATCGTCTGTTTGAGAACCTTGAGAATGCTGTAGTGTATAAAACTACAGATACTATGTGATGATGGGATTGGTTTCTTGAGAACCTTGAAAATCCTGTAGGGTACAAAACCACTGACCGATGATCTAACTAACGCCTGCGCTTGAGAACCTTGAGAATGCTGTAGGGCACAAAACATAATTTCTCTGGTGGTTTTGTCGTATGTTTGAGAACCTTGAGAATGTCGTAGGGTACAAGACCGTAGTTGGAGTTCACGTTCTCACCTACGTGCTTGAGAACCTTGAAAATGTTGTAGGGCACAAAACCAAAATCGAAGCTACGGGCGGCAACAACCCGTTTGAGAACCTCGAAAATGCTGTAAGGTACAAAACTAACTTGAAAATAACCTTGCATTATGCTCTGTTTGAGAACCTTGAGAATACTGTAGGGTACAAAACGAAAAAGTAGATAAGAGGAGCTTTTCATGCGTTCGAAAACCTTGCAAATGTTGAATATCGTAGATACTGCTTAACAAAAATCCTGTTTCGTTCATAGTTCACGCTGCTTAATACCCTCGCAAAAAAACAAAACTCCCAACCTGCCTCATCCCTAGCAAGCTGGGAGTTAATTAGTTCTCAACAGAACACGAACTCGTCTTTAAGTATACCATAGCTCTACAAGAGAAGCAAACCAGCCGCTCCTCTCCAAAAGAAACCCGCTGCCGCTCATATTAAAGCCGACCTCTTCCTGATCCAGTCCAAGAAGAAGCCGGTTTTTTTCTGAAGAAGAAGTATAAGCTATCTTATTTACAATAGTTGTGCCTTGTCACAGAAAATGTCAGTGGAGAAGGGAGAGGATTATTCTTCAGAGCTGTATTCTCTTGCAGACTTTAAGAAGACGGCTAGGAGAGAAGACTGTATAAGGGAATATCTGCTTGGAAAGTATGGTGCGATTCCTCGGCTTGAGAAATTATTTGGAAGATAATGGTTTCTGATAGGTTATTGTGCTGTTGCCATGACAGAATACCCCCGACTACTCTAATAAATGAGTGGTCGGGGGTGATTTTTTCATAAACAAGAAAAAGCTAGAGTTGGAGTTAATTCTACTAGATTCGCTACGTTTTTGAAAGATTAGTTTGAGTAGAGAAAATTTAAGCTAGATGAATGTCCTTAATATTTAAGCTCCTTTCAAAAATATCCAAAAATCGATCTATATGTAAGGCGTTTTCTGAGTTAGGACATTTCAGATATCCTATATATGTGTAGATATTTTCACGTATTGGATGCACTTCTGTCCCTAAATACTGTGCTTTTTCCCAAATTCCTGTTACAACGACGGCTACCCCTAAATTTTCGGCGATCATTTCACCATATTCGTCTTCAGAATCCGCAATTAAAGTGCGAAATGCTCCGAAACGTTTCATTACTTGAAAAGGTGGGTATCCTTCTGGATCATCCTGAAGTTGATCCTTTAAAAAGATTATTGGGTGGTCTAACAAGCTTTTTAGAGATAACACCCTATAATTGCTTAGAGAGGATTGTGAACTGACAGCCACTCCGTAAGACAGTTTTTGAATTGGAACAAATTGTAATCCATCAGGAATTTTTAACAAGGGGACGTTATCCTGAAATGGCACCCCTAAAAATCCAATATCCGCTTCCCCAGAAGAAACAGCGTCAATCACCTGTTGAGTAAGCAAAGGAAGCTGGGAATAATGAACGTTAGGATAGTTTCGCATAAACGCAACTTTTGCTTTCGGAAGTACATACCGATGAAAAGAAGTGATAGAAGCTACAATCAATTCTCCAGCAGGAGATGTATTATTGTTAAGCGATTTTAGATGGTCTTCTAAGATAAGATAGTTGGTCCATACTGGTTTTGCTAACTTAACGACTTCTTCACCTTCATATGTCAAGGAAACACCATGAACGCTTCGGTTAATAAGTTTTACATCGTATTCTTCTTCAAGTTTTCTGATAGATTGGCTTACTGCTTGTTGGGAAACATAAAGCTTTTCACTTGCTTTGCGAATTGATTTTGTCTCAGCCACAGTAATGAGATATTTTATCTGATGAAGCTGCATTTTAAAGCCCCTTTCAAAATTCGAGCAATAATCATCTATTAAAAAAATAATATACACGTCGAAGGGTGTCAACCACCAATTGTATCTTTTGCCAGAATACTAAAAATATAATTGCTTTTTATAAAACGGATAAGATGGGATAATAGAGCCGTGGAAATGATTCGACATCATAGAAAGGAGATCGAAATTATGTCTAGAGAAACTATCGCAAAAAAAGTAATGTTCCTTGGGATTGACGGTATGGATCCTTGCTTAACAAGAAAATATATGAAGCGTGGGGTCATGCCGAATGTAGAAGAATTGATGAGAAGAGGATCTTGTCGTGAAGATTTGGTTTTAATGGGTGCACAACCAACTATTACGCCTCCATGTTGGACGACACTTTCAACTGGTGCTTACCCTGCTACTCATGGTATTACATGCTTTAAAAAACAAGGTAGTGATTTGGACGATCTTGTCTACGGGATGGGCTCAGATTCTTGTAAAGCAGAACAGCTGTGGGATTGCTTCGTAGAAGCTGGTAAAAAGACTTTAGTTTGTCAGTGGCCTGGATGTTCTTGGCCTCCAACAAAAGATGATCCAAATCTGTTAGTCATTGATGGTACCAACCCAACATTTATTAATATGCTTCCTATCATCGACTCGGAAGAAGTTGTTATCGCGGATGTGAAGACAGATGAGATCACATATAAACCAATGGCTGCAAGCGACGGTAACGTTCCTTGTGTCGTAAAAGATTTGGAAGAAATTGAAGTCGGTGAAGCTTTTAAGGGTGGCGGTCATCTTACCCATACTATTCTCATCCTTGAACCAGAAGATGGGGAACATGCACTCAGTGAAGCGCCATATAGCATTGCATTCTCACCGATTAAAGATGCAGAAGGTTGGAAGGATGCTCCTGAAGGCGCAAAAGAATTTGTCACTTTGATTAACTATGGCTTTATTAGAAGACCTTGTTTAATTCTCAAGAATGAAGAGGGAGTTTACGACCACGTTGTCATGTACAAGAATAAAAAAGACATGGAAGAAGTCGTAACACTGTATAAGGATCAATACACCCGCGACGTTTGGGATGATGTCATCGACGGCGAAGAAAGAAAGCCGGCAACAAGAGATATGATTCTCTTGGAAATCGCTGAAGATGGTACCCACATTGAAATGTATATCACTGGCGCTTGCAAGCCAGATTATGATAATCATTTCCAGCCAAAATCTTTGTATCATGAACTCACTGAAAAGATTGGCCCAATTCCTACGATGGGTAACATTTCTGGTGCCAGCGAAAAATTCATTGGCAAGTGTCACATGGGCGCTTGGGAACATGAAGCAGATTGGCAAGCTGCAACAATCCATTATTTAATTAAGGAAAAAGGCGTAGAAGCAGTATTTTCGCATTATCATAATGTAGACCAGATGGGTCATCAGATTATGAAATATCTGAAACAGCGTGAGTATTCTCCAATGCCAGCAGAAACCTATGATAAACTCATGCAAAAAGTTTATGAACAGACCGACCGTTACATCGGGAAGTTTATGGATCTCTTGGACGATGGCTGGACTATTGCACTTGTCAGTGATCATGGTCAGGTATGTCCTGAACATGAAGCACATATGATGGGTGATGGGACTGGCGTTAACATCCGTCTATTGCAAAAATTAGGATTTACTGTTTTGAAACAGGATGAAAACGGCAACGACATCAGAGAGATTGACTGGGAGAAGACTGTTGCAGTTGCTCCTCGCGGTAATCACATCTATCTTAACGTTAAAGGCCGCAATAAACACGTTTTAGCAGATGGTACAGTCATTGATGGTATTGTCGATCCAGAAGATAAATATGAAATGGAAGAAAAGATCATGACCGCCCTTTATGACTATCATGATGAAAAAACCGGGCAGAGAATCTTCGCCGCCGTTCTCCGTAATAAAGATGCCATGCTTCTTGGCCTCGGGGGGCCAGACAGCGGTGACTTGATTTACTGGATGGCAGAAGGCTATCACATCGACCACGGTGATACACTTTCTACTACAAAAGGATGTGCTGAAACAAGCGTATCTCCACTCTGCATTTTTGCTGGCCCTGGTTTCAAACAGAACTTCCGAACCGACCGCGTTATTCGTCAGGTAGATGTTACGCCTACCATAGCATACCTTGCTGGGGTAAGAATGCCTGCTCAGTGCGAAGGATCGATTGTATATCAAGTATTGGAAAATGAATTCTAAGAAATAGTTTATAAGCTTGCTGCACCAGCTGAAAATTGTACAAAGAAAATAGTAGGAGGGATCATTATGTCAGCGAAAACAGCTAGCATTAAACCTTTTGAACTGGTTAACTTTATTATTGCTTTAGCCTTCATGTTTTTGTTCCGTTTAATCCCTGCACCTGAGCCGATCACAGCCTATGGCATGGGCGTTTTAGGCGTATTTATTGGCGCAATCTGGGGATATTGCTTCGGTGGTCAGAGTACTTTATGGGCATCCATGCTTGCTTTATTTGCTTTAGGTCTTGTAATGCCAACAGGCGTATATGGTGCAGTAGCTGCTGTACTCAGTAATTATGTTTTCATCATTGTTTTTTTGAGTTTGTTTACCGTTGGTGCTTTAATGGGTGCAAATATTTCTGAATATCTTGCGTTTAAACTGCTGAGCGCAGATATATTTAAGAAAAATGCATGGTTATTGATTTTAGGGATTCTGCTTTGTGATTTTATCGTTGGTATTGCAACAAACCCTATCGTTGTTACGATCTTCTTGTTTAGTCTTTTAACGACTCTGTTCCAACAGGCTGGCTATAAAGTTGGCGAAAAAACGCCAACAATGATTCTTTTGAGCGTTGCAATTACAACTTTGGCATGCTCGATCCTCTATCCATGGTCTGCGCCACAGGTTATTCCATTGCAGTCTCTCCAGGCAGTTGGGATTACTGTTAGCAACGGGGCCTATATGGGCATGATCTTTATTGCTACCATTATTGTTATTGCCATTTGCATAGCAATGATGAAACTTCTCAATTGCGATGTTAAGCAAATGAGTCAGTGTGACATTGGTTTCCTAGCTGAAAAATATAAAGATGGGTTGTCTAAATATCAGAAAGCCGTCTTAGTGGGGATGCTGTTATTTGCTTTAGGTAGTATCGTAATCGCATTCTTTCCTAAATCTTTAGGTGTTGTATCTACAGTTGTTACCAGTCAGATTAGCTTCATCGGTTGGATGGCATTGGCTGTAGGTGTCATGATGTTTATCAAGGTTGACGGCAAACGCCTTCTTGAACCAAACGTTATGGCTGCTGCTTTCCCTTGGGATATGCTCATGATGATCGGTATTGGCGTCGCTGTCGGTGGTATGCTTACTACCGAAGATGCAGGGATCACTGCATGGATCGGTGAAAAGATTGGCCCGATGATGTCTTCAACCAGTGATCTCACACTTTGCATTATAATTGCAGTTGTTGGCTTGGTCCTTACAAACTTCCTGAATAATAATGCTGTTATCATTCTGCTTTCCACTATCGTTGTCAGTCTTTCTACTCAGGGGATTATTGATGATCCAGTTGTTCCATCGATGGTAGTAATTCTTGCTAGCGAAATGGGCTTCCTTACTCCTGGCGCCAGTGTTTACGGTGCTATGATGCACAGTCATGAATACACTACACCATCTTCCGTCTATAAATATGGTGGCATTATGTTCGTTGTTACCCTTGTATTCTGTATTGTCATTGTTGTTCCGCTGTCCCGTTTATTCTTCTAATACAAAGAAAATAGTAAATAGGGGAGCTGGTAATGCCTAGTCCTCTTGTTTAACAATAATTATAGGAGGTCACCAAAATGAAACGACAAGCTTATACGGACAAAATCATGGTTTTAGGTGTTGACGGCTTAGATCCACGTCTCAGCCGTAAATACATTGATGAAGGTAAAATGCCAAACCTCAAGAAAATCGTTGAAATGGGGGCTCAGAGACCAGACCTTGTACTCCTTGGTTCCCAGCCAACAGTCACGCCACCACAGTGGACAACCCTTGCAACTGGCGCAAATCCAGTTGTACATGGCATCTGTCAGTTCAACAGAACTGTTCCTGGCATGATCAACCAAAGTGGCTATAATTTGGATTCTCGTTTGGTCAAAGCAGAACCAGCATGGAATTGCCTCGCTGAAGCCGGTAAAAAAACTTTAGTATTTCATTGGCCCGGCGGAGCATGGCCACCAACCTCAGATAGCGAAAACCTTTACGTTGTAGACGGTGCAGCACCGGGATCTGTTGGATGCTCCACCATGCAGGTAGACGGTGAAATGATCGCTGGTGCCAGCGTTGACATCGACGCTGTATCTTTCGCAGCAAAATCTACCGATGTCGCAGCACCATGCGTCATCGAAAGAAAACATAAAGATGAATCAGATGCTGCGGCTGGTGGCGACCTGGCATCCGGTCAGCGCCAGGCAATGAAGATGAACGACGAAATGCTTGCTAAACTACAGGATGCAGATATAGACACACTCTATGTCATGAAAGATGAAGACGATGGTTTTGGCACGCGCGGCGGTTTTAACAGTAAGATGACCACCGTAATCTCCAGATCACCAATTAAAGAAGCTACTGGTTGGGTTGCCGCACCGGAAGGTGCTAAAGAATTTACCGTTCTGCTGTCCAACGGGATGGTTCGGCGTGTTGGACTGATCTTGAAAAATAATGATGGGATTTACGACCATATTGCCATCTATAAATCCAAGAAGGAAAGCACTCCATTGGTCGTCTGCCCACTCGGAGAAATGGTTTATAACGTTATTGATGAATCGATCTTTGATGACCAACCATATCTTTCCAACCGTCATTACAAACTTCTAGAGTTGGATCCAGCGGGTACTCAGCTGAAGATCTTCATTTCAGCAGCGATGGAATTAGGTAACGATACTGTCATTCATCCAAAGAGAATGCACAAGGCGATTGTTGAAAATGTCGGCCCATTTCCACCACAGTCAAATCTGTACACCCATGACGAAGCCTTACAGCAAGCCATGATCGAAGTTTGGGACTACGTTGTCGATTGGTATGTAAAATGCTTTGATTATTATATCGAAAACGAAGGTATTGAATGCATTTTCAGCCATCTTCATTCCATAGACCTTGTTGAACATACATTCATTCGTTTCTTGAAAGGCATTGGCTTCAACAAACATGCTCCGGAAGTCTATCAGTCCTGGATGGAAAGACTGTATAAACAGACCGACCGATATTTCGGCAAAATGCTCCACTACCTGGACGAAGGCTGGACAATGATCATTACATCCGACCATGCTCAAGTAGCACCAAAATATATGCCACCTCGCATTGGCGATATGAGTGGTATCAACGTTGGTCTCATGCAGGAACTTGGTTACACTGTTCTTAAGAAAGACGAAAATGGTAATGATCTGGCCCAAATTGACTGGAGCAAAACGAGAGCTATTCAGTCTCAGGGGAATGATATTTATATCAACCTGAAGGGACGAGAAAAGCATGGGATCGTTGATCCGGAAGACAAATACGAACTTGAAGAACAGATCATCACCGATCTCTATAATTACAAGCATCCGGATACTGGAAAGCGCGTTATTGCTCTGGCGCTGCACAACAAGGATGCGGTACTTTTAGGGTATGGTGGCCCTACCGCAGGGGACGTTTGCATCTGGGTCGCAGAAGGCTACAATTACGATCATACTGATGGCTTATCCACAACCTATGGTGAAGCCAACACTTCTCTGTCACCTATCTTTGTAGCAGCCGGGAAGGGTCTGAAACAAAATTTTGAAACAGATCGTATTATCCGTCAGGTAGATGTTGCTCCAACGATTTGTTATTTAGCAGGTGTCAGATTACCTGCACAATGCGAAGGTGCAATTATATACCAGATTCTTGAGGATGAATTCTAAGAAAATGTATGAAACGAGGCGCTTTCTATCTTGGGAAAGTGCCTCGCTTTACTTTATGAATTATATAGAGGTGAGATCTATGGCATCTAACTATCTTAAATCAAGTGGAATTGATTTTGGTGCGAAGAAAAAAGAACAAGGAGATCGTCTTGATTATTTAAGAAACCGTGTACAACGCTGTGTATGTCGCTATTGTGGCAATAAGCTCAGTTTAAGAAAAATCACCTATGCAGCATATGATGAAGTGAAAATTGAAACGTATTGCACCCATTGCGATCGCTTGGAATCAGGAGTAGAACCAGAAATTCGTCAATTGGCTGAATACTATGTGGATGAGATTAAGTATGACCACTATCCGAATCTGGATGATTCCGTTTCTAAGAGAAGGATGAATATAGCTGCTGTTTGTGACGTATTTTCCTGGGGATACAAATGCGCAGAAATTCTGAAAGAAAATGGATTTATTGAAGGAGTTAACTTTGATTTCAATAAAATCCAGGACAATCTGCTAATTTCAGATAAAATTTTAAAAATGATGGAAGAGGAGGGGGAGCAATGAATGCTGAACCAATCATTCAAATACAAAATCTCACCTTGCAAACAGGATCAAATCGTTTATTAACTGACATTAATTGGACGATCAATCGGGGTGAAAATTGGATCGTGTTCGGACGTAATGGCAGCGGAAAAACAACGTTGTTAAGCACTCTGGTTGGTTTTCACAAATTTCAGAGAGGCTCTTTAAAGATCAATGGAATAGAATTTTCAGCAGAGAATATGCTTCAGCTTAGACAAGAAATAGGATGGGTTTCAAGTTCCTTCTTTGCGCAGTACTATCGAAATGAAAAAGTTTTGGATATTGTATTATCTAGTTGGACTGGAACATTAGGTGTTTCTTCTTTTCCAGAGGATAGAGCGGTTGTTCGCGCGAAACAATTATTAACAGATCTCGGACTTCGTGCAAAGATCGAGATGCCATATTCTACTCTATCAAAAGGTGAGCAACAGAAAGTAATTATAGCACGCGCCTTTTTAACAGACCCCAAGATCCTTATTTTTGATGAGCCGGAAACAGGTTTAGATGTTGTTACTAGAGAAAAATTGTCGAATATGATCCAGGAATTATCTAAATCTGACAACATGACAATATTATATGTCACTCACTATTTAGAAGAAATCTTGACGACATTCGATAATTGTCTGTTGCTTAAGCAGGGTACAATATATAAGCAAGGAAAAACAGCTCAGCTCTTCTCCTCTGATGTAATGAGCGATTTTTTGAATGAGGAAGTTTCTATTACTCAGAGTGGAGGCAGAATGCACATAACAATTGGGAGGGAATGATATGGATGTTAACGATATGGAAGTTATTGAAGAATATAATTTAAACGCAGATCCAGAAGTTACCGATCATGATTTAGCCTGCATCCAACAAGCTGCTAAACTGCAAAGTATTGGCTATCTAGAACATGAAGTTGCTATGTATGCTTGTGCAGTTCAATCTGATGATGTGTACTATTTTGTCACAGAAAAAGAGGAGAGCGCAGAAATATTTGTTAAACAATGCTTACTGGAGGGCCTTTACCCTACGACAATTCACTATTTCGTCAAACGCTTCGATTTGATAGACAAGACAGCTGCTGAAATAACAAATCAATACAAATTGTCTGTTGCAAAATCATTGCAGGAAACATATCCTAAGGAGTATTTTGATGCAATCAACAACCTTACAAGCGTGCCGTGTTATAATGCGGCATATCCAATAGTTCTTGAGATGGAAGAACAGTTAGAAAATCTCTTTGATATGGATCAATTGATCATGTTTGATGATTTACTAGATACTTTATTAAAAGCACGGCAACTTAATCTTGAAGGTTATCATTTAGCACAGAGTTGGTTGAGAGCTGAGAAGGAAAAGTTTTCACAGGATTATATGGCTTCCAGCCCATATAAAAGAACGTATGCTGGATTTGCTTATTTGGGCCGGAACGGGAAGTGTAAGATGTTTTGCGATGCGGTACCCTATAATGCTAAAAATAAACGTGAAAAATTAATGTGTGAAGATACGTTGACAACACCAATTCTTCAAAAGACATACTACGCTGATAGCTTCCAAGCATTATTGAACACGAAAGATCAATTTTTGAATGAATTTCACTCATTAGATCTGAATAGCTATTTTAAGTTAATGAGACTCTTTCGGGAACTGCCTGCGTCAGTTGATAAGGAAAAGTATAATGAGTACAATATGAAGCTTCAGCAAATCTGTACAAAATCTACGATTAACACATATAATGAATTAGGACGGATTTGGAATGTTCACAGATAAAACAGTCTACAAACTTTTTCAGAAAGTTATGTTTACATCCTGCCACTATTCACATCGTGGGCTTTCTGCCAGCTATTTGTGTGACATCTTTTAGGATGCTTTTGTGTTTTGCAGGAGCATCCTGTTTGAGATGCGATGAGTTATATAAATTGACCAAATCGGCATGTTGTGTAATACTGCATGTAAGGTGAGTTCAAATTAGCGCAATGGCGCGACAATCTCTAGCTCCATGAGGAGTGTTTATATGTTTAAGGTTCTTGAAGAGGGTTGAGAGCCTAGAGGGTTTTCTATGGTGCAAAGCTAATATCATGAAATGCCTTAGAGACGACATGCTTGAGAATCTAGACGGTTTTCTATGGTGCAAAACCTTTTTCTTTCGAATTAAAAAGAGCTGTACGCTTGAAGTGTAGATATCCCACCGATGGAGTTTGAGAATGTGGCAGAGGTATAGGGGTGCAAACTGATGGTTTACAGATGAAAGTGTTAGTTGTTGGTTGAGAACCTTGCAGAAGTATGGGGGGGGACAAACTGCCTCAGGGGAAAAATATGATGAAAGCTAGATTGAGAACCTTGCAGAAACATAGGCGTGAAGATCTCTGGAAAAACGCTAGCGGACGCGAATAGTATTTGAAAACTATGCTATAAAATAATCATCTCTTCCACAAGCTGGAAGAGGTTTTCTTATATCCAAAGGATTATCTTGAAAAATTGACCAAACCGGCCTATTGTGATATACTGCTAGTAAGGTGAGTTCAAATTAGCGCTGTGGCGCGAAAATCTTTAGCTCCATGCGGAGTGTTATATTTTTTGGTTCTCTTCGAGGGTGTGAGAGCCTTGCAGAAGTATAGGGGTACAAACCTACCAGCAGCTTTTTTCCTGTGCCATTTGATTGAGAGCCTTGCGGAAGTATATGTGTGTAAAATTGTTGAATGCTGAGACTAGTGATGGTTGGATTTTGAGAACCTAGACAGTTTTCTATGGTGTAAAACGAGAGAATCCCTTCTCTGGACTCCCCCCTTCCGCTTGAGAACCTAGAAAATATAGAGATGCAAAACGAATGACGGTGAATAGGGGTTGCAAGGGGTGCTTGAGAACCCAGAAAAATATAGAAGTGCAAAAGATTTGTTCGGCGGAAAAAAAGCGGTTTGAAAACCTGATCACATAAAGTTTTTAAAAATTAATTAAACCAGCATGATGTGATAAAACGCAAATAAGGTAAGTTCAAATTAGCGCTGTGGCGCGAAAATTTTTAGCTCCATGTGGAGTGTTTATATGTTTGAGGTCCTTGCGGAGGTTTAAGAACGTTATAGAAGTAAAGGTGTGTGTGCCGATTCGCTTGACCCGCTCGAACATGATCTTGTTTGAGAAGCTTGTAGAAGTGTAGGGTTGCAAACCTGCGGTTACCGACCAAGGTACGTTGCACGAGCTTGAGAAACTTGCAAAGCATAGGGGGTACATGCAAACGAGCGACTGTTGACAATCCATAAGGCCAGTGTTTGAGAAGCTTGCTGAAAGACTTGAAACGGTTTGAGGTTGTTTGAGAACCTTGCAGAAGTATAGGTGTATAAAATGCCTCTTCACTTCAAAGAAAATAATCTGCTGTTTGAGAACCTTACAGAGGTATAGGTGCGCAAAAACAACTTCAGATCGTGGTATATTAGTTCCTAATTTAAGAATATGAACTACTCGGCAATTGAATTACCGAGGCTCCTTGGCTTTTTTTCCTGAATAACATTTTCTATGATAACGCAGCCCGGCTATTGAGAATAACAGAGAACGCTTGAGATTAGCTTATATTTTCGATGGCATGTTTTTCCCTGTCTAAGATGTAGTATCCTTACTTTTTGGCGACGAAAATAGCAACATATATTTGTCTAACTTAAAAGGAAATAGCCCGGAATGCAATGATAAGCTCCCCATAGAGTAGATACTCGAAATAACAAAAATCGAGCCTACACTATGGGGAGCTATTATTATGCGCAATACTAAATTAACAGACCAGGAACGAATAGCAGCCGTTAAAGAATACCTGGATGGAAAAAGCAGCCTGTTATCTGTAGCCAATAAATATGGGATCGCTGAGTCCTCTCTTCGTGCCGCTGTCAGTCTTTACAACAGTCAGGGCGAAGATGCATTACGTTCTCCTGCCAAGAATACCTATTATCCAGCAGATCTCAAGCGTCAGGCTGTGGAAGCCTACCTCGCCGGCGAAGGCAGCCAACAAGATATTTGCAATAGATTCCATATCCGGTCAAGAACACAACTCCGAGATTGGATCAAGTTGTATAATGGTCATAATGATTTTCGGTCGCATCGCGGCCATGGGAGTGAGATCACTATGACCAAAGGAAGAAAAACGACGCTGGATGAACGCATTGAGATCGTCAGTTATTGCATGGAGCATGGAAAAGATTACCAGTTAACATGCCAAAAATATGCTGTGAGCTACAATCAGCTCTATAGCTGGGTACGAAAATACGAAGAAAAAGGGATCGAGGGATTGGCAGACAATCGTGGGCGAAAGAAGCCAGAATCTGAAATGGATGAAAATGATCGTCTGAGGGCTGAGAACAGATTATTAAAAGCCGAAAACAGACGACTCGAAGTGGAGCTGGCTATCATAAAAAAATTAGAGGAAATAGAAAGGAGGCGACGCTGAGCGGCGTACGTCAGGAGGATAAATATCTGGTGATCGTTGAATTAAACGATGGGGCAGAATATACCGTAGCAGAACTTTGCCGCACCCTTTCCCTGAATCCATCTAGCTATTACAAATGGAAGAAACGTGAGAAAAGTGCCAGTGAGATTTTAAATGGGGAGATCCTTGCAGAAATGATTAACATCTATGAAGAGCATAACAAAACCTATGGTTACCGCAGGATCATGGATGAGTATAACGAGACCCATGGGACACAGTACAACGAGAAACGATTCCATCGTCTGGCAAAGCTTGCAGGATTACAGGCGATCATTCGCCGCAAGAAGCCAGCTTACCAATACCATACAGAAGAACAGATCGCAGAAAACATACTGGCAAGAGACTTTACTGCAAAACACACAAACGAAAAATGGCTCACAGATGTCACAGAAATGACCTATGGCAATGGGCAGAAACTCTATCTCAGCGCCATTCTTGATCTGAAAGCCAATGATATCGTTGCCTATGCCATAGGAAGGAGCAACAACAATCATCTCGTATTTACAACCCTTGATCTCGCCTTGGAGAAATATCCCGATGCACATCCCATGATTCACAGCGACCGAGGGTTTCAGTACACCAGTAAAAGCTTCAAGTTGAAGCTCCTAGACAGTAGATAAACCCTATTTTGGCTAGATACCAAAATAAGGTTTATCTACAGTCTGACCTCTTTCTTTATTTATAGGAAGAGGTTTTTTTGAGTTTATGATGGTTATGCTAAAATTTATTTTAACTACAAATGATTTTTCATGCAGATACTTCCAGTTATGAACTTATAGATGTAAACTGAAATTTATTAATATGATTAATAAATCGCTTGATAGATTCTGCTTTTAAAAGGCTGTTTTTACATGCCATAAAATAATGCATACTCATATCAACATCATCAATTTCTTTATATATAATTCCTTCCCTCTTCAAATTCAATGGTTCAAAAAGAATATTAGGTAGTATCGTTACTGTTGAAGGACGAGTCTTTATATGATTAAAAATGATTGGAATAGAGGTAGATGTTTCAATGTGAGATTGCTCGATTATTTTAAAATATGGAGCTGTCACGTCCATTTCATTGAGGACAAGCAGGTCCTGATTATTTAACATGGAGATTGATAATCTGTCTAATGAATTATACGGATTGTCTTCAGTCATGTATATAACAAAATTACTGGAAAAAAGCTCGTGTATCAAATATCCGTTTTCTTTTGCTAAAAGATACAGCTTTTCGCGATCTTTTGTAAAATAGCCTCCGAGAATAATCGTGTTTTCAGTTGAAAGAGTGGGCTTGATTGCATTTATATCATTACTGATCTCAAAGCATCGGAAATCCAATGAGTTATCTTGACTTTTAAATGAAGTAAGAAGTGAAGCTGAGTATAAAAGGTTAATTGCTGGCACAAGGTATAAGTGAACAGTATAGCGTATATTCTTTCCCAGTTCTTTCCATGAATTAACAATCTCAAATAATTGTTGGCAATCTTGATAAACTTTCTTGCCGTTTTCAGTTAACGTTACGCCTTTGGCAGATCTAATGAATAATGGAAAGCCCAATTCTTCCTCGAGCGCAGCTAGAGCAACATTGAACGAAGAGCGGCTTAACAATAGATTTGAGGCAGCTTTATTGATTGATCCTTGATCAACTGCTTCCATAAAATAGCGTAGATGTCGTGTATTCATAAGGATTCCTCCGACTGAAATTTAGTTGTCTATTATATTGTACAACTAGTGATCGTTTTTTGGTAGCTACACATCTATCTAAATATCAAGTATATTTAAGTAAATCATAAGTGCGCATTATGGTGATAGCTGGTTAGTCAGTTTAGAAATATCAGGAGGTAATCCTTATGGAAGCGGCAAGATTCGATAAAAAATACTTTCTCAACTGTGCCTTTGTTCTTATTGTAATGTTCGGCTTTGGTTTATTACCGCCGTTTGGTGAGATGACACAGTTCGGCATGGGAATCTTGGGTATTCTCATCGCAAGTATCTATGGCTGGGTGACATTGGGTTTCACAGTACCCTGCATCGCCGGTATCTTAGCAATGGTTTTCTTCGGAGCATATGAAACGTTCCCAGAATGCTTTGCAGTCACCTTTGGTACTGACACAACGGTCATGATGTTAGCCTGTTTGGTTGTCTGTGCGTTTATGGAAGTGTTGAATCTGACAGATATCATAGCTGGAAAAATTTTAAATCTGAAGCTTGCAAAAAAGAGTGGTATGTTATTCTTCTTCCTTTTTTTGTTAGCGGATTGGCTCGTATCTGCATTCTCAACTTCTGCTTTAGCAGCGGTTGTTTTCATCGATTTTTACAGAAATATTGCTAATAAAGCTGGAATCAAGCCTTTCACAAAAGTAAATTCTTTTGTGCTTTGTGGGGTGGCTTTAGCTGCAATGATGGGGGAAATCGCTTTTCCATTCCGACCTGTTGCAATCACAGTTATGACACTCTTTACAACTTACACTGGCATGGCGCTAACCTTTCTAGATTATATGTTGTATGTTACTCTGTATATTCTGGTGATTTTTGCGCTTTACGCTATTATTGGTCGGTTTATTATTCGTATTGACTTTGGCATGTTTAGTAAAGCGGAGATTGATAATCCGACAATGAATAAAACACAGAAGGCAGGAATGTTGGCAATTATCTTGATGATGGTAGCATTCATTTTCTCCCAAATTGGTGCGCCAGTATTTACAACTTTGGGGCTTGGTGGAGTAGGCCTTGTCACAGTTTTAATCATGGTTATTGTACAGATTGAAGGAAAACCACTTCTTCAGATCGAAAAGGTTGCTGCAAAATTCAACTGGCCTATTTTCTTTTATATGGTAGAATTCCTGCCATTTGTAAATTTTATTGCAGCAGACAATGTTGGTATTACCGACACGGTTCGCGTTTGGATGCAGCCGGTTCTCTCGGTTCTTCCTGCAACTGTCTTTGTTGTGGCAAGTATTGTGTGCGCGACTTTCTTCACGAATTTCCTCAATAACCTGCCGGTTTCCATTATCTTTATCACAATCATGAATGTTATCGCAGTAAACATGACATCCATT
>ERZ1034897.587-NODE-587-length-17503-cov-8.677499_pt1 | contig 17503 bp, 10 predicted proteins | sample MGYA00520629_ERZ1034897 | MGnify/ENA primary metagenome ERZ1034897 (study PRJEB33766, sample SAMN09781789) | gut metagenome | biome: gut microbiome | host: Homo sapiens | place: Madagascar | study: EMG produced TPA metagenomics assembly of the PRJNA485056 data set... | reverse complement strand
AAAGTCTCACTCAACGAGTTGGTATACGGACTGGTAAGATATTGTTGCCAATCTAGCCACCAGAAATCCACACCCTCGCTCTCATGGTCACGAATGATGTTCTTGAAGAATGACTTTGTAAAGTCGGTGTAGTCAAGACTCCAATTGATATTATTGCGGCTGTCATTCAGGTACTTGCCACCTAATTCACTGTTCATGGCAGCGAAATAAGTAGGCGACTCTATCTGATTGATACCATCGGCAGGATGCAAATTGAGCGCAGTCTTAAAATTTTGTGAGCGCATCTCGGAAAGAAGACCTTTTGGATTAGGTATGAGATTGGTGTTCCATGACCAACCAGTCCAACCACCACGACCTTCCGACTGACTATAAGCATTTCCATTCCAATGCCAATCCATATCGAGAATCATCACATCGGTAGGTATCTTATTGGCTTTCAAGTCGCTCATAATGTTGCGATAATCATTTGCTGAATAAGAAGCATACTTACTATACCAGTAACCGAACACATAATCAGGTGGCAGAGGGATGCTACCAGCAATCTTGGTATAGTCTGCAAGAGCTTTCTTGTAATTATGGCCATATCCTAACACATAAGTATCCATGGCATGATTGTCTGCACGCTGTGTCCACCAAGGATACCCCATATCACTATTAGGAGACAAGGCATAAGAACGTCCTCCATCAGAACGAGGAGATGCCCATGAATCGTCTATCACAGCCCAACCAGACCGAGAAACCAATCCATTTTCCATTTCCGCTCTCTTGCTTTCTCCCATCAGACCATCCAATGTACGGCAAGTTCCTTTTAAGTTCAGTGGGTCTGGTTTGCCAGGATACCAAACTGTAGAAACACCATTACCTGTTATAGCGATGGTAAGATTGGCTGAAGAGGCTGGAAGCGTACGTGGGTCGGTACCCTTGCGATACTTGAGCTTCAGGTTGGATGTCGTTATATATAAATAGGTGTCATCCTCACTCTTGGTGAACTGAGGCGCATCCAACTTACGATTGACAATGGTGAAGGTCGCTCGGTCCTCAAACTTTGCCTGTTCGCTATACTCCACTCTTATCATCTCTGGAGTAAGAACCGTAAAACGAGCATTGCCACAAGTAATGACAGCCTGTCTTGTTGCTACAGGATCATTGACTACCACTTGTGCTATGGAAGGAGTTGACAATAAGCAACTACTCATCATAAGCATAATGAAAGGTTTCTTCATAATTTAAACATTTAGTTGATGGCTAGATGATTCCATTTTTGTTAATAGATGCTGCAAAGATAGTCATAATCTACTACCATCGTGCGGCAAAGTACACGATTAGTACAAAAACAAATGAGGATAAATTCCTTATTTCCTTGATAATGAGCAACATACAAATAATCGGAAATTCGTATCAAGTACATTCGCCTTTGGGCGGGATTTTGCGATAATAAGTGTTTTTTCATAAAAACACAGCCTATTATTTGGCTACCCAAAAATAATTTTGTATATTTGCCCACAATTTTAAGAAGCGAGATTACCATGCAAAGAATTATTATAACATTCATATTGATATGTTCTTGTTGCCATTTGTCTGCAACAAGAAACGAGAAACTTTCTTTTACTTTAGATAGCCTTTTAGACAACATATCCCAAATCTACAAGCAAAAGGAGGCTAGTATCAACACCTACAAGGGAATCATGGACAAGGACAAGAGCACCGCCACGTTACTTTCTGTCTATGACAAGCTATTCAATGAATACTACGTTTATCAGTTTGATTCCGCCATGGTGTATGTTGACAAGTCCATAGAGTTGGCTGATAAGACCGCCAACCAGTTCTACCATGACAAAAGCAGAATAGAAAAAGCATCACTGCTTGCCATCGGTGGACTTTATGGAGAGGCTATGTCTCTGCTCAATGAGATAGACTTTTCCTCGCTCACTCCATCTCTTTCCTTTAACTATACTATCACGAAGTATTATATATATATGTATTGGTCTGACTATTGCCATGACGCAACATACGCTCCCAAGTACAGACAAAAAGCTGCTGAGTTTCTGAAACAAGCGGTCGGTCTGCTCAGCAAGAATGACAAACGTTACAATTTTTTCCTGGGAGAGTACTACATTTACGTGGAACGTAACGACAAGAAGGCATTGAGTCACTACTTTCGTGTCTTGAAGGAAGTACCTGTCAACTCTCGTTACTATGCCATGGCGGCATTTGCAATAGCCAACAACTATAGTGCAAATCATCAACCCGAGAAATACGAAGAGTACATCGTACAGGCATGTATCAGTGACCTGAAGAACTGCACTCGCGAGAATCTTGCGTTACAAGACTTTGCCATGTATCTATACCAGAAAGACAACGAGAACGTTTCTAGAGCCGAACGCTACATCAACTTTGCCATGGATGACGCAAAGGCGTACAACAACCGACTGCGCATCATCGAAATCTCGCAAAAGCTGCCTATCATTGTCAAGAACTATCGAGAGAAGCTAACCGCACAAAACAACTTGATGCGTGCTGCCTTGTGGGGGATTTCCATCCTCCTCATCATCATGCTCGTGCTTTTCTACTTCTTTAGACAACAAAACAAGTTGCTGCACAAGCATCGTATCGAACTATCTGACAGCAACACGCAATTATCAAGCCTCAATGATGCACTCAACTTGCTCAACACACGCTTGATAGACACCAACAAGCAACGCGAGCGATTGGCGAAACTATATATCGACCTATGCGCCAAATTCATTGACCGACTGAGCAAGTTTGAATTATTGGTACACCGAAAGATCAAAGTGGGACAAGGAAACGACTTGCTCAACATGACTTCCTCCTCACGCTTGTCAGACAAGGACTCAGCCACCTTCTTGCTACAGTTCGACACCGCCTTCCTCGACATGTATCCTTCGTTCATAGAAGAGTTCAATGCCTTGCTCAAACCAGAAGAACAAGTGAAACCAGCACATAGCAGGAGCCTCACCACCGAATTGCGCATATTTGCCCTCATCAGATTGGGCGTGAAGGACAGTTCCGAGATTGCCTCCCTGTTGTTCTATATGCCTCGCACTATCTACAACTATCGGTCAGCATTCAAGAACAAGGCATTGAATCGTGAGACTTTCGAAGAGGATGTGGAGAAGCTGTGTACCGTTATGCCCACCACGGCATGATGAAGGCGGCATGCGACGCAACTGATGAAAAAAAATCGAAACAAGTGTCCTTTTTGTTACATATTTGCTAAAAAACAGAAAAAAGAGGACAAGAACGCTTGCTTTCTGCGATTTTTTTTGTTTCTTTGCATAAGATAGGCTGCACTCGGCAAATTGAAAGCAAGCTTTCTTTGCGCTCGTTTGCACTATCTTTGCCTTATAAAAACTATTAACTTTTAGAATTATGGGAAAAGGAAAGAAAGGTGGCAAGAGAATGAACAAGGCGCAACTCACCGAGAAGTTGCAAGAATTCTTTGCCAGTCAGCCGGGCGTTACGCTCAGCTTCAAAGAGATATTCCGAGGGCTCCATCTTACCACTCATCCACTGAAGATGCTCGCTATCGACATCATGGAAGAGATGGCTTGGGATGACTACCTCGCCAAAGTAAGTGACAATTCCTATCGCCTCAACCAGAGTGTACAGGTGATGGAAGGTAAGTTTGTACGCAAATCCAACGGCAAGAACTCCGTCATCCCTGACGGCAGCGAGAAGCCTATCTTCGTATCTGAGCGCAACTCCATGGGCGCGCTCAATGGCGACCGTGTGGAGTTCACCTTCCTCGCTCGCCGCAAGAACCATATCAAGGAGGCTCAGGTCAACAAGATATTGGAACGTGCCAAGGATAGCTTCGTAGGCCGTCTGAAAGTGGATAAGGACATCGCTTACCTCGTCACACCAGGCGATGTATTCGCCCACAACATCATCATCCCAAGAAGAAAGCTCAAGGGTGGCAAGACCGACGACAAGGCGGTGGTGCGCATCATCGAGTGGCCTGACGGAGAGAACAAGAGCCCTATCGGAGAGGTAGTGGATGTACTCGGACAGACGGGTGACAACGATGTGGAGATGAACACCATCCTCGCACAGTATGGCCTGCCATACAAATATCCGAAGAATGTAGAGGATGCTGCCAACAAAATTACAGGAGAAATCACAGAACAAGATTATAAGGAGCGTGAGGACTTCCGACAGGTATTTACCTGTACTATCGACCCGAAAGATGCCAAGGACTTCGACGATGCACTCAGTATCCAGAAGTTGGAGAATGGTAACTGGCAGGTGGGTGTTCACATCGCCGATGTTTCTCACTACGTCACAGAAGGAAGCATTATCGACAAGGAAGCCGTAAAACGAGCTACCTCTGTATATCTCGTAGATCGCACCATCCCGATGTTGCCAGAACGTCTCTGCAACTTCATCTGTTCACTTCGCCCTGACGAGGAAAAACTGGCTTATAGCGTTATCTTCGAACTCGACAATAATGCAGAAGTGAAGAACTACCGCATCGTGCATACGGTCATCAAGAGCGACCGCCGCTATAAATATGAAGAGGTACAGGAACTTCTCGAAGCCAATGGTGTAGTAGATGGTACTGGCGAACCTGCTCCTGCTGAAACCAAGGAGCACCCTTATCAAGGAGAAAATGCACTCCAGCTTATCACACTTGACCGATTGGCCAAGAAACTCCGTGCTGCCCGTTTCAAGAATGGTGCAGTAAAGTTTGACCGCGAGGAATTGCACTTCGACATAGATGAGAAGGGAAAGCCTGTAAGCTGCTACTATAAGCGCTCAAAGGATGCCAACAAACTGGTAGAGGAGTTCATGCTCCTTGCCAATCGCACGGTGGCAGAGAGCATCGGCAAGGCAAAGAAAGGTAAGAAACCTAAGACTTTGCCGTATCGTATCCATGATAATCCAGACCCACAGAAGTTGGAAACTCTGCGCGAATTCGTAGTAAAGTTCGGCTATAAGATGAAAACAGAAGGTACCAAGGGCGCTACTGCAAGAAGCCTCAACAAGCTGATGGCAGACTGTGAAGGTAAACCAGAAAACAACCTCATCCAGATGGTAGCACTCCGTGCCATGATGAAAGCGAAGTACTCTGTTCACAACATCGGACACTTCGGACTTGCCTTCGAGTATTACACCCACTTTACATCTCCTATCCGCCGTTATCCGGACACGATGGTTCATCGTTTGCTTACCAAATATGCAGAAGGTGGCAGAAGCGCCAATGAGAAGCATTATGAGGAACTTTGCGAACATTGTTCTGAAATGGAGCAGATAGCACAGAATGCGGAACGTGACAGTATCAAATACAAGATGGTAGAATTCATGGGCGACAAGCTTGGTGAAGAATTCGATGCCCACATCAGCGGTATTACCAGCTATGGTATCTATGCAACTATCGACGAGAACCATTGCGAGGGTATGATTCCGATGAGAGACATCGCTGACGACTACTATGATTTCGATGAAAAGAATTTCTGCCTCATCGGACGACGCCATCACAACAAGTATTCTTTGGGTGATGCTATCCGCATCAAGGTGGCACAAGCCAATCTGGAGAAAAAACAGCTCGACTTCACGCTTGCTGGTGACTCTGCTCCTGTACGCAAGGATAAATCTGCTGGTGCCAGCGATATGAAATCCAAAGACAAAAAAGCTGGTAAAAGTAAACAGAAGACCCGCAATCACAGAAAGCGCAAATAAATTCTGAGTATAGAAAAATAGGGAAATTCAAGGATGTACATGATTCTCATGCTACTCATTCTTGAACTTCCCTATTTATATTTTCTTGTTATTTTTCTATTTTTCCTTGTAAGACTTTTCTATAATGCCACATCTACAGATGCAGGGAAGACACGACAAGGATCAAAATATTCCATACAACTGGTAATCATATCTTCCATTCGGGGAACGAGCTTTCCTTCGAAAACTTTCCAGTCATTGATGAAGACGGTTACCGGTCTGTTCATATCTACCAGTTGATCATTCAGATAAATCTTCCATTTACCACCAATTACCGGATGGTAGCTCTTAGTAAACTTCAGATCTATACCATAAACAGGATCACGCTCTACAGTCTGATAGGTTACTTTCCTGACGGATAATCTGATCACATTGTCCTTGATATCCATCTCATAATAGTCTCTATCTTCTCCACTTGCATCCTTCAATCCATCAGCTGCCTTCGGTCTCTTCATCACATAGAGATTATAAAAGCCCTGACGGCGCTGTCCGTCCATCGGATAATCCTCCCACATAAATGTATGAGGATAAGGATTGCGCTTGTAGGTCTTGAGCCAAGGAGTAGTCAAAGAATAGTCGATGGAATGACCACAATTAGGTATCAATTCGATACGATGACGGAAGAGACTGTCCGCACTATGATTCATGAGTCTGCCAGCATATTTCGCCTGCAACGAATCGAAGGCCGTCTTGGTATAACCCGTCAGTTTGTTGCGATAGAAACCTTCATCCATAGCACCCGTCAAAAACGAGAATGCAAGATTGGCACAGTTTTCTACAGGGGCATTCTTCAAAGGTTCTCCACCTGCCATCGGACCAACACCAGCCCAATAGTCGGCATAATAGGATGCTAATCGCTGACTGCCATAACCGCCCTCTGAAATACCAAACACATAAAGTCGATTGGCATCTACATGACCGGAAGCTAAAGACTGGCGCAAGAGTTTCTCCCATGCATACAACTTCGCTTTCTGCCACCAGCGGTAATATTCGCCTTCATTAGGAATCTGTGGAATGAAATAAACAGAAGGAGCATCATTGAAATATTGCGCCCACATCAATCCATATTTCCATTCCTCCTCCTTGGGTCCAGAACCATGAAGATACAGATACATCGGAAATGGCTGGGCTGCAGCGATGCGCTCATCTGATGACTCAGCATCATTACCCTGGAAACCATTGCGATAATTCTGCTGTATCTCGGGAATAGTGAGAGGGTTCCACTTGATTCCCCAATAGTATGGCATCACGGCAGACGGTTCCAAAGAAGCAGGCAAATGCCACATTCCCTTGTTTTTAGGACAGAGCGAACGCAACGGAATCAGTTTTTCCTCATCCAACTGTGCATTGGCTTCCTGCCAGGCTTTCCACACTAAAGTCTGGTACTTCTGAGCCTCTTTCCACTTCAGGGCTTTCTTCTGAGAAAAAGCAGCCAAAGACGCATCAGCCTTCTTTTCCAACTGATGCAGGAAATAGTTCTTCAGATTTTCCTTCAATCCTGCCGGCTGAGCGGAAAGTGAGGATGAAAACAAAAGGGCAATACACCCTACCCATATTTTATTCTGATTCAGCATAACTCTCATTGTATTTCGACGCTGCATGATTCTAAGATATTATTTCAAGCCTTCCAACAATGGTTTCAGGCGCATATCACTTGGGCGATAAGCATTATACTTATACAGTTTGCCCTCCTTATCATAAATCAGGAAGAAAGGAATACCGCTTACATTCAGCGATTCACAGAGTTTGTTGTCTTGATTGTTCAACAACTCTCCCTCCAGTCCAAGGGCTGCAACTTTCTTCTTCCAGGCTGCCACATTGGTATCGATGGAAATAGACAGAAAGACAACATCCTTGTTCTGCAAATCCTTCTCCAACTGTTTGAGATGAGGAATCTCCTTGATACATGGGATGCACCAGGAAGCCCAAAGATCGATGAACACATACTTGCCACGATATTTGGCAAAATCTACCTTCTTACCTTGCAAATCTGACAACACAACATCGGCAGGGAAAGGAGTTCCTGCAATGGATGACTTGCGCACCTTGAATTCACCTAAGTATTTGGTGTCCAACTGGAAACGCTCGGTCAGTGAAGTCAACTCCTGAAGGCCCTCAGCATAATTGTCTGCATAATTGAAAGTAGAGATATACTTATTCAGCAGCAGATCTTCCACTCTAACCTTCAAGCCCTTGTTCTTCACCTGACTTTCAATGGCAGTAATTTTGTCTGCCAAACTGCCTTGCGGAATGACAGAGAGAGCCAATCGAGGTGCCGACTCAAAAGCCGAAGCCATATCGCAATCTACACACTTCAAGAGTTTTTCATTCTCTGCTTTAGGATCAATACCAAGACCTGCCACTTCACGTCCTGTAGCAAACTTCACATTTTCAATTCCTTCAAAAGTGAGAGTTGCTGCCCATAAATGCAGATACTGGTCAATGGAAGAAGAAGGATGATAGACATTGACAAGACTGTCGGCAGAAGCCGTATAGCCCATTATCAAATTGCGCAAATCAGTATCCGACATCGTTTTTCCTGCCATCCACATCTGCTTGGCACGACCAACGTACAAGTCGTTGAAAGCCATCAAGGCTGAGGTCTCAGCATTGGCTTTGTCAACCGTCAGATTACCATCCGCAGCAAACGTAAGATTGAGCGAAGCCTTACCAGCATTTTCTTTCAAACTCAACGGGAGGATGATTTGGCGCTGCTGCGTAACTCCAACGACCTTATACACCTGAATAGAAGAAAGAGATGTCTCAGTCTGGATACTACCATTCACTACCGAAACAGAATCTGGCTTATCCCAAATTCGCTCGGCAGGCATGATGTAAAGTTGCAAGTCGGCAGGCACATTACCTTTTAATGTGCCTGTAACCTGAAGTGACTGAGCAAAAGCAGTGCAGACAATAGCCTGCAACAGCAAACTCATACATAATATTTTACTCTTCATACAATACTCCTATTATTTAACTTTGAATACTTGGCTTATACATCAGGTAAGTTATCTTACCACAGCAGTCCTTGTATTCCTTCTTAGGCTTCACCGCACTACTGTTGTCTGTACGTACATCCTTGCAATCGTAGATATAGAAACTTCCTCGCTTACTTGTCTTATTATAAGTAGCTACATAAAGTTCATCTGTAGAGAGGTTGACATCCATGAAAGTAATCTCCTCGTCAGCACCATACTGAACGGCAAACTGATTCTTGTTTGGCAAAGTAAACTGGTTGCTGTTCAGATAAACATAGATACTGTTTCCCAAGGAATAGTAATAACGGTCATACTTGGAAGAATACACGAATCGGGCACCCTGATCAGGAACTGCTGTTTCTGATGTTGGAGTAAACGACTGGCTTGTGAAATCTTCCTCATTGATATAATTATAGCTATTGCTATTGGTCCAAAGATTGATACTTCCAGCCACATTGCCTTTCGCCATCACATAAACAGTACTTCCATCTCCATTTCCAAAGGCTGTGATCAACTTCTGGCCATTAAGCAAGTTTCCTGGATTTGGGAAGAAAGTATCCAAACCGAAGAAAGATGCATACGCAGAGAAGATTGACACCTGATTATGGGTATAGTCCATATAGAAAGTACGAGAAGTCTCAGTACCATAAGAACTATATTTAAACAAGATATAATCATCCGACTCGCCACCTTTAAAATAAGTATATTCGTATGGGAACATATACTTCAGATTAAGATGAGCAAACTTCTTCATATTCTTATCGTAAGCGTATGGAGTATATGCATCTGGCATGAACTCAGAAGCCTGGAATCCCGGATAAAGATCAGCATACTTGATTTCTGTAAGAACCGTGAAGTTGTTAGGATCCAGGAAATAGCAACCATCTTTAGTAGATACCAGAATGCGGTTCAAGACCGAAGAGGTTTTGCCGTCCCACAGGTTCACACTTCCGCTGACAGCCTTTACCAGCCCTGCTTCAGAAACACCTTCGTTCATCAATTCCAGGCAATGCTCTATAGGTACATTTTTCTTGCCCGCAGCAGTCTCCTCGGGAGTAGGAATCTTGATAAAGGTAAGATTTCCCTTGCCATCACTATCGAAAGAGGTCAACAGATAACCTTCCTCAAAAATACGGTTCAAGTTGACTTTATAGTCCATACTCTGTCCCACTTTGCCATCTGTCACGGTAAAGTGGAAATAATAAGAACCACCTACCTTGACCTTCACATTCAAGTCGCGCTCGGTACTTACTTCTTTCAGTTCACCTTTCTGACCATTGGTATAAGTACCCATCTGCCATTTGTAGGTCAGTTGAGACTCATCTCCATTATATCCCAATTCTGGTTTAATAACGATATCTTCACCCAAGTCAAAATTGTAAGTTGGCATGGTCGTAGCATCGTTCCCCTTGATGGTTAAAGACGGGAGAGAAGAAACATTACCCTCGGTCGTATCGTCATCTATGCAGGAAGTAAATCCCAGCGACAACAACATTGCCAAAGCCCATGTTGTGAGAATATGTCTTTTATTCATTGTCATAATCGTTTGTTTGGGTTACACACGTTAGTTCACACTTGGCACTTCCTGCCATTCTATCACATCCTTGGTGTCATTGTACATCGGAATGAGGACATACTTTGCCAGGAAGGCATCATAGAATGCCATCGGACCACCCTGCTCCATATCCTTCGCCTTGATGAAATAATCTCCGTATTTAGTAATCAGCTCATCAAACACAGCCTTGTTTGCCTTTGGTGCCAGTTCATAGAAATACTTAAAGAACAACTGTGCATTCTCGTAACTGTAAACTGGGAGCGGATTAAAGGTAGCCCACCACTTTGGTCTGTCAGGATGAATATCGGAATACTTGATGGTAAAGGTATTCTGTCCTGTAGGACGCAATTCACCATTGGCAACGATGGCAATGCGGAGCTTCTTTTCTTTCGTCAAAATCTCAGAATCCTTGTCACGCAAGAGCTTGATTTTGATCGTATCACTCACCTCATTGGCTGCCATCTCGGCACGTTCAATGGTATAGTTGACACCTTCCACCATATCTGTAGAGTCTTTCACCACTTCCAGTTCGATGCGGCGTGCCTCTGCCTTAGGAATACCCATCAGCGATACGGGGATGTCGATAATATGCGACTGCGCTATGTCATAGTCAAAACTATAGGTAATGACAGAATCGGCAGTCTGCTTCTCATTCAGATAATTGAAGAATACAGAGTCGGTCTGATTCGTATCATAAAGCTTATAGTCGTCCTCGCAACTCACCATGAGCAAAGCCACAGCAAGAGTTGCCAACATATATATTTTCTTTCTCATAACTTTGCTTCTATTAGTTTCTATAATTGAACTCATCCTGAGGGATAGGTATCACATAGATATCCTCGCTGGCAGGTATAATTTTGCTGTCCAAGTTGGAGATGATATCCTTGTTGAGACGCTTCATGTTGTACCATACCTGTCCTTCACCGAACATTTCCTTATGATACTCATTGAATATCATATCCTTGGTCAGTCGGGTTTCTGCTTTCAAGGCAGGCAAACCTCTTGAACCCGTTTCGGCATTGTAATACTCAAGTGCCTTTGGATAGTTAGTTTCCAACAAGGCTTCTGCTGCGATAAGATACAATTCTGAAACATGCAGCATGTTGATACCTGAGATGCGGGTTACCCAATCTGCAGGAACATTCTGGTTTTCTTCGATAGTATAATAATCGACAGTCTTCAGACAGCGTACATTACCAGTACCTTTCTTAAACCAATTCTTGCGGAAGTCCTGATCTATACCCGTTACATCCTGTGCATAAACCTTATCATAAGGCATCAGATGGGTAGAACCTGACTCATCTGTATAAGGATCATAGCTGGTATAAGACTGATATCTATAGAGATAACCATTGGCTGTCTCATTATAGGTATTAGAATAAATTCCCCAAAGGGTTTCTTTTGGAGACAGTTTGCCCGCAAATAAATCCTTGATTTCAGAAGGTTCTGCCAATGGGAACTTCTTGCTTTCTATCACCAGCTGAGCATACTTGGCTGCATTCTCCATATCACCCTTCATCCAATAAACTTTCGCCAACATACCCAAAACTGCATAATAGTTGCAATGGGTCTCGCGATAGTTCTGGAACTTAAAGTACTGTTTGTTGTCACGAGGATACTGAATCTTGTCTGCTTCTTCACTCAACAGCTGCTCTGCCTCCTGAAGATCCTTCAAAATCAGTTCGTAAACCTCACCCACTTTCTTAAACTCATTCTCCTTAATAGAATAGGTGGTGGTATAAGGAATACCCTGCTTGCTCATATCGGTAGAGCAGAACAATCGCAAGAGATCGAAATGAAGGTAGGCTCTTACGGCAAGCATCTCGCCCTTATAAAGGTTGTAGAGAGGCAAGTCATTAGAACGCCCTTCAAGGTTTTTCAGCACATTGTTTGCATATCCGATGCTTACATACGCTCCAGCCCAAATGTTGGCAAGACGTTTCTTCAGATAGTCATTGTCATACTGGTAACGTTCTGCAGCACGGGAACCTGCATCTACATTATTCTGATCGAAATCTTGAGCCATACAGTCGGTCAGTCCCCACAACAGGTCTTTTCCATACAGAGCAGTACTTGCTTGCAAGGAACCATAAACTCCATAAATGGCAGATTCAAATCCATCGGGAGACTTGAACAAATCGTCTTCCACCTTCTCCGATTTCGGACGCACGTCCAGGAAATCGTCACAAGAGGTAAACATGACAGCAGCAAACAGCAATGCCAGACACCATCTTGTATGATGTATGTTGAAATATTTTTTATACATATTATATCTGTCTTATTTTGTCATTGATTTCATTAGAATGTCAAACTTGCCGACATATTGATACTGCGGCTGTATGGATACGATGTACCTCGCTCATATTTGGCTGAGGTAAGACGGAAGAGATCCTCCGTACCGATACCCACATAGAGTTTCTGGATATGCAGATTCTTCAGGAAAGAAGCTGGCACATCATACTGCAGATAAACACTGGATAGCCAAAGTTCATTGTCCTTCTCTACAAAACGGTCGGTATAGACATCAGAGCTACCGCCGTCCTTTGAGATATTCAAGTATGGCACCACATCACCTGGCTGCTTCCATCGCTCGGTAAAGGCACGTACATCACAATTGTACTTCGGATTGATACCCTCAACCTTAGAAGCACGGGTAGAATTGTACATATCGCCTCCGAAACGGTAAGAGAAGCTGGCATTCAGAGAGAACTGACGATATTTTAACAAAGAAGAGAAGCTACCTTGCAAAGTAGGATTGGTATCACCACATGACACCTGGTCCTTGGAATCATACTTATAAGTATAGCTGCCATCCTTCTTGATGAAGATTTCCTTACCTGTAGCTGGGTCTATTCCGGCTGAACGAACTGCATAAATCGCTGAAGGAGACTCACCCTCACGATACTGCGCCAATGGAGAGGTTGATACGGCTCCTGAGGAGGTCTGACCAGTCGCATTCTGTTCGTTCTTACGTTTCAATGCCTCGGATATCTTATTAATGGTGGTCTTGGAGTGCAGACCGTTCCAAGAGAGGTTCCACTCCCAGTCCTTGGTCTTGATGATTTTCCCCCATAATGAGAATTCAAAACCATTACTGGTCTGCGAACCTAAGTTGGCCTTTACAGAAGTGGCACCCGATGAAGGTGGCAACGACTTGTCTATCAGCATATCACAGGTTTTCTCATTGTAGAAATCCAAGTTCACATTCATGCGATCGCCAAAGAATGATGAAGTCAGACCAATGTTGAACTTCTTGGTGGTCTGCCACTTCAAATCTGGATTGGCCATACCCATTGGGATAGCTCCTACACCGGTATATCCTAAATAAGAACTGTTATACTTATAGGTGGTTACCGCCTGATAAGAATCGAATTTCACACTACCTGTAAAACCATAACTTCCACGCAGACGCATGGTATTGATCCAACCTAATTTCTTGATAAACTTCTCATTATGAATATTATATCCCAAACCTACAGACCAGAATGGAGCAAAACGATGGTTGGCACCAAACTTGGAAGAACCTGACAGACGGTAGGAACCATCTACTACATAGCGATTCTTCCACATAAAGTTGGCTGCAAGGAATCCACCCACACTGGTAGAAAGAGACTCTGAACCAGAAGGACTGCCATTAGTTGGATAAGCAGTAGCGTATGCCAGGTCGTTCTGATTATCATTCAAGAAACCTGTGGCACGCATTGTACTTGACTTGCCGTCTGAACGCTTGATTTCACCTCCGAGATTCAGGGTCAGCATCGTTCCGTCCTTATCAAAATTATGAATGTAGTTACCAATCAACTTGGCTGCCCATTGCTCAGAACTGCTATTTCCCAATGTATAAGAACCCTTCTCCTTCAATACGGTTGTATTGGTATAGAGATTAGACTCTGGTGAGGTAAACGAATCTGTAGTACCCTTGCTGGAAGTATATGAAACCTGACCTGTAAGATAAAGGGTTGGCAGGATATTATAACGCGCATCCAGAGAAATCTCCTCGGTTCTTGTCTCCGACTTTCCGAAACTGCTCAATGATGCCTCGTAAAGAGGATTGTTCATATCATAAGAAAGGCTACGGCGCAAATTGCCATACTCATCATACGGAGAATCATAAGGATTGCAACGCAGATAATCAGAGAAACTTCCATACTTGGAATCATGAGTATTCAACTGGTCGTGAGATGCACGCAAGGTAAGAATCAGATCTTCTACGGCAGTATAAGACAGATAAATACTCATACCATAGCGCTTACGACCATCATCCTTCATCACACCCTGAGTATTGGAATAATTGGCGTTTACATTATAATCCAAGCCTGAGCCACGTCCGGAAATGGAGAGCGAATGATCATGAGAGAAACTGTTGCGGATTGGCTTTGATTTCCAGTCGGTATTCTGACCGCTGCTTACCAATGCTAATTTCTCATAATAACTCTTGTCCAAACTTCCATCCGTGGATGTATAAAGACCTGCCAACTTCTCCAACTCGAGTTTCTGGGCTGCATTACAGTAATCATAACTGCTCAAGTCAGCAAAACTCAACTGTGGAGTAAAGGTATAGCGAATACGGACTGGAGACTGGCTCACACGCTTACGCTCGATAACAATAACACCATTGGCGGCATTCTCACCATAAAGTGCAGTTGCCGAAGCATCTTTCAGGATATCTACACGCTCAATATCATGAATATCTATATCATACAAAGCCGTCAGACTCTGCTCTACACCATCAATCACAACCAAAGGGGCATTCAATCCCACCTCATTATTGGTAGCCAAGGAAGTAGTACTACGAATCACGAGGTCTGGCACACTATTTGGGTTAGAACCGGCAGCATTATTCTGCTGGATATTAAGACTTGGATCAAGCGTAGCCAAGCTCTGCATGATATTGGTTGGTGAAATCGACAGGATGTCATCGCTGGTAATCGTCTTGGCTGCACCCGTAAAGGTTTGCTTCTTTCGGGTGAAATAACCATTTACCACGACATCGCTGATCTGCTTCGAGTCATTCTTCATCACCACCTTCATGTTATGGCCTGCCTTGACAACCAAGGTTTCCATTCCTACATAAGAGAAGGAGAGTTTCTGACCTTTCAGGGATACAGACTGGAAATTGAATTTTCCATTCACATCCGTGATTGTTGCTACATTGGCGCCTACAATACGTACCTGTACGCCAATCAGCGGCTCGTTATCTTCTTCAGAATAAACGACACCACTGATACTATTGGCTGTTTGGCTACCATCATTCACGACAATGGTAACCCCATTGCCCTGCGCTTGCAGAGCAATAGGAGTACCAGCCGCCATCATAGCCATCAATAAGTATTTTTGCATTTACTATAATGTATTGGTAAATAATCTAATTTTTTACTAATATATAAGAGGGGCATTACTTGATAATTACCTTACTTGATAACCACCTTCTTGCCACCAATGATATTCAATCCCTTTTGAGGAGCACGCAATTTCATACCCTGAAGATTGTAAACTGCGTTGTCTTTGTCTGCTTTGTCAACTACAAGTTGCTGTACTCCATTTGATGTATTTTCTGTGTATTGATAAGAAACGGATGTCTGAGCTGCATTCAGCAAAGATGTATAGGTATATTTACCGTCAGCTGACAGAACAACACCTGTTGTATATTGCTCAGCAGAACCGGCTGTCAAACCTGTAGCAGAAGCCATATCAGCAGTAAACTTCAATGGTGTAGAAAGAGTAGAAGGAGAATAAACATCTTTTCTGCTTGCTACGCCACCATACACGCTCAACTGAGTGCCATCGATTGCAAAGCCTGAGAACTTCTCCTCGTTATCATTACCAACAGACTTCTCGTCATAACCAGAAGCCAAGGCCTTCTGTACAGAAAGATCACTCTTCTTCAAACTGACAAAGAAAATATCTGTATTACCTACAGCCTTAACCTGGGTATCAAATGGGAAGGTCTGGATAAAGCTACCACCAATATAAAGATCATCACCTTTAACTGTCAAAGAAGCAACTCCTGGCTCTACCAAGCTGGAAGCTCCAGAAACCCATCCATACTTACCATCATAAACTTTAGCAGAACTTGTATTATTGCTCAAATTAACGCTTGCTACATAGAAGGCATTAATACCACCTGCGGATTTAAAAGAAGGGGCATCTTTCACCTCGCCATTTACCTGAAGAGCAGCCTTAGAAAAATATCCATTCACCGAGGCAACCAGATACAGGTTTGAACCATCGCTGGCCATCTTGGCTGATTTGGTATCAATTCCCATATATGAAGCATCAGTATAGTTACCATTACCACCGAACACAACAGGGAAAGACTTAGCCTGCATGGTCTCTGCATCCAATTCCACTGCTACGAAATCGGCATCAGAACCAACACCCCAACCAGTTATATTCCAAGTACCAGAAGTAACCTTGACATCACCCGCAGCATTAGACAAGACATCGGTAAAGATCAAACCAGCATACAATTTGCCATCAGCAATAGCCAAACTATTCAATTTGCAATATACCTTGTCCCCCTGAGAGTATTGATCAAACTTCTCAACCATTTCGGCATTAGGAGTAGAAACAAAGGCATAAGCAGCTAAAACCTTTCCTTCCTTGCTGATATGTGCAACGAAGGCATTAGTCTTTTCAGCATTTTCAGATTTCTTACCAGTCAATGTAATACCACCCAAAGTAATTTTCTCATTGAAATCACCACCAATATAAACACCACCTTCATTATCAGCAAGAATAGCATTGATGATACTACCACTCTTGATATCTACCTTCCAAGTAGGACTGTTAGGCAATTTAGGAGAAGACATAGCAACAAAAGAACCTAAAGACTGACCATTGATCATAGTACTTGTCACAACGACATTACCCTCTGAGGTAACAGCCATAGGAGTAGCAATCTGGGAATAACCCTTCATAATAACATTGTCAAACTTCAATTCACCTTGAGTTTGAGAAGTCTGAGCTGAAACATGTGAAACAGAACAAAACAGCAAAGCAGCTGCGAATAGTGTAGAAAATTTCATACGCTAATGTTGTTAAAAATAAAATAATCCGATTTATCGGGATACAATTCTCTCTCTTTCCTGTTCAATAGAATGTGAAAACAAATATTGATAAGGAAATTGCTACAAAGTTAAAAAATATATTAGAAATAAAAGCATAAAAATGCAATTTTCTTAAAAAAAAGTAAGAAAAATAACAATATATGCTTAAATAACAGGAATTT
>ERZ1034897.586-NODE-586-length-17526-cov-47.690859_pt1 | contig 17526 bp, 24 predicted proteins | sample MGYA00520629_ERZ1034897 | MGnify/ENA primary metagenome ERZ1034897 (study PRJEB33766, sample SAMN09781789) | gut metagenome | biome: gut microbiome | host: Homo sapiens | place: Madagascar | study: EMG produced TPA metagenomics assembly of the PRJNA485056 data... | reverse complement strand
AAAAAAAGTTTTGTACTCGCATGTCAGTTACAGTGTAGCGCAATTTTGCATGTAGCATTAAAAAGCCGGTGACCTTAAATAGTCACCGGCAATCTGCAAGATTAGTTCATTTTATGAAGTGCATTACCGTCCCAGAAAAAAGTTGTTGACGTATACGCTTCAACTGTGTCACTGATATCACCAGTGAGTGTGACTAATCCTGCTCCCTTATTTTGTACTGTGAAGGTGTTCTCGGGAAGTCCTGCAAGGTTGACTGTGATTCGTGATGCAGTATCGTTCATTTCAGTTATGTCACCGGGGAAACTTTGTGGTGTCATGTCATAATTTCCGCTCAGCTCGATAGGGTTGCACCCGCTTATAATAGCATCTGCCGTATGGTAACGGTTTGTTGGGAATCGGCTATTATGGATGTTGACTGTTCCTTTATCAACGTACATACCTCGCCAATTTTCGTTGTGCGAGGCGGCATAACAGTTGTGGATATTGAGCGTGCCGCCGTCTTTCGAGTAAATGAATGCGTCATAACTGCTGTTATTATCAGTGTTAGAATCAACGGTAATGTGGTTAAAGCACTCGATTTCGCCGCCGTTACAAATTATGGTTGCTTTTTTACTGGGGTTAGATACGCAGTTAGCAATGATAAGTTTTTTAGTTATACATACAATGTCGCCCGAGCCGTTGTTGTTTATGCTCTTGAACGTGCAATTTTCAATGGTGTTGTTATCGCTACTGTTTTCTTGTTCGATGTGCGCGAAATAGTTGTCGATAAACGTACAGTTTTTAATTGTTCCGTTTGTGATTTCATTGTCATGGTTGCGTTCAATGTCAATGCCGCTCTGAGGGTTTGTTCCGTGCGTATTAGAAATGGTACAGCCATCAATCACAAATTTATCGCAGTTAATGACTGAGATGCCGTTTCTTCTGTTGTTGTCAATTAAGCAATTAACGATTGCCACATTAGCGCAACCATTTTCGCCAGTTCCGGCGTTTTCAGAACCAAGGTAGATTCCGTCACCCCAGCAGTTTTTTATTGTGACATTTTCGATATTTGCATAGTTGGAATTAGAAAGGTTTATGCCGAACCCCCATTCTCCTGTAGTTCCTGTGTGTTCTTCTCGTTCACCGATAATTGTCAGGTCTGAGATTCTGGTATTGCCTTTGGCATCAATAATCTGGTAATGCGAATCCGTAACCGGCTTAATTTTAATGGTTGCGCCATTACCATTGATTGTTTTGCCAGATGCTTTAATTGCTGTACCAGTTACTTGGTCTGCGCTGACAAGGTATGTTTTGTTGCGCATATTCAAGACATTGGCGTATTCAAGTGCCTTGTTAATAGCATCAGTGTCATCTGTGATACCGTCACCAACTGCGCCGAAATCTTCTGGTGTTACATAGTTTTGTACATATTCTGCCAATGTGAAAGGCTTTGCAAATAAGTCGTTTTGAATCGCAATAGCTTTTGCACTGGTCTCGTTAACGACTTTGTAGAAACTGCCCATTTTGTCGTCCACTTTAGCGTACCCGCACGTCATAAGCGTGTCATTGAGCTTTACACGCTTATCTGCGGCCATATCGTCCTTCGTGTTGTATGTGTACACAGTTTTGCCAACAAGGTCGTTTACAGTGTCAGCGTATTTAAGAACTTCCTTTTCATACCGCTCAACGTTCTGGCTGTATTGCGTCACCTGAGCGTTCCAGTCTGCGCTCTTAATCCAGAACTCAGTATTGGTAATCTCAGTGTTTGCAGGAACAGTCTTGCGGCTGACATAGCTCTGTTCATTAGCATAGACCACGCTCAGAGCGGCATACTCGATGGCCTTATCCCAAGCGCCCATGAATTTAGGAGCATAACGAGCACCAATGTACTTCTTAATAGGCATATTATAGACCCCTTTCATATAATAAACTGTCCGCCCATCGAACCAGAACGCCCGGTTCACCCTCCCGATAGGATTGAATAGTGCCTATCACACGTCGAAGTTACTGTACTACTCCCGGTTCCCACAGTAAAGCAAGTTTGCCATAGTCGTCAGAATCAGGGTTCATGTCTGTGTCGAAGTTAATGAAGTCCCAAGTATCAGGAATCCACGCAATAAAGTATCCGTTCTCGTCAACCTCGAACCACACATACTTAACAATTTTGGAAACCATCACCTGTAAGTTGTTGTCAATCCATAGTGCAAGGGCTTGTACATAAGTTTCGATGTAGTCACCGTTAACTAGCTTCTGAATCTCATTGTAGCACTCTTGTACGGTTTTGTCAAGCTGTGCAATTTTAGCATTGATATCAGCTCTAAAGTCCGCATTCTCGTTGTTTACTTTGTTCTCAAAGTCGTCAAGTTGGTTTTGAAATTTTTCTTCCAGTTTGTCAATCTGAGAGTAAAATGTGATAATTTCATTGAACTGTTTCACAGCGCTGTTGTAGGTTTCCACAACTCGTGCCAGAATTTCATAATCGCTAGACCCCGGAAGGAAAGTATTCAGGTCAAACTTACCCGGAATAGGAAGGAAGGGCAACGGAGTAAGAGTAGTAAGTGGCATAGTGACACCCCCTTTACAGATGGAAGTAGTCGAGCACCCACCTAATGAGAGCGCTCAAGAATTTAGCCCAAGAGACTAAATCCATAAATATCACCCCTTTCAGGGCAGTTTAACCCAGCCCTCAATGTGGTACTCCTGAGAAGCGGCGGTAGCGGCACTCAGAGAAATGGTGATATCGTGGATACCATCAACATAGCTGACAGTATCCTTCACCTTTGCGGCGGCAGTTGCAGAGTAGTCGGCACTGGTGTTGCACCAATTCAGTTTAGCGTGTTTGCCAACAGCGGGCAGATTCACACGCAGGACAGGACTGCCAGCAGTGACAGCGTCGGAAGCAGTGAACACGGCATTGACATGCAGTGCATCGTTCAGCAGATAGGAAACATCCTCAGCAATTTTGATGTTGCTGTCAGCGGCCTGAATGAAGTTGACCATAATGAATCTCCTTTACAAAATTCCCATGAAGCAATCTTTCAAACTGTTGATAACCTCTAAATCCAGATTGCGTACAGATTCAGAGTATTCTTTGAACAGTTCTGCGTAAGACTTGTTATTCAAGCCAGATACAGTTCTGTTCCGGTTGTCATTGTGCTGTCTGTCTGCTGTGGTCTGTTCATCGAATGTGGTTGTTTCTTTACTGTTATAAGTGGTGGTGTCGGTACTGTTGCTGTTTCCTGTGTTTGTTCCGTTATTTTTATTCTTGGTAGCAGATGATGCGTAAGTGTTATTTGCGATATCACTCTCGATGTTCAGCATAGCACTAGGTGTATCAGAGCCGACAACGAGCGTGTAATCGTTGTGGGAATCATTGTGCATACTGCTATTGTTGGTTGTATCAATACCAGACCTAGCAAGCACATCAGTACCAGTTTTAGTACTGTTATCTGTGCTAGTGCCATCAGCTTTGACAATCTCAGTAAGCGTACCGCCTGTGTAGAACTGCCACTTCTCTGCCATAGCATCGTACAGCATATTGAAGTAAGGCATTTTTTCGTTCAATGTGTTGTTCAGGAAGAACTTGAACCGGTCAGGCGGCAGACAGCAGATTTCATTGAAATAGTAGTGGTTAATGATTTTCTGGTTCAGTGCTTCTCTCCACGCCTGCATATCACCAGCAGACTTGAGGAAAGACGGAAGTGGGTAATCTCTCATACCGATATCGAACCCGTCAAGAGTGAGCAGTTTGCCAAGTTCGATTGTATATGTTGCCATTATTCCTCACCCCCGTTATCATCTCCACCACGAGCACGAACATAGGAAATAGTGCTGGCGTTTTTGCTGTACTTATCACCGTCAGTGATATAAGGCTCATTTGCCAGTTTGACAGAAACGTTCAGGCCGAACATATCATTGATAAGTTTACAAGCGTGTTTACGTTGAGACAATCCAATGTTTGCCAATGCGTTGGCTTGCAGGTCAAACTGTTCAACTTCGTTAGTAACACGGCGTTCCCGCTTGAAATCAGCCATACCGATACCAAGGAAAGACAGGTACTCGTTGTACTTAGTAATCTTGATATCCTGCAACTGTCCAGCAACAAACGGAGCGTCAGTTCTGAGAACCATGAAACTGTTAGGGTCAAACGTGCCCTTCATACCGTAGATAACAGGTGTGTTACCAGTGTACTTTTGATATACAGCCTGTGCGGTTTGCTTCTGTTTTGTGTCAGTCAGAATCAGAACAGGGGTCTTTTGTGCGCCAATGTTTACTTTGATTGTCTGGTCAATGTCGTACAAGTCGCGGGTGTAACGAATGGTGGTAAGGAAAGTCGGGTACATATCAGGAGTGTTTCTGATAAGCACGCAGTCTTTCATGTCGTATTCAGGGAATGTTTCCACAGGGCTGATGGGCCTGATATACATAGGCTCATTGTAGAAGTTGATTCCTCTGAGTGCGCCGTTCAGGCACATATAGCCACGGGTTGCATGGTTAAAGAAAACAGCCTTGCCATAGGTGAACAGGCAATACTCAAGATATCGTTCATTCACGCTGTCGGGAAGTCCTTCCCACTTAAACATGGTGCAGGCCAGAGATTTAAGGCGGTAGTAGTAGTCAGCGTAAGCGGCATGGGATGCTTGTTTGTCTGCGAGTTCGTTATCGTAATTGTACATTTGAATCACCTCTTATCCGAATATTGAGCTGATTAACCAAGTTAGTCCAGCGCTGGCAACTGCTCCAACAACGTATCCGACAGGGCCAGCAATAGCCGCACCTATTTGTCCACCAATTTGTGAACCGGCAATATTGATTGCAAGGTTGGTTAAACTAGTTACTACCCAGTTTGTAACAACTGGTACAAGATATTTTTGAACTACTGTGTTAGCAACTGTTGTTACCACTTGAACCAGAACGTTCTTAGCCGCTTGCTCAATTGAGATATCGCCTTTCATAACACCGCCAATAGACTGGCACATAGTGTTGATGATACCAGGCACTAAATCTGCGGCAATTTGGTTAAGCTCTGTGCTTTGTGAATGAGAACCAATGTAGGAAGTAATTGCATTAGCTAGTGCGTGAGAACCAAGTTCGCAAACATAGTCGATTGACTGTCTTTTGGTTACTTCCAAGAATTGACCAGCGGCTTGTTTTACATCACCTGTTGTTAGTGCAGTTGTAACTGCTTGCCAGCCGTTTGCAACAATAGTGTCAACATAAGAATCAAGAAGATTCAGAGTGTGTACGCCCAGTTCAGAGTTGCGGTCAATTTTTGTAACGTCTACAATCCAGTCTTTCAGTTGTGTTTTTGCTTGGTTAATCTCGTTCTGTGCGGCTTGTTGCCCAACGGAGATTGCATATTGAAGAAGGTTATTGATTTTGTTTTCAACATACCAGATGGAATTGTTTACAACATCAGAGCAGAACTTGTTAAGAACTCCGCTGAAATCGCCTGTTGTAAGAATGTCAGTGGCATAGTCAGCGGCATTTGTTTTGATGCCGTCTAACTGCGCTTTAACGTAGTCTTTAATAAGTTTTGCAAGTTCACTTGATGGGTCAACGTTCTTTGCGACAATGATTTTATCAGCGATGCCATTAACAGTTTCATTGAACTGAGATTCAGTAACAGTGCCGTCCTCAGATGCCGCGCCCTGAATTACTTTGATATCAGCGTCAGTAACGTAAGGGCTTTTGTGCATTTCAACTTGGCTATAATGATTTTCTGTATATGGAATGCCGGGAAAGTCTTTGATATCGTTTGGGTTTACACTAAAAGTGTGGCTCACTTTGCCGCCATCAAAGTTAGTGTAATCTGTACGGGTTGCAGATGTAAAGTAAATCTGGAAGTGAAGGTGATATCCGGTAGATTTTCCTGTATTACCGACTGTGCCAAGCTGGTCACCCTGTGAAACTTTTGTTCCAACAGAAGGACCAAGTTTTTCCATGTGGGCATATCTAGTGTAATAGCAATTGCCGGAAGCGTCTTTTGTATCATCGTGACGAATGAGAACTGTGTTTCCCCAAGAATCGGAAGAATAGCTTTGAACAACTGTGCCAGCTCTTACAGCATAGATGGGTTTTCCTGCTATCTGGCCGGGAGTGCCAGTAGTAAGGTCAACACCAGCGTGTGTCGAGCTGAAAGCTGTGGTGCAGTACCACGTTCCAACACCAAGCGGATGAAACCATTCATCTGTACTGTAAAAACCAGTGACGTTGTTTTGTGCATTGCTACCGCCAGTACGGGGAGAACCGGCAGTAACTTTGATTGTGATATAGTCGTGATTATTGGCAACAAAGTTATTGGAAGTCAGCCATGGGTTCAGCTGTAATAGCGTTTGGACAGGGACACCGCACATTGTTGAAATCTGCTGAATATCGTCCATCCAAGAACCAGTATACTGTACCTTTAATGTGGCGTAAACGGCATTATTGGCAGTTGACGCAGACTTAAATTCATTTAGCGTTTCTGCCGCTGAGTTTGCCATATAATCACCACCTTATACAATAGCATTGTTTTGTCCAAAGTTTCCATATGTCGCAGTATATACCCAGAAGAATATACCGTTGTTGAATGCACGTTTGATAATGTTCATATCATCGTCAGGGAAGTTGCCACTGGCATTCAAACCATTAGTTTTGATGTAAGTCCAGCTGGCTCTAGCATGAAGGTTTATTGCTCTGTATTCGCTCTGTTTGTAGCCGTAGACGGTTAGGAACTTGTCAATTCGTTTCAAGATATCTAGCGGAGGTGTCTTGAATCCGTATGATAATGCGGTCTTTTTGCCAGCGATATAAATGTTACTTTGAGCAACACCGCCAGTAGCAGGGGCATTGTAGTTTTCAGAAATAGCAGTTAGGTCTTGAGTTATTTCATCAATGCCAGCTTGAATTTGTCCTGTTTCACGAGCCGCATTAAGGATAGTGGATGCACCAGATATTCCTTGGCTAAGTGCGCTTCCCACATTTCCCTTTGCCCATGTCAGTGGGTTTGCTAAATCTACGCCAGCACCAATGACTTGCAAGGCACCACCAGCACCGCTCAACGCTCCTTGGTAGAGGTTGTAACGCCTATTTTCTTTATTGCGCTGTACCATAATTGAATTTGACGCATTGTGCAAGTTGTAATCATTCTTGTACTGATTATACCCCCATTGGCTTTCAGGGATTGATACAGCCATTGACATTGATGCAATGTTGGTGTTGCTGTAATTGGTGATAATGAAACCGACTAAACCAGAAGTATCGTCAACCACGATTTTACCATTGATGTTTGCACCACTGATGTATTCAGGGTTGAACTCAATTTCTTGTCCCATCATCTGGGCATAAGCGGTAAGAAAAGCACCGGACAGCAGTTTCTTGTTTACGGGTGTATAACTTACGCCGTTTGCATCAATATGTGACGGGTGTTTTGCATAAGCGATAGTTGCATCGTGATTTGCGGGCCATTGCTGGATTTTGGTTACAGCTGTTGCTGTGCCGTTTTTGACATACCCGTTGAGTAAGTTTGTAAGAGAAGCATTGTCATACTTTTTTCTTACAGCCCCAGCACCGGAGATAAGGCCGTTCAAATCAACTGGCGGCAACGGATTTCCGGTATAATCAGTGGTGGCAAACACTGTAACCCAGTCGGGTTTCAAGTCCTGACTGCCAACCTGATAATAGCCGCCATTACCTGTACCGCTGAAATCCTCAGGTACAATGTTATCCCCGGCAACATCAGTATCACTGTGACACCTATCAACATAGCTGTCGTAGTATGTGATATCAAAGAACCAAGTCTGGATAACGTCTGTGCTGACGTACAGTCTGACAGAACTGTTGCTTGCCCATTCGATTCTATCAATGAACGCATAGAACCATTTATTGGTGAAGTTGTTGTTCTGGTACATGATGTAGTTGCAGTTATAAAGCAAGTCCACTTCGCCGTCCACAACAATCGTGTTATTCTTTTTAATGTATTGGAAGTTCTCGTAGGTTTTGATTGTCTTTCCTAAGAAATAGGAAGTCTGTGCTTCTCGATTAGGAAACCACAGCGTGTTCCTGTAATCACTCTCAAGTGGAGTGTCGAGTAGCCTTAAAGTCGTAGTTGGTGTAAACATAATTTGTACCTCTCTTGCCCCTGTCCCGCCCTCACTGGTCTAAAGCTCAAACCAGCTACCGTAAGAGAGAAAATTATGGAGCAGTTACGTCATGAAGAATTACTCTTCGGTGAATGCCCATGCATTGGCAAACGGACTGCAAGCCATAGTCTCCCAGTGATGCAGGAAGTAGGTGCGGCTCAGAGTGCTTGCGTTGTACGGGGTTTCGGCCATCTGGAAGCGGTTGTCGTGGGTGCGCAGGAAGGTGTTGTCTGCGATGATTGCCAGCGTCTTAGCGGCATCACCAGTATCACCAAAGCTGTCAACCATAACCTGTCGGCCAAGGAACTCAGCCTTGCTCATGTTGAACGCCTTTGCCAGAACTTCAACGTCAGTGAAAGCGGCAACGTCAGCACGGACCAGAACACTGATACGGTCAGGAGAAGTCCAAGTAGTCAGGGGAGTTGCGTTTGCAATTCCCTGAGCGGTAGCCATCTTCTGATAGCAGTTGTAGTTGGACGAGGGGAACTGGAACTGGAGATACTTGGCCCGAAGGTCGGTGATAAGGGTTTCAGCGAATGCCCGATGGTCAGCACCAGCGGCCAGCGGAGTTTTGTTGATATTGCCATCGTTGATAGCCTGTCCAACGACACCCTTCATCAGCTTGAACTCGTCGATGTTGTCACCACTGGTCAGGGTGTTCAGAATCATCGAGACGAAGTTGTTGAAGGTATCAGCGTTGGTGAAAGCGCCAGCCAGCACAGCGTCATAGACAGTAACCTTGTACTTGTCCTGCCGGTTGCGCCGATAGTACACAGTCTTAACGTCAGGAGAAGCAGGGGACAGAACGTCACTCATTGCAGAGCTGTCGTAGGGAGTAGCAACAGCAGGGTTTGCAATGCTGTCCTGTACGTCAGTGCCGTAGGGGATATCAACACCTTTGAAAATGCGAAGGGGGTTGTCATAGGTCATGTTGTGCGCTTCCTGAAACAGAATGCGGTTCACCAGACCGTTGATGAACTCATTCATAAAGGGAGTGTACTGCATGATAGCGCCACCAGTTGCCTGAAGAGTGGCATTGGTAGCAAGCGGAATGTTATCTTTCAGGACGGAACTAGTCTCAATGACTGCGTTCACAATATCGATAGCAGTTGCCATAGTTTGTCACTATCCTTTCTAAATCTTTAACTCTTGAGGTTAAGTCTGCCATTGGTAAACAGACGGTTGATGGGGTCTTTATCCTCTTCCGGTCGAACAGGGTTTTTCAGCTGTTCTTCCGGCACCGTAACACGAAGGAAAAGATTCATGTTGTCCTCTTTCAACTTCGCATTCTTTGCGGTAAGGTCATCAACGTTACGAAGAGCCGTTGCTTTGGCGGCTACCTCTTCACTAAAACCAGTAGTCAGTTCTGCCAAGATGCTGGTTACTTCGCCTTGGTCAGCGTTGTCACCCATGTGCTTGATAAGCTCCTGTGTCTTGGCATTGAAATCAGCAAGCTCCATAATTTGCTCCTTTCAATTATTTCTTGTTAGTGCGGTAGTCCCACCGTGACTTTCCCTCTCTTACATCCACATGGACAAAGGTGTCATAAATACCAAGGCCAAGCGAATTAGGGTATTTAGAATTGAGCCACGAGTACAGCTTGAGCGGTGAAACACCGGAGATATAGATGTCTGCGGCATTGCCAAACATGTGCTGTGATTTAGGACTGGAATTTTTGAGTGAACTGTTGTAAGCTGCTGTGCGATATGCTGAGTTGATAATGAGAGGTTTGTTGTAGTGGTTGCGGATGATTTCAAGCAGTTCAAGAAGTGCTTTGTTAAGCACAATGACACGGGATAAGTCATAACAGCGAAACTCGTGCGCTTTGAAGTGCGGAGACAACTGTTCATCGGGACTGAGAGTGTAGTCGAAAACATAATACGATTTAGTGTTCAACGTGTTCACCCTTTTCTTTCTTGTTCAATACAGACAGGAACGGTGCAACCAATTTCACCAAGTCCGGGTTAATCTGGCCCAAATTCTCAAGAACAGAAATAGCTTCCGTCACGACAATCAGAGTGCAGATAGTTGCGGCGGCAGGGAAATTGAATCCCATATCCACATAATCCATTGCATAGTCAGCGAGATAGCCGAACGCAATGAACAGGATAAAACTGGCTTTCTTGTAAATTCCTTCCCTTGCCTTTGTGGAGTTCAACTCTTTGTTCTTGACAGCTTTCAACACTCCGGTGAAAACGTCAATCACCATAAAGGCCAGAGCGAGTTTTACTTCCACTGGAACGGAATAGACGGCATTCATAAGCTCACCCCCTTTCCGGTCTAGCTTCTATAATTATTATACCATAGGCACTTGAAAAAAGGAAGTAGGTATGATATAATTATTTTAGAGAGAAAATGTTCCACATGGAACAATTAGGAATGATTCCTAAAAGGAGCTGAGAAAATGGGTGACTTCTACGATGGTACAAAGCTACTATCTTTGATGGACACAAACGGTAACAAGCCAGAAATCTATATGTGTACCACAAACCGCTCTGGTGGTAAGACAACATGGTTCAACCGATACTGTGTCAAGCGCTTTATCAACTACAAAGAGAAGTTCATGTTGCTGTACAGGTTCAACTATGAGCTTGATGGATGCGCTGATAAATTCTTTAAGGATATCGGCGTTCTGTTCTATCAGGGACACGCAATGACTTCTCAACGAAGAGCCGCTGGCATTTACCATGAACTGTTCCTAGATGGTGTTCCTTGTGGTTATGCTGTCAGTATCAATGCGGCAGACCAAATTAAGAAGTATTCTCATTTCTTCTCCGATACCAGCCGAATGCTAATGGACGAGTTCCAGAGCGAGACGAACCATTACTGTGCAGATGAAGTGAAAAAGTTCAGGTCTATCCACACTTCTGTTGCCCGTGGTCAAGGTGCTCAATCTCGTTATGTTCCTGTCTATATGCTGTCTAACCCTGTTACTCTGTTGAACCCCTATTACGTTGCTATGAATATCAGTTCCAGACTGAATGACAACGTTAATTACCTTCGTGGCGTTGGTTGGGTACTTGAACAGGGATATGTTGATGCCGCTTCCAAAGCACAAGCTGAATCTGCATTCAACAGCGCTTTCAGCGGTGATACATACGATGTGTATTTGACACAAGCCGTGTATCTGAATGACAGTTCTGCATTCATTGAGCGTCCTACTGGTGCTTCTCGTTACTTGGGCACTATCCGCTACATGAACAAGGAATACGGATTGAGAGAGTTCCCAGACACAGGCGTTATTTACTGTGATGATAAACCAGATTTGACTTACAAGTTCAAGCTGGCTGTCACCACTGATGACCATAGAGTGAACTATGTTATGCTCAATGCGTACAAGATGTTCACAGACCAGATGCGGTATTTCTTTGACCGTGGCGCTTTCCGGTTTAAGAATCTGCAATGCAAAGAAGTTATCTTGAAAGCGCTGTCTTACTAAGACAAGTTCACGAAGTGAACAATACAAATCTGCGCTGTGCGCAGCGAATTAACTTATCCCTCTGAGACAGTACCACCGATACAAGCGGGTTTTGCAACGGCGATGAACCGTCCGCTATGTAGTTTCGTATCTGCAATGCGCTTTGGTACACCTCAGGGACAGGATATAGAAAGCCCCTCTTGCCGTTCCGTCAGGTTCGACTTGAGGGGTTTGTTTTATACTGTCACGACTAGTACCGCTTCTAATGGTTCAGCTAATGTTCTATCATTAAGAGTAGCCATTTCGCCTGTGCCCGGCTTGATTAGATAAACATTGTCATGGGAATCAAACTGAACAACCATGAATACAGCATTTTTAATACGGCACACGTCTGTCGGATGCAATGTTCCTAAAGCAACAAGGTTCTTTTCTTTTTCTTGATAAGTAATTATCATATTACCACCTCAATGCCAGCAAAGCCGCAAGAACCAGTAGTGCATCACAGATATATACTGACTTGTCAAGTTTATACTTGTCTCTGCATACAGTGACATAAATAGAATAAGATGCCGCAATTGCAAACACGATAACTTCGCTCACTTTTTATTCTCCTTTTCTTTTGTGTACCACAATGTAAACCCAGAACCAGCAATAATAGCTGTGAACGTCTTATTGGTATCAATATGGTACATGAAAACTTTAGACCTCAGCATATCATTGGACAGAGATGAAACTTTGATTGCACCATCGTTGATGCCCGGAAGATGCACATACTCTCTGTTCAGGGAATAGGCAACGTACATGAGGGAATCTTTAGACAGACATTTTCTGTCATAGTTCTCACCGGGAATACGGATTAGCAAATGCTTCCTTCTGAGCTTTTCTTCTGCCACTCCTTTTGCATCAGGGATAATCCCATTACCCATTCTGTGTTCCCCCTTGTTGTAAGCACTCGCCAGCGTTTACCGCTGTCACCTTGTGAAAGATAAACCAGTCAGCCGGTTCTGGCTGATAGTGCTTGATGTGATACTTACAGCTGACATAATCACAACCACCAGTTCTCTGGTCATACGAATGGTCACAGATTTTGTGTAAGTCTTTCATGTCACTCACCTCTTCAAAATAATAGTGACCTTATCAAATGCGTATTGCGTAACACTAGCATGATTAGCCTGTATAGCCGAAAACACACTGACAATAGCTTTATCATATCGCCGCCACTTATCACGCTCACCAAACCTGAACGTAATAAACTCTTCATCACCATCGTACTTGAGTTCTACTTCTGTGTGCTCGTCAATGTCACACCATGCATACCAAAGCTCCTCTAGTGTAATCATCTTACGCACTCCCTCACTTGGATTCTTACTTTGCCTTTACGAACCTCAAACGTGCCAACATGAAGATTCCTGAACTGGTTCTTCATGGGGTCAAACCTTCCACGATACAGAAGCGTGAAGAAACTCCACAGCTCAAACTCAGTTTTCCATCCGCAGTTCTGGCAGGACTGGTAAAATTCTTCAATAGTCATTTGAAATGCACCTCACAATCCATAATACAACCTGTGAAATCAAGTTCTTTAATCCAAAGAGTTGCTACCTGAGCGCCCTTGTACGACTTGGGAATGTCGGGCCAGCGACAACCAGCATGAATCAAACCAGAACTGCTGTATAAATCAAACCGTGCATCTCCTGCAAAGAATAAAGTTGAATACAGGTCTTTAAGACTTGAAAATTTTCTTGTCATTTTAACGCCACTCTCCATTTCTTAACTAAGCAACAGCTGACTTCTACCGGGGATGCCATCCACACTTCACTGTCCTTGTATCTGCTTCCTATTTCATCCCAATGAACGTTCTCTAAGTGTAACCGACACCCAAACTTTGTTATTGTAAAAATAGCATGATTATCAGTGGAAACGCACATTTGTAATTCTCGCAATGTCATTATATCACCTCATTGTAAAATCAGTGTCAACCAGCAACACGCCGCCTTTGATTCGTCTGGGAAGCAGTTTACCGGGAACTGTTAAACCTGTCTTGAAATCTTTGAATGTTCGTGTTTTGCTGAGAAATGCAATCTCTTCTTGTGTAAGTTTAGAATCAGACAGTGTTTGTTCCTCATTTCTAGGATTTATGCCGTTCTCAATGTCCTCTGCAACTTTCTTGTCAAAGGATTCTGCAAACAGGTCTTTGCACTTTTTTGGCATTCCTGCACACTTGATGTTGTAATAAGGGTTCTCTATCGGCTCTAAGTCCTCAGCTACAACGTGCTCAATGTACGTCTTTTGTCGCACAAACCAGCCGATATCCCAGCTTGATTCTAGCTTCCAACAGCAGAAATTTGATGGGTGCACTGTAATTCCTTTTAACTGCTCAGGCGGCAGGTCACAGTGTATACTGTCTGTGTCGGCGTAGATAAATCCGGGTTTGTCCTTTCCGTAATAATTTTGTTGAGCTGCACGAATGGTAAAGTTGCGGGCATAACTAGTGATAGCTGAACCAACTGGAATGTATCCGGGTTTCTTGTCATTTTCGTCCACCTCGTAGAATCCAACAGAACCATCATCTTTTTCAAATGCAACTTTGAAAGAGCTGTTCATGCTAGATGCCATTTTTCCGTATAAGTTGTTTAGAAATAGTTTTGCAAGTTGTCTCATAGCGCCTTTGCTTGTTTTTTTGATTGCGGCATACTTGTCAATGTACTCGTCAAACAGACCAATAGTTGAATCAAACTCACAGTAATCAAGTAGTTCATAATCAACTAGATTGTAGTGTTCACGCAGTAGAATGAAATCTGTCTGTGTTAATGTAAGCTCAACTCGTGTATCGTGTAAGTTACCGTCAATGTCATAGTATTCGGAACGTGGAATACCATCTTTGCCGACAATATCTGAGCTTTCCAGTGCTTCTGTTCCTTTGTACATCCAAGACCCTTTAATCTGCACAAAAGGTAACTTACCGGGTTTCAGATAAAAACGGGTCTTAATACGGAAGAAATAGAACTTACCATATTCCCACAGTTTTTTAGGCTTTTCTGACGGTTGAAACCAGAACGGGTCATATTTGATAGGACAATTGTATGCGTCCCAGATATCACCTTCGTTTGCTTCAACGTGAATGAACTTTGGTTTGCCGATAGGGTAATCTGAGCCAGATTCAGAGTGCATTACAGATGGGTACAGACTGTTCACGTCTGCTGTAACGCCATTTCTGTATTCCTTGCACTCTTTGCCCTTCACCAGATAGCACCAGCCGCCCTTATAAGATTTGTGAATCCACTCACCAGCTGTGCTTGAACCGTAAACTTCTGGGTCAAGCGGTATCTTGTATAGGTCTGGGAACAGTTTACTGTAATCGTCTCCAACTGTGTGCCCCCTCTTGAACTCGTCAAGACAGCACGAACCAATTGTCAATTTCTTGTGCCCTTCTGAGAACATAAACTCAAGTGCTTCTTTGATAACTAGAACGTCATTAGCAATATACTTAAGTTCTTCTGGAGAGATAGGGCAACCAGCGTATCTATGCCCTTTGTACTCCATATCTAGTTTCTGGTGCTTGGTTTTGAAACTGATTCCGATTTGTTTCAAGCTGAATGGTAGCAGTTTAAGACTGTCTTTGAGTTCAATGTAGTGCCCGTTTACCTTTATAGTCATTGTGTACCATTGTCCCATATCTGAGATAACGTATTTAAATGACCTGTCAGGCATTTCCCAGTTCTTTTTAAACTTTCCACCTTGCTGGTCTGGAAGTGGGTCAAAAGCTTGTTTAAATTTGAGGTCATAGAGTAGGTACGACAGCCAGAAGTTGCCATCGAATTTGAGGTTGTGGAAGTATACCACAATGTTCTCGTCCAGTGATACATAATACTCATACATCTCACCAATGGAATGAAAAACCATAACATCCTCTGTCCACAGTTCAACACTAGCGGCGCTCCAAACCTCAGTAGCTGTCTGTTGTCTCGTATTCTCTTCTACTGTTGTCTCAAAGTCAGCGCTAAAGGTTCTCCACTTCTCGGAACGTGACATTAGATATCATTCTCCATAATCGTTATAGTCGTATTGACCCTCATACACATCTTGCATATCACTTATTCTGTGCCTGATGTTACCGGGCTGTCTATCTGACGGTAACAAAATCAATAGCACATCTTGAATTGCACTACCAGCCGCTTCTTTATAGCCAATAGATGCTATAATAGATGCTTCTTGCAACTTAGCATAGTTATCAGCTATTCTCTTCGCCGCTTCATGTACACCCTCTTTTTCTATAAGGTTTTTAAGAGCAGAACGCATTTCCAAAATGTTGCCAATGTTCTGATTCACCATTTCAACCTTGCCATAGTTCCTGTCACCCCTATAACCGGGTGAATACCAGTCAGGGTGCGCAATATGCCACCAGCTATCCCCAATAGCGTTCTCCGGCGATGATAACACATCATGCAAGAAACTCTCAAATTGCTGATAAACATTCAAATCAACAAAAGTCTGTTCAACTGTAGTTGCAACGTTGTCAACCATCATATCAACTTCTTTTGCTGGCTCTCTATAAATAGGGCTTGATGCGTATCTCACATACCGTTCAACCGCCTTCTCACCAGAAATAGGCTCACCACTAGCGTTGACTGCATAAACATAATCTTGTACTTTTTTAGGGTCACTAGCAATCTGTCGCATTTTTTGCACATCACGCATCCGATAACTACCTAAGCTAATAAGACGTTGCAACTGAGGGACAACCTCAGCGTTACCGCCCTCTGCCCGCACTTCCTGAATATACTGATTCACCTTTAGCAACAACAGCTGTTTAGCCTTTGCCAGCTCTCTTGCGTGCATAGCGGCTACTTGTTGGCGATGATTCATAATTTGTTCATCTCCTTTATAAAAAATTCCCGGCCAGTGAAATGGCCACCAGCCGGGAATCTGTAAGTGATTTTGTCTAAGAAGAACTTTACCTTTCTTCTTAATTACTTGTTATTGATGCTGGTGATTAGCCGACCACAACACAGTCGATGTAATCACGGCCATTCTTGGACGTGCCAGTGGTGACCTGAATCTTGTGGAACTCTTCGCCGAACTGGGCGAACATTGCCACAGCGCTCTCAAAAGAGCGGCAGAACGTTGCAGAATTGGTGCAGTAGGGAGAGCCGTCAGCAGTGGTCAGAGCCAGCAGTTTCATCTCCTTGCCGTCCTTGTCAGGCTCCGTGTACAGAGCCCACTTGTCCAGCTCAATGGTCTGGCCTTTGATATCGGTCAGCTTCTTGCGCTCTGGGGACTGAACCAGCTTGTACAGGTCGAAGGAAGATGCAACGTTAGCGGACTTGTCGATGATATTCATAGTGATACTCCTTATTTGTTATGCGTTTGTTGTGTAGACGAACTTACTGTGCGTTCTCGTCAGACTTCTTCTGACGCTTGCCGAACTGGGCCGCTTCCTCGGGGGTGATATCGTTCTCTTCAACCACATCAGCGGTCTCAAACCACTTGGCGGCAGTCATGCCATAGGTCTTGACCTTGCAAGCCATAGCAGTAACGGCAACGGGGTTGAACTCGTCATTCTCCCAAACCTTCTGAACGGTCTTGAGGGCATCAGCAGTGTTTGCAAATGCACCTTCAAGCACAACGGTCATATCAACCACTTCAAAGGTGTTGAGATTGACGGCCTTAACGGTGGCAGTGGTGACGATGGAACGACGGGTGATAGAATACTTACGCATGATGAATACTCCTTTGTTTTGTGTTATGTTGAAGTGTCTAAATTAGGAGATGGAAGTTATCTCCCACACTTATTGTACCATATCTGAGTACAGATTGACATGGACAAATGTTGCAGTCGGGATAGAGATTTTATACGTCCGGGTTATGGGACTTTTCGATAAGATTGACAAAAATTTAACAAACGGGTATTTCCAGCTAGGGTGGCACTTTTAACATCTCCCTTCTCGTGGTAATTCCCACGTTAGTACCCTGTACAGCGGTACAGGATACCGGCCTAGGAATTACAGC
>ERZ1034897.584-NODE-584-length-17559-cov-9.505142_pt1 | contig 17559 bp, 11 predicted proteins | sample MGYA00520629_ERZ1034897 | MGnify/ENA primary metagenome ERZ1034897 (study PRJEB33766, sample SAMN09781789) | gut metagenome | biome: gut microbiome | host: Homo sapiens | place: Madagascar | study: EMG produced TPA metagenomics assembly of the PRJNA485056 data set... | reverse complement strand
TATGAGCATAAGTTCTGATAGTTTATAAGATGGCAGAAAAGGGGAATTTCAATCAACTGAAATTCCCTTTTCTTTCTATGAGGAGAGATCCATGCTGAAGAAATTGCTAAGCCTCATTCTGGCAGCGATCTGTGCGATCGCGCTAGGCGGATGCATGAGTGATGCGCCGCAGTCAGGGGGCGGGTACACGGTGACGGATGCCCGCGGGAAGACGCTGCACATGAAGGAGAAACCGAAACGTATCATTTCCACGTATATCTTTGCAGATGAGATATTACTCGATCTGGTATCGCATGACCGTATCGTGGCCATGGACAAATGGATCCACGACCCGGGTCTATCTATGGCAGTCGAGAGTGCAAAGGATGTCACGACAGAGGTCGATAACAGCCCTGAGCACATGATATCGCTGCGCCCGGATCTGGTGGTGGTGGGTGAGAGTCAGATCAAGATGGTGCAGTCATTGGAAAGTGCGGGGCTTCCGGTCTTTGTTTACAAGGATGCCAAGTTGATCAAGGATATACCGGATGAGATCCGCTCGCTGGGGAGAGCGGTGGGAGAGAATGACAGGGCAGAGACGCTGATCGCAGAGATGGAAAGTCGCTTGCGGGACATAGATAAGAAGGTGGCGGTCATTCCGGAAAATCAGAAGAAGCGGGTGATGCTGGTGCTTCGCTTTGGTCCTATCGGTGGGGAAGGGAATATATTTCATGATGTGTTGACCCGCGCAGGGACGATAGATGTCTATAATGATGTGCGTCCGCCGGCACTTTCTGGGAATGGGACATCTATGATTTTAAGCAAGGAGGAATTCGTACAGTCAGATCCGGATATGCTTATCATGGGGAACTGGTCACAAGGGGGCGCTTTTAAAGACAGCGAGCAGCAGCTGCAGGAGATGTATGAGAATCCGGCCTATTCCTCTATGAGAGCGATACGAGACAAGCAGGTCGTCATCCTGCCGCAGCGGAATGTGAATTGTCTCTCTCATCATGTGACGGAAGGGATCGAGACCGTGTATCAGGCAGTCTATGAAGGAAAGGGGAGCGCGTCATGATTTTCACGCCGGGAAAGCAGAGAAAGATCATTCACTGTAATCTCATGCAGGCTGCCTTGGGGGCAGTACAAAACCCAAGATGTGCGGTGGTTATCCATAATGTCAGATCCTGCTCCAAGGTGGTGTGGGATGCGTTCCGCTCGTTGGGAGAAAAATACAGAGAAATCACTGGGAACAGAAAAATGGATGGCTTTCTTTTTTGTACGGGCTTGACCGATCAGGATGCTGTATTTGGCGGCAATGAAAAGCTCAGACGTTGTCTGGAAGATATCTGTGATGAGATTCATCCCGAAGTGATTTTAGTCGTTTGCGGATGTGTGCCGGGTGTCATTGGAGATGATACCGAGGCGCTGTGTCAGGAGGTAGAAGCGGAAACCGGCACGACCGTCGTTCTGCTGCCAGGGCACGGCTTTATGGTGCCGGGCCTGGTGGATACTGTTACTTCCATGGCGCGGCTGTTGTTTGATACATGGACTCTTCCGCAGGTGAAGGCAGAAAAAGCCCGGGAGATCTGCCTGGTGTCCGGCTTGTCACCGGCTTATAGTTCACCGGAAGAATATCATGAGCTCATGGAGGTGCTGCACCTTTTGGGGTTCACGCGCATTCTGTGTCCGCCCGTGGGTGTCAGCAGGAACGATTATATAGACATGGGGCGTGCGTCACAGGTCGTATCGTTCACCAGGGGGGCTTTTCAGGAACAGGCATCGACAGAGAATGCTCTGTATATGGCACATAGGCTGGATGTACCCATGGTGAATTGGACCCATGTCCGCACGCCTGCAGAAAGCCGACGTGCTTTTATGGAGATGGCTTCTTTGCGAGAGAAAGAAGAGGTCATGGAAATGTATTGCCGGAAGCAGGAAAGCCGTCTGGTGAAATTGCTGCAGGAGGGGAAACGTGCTGTTCATGGGAAAAGCTGCCGGATGCAGCTGGGAATTACCCGGCAGGCAGAGGGGCTGAGGCAGCCGGTGGCATTTCTTCGGGCGATGGGGATCGAAGATATCACCATCGTCTTGGCGGCGATGATCCCGCAAGAGGATGAAGCGTCGATACGCTCTGTCGTGGAAACAGAGTGCGGGGCATTGAAATGGAGCAGGCAGGAGGTATCAGCGGACGTACGGCTGTCTACCGTTTCTTTTGATCTGCGGCAAAGTCATGAGATCCTGATTCCGTCATGTCTGGGATATGCGGGATGGATTTCCTTTATCACGCAGATCGTAAAAACCTATGGAGGCTGTGATGAGTAAGCTGGATCGATGGCGGGTGTGTAAAGAAGAAACGGCCATGGCGGGAGCGGCTGCGGCGTTTCTCAGTATTTCCGATCTTGGGTTGGTTCTGGATTCGCCCATGTGGTGCTCGGCTTTGACCTCTCGGAGGATCGCAGAGTGTGAGCCTCTTTGGGCGAGGCGGATGTACAGCACGCTGATCGAGGAGAATGACCTGGTCTTTGGAGCAAAGAAGAAACTGCTGCAAGTGGCACAGGATATGCGGCAGGAGGCGGACTATGCTGTCATGGGGGTAGCCGTGAACTGTGGACCGGCGTTGATGGGGGATGATATCGCGGGGATCTGCCAGTCTGTGATGGACATTCCCGTGTGCGTATCCGACGCCAGCGGGTTTACTGGTGATGCCGATCGGGGTTGGTCGGACGCTATGATTTCTCTGCTGCGTAAAGTGCCTCACTTTTCAGAGAAGAAGCAGGCGGGGAAAGTCAATGTGATCGGTCAGTGCATCCTGGATCCTGCGTCCGATGAAAGAGGGAATAAAGTGTTGTTCATTCCCGGCGGGCAGCCAATGAAGTACGAAGAGCTAGCCCGGCTGTCGGAAGCAGAAATGAATCTGGTCGTACATCCCCGAGGTCTTGCTGTGGCGTGCTGGCTGCAAGAACACGCGCACGTGCCGTACAGCATTCAGTAGGAGTCAAGCCTGTGCCCAATGCTCGGTTATTCTGGCATCTTCTAAGGAAACGCTGATGCAATCACAGAGTCAGTATTTCCCTATATATAATGACGCCCTTTAGCTATAGCCGGCAGCGTGGATAAAAGGCATGCAATCATTCGAGAAAGACTGGGGAATCGTATAGACTTTTAAGCGGCGCGGAAGTTCGCACTTATTCTTGGGTTTTCATTAGGGAAAGTCAGTTAACGTTGCAGATATTGAGATTTTCATAAAAACTGCAACGTTAACTGGCTTTTTTCTCGTAGGCAGATATAATAAAGAAAGGAGGTTTTCTACTATGGAACTGTTCAAACGAGAGAAATATTTATCCAAAATTCGTGGATTTTATGATGCGGATGATATGATCAAAGTCATCACCGGGGTCAGACGCTGCGGCAAATCCTGCCTGATGCAGACCATCATGGGTGAACTTTCCGCTAACGGGGTCCCTGCGGATCACCTCATCTATCTGAATCTAGACAGCCGGAGCTATCGCCATGTACAGACCGCTGAAGTGTTGGATCAGCTTATCGCTTCTTATGCATCGCTCCCCGGGCGCAAGTATCTGTTCATTGATGAAATCCAAAATGTCAGCCAGTTCGAGCGAGTCATTAACAGTTTTCGTGAAGACGGCGATTTTTCCATTTTCATTACGGGATCGAATTCCTATCTTTTGAGCGGTGAGCTTGTCACCAAGCTGACCGGCCGATACATTGCGTTCGAGCTTTATCCCCTGAGCTTCGACGAGTATGAAGAGATGAAGCAGTTTTATCACAAGGCGATTGATCCAGACCGCCTGCAGGAACTCTCCCAGTATATTTTGGAGGGCGGTTTTCCTCGGGCTATCGGATTCGCTGAACTTGCTGACAAGAGAACCTATGTCCAAGGGATCATACAGGAAATCTTTGAGAAAGACATTCGTCGACGGGTCAAGATCCGCGATCGCCAGTCTTTTGAGACGGTGAGAAATTTCATCATCAACAACTTCGGGGCGACGACAAGCATCAGCAGTCTGCATGATTCGCTTCGCAAGAACGGGCTGGAGATCAGCCGCCAGACCATCGCGAGGTACATTCAGATTTTGGAAGACGCCAAAATTCTTTACTGTTGTGATCGATTTGACATGAAATCGAAACGTGCTTTGAGCGGAGAGAAGAAATATTATCTGGCAGATTTGAGCTTCTACTTCGCGCTAAACACTGACAATCGGATCAACTATGGCCCTGCACTGGAAAATATCGTGTTCATTTATGCAAGAAGTATGGGCTATGCGGTCAGCATTGGGCGCATCGGGGCGCTGGAATGTGATTTCATCCTGCGAGGCGGTGATATGCAGTATGCTTATGTGCAAGTCGCGCTCACTATCCTCAGCAGCCGGAAAACGGAAGATAGAGAGTATCGTCCGCTGGAGATGATTAGGGACAATTATCCAAAGTATGTCGCCACGTCAGACGCATTCCTCCAGCAAAGAAATGGAATCCAGCATATCAATATAATTGATTTTATGAAAAAACAGAGATGTTTTTAATCAGCGCTTTATTAACAGTATACAGCCTTCAAACTTATCGTATGAAGAAAGAAGGTCATTCCTATGCATATCGCGATTTCTGCTCCCATCAAGAAGGAGTTTGAGGAAACGGTTTCTCAGACGTTTCCTGACTCAACTTTCCCAGCTGGAAACTGCCTATAAAAGCCCATAAAATCTATGAATCGGCCCAATCCAATAGGTCACTTTACATTTTATCGATTCTGTGTATTCCTTGCCAACTGGCGCATGCACTGACGCAGGGATCAGAGTGCCTCGTACTGGATGAACCGACGAATCATCTCGATATCAAGTACCAGCTCCAGATCATGGATATTGTGAAGAGCCTCGGTCATACCGTGGTTGCGGCTGTGCATGACCTGAATATCGCAGCGATGTATTGTGATAGGCTGATCGCAATACAAGGCGGGAAGGTGGTCGGCGCGGGAACGCCGAAGGCGCTTCTGACACCGGATTTCATCAAAAAGCTCTATGGTGTGGACTGTGAGATCCATTATGGGGAGGATGAAAGGATGAATATCGTCTATATCCCGCAGCATTGGAGGAAGTGATTTTGTGTTGTCATACAGCAAAGAGCCATGTCAAATGCATGATGCATTTGACATGGCTCTTTTGTTTCCGGAAGGATTGCAATAGATGAGTATTTACGTCATTCACATCACATTATTTTATGAATGTGCTGGGCGTATAGCAGCTATAGACTAAACTTTATTTTTTGGAGGCTTATGGGGACAGCGACATGTTTATTTGAAATAGAAGCACAAATTTGATGAGGAACTTTAATTTGACAGCAATAGATTTGAGTTCATAAAATAATATTTTACTAAAATCAGCTTGACTATATACCTGCTATAGTGAGTATACTACTGTTATATTAAGATGTGATGGACGTAATGAGATAATTAAGAAAGATAACATAGATGGCTTGCTCGAAAGAGCTGTTTCATAGCAGAGGGTTCATGATTGATAAACTGATACGGGCAGTCTTGCTTCTCATCGGACTGCTCTGGTTTGCCGGATGCGGCTTTATCCAGTCGCCATCTTTACCGGAAAAAATGGCTGGAACTACAACAATAAATAATTTTGACTTTGATGGGAAACCGACGCAGATACAAGTGCAGGGAGTTCCTGAGCGAGTGATCGTGGCCAGACCAGAGATATTGGATGCATTGCTGGCATTGCACGCAGAAAATCATATTTGCGCTGCGTATATTACCAGGGACAAGGTGGAGCAGATCCCTGAGCTGCAAAAGAAAATGCCAAAGGCTGTGTTTTACACATCGGAGATGGATCGGGAGACGGCCTTGATGATGCATCCTGATTTTATCCTTGGCTGGCGGATGTCATTCCGCAAAGGAGCGCTAGGTGATACTGCGTTCTGGCGAGAAAGAAACATTCCCGTTTATATCGAAGAAAATTCCGGACCGGTTCCTGCGGTAGATCCTTTTCCGCCATCAACTGTAGAAACAGAGATGAGGTTCATTCAGAATATGGGACAGCTTTTTCAAAAAGAAGAAGAGGCGAATGGTATAGTAAGGAATATCCAAAGCGCCTTAGATGAAGGAATCGCAAAAGCCAGAGAGGCTCCGGCTAGACGGGTCATTACTATCGAATTCATGAGAGATAAGATCGAAGTATTCGGCGATAAACTGCTGTCGGGTGATATTATTCGAAAGCTTGGCAGTACGAATATCCAGTTCGATACGCCATTTATCAGTCGGGAGGAGCTTCGCATGTGTGGAGCGGATACCTTGTTTATTGTCTATCATGGGAATGAGCAGGAAGGAGCTAATGCGTTAGCGCAGATTCAGGTTCCTGAATTCAGCGATATTCCTGCGGTTAAAAATGGCCGTGTATTCCTGCTTCCTTATAGAAATGTTTGCGCAAGTCATGTTTATACAGCCCAAACCATCAGGGAAATTTCTAATGGGCTTTATTTTTATTAGAAGAGGAGAATCATTATGAAAAAGTCTATGAAAATGTTACTTTCAACAGCCGCGTGGTTGACAATAATTGGGGGGGGTACAGGCCGCTGACACTTCCGTACTGGAGGAAGTGATCGTCAATGCGGATAAAGACAAGGCCTATGCCGGCGGCTATTTGTCGCAGAATACATCTTTGGGGATGCTTCGTAATAAAGACATGATGGAGCTTCCTGCGGCTACGATGACCATCACCGATCAGTCTATTAAAGATTTTGCCATTTCCGGAAATAATGAAGTGATGGATATTCTTTCTTTAAATCCATCCATTCGTCGCACCACCAGTCCCAATGTGGTGTCCGTGAGAGGCAAGTATACCACAGCATCCCAGATGAGTGTCAATAATATCCCCGGTATGTACAGTAATTTCACGATGGGAACGAACTTTATTGGAAATATTGATGTGCTGGGAGGCCCATCTTTAGTTTATTCCGGAAGTACCACGCAAAATGTTATTGGTGGTACGGTCAATTATCGTTCCAAAGTGGCAGAGAAAGAACCATTAACAACCGCCAATGTGAAGTATACCAGTACCGGCAATCTGCAGGAGTCCGTCGATATGAGCCGTCGCTTTGGAAAAGATGGTGCATGGGGGATCCGCATCAATGCATTGACTGGGGATGGGAATCTGGCTACCCATGGAGAAAAACTCAAGAATAGAAATATCTTCGTTAATTTGGATCATCAAAGTGTTGATAGCTCGACTAACTTACTTATGGGGTATGCCAGAAGTCTGCATAAAGGCGGAAACAGCATATTTCAGACGGTTGCTTCCACTGAAGCGAATCCTTTGAGCAAGATGCCGTTTTTGCCTGCGGCTCCAGATGGAAAGCACAATTTGAATCCAAGCTGGGCATATACAGAGAGCAAGACCTGGCTGATGACATTGAACCACGACCAGAAGCTCAATGACCATTGGACAGCATTCCTGAATGCAGGAATTATGAGGAACGATACGCCGGTCAATATTTCTGGCTCATCTATGACCGGGATTTTGCAGTTCAATCCGGATGGCAGTTTTGGTGGTACATTCAAAAGAGTCTTAAACATTGGCGCATCTGGTAGCACAGCCAGATATATTGGGACAGGCCTTCGCTCAGAATATGATTTCGGCTTCATGAAAAATGAATTCCTCTTTGCCGTGGATCGGAACAGCGCGGTCAACAGAACAGCATCCTCTCGCAAATTGGGGACTTACATCGGCAATCTGTATCAGGACAATGACTGGGCAGCACCGGATTTGACAAAAGTCAGCACGCGTCTTGGCAGCAAGTATACGACTAAGGGCTATACACTGATGGATACCATGAAGTTCATGGATGATAAATTGATTGTAAATGCCGGGTTGCATCATCACAGCTACCAGAGCCGCAGCTATAACGCCAATGGAACGATCAAAGATGAAAAAGACTACGATGGCAACTGCCCGACATATGGCATCGTGTATCGCTTTACGCCATCGTTTTCTGTTTATGCCAATCACACAGAGACATTCCTTGGTGGAACCGTAGTTCCTACAGGTAAGGGATATAAGAATGAGGGCGATTTGTTGGATCCGGCTAAGACAAAGAGTAACGAGTTCGGTATCAAACTGAAAAAGGGTAAACTCACGCATACGTTGGCTATGTATGAAACCAAAGAACCTGGAACTGTGACAACATCGGATAACTATTACAAGTATGACGGGGAAACAAAGTATAAAGGAATCGAATGGACAACTGCTGGTACGATTGGAGATAAACTGGATTTTATTGCATCCATTGGGTTCAACCGTTATATCTGGACAAGATACAGCAATCCCAAATTCAACGGCATGACAGCGGATGGTATTCCGAAATGGAATGGTAATCTGGCATTGGCTTATCACGCAACGGATGATTTGACGGTACTGGGAAGAGCCAGCTACATCGGCAAGAGCCATATTGGACATGGAACCTACACCGTGCCGCAGTATTACCGTTTCGATCTTGGTGTTAAGTATGAGTCTGTCATGGGTCATACTCCGGTGACTTGGTCGGCAATGTGCTACAATGTGACCAATAAGAAAGGTTGGTATAGTGCGGATCAGGGAAACCAGATTCTTGCTGCAGATCCGAGAACTTTCGTAGTGTCTGCGGAAATTAAATTCTAATCGCGTATTCTGATTTCAAAGGAAAGCGATAGTTCACACAAAAAGCCGGCACCGATCACGGTGCTGGCTTTTTGCGTTTGAAAATATACATAGAGCAGAAGCCCTGCGCGTTTAATCAGCGTCTCTTTAATTCGCCTTTTGCGGTAAAACACTCCCGAGCAGGACAAAAACATGATATAATAATTGTCGATACATGACAGGCGGCTGTGGGCTGCCCGGTGAAGAGGGGTATATATGCATTTTCAGGATGAATTGACCATCGATATGACGCATTTTTCCGGCGAGGGCTGGGGGATCACGAAGGAGGAGATCGATGCCTGCAAGGAGCGCATCCGTGAGGCGGCGCTTTCTGTGGAGCGGCTTCGGAAGAGCGGGAAGGGGCCGGACGGCAGTCTCGTGCTTTTCCCGCATCTGCCGTATCTTCTAGAGGAAGAGATCCTGATCTCCAAAGAGGAGAGGGAGAGGCTGCTTGCTCTCTCGAAGCTGGCGAAGGAGCAGGATATCGTGGTGTCGATCGGTATTGGGGGCTCGTATCTTGGAAATCAGGTGCTTTTTGATCTTTTCTGCGGACAGTACTGGAATCTGATGACGAAGGAGGAGCGCCACGGGTATCCGCAGCTGTACTTTGCGGGGCAAAATCTGGATCCGGTGAGTCTTCTCTCGCTGGTGGACCGTATCCGGCGGAGCTCGCAGACAGCGTGGTGGAAGCACAAGGTGCTGCTGGTCGTGAATTCGAAGTCCGGGACGACTTTGGAGCCGGTCATGGCAGAGCGGGCGCTGCGGGAGATGCTGGGGAAGTTCTGCGAGGTGAGCGTCATCGCGGTGACGGACAAGGAGAAGGGGGCGCTGCGTCCTCTGGCGGAGAAGAATGGCTGGCCGTGCTTCACGGTGCCGGATGGCATCGGCGGACGTTTCAGCGTTTTCTCTCAGGTGGGGCTGGTCTTTGCGATGCTTTCGGGGATCGATATCCGGGATTTCCTGGCGGGGGCAAGGATGACGGAAGAGGCTTGCCGCAGTCTTTCGCTTTCGGAGAATCCGGCGCTGCAGCTGGCGGTCCGTAAGTATCTGGCGCGGGAAAATCATGGCGTCGATGCGGAGATCATCATGCCGTATGGGGACAGTCTCCGCTCGCTCGGCTGGTGGTATGCACAGCTCCTGGGTGAGTCTTTGGGCAAGGCGCTCACGGTCTCCGGGGAAGAGATCCACTATGGCCGTATCCCTGTCGCGGCGGTGGGGACGACGGATATGCATTCGTTGACGCAGGAGCATCAGGAGGGGAAACGGAATAAGCTCGTGCAGTTCATCACGGTCAGGGAATCGCGGAAAGACGCGGCCATCCTCTGTGATGAGGGGGAAGAGCGCGGCCCGGTCCCGCTTTCCTATATGCTTTCTGCGGCGCAGCGCTCGGATGAGGAGGCGCTGGCCCATGATGGCCGCATGAGCTGTGATCTCATCATGAGAAGATGTACGCCTTTCCATGTGGGGGCGCTCATGTATTTTCTCTTCCTCACGATCGCCTACGAGGGGGCGCTTGCGGGTGTCAATGCCTATGACCAGCCGGGGGTGGAGAGTTATAAGAAGATCCTCCATGCGGATCTGAAAGAGTATATCGTGAAGCATAAGAAGTGACTAGGGACTGGTGGCTTGTGACTAGTGGCTAGGGACTAGGAATAAGGGAGTAGGAATAAAAAACCGCAGCGACGTTGTCGCTGCGGTTTTTGCGCGCTAAGGAAAGGCGGATTCATTGCAGAATATAATCGAAAAGGGGGACATTGGCAGCAGGCGGCTTTCTCGTAACGTCATTTCGAGCGAAGTCGAGAAATCTTCCTTGCCCTGCGGTTATCCATGTCAGTGTGAAAATGAAAATCGACGTCTTTGTGTTTCGTTTCCCTGCTGTATCACGTCGGCCGTTATGGGTCTGCCAGAAAGATCCCTCGGCTACGCTCGGGATGACGAAATGGGGAGCGGATGGTTTCTCACTCGTTTTCAGATCGCTGCCATCCATCCGCTTCCTTCGGTGTGTCCCTCTTCAAAGATTTCTCGCTCGCGCTCGAAATGATGATACGGGAGTATCACCCCTAATCCCTAATCCCTAGTCACTAGTCACCAGCTACTTCTTCAAGTACGGCACGACGGCGCTGCCGTGAGGGATGATATTGATGGCGTAGTCTGTCTTGCCTTCGCCTTCGAGCTGCTTCTGGGCGAGCTGCCAGGCTTCTTCGACGGTGGCGACGGGGATCTGGTGGGTCTTTTCACGGAGGATGTCGAAGTTTTCCGGACGGGTGACGATGTAGACGGTGTGGGTGAGGGCGGTGTTCAGATTTTCAAAGGCGACGAAGAAGGGGATGGTGAAGCAGTCGCGCAGGCCTTTTTCCATATCGACCAGGTTCTTGTACTTGAAGCTGCCGAGGTAGGCGGCGGGTTCCATGATGTCTTCGGCTTCGATCATGGTGATGATGATGCCGCCTTTCTTGGTGGCGATCTCAGCCGTGGAGTAGCACTTGGTTCCCTGATACAGGTTCGTGTCCTTCGGATAGCCGCCGGCGGAGACGATGGTGACGTCGGCCTGCTGCTTCATCGGGACTTTCTGGAGGCGGTAGGTCTCCTTCGTGCCTTCGAGCCATGCTTCGTAGGGGTCGCCGCCGACCATGGAGGAGATGCGGCCTTCTTCATTGATGATGGAGTGGACGAGGAAGCAGGGGTGTACCATGTCGCAGGCTTCCTGCATGTCGCTGGATACGGGATTTCCTTCGATCTTTAAGAGCTTGGCGTCAGGGTTGAGGCCGCTGCCGAGGGTGGCTCCGAGGGCGTGGCAGTGGTTCTGCTGAACGGTGTCGAAGCCGGCAACGCCCGGGAGGATGAGCTTGCGGCCGCCGCCGAAGCCGGCCATGTCGTGGGTGGAGACGGCATTGATGAGGATGACCTTGTCAGCATCTACGACGCGCTTGTCGATCCAGACTTCGGTGCCGAGAGTGGTCTTTCCGAGGTAGGTCTGCTGGGATTTGTCGGTGGAGATATGCTGGTACATGGTGATGCGGCGGGCGACTTCTTCGCCGACGCAGGTGATGTTCTCTTCGTCGGTGTGGGGGCGGTGGGTGCCTTGTGCAAAGACGATGCAGATGTCCTTGTCGGGGATGCCGGCGAGGTTCAGCTCATCTACGACGTAGATCAGAAATTCGGAGGCGCGGTTCCAGGCGCGGGTGATGTCGGCGACGACGAGGCAGACTTTGTCGCCGCTCTTTACGACTTCCTTCGCATAGCAGCAAGGGTCGCTTCTTTGACGTCGCAGGCGGGTGTCGGGACGCCTTCCAAGACGTCAGAAATATGGTCTTCCGGCAGCATGACGGACTGCACGCCGCGGCCGAATGCGAGTTTGAATTCTTTCATGGATGAGATCCTCCTTGGTGGTATGGAAATGGGTATGTCGTCTCATTATAGCATGAATGGGGGATGGAGAATAAGGAATGAGAAATGAGAAATGGTGGTGGCGGCTGCGCCGCAGTATAAAGGAAAGTAATGCCCGACCGTTTTTTGGGGGGGTGACGGGTTTCCCGTTTTCGTTTTTCTGACATTGTCCGCTTGCCCGCGGATGACAAAGATTTCTCGCTTCGCTCGAAATGACGACGTGGAAGTCTGACGGCTCTCAGTCTCCCAGTCACCAGTCACTAACTATCCCATCGTATGCCTAATGGGCGCGGCTTGTCAACGATTTTTCAAGATAGCAGGTTTCCCGCTTTGGGGTTCTAAACATCGACCGCTTGCCTGCGAATGACAAAGATTTCTCGCTTCGCTCGAAATGACAATGTGGGAGTCTGACGTCTCTTAGTCTTCCAGTCACTAGCTACCAGTCCCCAGTCACTTATTATTTTTACATTTCCTCTTTCCAAACGATTTCCTTCCATGATATAATACGAATTACACACTTCATAGGAAGGTCCGAGGTCGGGCGAGGCAGCTAGCGCTGTTTTCGCTCGGCTTTTTTTGTAGGAGAGAAGGAATGGGCATGAAAAAATGGAGAGATCTGCCAGAGGCGCAGGGGCTGTATGACCCCAGAAATGAACATGATGCTTGCGGGATCGGCTTTGTGGCGAATATCCGCGGCGAGCGCTCGTATGGTATTGTCGATGATGCTTTAAAGATCCTGGAGAATCTGAAGCACAGAGGCGGCGAGGGCGCAGACCATAAAAGCGGGGATGGCGCGGGGATCCTGACGCAGATCCCGCATGATTTCTTTCATCGCGAGTGCGAGGTGCTGGGCTTTTCGCTTCCGCCGGAGGGAGAGTACGGTGTCGGCATGATCTTTGCGCACCGCTATGAGGATTTCCGCAAGGAGCAGATGAGGGTCTTCGAGGAGATCGTGAAGGAGGAAGGACAGACGGTCCTTGGCTGGCGTGAGGTGCCGATCGATGAGAGCATCATCGGTGAGGCGGCGCGCTCGATCCGTCCGCGTTTTCTGCAGGTCTTCATCGGCAGGAATCCATCGCTCCGGGATCAGATGGATTTCGAGCGCAAGCTCTACATCATCCGGCGGCTCGCGGAGAAGAAGATCATTCCGCTCTCGGAAGGCATGGGGACGGATTTCTATATCGCCAGCCTGTCCTCGCGCACGATCGTGTACAAGGGGATGCTGACGAGTGAGCAGCTGCGCCATTTCTATCTGGATCTGTCGGATCTGGACTATAAGACGGCGATGGCGATGGTGCATTCGCGTTTTTCGACGAATACATTCCCGAGCTGGGCGCGCGCTCATCCGAACCGTTACATCGTCCACAATGGGGAGATCAATACGATCAAGGGGAATATCAACTGGCTGAATGCGCGTGAGAGCAAGTCGCGCCCGTCGAATGATCCGGAGCTGGTGAAGGCTTTCCCTGTCGTCGATGACACGGGGAGCGACTCGGCGATGTTTGATAACTGCCTGGAGTACATCCACATGGCGGGGCATTCGCTGGCGCATGCGATGATGGTCATGATGCCGGAGCCGTGGGAGAAGGATCCGGCGATGGATGAGGAGAAGAAGGCGTTCTACCGGTATCACAATTTCATGATGGAGCCATGGGACGGCCCGGCGGCGATGTGCTTCTGCGATGGCGTGTCTATCGGCGGGATGCTGGATCGCAATGGTCTGCGTCCGGCGCGCTACTATGTCATGAAGGATGACCGTGTCATCCTGTCTTCGGAAGTGGGGGCGGTGCCGGTCGATCAGGAGAATGTACTCTACAAAGGACGCCTCGAACCGGGCAAGCTCTTCCTCATCGATACGGCGCAGCAGCGCATCATCAGTGATGAGGAGATCAAGCACACCATGGCGAAGGCGCATCCCTATGCGAAGTGGTGCGAGGAGCATCTGCTCGATCTGAAGGACTTGGCGAAGGAGGCGAAGGAGCCGGAAGTGCCGGAGGATCTCCTTCTCGAGCAGAAGAATTTCGGCTATACAGTCGAGGATCTGCGCGATATCCTGACGCCGATGGCGGAGAACGGCAAGGAGCCGATCGGCGCTATGGGGATGGACTCGCCGCTCGCTGTCCTGTCGGAAGCGCCGCAGCTGCTCTACGACTATTTCCAGCAGAATTTCGCACAGGTCACGAATCCGCCGATCGACGGTGTCCGTGAAAGGATCGTGACCTCGTCCTCGGTCGTGATCGGCAACATGGCCAATATCATGGATCCGGATGAGAAGGGGACGGCGGCGCTCTTCATCGACCGTCCGCTCATCACGAATGAGGAAATGGAAGTCATCAAGCATCTCAAAAGCAGCCAGCTGAAGCCGGTCGTGCTTTCGCTGCTCTATCCGGCGGCCGGCGGCGGCCGTGCGATGGAGAAGGCGCTCCATGACCTTTTCGCCGCCGCGCTCGCTGCGGTGAGGGACGGGAAGAATATCCTGATCCTCTCTGACCGCGGTGTCGATAAGGATCACATGGCGATCCCGGCGCTTCTCGCTTCAGCGGGGCTGCACAATGATCTCATCCGTGAGAAGGTGCGTCCGGATGTCGGTATCATTCTGGAGTCGGGCGAGCCGCGTGAGATCCATCATTTCGCCGCGCTGATCGGTTTCGGCGTGACGGCGATCAATCCGTATCTGGCACTGGAGACGGTGAAGGATCTCGCGGACAAGAACCGCCTGCACGGCAAGAGCGCGAAGGAAGCGCTCGCAAACTACCTCACGGCAGCGGTGAACGGCATCCTGGGCGTCATGAGCAAGATGGGGATCTCCACCGTCAAGAGCTACCACGGCGCGCAGATCTTCGAAGCTGTCGGCATCGGCAAGGAGGTGGCGGAGAAATATTTCGGCGGCATCACCTCTCCGATCGGAGGCATCGGCTTGAAGGAGATCGCCAAGGAAGCCGAGATGCGCCACGAGGCAGCGTACGAGGGGACCAAGGGACTCTCCTCCGGCGACGTCTATATGTATCATCGGAATGGCGACGAACCGCACATCCTGACTCCGGAGGCCATCCGCCTTCTGCAGCGGGCATGCCGCACGGGAAGCTATGAGGTCTACAAAGAATTTGCGAAGGTGGTCAATGAGCCGCTCATCCGTCTTCGTGACCTTCTGGAATTCAATTACCCTGCCGGATGCAGCATCCCGATCGAAGAGGTCGAGAGCGTGGACTCCATCGTGCATCATTTCCGTACCGGCGCGATGAGCTATGGCGCACTCAGCAAGGAAGCCCATGAGTGCATCTCGAAAGCCATGAATGCCCTTGGCAGCCGCAGCAACACCGGTGAAGGCGGCGAGGACACCGAGCGTTTCGCGCCGCTCCCTGACGGTTCTTCGGTCAATGACGAGATCAAGCAGGTATCGACAGCACGATTCGGCGTCACGGGGAATTACCTCGTCCACGGCAAAGAGATCCAGATCAAGTGCGCGCAGGGGGCCAAGCCCGGCGAAGGCGGACATCTTCCGGGCAGCAAGGTCGATCCGGCCATCGGCAAGACACGCCACTCCACCCCGGGCGTAGCCCTGATCTCGCCGCCGCCGCACCATGATGTCTACTCCATCGAAGACCTGGCAGAGCTTGTCTTCGATCTGAAGAATGCCAACCACAAGGCGGAGATCAATGTCAAGCTCACCGCCGGTGCCGGTGTCGGTACCATTGCGGCCGGTGTCGTCAAGGCGAAAGCCGACGGTGTCACCATCAGCGGCTGCGATGGCGGCACGGGGGCATCGCCCAGGACCAGCATGCGCCATGCGGGACTTCCATGGGAGCTTGGACTTTCCGAAGCGCAGCAGGTCCTCCTCCTGAATCAGCTCCGCGACCGCGTGAAGCTCGAAACGGACGGAAAGCTCCTGACCGGCCGGGATGCAGCCATCGCCTGCCTTTTGGGCGCAGAGCTTTTCAGTTTCTGCACCGGGCCGCTCATCGCGATCGGCTGCCAGATGTTCCGCGTCTGCAACAAAAATACCTGCCCCTTCGGTATCTGCACGCAGGATGAGAAGCTCAGGAAACGCTTCGCCGGAAAGCCCGAGTATGTGATGAACTACATGCGCTTCGTCGCAGAAGACCTGCGTGAGATCATGGCACACCTCGGTTTCCACAAGCTCGAAGACATGGTGGGCCGAAGCGACCGCCTGAAGCAGAAGAGCTTCACCGGGAACAAAAAGGCAGATACCCTCTCTCTCGATGCCCTGCTCTTCCGTCCGTATACAGACATCACTGTCGGTCACCATTTCATGAAGGTACAGGATCATGAGATCGAAAAGACCCTCGATATGGCCAAGCTCGTCCGCATGTGCAAGCCGGCTCTCGACGAGCAGAAGCGCGTCATCGCAAAGCTCTTCATTAAGAACACCGACCGCGTCACCGGTACCATCCTTGGCAGCGAGATCTCCCGCCGCTACGGCGATGAAGGACTGCCCGAAGACACCATATCCCTCTCCTTCGTCGGCTCTGCGGGACAGAGCTTCGGCGCCTTCATCCCCAAGGGCCTGACGCTCACCCTGGAAGGCGATGCGAATGACTACGTCGGCAAGGGCCTTTCCGGCGGCAAGATCATCATTTATCCGCCGAGAGAAGCCACCTTCCGCGCGGAAGACAATGTCATCATCGGAAACGTCGCCTTCTTCGGCGCGACAAGCGGGGAAGCCTTCGTCTCCGGCAAAGCCGGGGAACGCTTCTGCGTCAGAAACAGCGGTGCGACCGTCGTCGTCGAAGGCATCGGCAACCACGGCTGCGAATACATGACCGGCGGCAAGGTCATCATCCTGGGCGAGACGGGCAAAAACTTCGCAGCCGGTATGTCCGGCGGCGTCGCTTATGTGCTCGACCTCGATGAACGCCTGTGCAATCAAGAGCTGATCCATTTGGAACCGCTCACGGACAAAGAGGAGATCGCAAGCGTCAAGAAGCTGATCGACGCCCACTACCTCTCGACCAGAAGCCGCAGGGCGGAATCCATCCTTGCACGCTGGGATGTCTACTACTCCCGCTTCACCAAGGTCATCCCGAAGGAATACGAGGCCATGGAAGAAGCGATCAGGACAGGCATGGCCGAAGGCCTCACACGCGAAGAAGCCATCAGAAAAGCGTATGATAAAAAGTTTGGAAAATAGTCACTCGTGGCTAGGGATCAGGGGCCGCAAGTGACTGGGAGACATCAGACTCCCGTGTCGTCATTTCGAGCGGAAGCGAGACATCTTTGTCATTCGCGGTGAAACGGATGGTGTCAGAAACCATAAACGGGAAACCTGTTATCCACCTGTCTTCGGGCAGCGCCCTTTATAAAAATCGACGCGAAGCGTCGCTACGCCTAAGCCTTCCCCTCGAGGGGTAATGCTATTAAGTTAAGCGGCAAAACGTTCTTGGCTCCCCATCGGGGGAGCTCCCCGAAGGGGTGAGGGGGCTACGTAGTGCACTTGTCAACAAAAATTGGACACGAAACTAAAAAAACTAGGCATAAAAAT
>ERZ1034897.583-NODE-583-length-17590-cov-4.518278_pt1 | contig 17590 bp, 16 predicted proteins | sample MGYA00520629_ERZ1034897 | MGnify/ENA primary metagenome ERZ1034897 (study PRJEB33766, sample SAMN09781789) | gut metagenome | biome: gut microbiome | host: Homo sapiens | place: Madagascar | study: EMG produced TPA metagenomics assembly of the PRJNA485056 data set... | reverse complement strand
TGCCAGTCGGCATGCGCACGCGCCAGCGCGATCGCGATGATGCCGCTGCCGGTGCAGAGATCGAGCACGCGCGCATTTTCCGCATCCACACGTTCCAGCACCGCCTGCACAAGATATTCTGTGTCAAAGCGCGGGATCAGCACATGGGCGTTGACCTCGTAGAGCGCGTCCATAAACCACGCCTCGCCCAGTACATACTGCAGCGGTTCGCGCGCAGAAAGTCGCGCAACGTCCTTCTCCAGCTGCGCCTGCAGCGCTTCCGGCAGCGCCTCGTCCAGATGCGCCAAAAGATGCGCGCGCCCTCTGTCCAGCCGCCGCGCCAGCAGATGCTCCAGATCGAAGCGCTCCAGATGGGGACAGGCCGCCTGCGCCGTGCGCAGCCATTCGCGCAGCGTCATGCTTCAACCTCTTCCGCCGCCTGCTTGAGCTTGCGCGCCTGGTCCGTGCTCACGAGCGCTTCGATGAGCTCGTCGAGATCGCCTGCCAGCGTCTGCTCCAGACGGTGCGTGGTGAGATTGATGCGATGGTCCGTGATGCGTCCCTGTGGGAAATTGTACGTGCGAATGCGCTCGCTGCGGTCCCCCGAGCCGATCATCGAACGGCGCAGCGCCGCTTCCTCGCCGTGCTGCTCCTCCATCATCTTTTCGTAGAGACGGCTCTTTAAGACCTTGATCGCCTTTTCCTTGTTCATCTGCTGGGATTTTTCATCCTGACAGCTCACGACCAGCCCCGTTGGAATGTGCGTCACGCGCGCAGCCGATTTTGTCGTGTTGACCGACTGTCCCCCCGGGCCACTCGAGCAGAACACATCGATGCGCAGATCCTTCGGCTCGATATGCACCTCCACATCGTCCGCTTCCGGCAGCACAGCCACCGTCGCCGCCGATGTGTGGATGCGGCCGCTCGCTTCCGTCTGCGGCACACGCTGCACGCGATGCACGCCGCTTTCAAATTTCAGCTTGCTGTACGCGCCCTTGCCGATGATCATGAACGTTACTTCCTTGTAGCCGCCGCCGTCCGTTTCGTTGGAGTTCATCACGTCGACCTTCCAGCCCTGTTTTTCCGCGTAGCGCACATACATCTTGTAGAGATCCGCCGCAAACAGCGCCGCTTCGTCGCCGCCAGTGCCAGCGCGCACCTCCACAATGACATTACGCGCGTCGTTGGGATCCTTCGGCAGGAGCAGAATGTTGATCTCGTGCTCCAGCGCTTCCACCTGGGCGCTCAGCGTCTTGATCTCTTCCTTCACCATCTGCGCCATGTCGTCGTCCAGATCGTCCGCCAGCATCACCTTCGCGTCCGCCAGCTCCTCATCCGCTTTGCGGTATTCGCGCCAGGCCATGACCACATCCTCAAGGTCCGCGCGCGCCTTCGCCGTTTTACGCAGCTCCTCAGGATTCGCCAGCACCTCCGGATCCGCCAGCATTCGCCCCAGCTCTTCGTATTTATCGTCTAAGTTTTGCAGCTTGTCGAGCATCTCAGGTTCTCCTCTCGTTCACTTAAAAAAGGCCGGGCCACGCCCGGTTCTTTCATTAGTGTAACGTATAAATGAGGAACTTTCAAGAGGTTGAATAAGACACCTGCCTGTGAAAAATCGCTGTAAAAAAGCAGGGCTTGAGATCGCTCCCAAGCCCCACGCTCATACAGTTTTTTTCGGAACAAATTCCAACCGCAGCGTCATCATTGCACGTCCATCCTCTCGCAAGATTTTTCTGGTTTTCTGGAATCGGCATGAAAGAGACGACAACCTTCAGAAAGTGAGCGGCGCAAACATTCTGAAGCGATCGGGTAAGCCTTGTACCTAAAATACGCCGTGCATCCAAAGAATATCATTAAGATAAAATTCACAAATCGAAAATGGCGCAACTTTCGGAAAAAAAATTCCTTTATATAGTAGAAGGGAAGGACCATTTTCTCTGTGTGGACGGGCGACGATGAATGTACATCGAGCCGCCGTCATCCCGCAAAAAGGAATTTCTTTCAGCCTAAAGCACGCGAACGAAGAAAAATCATTTAGATCTGGTAACAATTTCGCGAAGGCCGTTTATAAATCGCCCCAAAAATCCTAGTAAATATGGAAGGACAAATTTCTCTAAGCTGGCAGATGGTGCCTGAAGAATACTCCGGATCAATGGCACATCACATCTGCAGTAAATAGCAACTCCTTCCTCGGCTGAAAGCACGCGAACACAGAAAAGCCATTTAGATCCGGTAACAATTTCGCGACGGAGGATGTAAAATCAGCCGAAAATTCCTCTATATTGTAGAACCACCATTGTATTTTTTGAAAGGAGTCCTATTTATGGCGACAAATGAACAACGCAGTTTTATTCTTTACATCGATTTCTACGACAAGATCCGTTTCCTGAACGATCAGCAGAAAGCAAATCTGCTCGACGCTATCTTTGCATTCTTCGGTGTCTGCGAGTGTCCAGAGCTGGATCAGGTAACGCAGATCGTACTGGTTGATATTTACCGTTGTCTGGAAACGAATCGCGAAAAATGGCTGGCGGAGCGCGACCGCTGGGAAGAGGGCCAGGAGGAACGCTCGCAGCGCGCACGCAAGGCAGCGAACGCCCGTTGGAACGCTGAGAAAGCACAAGCGCAAAATACTTCTGAGCGTTCGGCAGGCGCTGTGGCGAAAACTTCTGAGTGTTCAGCGGCGCAGCCAGCGAATGCTTATGAAGGATCGATTATTCCTTTTGAATGCTCACAGCAATCTTCTGAGTGTTATTCTGTGTATACAGAGGAATGCACAACGATGCCGGACGATGCCTATGTAAACTGTAATATGTTATCTGTCAATTGTAAGGGATCTAATAATAATATTGTGCAGTTTCCAGCTGCGCAGAAATCGCCGATGGCGCAGAGCGCTTCCTGTTCAGCTGGCGCTGAACGACATTCTCCTGATTCCTCCGCATCGAAAAAAGGAAAAAGCGCTGCGGATGCAGCAGTGAACGCGCATTTTGAAAAGCTCTGGGCGCTGATGCCGCGCAAAGAGGGTAAATCCCAGGTGAGCATGAGCAAGCGCCGGGCGCTGATGGATGTGACGGTAGAGGAAATGGCGCAGTATGTGGCGCGCTACAAGGCACAGGTGGAAGCAGAGCGCGCAAACGGCTTCGACCGCGACTGGATGATGGGCTCGACATGGTTCAACAAGGAGCGATGGAAAGATTTCACGAACGACAATCTCAGTGCGCAGGAGCCGCTGCCTGCGCTGCAGACACCAGTGAAGCCGAGCGCCCGCAGCCAACACACGCATGGCCGTTCGCCGGAGGAAGAAGCGCACAACACGGCGTATTACGCGTCGCGGGAGGAGTGAAGAATGAGCCAGCTCTGCACAAGCCTAGGGATACCGACAATCGCGGGCGCAAAAAAAGACCACGCGCCGGCTGGGCCGGTGGTGGTCGATCAGGTCAATGATTTTCTGCGATGGTCTGCTGCTGCTCGTCAGGATCAGGAACGCCTTCTTCCTCGCGGCAGCGCACTTTTTGCAGGGAATGGATGGCGACTTCGAGCATTTCGCGGTCGGGCTCGGCGGTGGTCAGGCGCTGCAGCTGCATGCCTGGCCAGGCGACGGCGCGCACCCAGCGTTTGTCCATGTGCTTACCGCAGTAGCGCAGCACTTCGTAGCTGACGCCGGCGATGACAGGCAGCAGGATGACACGGCTGACGAGTCGCCAGGCAAAATTTTCGACGCCGACGAGGGCGAAAACGAAGATGGAGATGATCATGACGATGAAGAGAAAGCTGGTGCCGCAGCGCGGATGCAGGCGTGTGTGCCGCGCGGCGTTTTCAGGGGTGAGCGCTTCTCCTGCTTCGTAGCAGTGAATGGTTTTGTGCTCGGCGCCGTGGTACTGAAAAACGCGGCGGATCTCCTTCATCCTGGTGATGAGCACGAGATAGAGCAGAAAGACGCCGACGCGCACGATGCCCTCGAAAAGATTCTGCCAAAAATTGCCGGGAATGAGCGGCTGCAGAAAATGGGCGATAACGACGGGCAGCAGGAAAAACAGCAGCACGCCGAGGCCGATGGAAATGATGAGGGTGATGGCGATCTCCATGGGGGTGAGCTCTTCTTCCTCTTCATCCTCGGCGAGGGAAACATTGGTGGACCAGACGATGGCCTGCATGCCGCTGACGAGGGAATCGATCATGCTGCAGACGCCGCGCACGAGGGGCAGCGCGAAAAATTTATTGCGCTGGCTGAGAAGAGTAAATTCCTCCACTTCCGAGACGATGCGTCCGTCTTCGAGACGGGCGCACATGGCCTGGGTGTGCTTGCCGCGCATCATGACGCCTTCGATGAGGGCTTGTCCGCCGTAAGAATTTGCCATGGCGTTCTCCTTTCTGGGGGATTAGTTGTTGTTCGCTGCGATCCACTCTGGCACGGAGACGACGGTGTTGTCGTCACTCGTGAGATCGATGCATTCTGCTGCGGAGAGGGACTGGGCGCCGTCGAGGGTGAGCAGATAGCTGTAGAAGCGCGCGGTGAGCAGGGTAACGGCGCCGGCGTTTGGCGCTGCTTCCATGTCGGTGAAATACTCGGCGAGCTCGTCGGTCATGATGCCGCGCTCTTTGAGGGCGTTCATGTAGACATCGTTGTCGTCGGCGAGCTTGTCTGCGCCTTCAAGCTCGATCACGGCACGGGCCATGGTGCCGATGATCTGGCGCGCTGGGATTTCCTCGTTGACGTAGATCTTTTCGGAAAGCGCGAAGCCGGCTTTCTTGACGGCGTTGTTGACCATGTTCTGGTAGCGGTTCATGGTGATGGTGTCGTCGAGGTAGTAGTTGTTGTCGTAGCCACCGTCGAGCACACCAAGGCTGCGCAGCACTTTCACGCCAGGATAGGCCCAGTGATCCATGACCTCTTCGTGGGTCTGGGTGTGGTCAAGCTTGGCGCCCTGGGCGGTGAGTTTTTCCTGGATCTCTGCGATGGCGGCGTCGTCATCCACGAGATCGCGCGGCGTTGCGCTCTGCGCTTTTGCGACGGCAACAGCCACGCCGGCTGCTTCGCCGCAGGCCATGCCTGTCGGCACGATGCGTGCGGAACCGGCAGCGAGAGAGGTGTAGCCGGCTGCACGGCCGACGACGAGGAGTCCGTCAACATCCTGCGGCACGAGGCTCTTGTAGCCGACGGCGTACTGGTCAGGATAGCCGACAACGGTGCCGTAGGTCTGGGTCTTGGTTGGCTGCACATCGACTGGGTAGGAGGTGACGGCGATGCGGTCATCCTGATCGCGGTTTTCCAGCACGTCGTCGATGGTCAGATTGTATTCGCAGGTGATGTGGCGGCTTTCGCGCACATAGAGATCTTCCGCTGTGCCAGCAAGTTCGCAGTCGCCGAAGCCCCAGAATTCGTCCTGCAGATAGGGGATGATGTTTTCAAGCTCGGCCTTTGCCCGCGCGATGCCTTCCTCGCGGCTGGCTTCGTCGAGCGGATCGACGTCAAAGATGAGCAGCGCATTGACGAGCACGTCGCCGTTGTCCTGCTTGGCCATGTTGAACCCGCGCAGGCGCATGGCCTCGTCGGATGGTTCGTAGGCATAGCCTTCATCGCTGAAGCCCCAGGCTGTGTTGCCGCTGACGCCCATGCTGGTGGATTTGTTGAAGATCTCGCCAATGCCACGCTTGATGGTCAAATAGCGGCACATACTATCCCAGTTCACGCCAGAAACGCGGAAGACGAGCGTCACGCCCATTTCGCGGTCGCGTTCGCCGATGTCTTCGCCGGCGTAGGTGTATGGCGCGCCAGCCGCTGCGGCGACGTCGCCATCCTGGGTGGCGTCGATGATGTACGGCGCGTTGTAGGTGACGAGCATGTCGCCTTCTTCAAGCACTGTCACGCCGGTGATGGTGTTGCCGTTCATCACTGGCTCCTGGAACTTGGCGCCATAGCGCACGGTGAGATTGTCCTCGGCAGTGAGCATGTCATTGAACACATTTGCAGCGTTGACGATGTCAAACCCGCTGCCGCCGACGGCGTTCACAAATTCCTCGTAGATGCCGCCAACGAGCAGCGTGCCATCGCGCGTTTCCGGCACATCGATGAAATTCAGCGCACCCAGCGTGTAGAGCCCGCCAGGGGTGCTGTCTTTGGAGAGCAGCAGGGTTTTCATGCCGTTGCGTGCTGCCGAAAGCGCTGCCGCGATCCCTTCCGGATCGCTGCCGACGACGATCACGTCGTAGTCGCTGTCTGCCGTTCCTTCGTTCGTGAAAGTCGGCAACGACTCCGGCTCAGCGGTCGTCGTATCGCCGCCGCTGCAGCCTGAGAAAAGCATCGTCACAATGAGGAGCATCGCGACGAGTGCGGAGAATTTTTTCTTCATAGATAACTCCTTTAACATAACAAACATTCGTCAGTAAACGGTTTTCCGCTGCGTCGCACCGTTTCCGATGCGAGCACATCAATGGAATCGAGCACATCGGGGTCGTTGATCGGCAGATCGCGCTTCAGCACCGAGAGCTCCGTGCAGCCGAGGATCAGACACTGCGCACCCTTGGCGCGAAGATGGTTGGCCACGCGGTCAAAATCCGCGCGCGGCACCGGCTTGCCAGCCTTCACACCATCGTAGATGATCTGCATCAGCAGATTCTGCTCGTTCTCGTCCGGCACAGCAAACGACAGCCCAGAGCGCTCAGCGTATTTCTGATACGTGCCAGTGACGATCGTTCCCGTCGTCGCCATAATGCCCACGCAGGAAAGATCCTGCACGCGCGCTTTTGCGTAGCGGATCGTTTCCTCGACGATGTTGACCACAGGGATCTCCACCGCCTGCTCGAGCTCGTCGTAAAAATAATGCGCCGTGTTGCACGGGATCACGACAAATTCGCAGCCTGCCGCTTCCAGGCGCTTGGCATCTTCCACCATGACCGGCAGCGGATTGTCCGGAGATTTTTCCGTGATGAACGCCGTGCGATCGGGAATGTCGCAGTCGTTGAACACGAGCATGTTGATGTGCTCCTGATCGCAGCCTGCCTTCGTCATCTCGATCACGCGCTGCATATAATAAACCGTCGCCATCGGACCTACACCGCCGATGACCCCTACTGCCTGTTTCATGGGGCGTCAACTCCTTTGATTGATGTGCACACTTGCAGATATGTTTGCATGCGTCTTTTTATTATACCCTAACTGCGCCGTCAAACACAAGTCGCCCCACAGGCAAACACAGTATAGGACAGCAGTCTTAATCAATTCTTAAAAGAAAACCATTTTCAGGTGGGAGATTTACAACAAAAAAAGCGGAGCGTTCGCTTCATTTTCAACGAACGTTCCGCATCAGCGAATAATCACAACGCAAAGCACAGACGAAAACCTCCTACCTGTGGGCGCACAGCGCTCACTCGATGATTTCTTCGAGCAGGATCATCTTCGTAAAACCGCCGCGCGTCTCACGCTTGTGCAGACGGATCTGGTCCAGCTCCTCGAACGTGATGCCGTTGGCCTCCGCGATCGCGTGGATCACCTCCAGCACATCCGCGAGCTCTGCCATTTCCTTCGTCACCTGATAATCGCAGACCTCCTCGTCCAGCTTTTCGTCCAGGGCGAAGAGGATCTCTTCCTTATCTTCAAGCACCGATGTGATCGCTTCGTCGCCACCCTGCACGATCGCAGTCGGCACCTTGTCACGCACCAGCTTGTTATAAGAACGTCGAGCCATGAAAACACCTCCTCGGGTTTGAATTTTCTGATATCATTCTATCACAAACCGACAATCCTATCAATTATTGACAGAGATATTTCTGGGTGTTACCCTAAAGCCAAGGAGATGAGAACATGAAAATTGGTTTCATTGGCGACCTGCATATGGACTACAACACCCACCACGATTTTCTCGCCGAATTCACCCGCGTCTGCGAAGACGAAGCCCTCGACACCATCGTTTTCTGCGGCGACACCACCACCGGCGCCTTCGGGTCGCTCGATTTCTATAACGATCTTTCTCAGCGCGTCTCCACACAGATCCTCGAAATTCCCGGCAACCACGAGCTCTACTGCACAGCCGGGCGCAAAAAACGCCGCGAAAACGAGGACCTCTGCTTCGACGCTGACGAATACCTCGAGCTCATGCTCGGCCATCCGCTCTACAGCCTCTGCCTGCATCCCATCGTTCACGGCGAATGGGTCATCATCGGCAGCCCAAGCTGGTACGATTTTTCCCTGCACCGCAAATTCCACCACATGAGCGCCGCCACCAAGCGCCGCTTTCTGCGCCGCTGTCCCGAATACAAATACGTCCTCATGGACGAAGACGACCCCCACATCAACGAGCGCATCACCGCCCAGAGCCTGCAATTCATCGAGCAGCAGCTCCAGACCATCCGCCAGCGCCCAGGCGGCGAACGCTACAAGATCTGCTCCTGCATCCACATGCTGCCGCGGCCAGAGCTCTACAAGCAGAGCCACGTTTTTAACACCACCATCGCCTTCATGGGCAGCAAATATTATGCAGAGCTCTACGAAAAATACCACGTCGACACCTGCATCTGCGCCCACTCCCACATCCGCATGGAAATGGAAGCCGGCGGCGTCCGCTACGTCAACGTCTCCCTCGGCCACAATTTCAAATGGAAAAACAAAACCTCTCTCTATCAGGAAATCCTCGACACCATGTACGTCATGGACATCTGAACACAAAACGGCGAGCACCGCACGATTCTGCGCGATGCCCGCCGTTATTTTATTCTGCGCAGAGCGCCGGGTACAATTCTTTCGCCTCTCGCCACGCGCCCTCGCCAAAGAGGCAGAGCGTCACATCCATCTCCTGCTCAGCGAGCGCCGTCTGGATCGTTTCCACCGCGATGCGCAGCGCTTCCGCGAAGGGATAGCCGTAGACGCCAGAGGAGATCAGCGGAAACGCCAGGCTTTTGCAGCCACGCTCTGCCGCAAGTGCGAACGACTGGCGGTAGCAGCTCGCCAGGAGCGCCGGTTCGCCGTGATCGCCGCCCTGCCAGATCGGCCCAACCGTGTGGATCACATAGCGCGCCGGCAGATCGTAGCCGCTGGTGAGCTTAGCCTCGCCCGTCGCGCAGTCGCCGAGCGTGCGGCATTCTGCCAGGAGTTTTGGCCCAGCTGCGCGATGGATCGCCCCGTCCACACCACCGCCGCCAAGCAGCGAATTTTTCGCCGCGTTCACGATCGCATCCACAGCAAGTCGCGTGATATCCGCCTGCTTCAACTGTAATGCCATAAAAATCATCCTTTCAATCAACATTCAACACAGCAGGATCCATTTGTTCCGTGAGAAGACTGTCCTAATCAAATTCGTCCAGCGAAAGCGTCATCTGGCAGGAAACCGGTTCGCCCGTCGGCGCCGAAAGAGAGAACACATTGTCGCCAGCGCGCAGCGTGATCTGCCCAACCTGCCAGGTCGTTTCATAGCTTTCGTCCGTCGTCGCTGCCAGCTCGTCCATCAAAAGCGTCTCGCCATCGTTCTCCAGCCAGAGCACCGCGCCATCAGCATCCGCCGTCGTGTAGGTGTAGTGGAGCATCGCTTTGCAGTCCTCCTCCACCGGCACCCGCAAGATCTCCTGCCGTTCAGCGTCAAGCCAACGTTGCTCCATGCGATAAGAGATCTCCGGCCCATTTTCCTCCGTCGGCTCGCTGCAACCAGCAAGCCCAAGAACCAGCGTCAGCAGCAACATACATCTAATGAAGCGTTTCATCACACCGCCCCCCTTTCTGCTCTCATCTTACCAAACCCGCTACTCTGCCGCCACAAAAAATCGGAAAAATAAGTGCCTGCCCGCCAAAAACGAGCAGGCTACAAAGGCCATCAGCCAACTTGCCCAGAGCTCCCTGGCGAGGGCACTTCGCTTATTCGCTCATGCGCAGCCGTTCGATGAGGGTGTCTCCGTCACCAAGCCGATGATAACAGACCAGCGGCACGCACGCACAGAGCAACACCACCAAAAGTGTGGCACCGAGCACTGGCAAAAGCGGTACAACAAATGGCACATCCATGTGATTCATGGCCTGAAAGCTGAGGAACGTCAGCCCCAGCCCGAAACTCGCTGTAAGAATGAGTACGCCGAAGGCGATCAGCAGCCCTTCACAAACAAGCTGACGATGAATCTGCCGCGGCGTCATGCCCAGACTTTCCATGATCGATAAAGACAACCGCCGGCTCTGAATGCTTGCAGCCATTGTATTCACATAGTTGAGCATACCGACAACGAGCAGAAGCAGCGCGATCGCCGCGCCGGTTTCATTGAGATCACCTTCGGTCGCCTGAATAGCCACCTGATTGGCGAGCAGGGATTCATTGTAAATATCCGCCAAACCTGGCCGCGCGTTCACGAGGGCCATCACCCGTTCCTCGGTAATCGCGTCATAAGGCGTGTCGTAGCGCACAAGCATACTGAGAGTGAACGACGTTGCTTCGAGGGTGTCCAGCCAGTCCTTGCTGACGATGAGCGTCGGCCCAATGTTTTGCGAAGCGGCATAGTAGCCCTCATTGCTCACTGTCGCTGGCCGCACATTGATGGTTTCGTTCCCCACGCGAATGGCCAGAGGCGCATTCAGTCGTTCCTCCGGCACCTCAATGCCAGAGTATGCGAGCACACAAACCTCGCCTCTCAAAAAAGCGTCCCGCTCCAATGGCGTCGACAGTTGAGCGTTCAGCGCATCAAAAGCCTGCGCATCGATACCCTTGAGCGTGCCGTAGTAGCGCGAAGGGTCGCCTTGAAATGCGCTCAGCACCTCTGCCTGATCGAGATAGGGGCGGGTGGCGCTGTAGGCCGTCAGCCAGTCTTCGGCAAAGGCTTCGTCAGCCAGCGTAAAGGGCACGCCCGTCACTGTTTCCACTGCCGCTACACCGTCTACAGCGGCAATCTCCTCAGCCAGTCCTTCGAGAATCGGCTGCCAGGAATGCATGTCCTCGGAAGTTTCGCTGTCGTTACGAATGAGGAGATCGGCGTTATCGTAGAGAGGTGGCACGGTGCGCTCGCTCTGACTGGAGATGAGCGTTGTCAGGCAGAGAAAAACAGACAGGCTGAGGGCAAGGGATACCAGTACAATGGCAGTTTTCCTGCGATCGCGTCCAAGTTCTGCCAGCGCCAGACGCCAGGACAGACAGCGTCCACGGCCCAATGGCGCGCGGTGTGCCGTCTGAGGACGGGCTTTCAACGCGTCCAGTGGTGTACCCTTGTGGGCCATTCTCAGCGGTGTGCGCAGTCCCGCGAAAACTGCGGCGCTGACAGCCACCAGTGTCAGCACAAGCACGAGCGGGTGAAAATGCACGGTAATCAGCGTTTCAGTAATGCCGAGCGCATTCATCAAACGTGGCACCAGCACCAAACTGCTCAACGCACCAAGCGCTGTCCCGAAAAGCACAGCAACAAAAGCCAGCCCCAGCATCTGCCGCCGCACGAGCTGCGCCACCTGCAGTGGCGTCATGCCGAGAATCTGCAGCAGACCATAGTATCGGCTCTTTTTCGCAGCAGAAATGTAGAGAATGTTGTAAACGAGCAAGTAGGCACTTAAAACGATCACCGCGCTCAAACCGATGAGCCCCAGCAAAATCTTCCAGGACTGATCGATGTAGCTGGACGATTGAAAAACCTGCTGCCCGCTTAGCGCAAGTCCGGCTTCAATGTCGTCAATCGTCGTTGGCAGCACATAATCGCGCACCAGTTTAATGCTGAGAATGCCGCTTTCCGCGAGCGCGTAGCCGGAGCGATCAAAAAACGCGCGCGATACGTAGATCGGCGACGTATCGCCGTAGCCCTCCCAGATGCCTGCGATGACAAATTCTTCCGTCATCACGCCGCGGTTTGTCTCCACCGTCGCTGAAAAACGATCGCCGACGCCGAGCTCCGCCAATCCGCAGGCTGCGAGCGCGTCGCGGCTGGCCATGACTTCGTTCGCAGCGACAGGATAGTACCCCTCCTGCGCGGTGATGACCTCAGCGCGCTGCGTGTTCCAGAGCACCTCGTCGTCCCAGAGCAGACCAACGCTGACGGTATCGTCTGCTTCTGTGCGCTGGATATAACCGGCGTAGGCCTGCTGCCCCACGCTTTCCACACGCGCGTCACTTTCGAGCGTTTCCAGCTGCGCTGGCGTGTAGCCATTGGATAGGAGGATGTCCTGCTCACCGCCGTAGAGCCGCGTGTCCTGCAAGCGGCTCAGACCGAGATAGCTCAGTCCTGCCGTGAACACGCCGAAGAGCAGCACTGTCGCCAGCACGATCGCAACAAAGAGCACCAGCGTGCGCTTCCATTCGCTGCGCAGCTCGCCCAGGGCGAGTCGCCGCAAAATGGCGCGGTTGTTATTCGCAAGCATCGGGCGCACCTCCCCTCACGATCTGGCCATCGCGCATCTCGACAATGCGATCGGCGAGCTGGGCGATGTCGATGTCGTGGGTGACGACGATGAGCGTCTGGTGCAGCTTGGCGGCGAGCGTTCGGATCAATCCCATGACCTCGTGGCTCGTGAGTGTGTCGAGATTGCCTGTCGGCTCGTCGGCGAGGATCAGCGCCGGCCGCATCGCCAGCGCGCGGGCGATCGCCACACGCTGCTGCTCGCCGCCGGAAAGCTGCGACGGCATCATTGGGCGTTTGTCGTCGATGTGCAGCGCGGTGAGCAAGCTGTCGACAAAATCCTCGTCGATCGGCGTGCCATCCAGCGCCAGCGGAAAGACGACGTTGTCCCAGACGCAGAGCTCCGGAATGAGGTTGTACTGCTGAAAGATAAACCCGACGCGCCGTCGGCGAAAAAGCGCCAGCTCGGTGCGGTCCATCGCCGCCACATCGTTGCCATCGACAACGACGCGGCCTGCGCTCGGCACATCAAGGCCGCCGAGCATGTGCAGCAGCGTCGACTTGCCGCTGCCGGATTTGCCGATGATGGCGACAAATTCTCCCGCCGCCACGCGCAGATCCACACCGGCAAGCGCCGTCACGGCGATGTCACCAGCCTGGTAGGTTTTTGTCAGATTTTCTGTTTCCACGATCCATTTTTTCATGCGGTTCACATCCTTTCCTTTGTATTTATCCTACCAGCCAATGATCACAAACCAGTCACAAACATGAAAAAATCTGCCAATTCAATTTGGCAGATTGATCGTGAACACGCTGCCGCGTTCCGATTCGGAAGAAACCTCTACAAAACCACCCTGGCGCTCGATGATCCCACGCGTCAGATACAGCCCCAGACCAGCGCCCTCGCTGTCGTGCACCTCCGGCTCGCGGTAAAATCTCGCAAAGATCGCGCCCTGACGCTCCCACGCAATGCCCTTGCCGTTGTCGCGCACAGCGATCTGCGTAAACACCGGCCCGCGCTCGACGCGCACGCTCACCGCGCCGCCCTCGGCGGTGTATTTGACAGCGTTGTCCAGAAGATTGTAGACAGCCTCTGCTGTCCACTTCGGATCGTGCTCGAGAAGGAGCGCGTCGTCGACCTCGGCGCTGAGACGGATGTGCTTATTCTCCGCCTGCGGCACAATAGCGGCGAGGGCTTCAGCGAGCGTCGGCGCGATCGGCGCGCGCGTTTTGCGAATGGTGATGGCGCCGGTCTCAAGCCGCGAGATCTTGACCATGCTCGCCAGCAGAAAATCCAGCTTGCCCACCTGCGCATCCATCTTCGTCAGCAGGGCATCGTCACGCTCGCCGCTTTCCAGCCGTTCGAGATAGAGGCGAATATTCGCCAGCGGCGTCTTCGTCTGGTGCGAGATATCGCTGACAAGGCTTTTGAGCGCGTCCTTCTCAGCGCTCAGCGCCGCCCGCTCGCGCTCGATCTGATTCGCCAGCCGCAGCAGGCGCTCGTTCGTGTGACCCCAGAGATCGTCCTCCGCCGCAATGTGCGCAGAAAGCGGCTCGCCAGCAAGCAGCGCGTTCACCGCCTGATCAAGCCTGGCAGCGTAATCCTCCACATCGCGCTGCATCCTCCGGCGTCGCGCCCACTGCCAGAGCGCAACGAGGGCAGCCGCAAGCGCTAAGATCATCATTTCCATAGATATCCCATCCCATACACGTTCGCAATATAGCTGTGCGCTTCGGTCTCGAGCTTTTTACGCAGCCGGTTCACAGCCACCGCCAGCGCGTGCCTGTCGCTCAGCTCAACGCCCTCTGCCCAGAGCGCGTCGAGGATCACCGCATACGTCAAAAGCTGTCCACGATGATCGAGGAAAAGCCGCAACAGCTTCCACTCCGTCGGCGAAAGCCGCACAGCTTCACCGGCGCGCGTGATCTGCGCCAGCGCCAGATCGATGTGCAGCCAGCCGTCGTCGAGCACAGCCGCCTGCGCATCGTTGCGCTCGAGAAGCACAGCGAGCTTCGCCAGCAGCACCTTCATCGAAAACGGCTTCGTCACATAATCGTCGGCGCCGAGATCATAGCCTGCGAGCACATCCTCCTCCAGATCCCGCGCCGAAAGAAAACACACGCGCACATCCCGCCGCGCCTTCAGCCAGCGGCAGAAGCCAAAACCATCACCGTCTGGCAGATTCACATCGCAGAGCGCCAGATCGAAGCTCTGCGCCAAAACCAGCCGCTCCGCCTCCGCCCGCGTGCGCGCCGCCAGCACCCCATAACCTGCACCAGCGAGCGCCGCCGCAATGCTCTCAGAAAGCGCCGGATCATCCTCCAGCACCAGGATACGCGCGCTCATTCGTCCCCCTCCAGATCAAACAGCGCCTGCTCATAATCCTGCACATAGTAGCGCAGATTTTTGCGCCCGCGCTCCACGATCGTGTGGCCTTCGGCTTCGAGCTTTTCCCGCTGCGCGGCGACGCCGCCGGGATATTTCGGATTGAGCTCGCCCTTGGCCTTGAGCGTGCGCCAGTATGGCGTTTCGTCGTGATCGCGCTGGTGACTGGCCCAGGCGGCGATGGAGACAAAGATCCCGGCAGTGATCGGCTCGGTGAAATCGGCGTCATTCTGGCGCGCAAAATGCTCGCGGATGGCGCCGACGGTGGTGAGCTTCCCTGGCGGGATCCGCTTCATCACGCGATCATAATCGAGCGGCGGCGCGAAATACATGCGGTTGCCGCCGTATTTGGCGATGGTTTTCTCGTCGGTGACGATCTGCAGCTTCGGCATGTCCTTGCTGTCGTGAAGCATGGCGTTAAAATCCTTGCGTTCTTCGTTGGCCATTGTGACCACCTCCTTGATCAAGCATCCAGATCATGTAAATATAAGGCATCGTCACTGATTTTTTCCAGTACCTGGTCGGTGTCGCCGACTCCCAGCAGCACGATCTTCTTGCCGTCCTGCACAACATAACCAACTTTTTCGTTTGCTTCATCGATCAATGCATAAACCTGCGCTTCTTGTGCAGCCGCTTCGTAATGCCCGCTCACCAGCACGGCGTCCTGATCATAGATCATAAAGCTTTCATCCGCGTGCAGCACAACGTACGCATTCCGCGGATCCGGCGCAGCGGCGGCGCTGTACGTTCCGGACAGGCTGTGGTGAATCGTTGTAAAATGGCCCAGCAGAAAGATCACCATTGCGACGAGCAACAGGGCTGTGACTTTTAGAAATGTTTTCATAGTTAGGCTCCTTTCTCTTATGAGCATAGCAAAAGCGCTGTCATCCAGCAATGAGACTGTTTAAAAAAATCGCTTGTTTTCACTCCTCTCTGCTCTGTACCCGCGCCTCGTACTCCCGTTGGGAATAGATGCAGCCACAGTAATGCTGGCGATAGATGTCCCACTCGCGGCAGAGTACGATCGAACGCTGATAACCGCCGTGTTTTTTGAAATCGTTTGGCAGATGAGCGACGCCAACCGTTTCCGCGATCTCTTCACCGATGGCGTTGATCTGCGCAGCATTCTTGTAGGGACTGATAGAGAGCGTCGTCGTGAAATAATCGCAACCGAGATCTCGCGCCAATTCTGCCGCTGCCTGCATGCGAAAACGATAGCAGGCAAAGCAACGCGCGCTGCCCTCGCCGAGATGCGTCAGCCCGCGCACAGCGTCAGCGTAGCGCGCAGGATCGTAGTCGCCCTCCACGAGCGCGATGCCGTGCGGCGCCTGGATGTGCGCGATGACGCGCCGCTGCTCCGCAAGCCGGTGCTCATATTCGGCCCGCGGCTGAATGTTCGGATTGTCGTAGAAAACGGTGATCTTGAAATACGGCGCCAGATATTCGAGCACATAGCTCGAGCACGGCCCGCAACAGCTGTGCAAGAGCAAATGCGGCACGCGATCTGTGCGTTTCAGATCCTTCAGGATGCGATCGAGTTCTTTTTGATAATTTCGCGGATTCATTGGCGTTCTCCTTTCCTCGTGCTCTCTTTATTATACACGGCGGCTGCCGCCTGTGCTATACTGATAGAAAACCACAGAGAGGAAAGATCATCATGGGAAAATCCCTCGTACTTGCAGAAAAACCATCCGTTGGCCGCGAACTCGCCCGCGTGCTGGGCGTCGGCGGAAAACACAACGGTTATTTTGAAAATCAAAAATACATCGTCACCTGGGCGCTGGGCCATCTTGTCACGCTGGCCGATCCTGAGCATTACGGCGAAGAATACAAAACCTGGCGCATGGACACGCTGCCGATCCTGCCGAAGCACATGGATCTCGTCGTGATTCCTCAGTCTGGCAAGCAGTTCCGCACAGTCTCTGGCCTGATGAAACGCGCCGAAGTTGGCGAGATCATCATCGCCACCGACGCCGGCCGCGAAGGCGAGCTCGTCGCGCGCTGGATCATTGAAAAAGCGCACGTCAAAAAACCGATGCGCCGTCTCTGGATCTCCAGCCAGACCGATCAGGCCATCCGCCAGGGCTTTGCCCATCTCGAACCATCGGCAAAATACGACAACCTCTACCGCTCTGCCCAGGCGCGCAGCGAAGCCGACTGGGTCGTCGGCTTTAACACCACCCGCGCCCTCACCTGTCGCTACAACGCGCAGCTTTCCGCTGGCCGTGTGCAGACGCCGACGCTCGCGATGATCGTGCAGCGCGAGCGCGCCATCCGCGATTTTAAGAGCACCCCGTATTACGAAGTGCTCGCAAATGTCGACGGCATGCGCCTGCTCTATCAGAGCAAAAATAAGAGCACTCGTTTTTCCGATAAGAGCACTTGCGAGCGCATCGTCCGCGCCTGCAACAAACAGTCCGCCATCGTGACGAGCATCGACGCGCAGAAAAAACGCACCCAGCCGCCAGCGCTCTACGACCTCACCACCCTCCAGCGTGACGCCAACGCCCGCTACGGATTCAGCGCCAAGCAAACGCTTTCGCTGATGCAGCGCCTCTACGAAGAGCACAAGCTTCTCACCTATCCGCGCACCGATTCCCGCTATCTCACCAAGGATATCGTGGCCACCTTCCCGGAACGTCTCGCCGCTCTCACATCCAACGGCTACGCCGACGTCACCCGCCAGATCCGCGCCGAAAAACGCAGCATCGCACCAGGGTGCATCAACGACGCCAAAGTCAGCGACCACCACGCCATCATCCCAACCGAGGAACGCCTCAGCAAGCATTCCCTCACCAGCGACGAACGCCGCATTTACGAGCTCGTCGTCAAACGCTTCCTCGCCAATTTTCTCGGGCCTTATGAATACGAGCAGACGCGCGTCACCCTCGACGTGAACGGCGAACACTTCACCTGTCACGGCAACGTCACCGTGGAGCT
>ERZ1034897.582-NODE-582-length-17593-cov-4.290626_pt1 | contig 17593 bp, 10 predicted proteins | sample MGYA00520629_ERZ1034897 | MGnify/ENA primary metagenome ERZ1034897 (study PRJEB33766, sample SAMN09781789) | gut metagenome | biome: gut microbiome | host: Homo sapiens | place: Madagascar | study: EMG produced TPA metagenomics assembly of the PRJNA485056 data set... | reverse complement strand
CCTCGCCCTGAAACAGAATTCAATGGCACCTAGTTTAGCTGCGTCGTCCCAGCTTCGCAACCGTTTGGGCTATGGATGTTTTCCGCGTTTTGGGGTGCTATGTATGGCGAACGGTTATGGGAAATCGGCGCCGGAGGGCTTGCTTTTCTACCGAAGCGCTACGCAATGCGCTTTTTCGCCGAGACTTTAGCGGCCTAGGGCGAAGGCGGCTCTATAATAAACCATTCGCGTCCCTGAAGGGACTCATCTTTAAGGCTACGAGGTTTTGCATGAACTACATCGAAGTGCTCGACAGCATAGACGCCGCCGTTTGGGGGCCGCCTATGATCATTTTGCTGCTGGGCTGCCACATTTACACCACCATCCGCACCAAGGGCATCCAGCGAAAATTGCCCTTGGCCCTCAAGCTGTCCATCACGAAAGACAACGGCGCTCAGGGCGATGTCAGCAACTTCGGCGCCATGGCCACCTCGCTTGCCTCCACGTTGGGAACGGGTTCCATCGTCGGCGTGGCCACGGCAGTGCTCTCCGGCGGCCCGGGCGCGGTGCTGTGGATGTGGCTTACCGGCATCCTGGGCATGGCAACGAAGTACACCGAGGTCTACGCGGCCATGAAGTACCGCGTGAAGGACCGCCAAGGCCATATGATGGGCGGCGCCATGCACGTATGGGAGCAGCGCTACAAGCGTCCCGACGGCACTGTGCCGTGGTGGGCGAAGTTCATGGCCATCTGGTTCGCTGTCATGGCGTGCCTCACCATCTTCGGCGTCGGATCGGCCGTGCAGACCAGCGCCATCACCTCGGTTGCGCAGGCGAACTTCGGCGTGGAGCCCTGGATCGTCGCCGCCATCGTGTGCGGTAGCGCCCTGCTCATCATCATGGGCGGCTTGGGAACCATCTCCAACATCTGCGAGAAGCTCGTGCCCATCATGGGCGTCGCGTACATCTTGGGCTGCGCCTATATCCTCGTTTGCAACTGGGCGTTCATCGGCGAGTCGTTCAGATTGATCTTCGAATGCGCCTTCACCCCTCGCGCGGCCTTCGGCGGTGCGGTGGGAAGCGGCATCATCGTGGCGTTGCAGTTCGGCTGCGCGCGCGGCCTGTTCTCTAACGAGGCGGGCCTGGGCACGGCACCGCTCATCAGCGCTGCCGCCGAGTCGAAAAACCCCGCGCGCCAGGCGCTCGTGTCCATGACCGGCCCGTTTTGGTGCACGGTGGTCATCTGCTTCGTGACCGCCTTGGTCATCGTCTCGTCGTTGTGTGCCCACCCCACGCTCATCCAGGATGCCGGCGTCACCAACGGCGCTACGCTTGCCAACGCCGTGTTCGCCACCATCCCCTATGTGGGCGCGCCCATCCTCATGCTGGGCATCCTGTGCTTCGCCTATTCCACTATCATCGGCTGGAGCTACTACGGCGAACGCGTCACCCTGTACTTGTTCGGCCGCCGCTGGGTGCCGTTGTACCTGGGCTTCTACATCTGCATGGGCTTTTTGGGCGGCGTGGGCGTCGGCGATGTTGCCTGGACGGCAACCGACATCTCCAACGCGCTCATGGCGCTGCCTAACATCCTCATGGTGCTGCTGTGCGCCGGCATGGTGGGCAAGGAGACGCAGCATTACGTCTACGACGGCAACATCGACGAGGAGCTGCGTGTGGACATCCACGAGCTGCCCGAGAAAAGCGTGTTCACCCGCAAGAAGGCGTAAGGTCGCGTGAACAGGGGACAGGCCCCTGTTCACGTTGAGAATGCTTCGTAAGCCGGTCGCTTTCGCGGCCGGCTTGTTGCATTCAGGGGCTTTTGCGGCCGCGCAAAAGCCGAGTTGGGAAGCGGGTCTTTCCGTGAGCCGAACAGAGAAGGGGGGCGTGAACAGGGGACGGACCCCTGTTCATGTTGGGTTGCAAACCTGCGTGCTCCCGTTTCGGTGAGTTTTGCGCTCTCATGCAAGGCGCTGGCGAAGTCGTGCGATGAAGCGGGCTGTCCGCGCAATACGGGTATCCCTTGAAGCGGCCGCTTGCGCGGCGCTGGCGTGCGGGCTTCGTCTTATAATGGCGGGTATGGAAACTATCGCAATCATAGGCGGCGGCGCATCGGGCCTGATGGCGGCTGTGGAAGCATCGCTTGCGCTGCGTCAGGCGGGCGCTGCGGCGCACGTAGCCCTGTTCGAGGCCGACCCCGAGCGCATCGGCCGCTCCATCCTTGCAACCGGCAACGGCCGCTGCAACATCTCGAACGCCTGCATCAGCGCTGACGCGTATCGCAACCATGCTTTCGTCGAAGAGGCGCTTATGCACCTGCAAAGCGGTTACGCTGTCGAGCGCGGCGCGGCGTGTACGCGAACCCTTGAGGCGAACCCCGTGCTCGAGCGGTTCGCCGACATGGGCCTTGTGATGCGCGAAGAATCCGAGGGCCGCTTATACCCCATGGCGAACAAAGCCACCAGCGTGTTGGATGTGCTGCGATCCACCGCTGCCGAGCTGGGCGTCGACGTGCAAACCGACAAGCACGCCTTGTGCGTGGACGCGCCAACTCTGGGTGGCGTGGGCTGTTTCAATATCCGCTTCGCCGACAAGACGATTGCGCATGCGGCTGCGGTCATTGTGGCCGTTGGCGGGCGTGCGGCAAGCGGCATTCAGCTGCCAAAGCCGCTGGCTTGTTCGGATATGCAGCCCGTTTTGGGGCCTTTGCGCGTTGACGCGCAAGGCGCCAAGCTCACCCGACAGCTCAACAACATCCGCGTGCGCGGCACCGTGCATCTCGAACGAGGTGGGCGCCGCGTCGCAAGCGAGCGCGGCGAACTGCTCTTCCGCGACTACGGAGTCTCCGGCGTGTCGGTGTTCAACCTGTCGCGTTTTGCACAGCCCGGCGACGACCTAGTCGTCGACTTCCTGCCCGACATCCCCTCGGACGACATGGAGCGCTTCATGATGACGCGCCGCAAGCGGATGCAGAAGCTGCTGGGCGGCGAGCTTACGCTTGATCGCTTCCTCGAGGGCCTGCTGCTGCCCGCGGTGTCCGCCGTGGCGCTGCGCCAGACGGGTTTGCGTACCGGTGACCGATTTACACAAGAGATGATTCCCCAGCTTTGCGACATGCTTAAGGGCATGCGCTTGGCGGTGGAGGGCATCGGCGACGAGCGCCAATGCCAGGTGCGCCGCGGCGGCTTCCCTGTGGAGCGATTCAACCCCGCTACCTGCGAAGCGCTTGACGTGCCGGGCCTGTTCGTCACGGGAGAGGCGCTCGACGTCGACGCGCCCTGCGGCGGCTTCAACCTGCATTGGGCCTGGTCAAGCGGCATGCTCGCCGGCCGCGCCGCAGCTGATCGCATTGCAGGTGGGGAAGGCGTTGAGCGTGACGGCTCCCGCGCGGGCGCAAAGCCGCGTCCGATTGGCAGGCGGTCACCGTCTTGCACCGGTAATCTGAACCCTCCCTCGGGCCGCGATTCTCGCTCGCAGGCTGCGTCACGCTCCGGTGGTTCGCATGCTCCCGCCAGCGCTGGCACCTGCCGCTCCTCTTCTCGCGCGGGAAAACCGCGCCCCTCGCACAGGGGCGAACGCAGCAAAACCCGCAACCAGCGTGGCGGGAACGCTGCCCGCAATGCCCGTCATCGCAATCGATAGCCCGGAGGAAACCATGCTTGAGATCTCAAACCTCGCCCTTCCGCTCGATGCCGGGCTCGAAGGCAAGCAAGCTGAAAAGCTCGTGCGTCGCGCCGCAGCCCGAGCGCTCAATATCCCGCCGAACGATATAACCGAAATCCGCCTGCTTAAACGCAGCGTCGACGCGCGCAAAAAGCACGACGTGCACTTCGTGGCAACGCTTGGTGTGGAGATGGCAGGCGGCGCCAAGGCCGAAGCTGTGGCAATCGAGGCAGCGGCGCACCGCAAAGGCGCAGCGAACGTGAAAGCGCATCGGCCTTACGAGCCGCTGCGGGTCCCGCAGGTCGGCGCTTCGCGCCAGGCGCAGGACGAACCCCGCCCCATCGTGGTGGGCACCGGCCCGGCCGGCCTGTTTTGCGCGCTCTACCTGGCGCGCGCCGGTCTGCGCCCGCTCGTGGTCGAGCGCGGCGCGGCGGTCGACGAGCGCATGGCGGCGGTCGACGCCTTCAACGCCGGCGAGTCGCTCGATCCGCACACCAACATCCAGTACGGCGAAGGTGGGGCGGGAACGTTCTCGGACGGCAAGCTGACCACGAACATCAAAAGCCCCTGGGCGCAGCACGTCCTGCATCTGTTCGTGGAAGCGGGCGCGCCCGAGGAGATCCTGTGGCAGGCAAAACCCCACATCGGCACCGACCTGCTCGTGGACATCGTGCGCAACATCCGCAAGCAGATCGAACAAGCCGGCGGCGAAGTGCGCTTCGACACCCAGCTCACAGCCCTGCATTTCGAAAACGGCCACCTAACCCAAGCCGAAATCACCAGATTTGCCACCCAATCCGAACCCACCGTCGAGCTGATCCCCGCAAGCCACGTCGTGCTGGCGTGCGGCCATTCCGCTCGCGACACGTTCGAGCTCGTGCGCGACGCGGGTGTGCATATGGAGCAGAAACCGTTCTCCGTGGGCGTGCGCATCGAGCATCCCCAGCAGCTCATCAACCGCTCGCAATACGGGAAGGCCGCTGATCACCCGGCGCTCGGCGCCGCCGATTACAAGCTGTCGATGCATCTGCGCCCGCAAAAGGGCGAAGAGCAGGGCCGCGGCGTGTACACGTTCTGCATGTGCCCAGGTGGGGAAGTGGTGTGCGCCGCCAGCGAGCCGGAAGGCGTGGTGGTCAACGGCATGAGCCGTTTCGCGCGCGATGGGAAAAACGCCAACAGCGCGCTGCTGGTCGGCGTGGGCCCCGAGGATTTCGACGGCGAAGACCCGCTTGCGGGCATCAAGCTGCAGCGCGAGATGGAGCAGACAGCCTACCGAACCGCCATCGCCGCCGGCGGCGAACCGTATCAGGCGCCCGCGCAAACCGTCGGCGACTTCCTGACGCATCGCGCCGGCAGCCCGAGCAAGCAGGTGAAGCCCACCTACGCGCGCGGCGTCGCATGGTGCGACCTGCACGAGTGCCTCCCTCCGTTCGTAGCGCGCGCCATGGAGCAGGCCCTTCCGCAGCTCGACCGCCGCTTGCACGGCTTCGCCGATCCGCAGGCAGTGCTCACCGGCGTGGAAACCCGCAGCTCAAGCCCCGTGCGAATCGTGCGCGGAAAGAACATGCAGGCCCAGCTGGCCGTGGCGCCTGCCGATGCTGCCGCGCTCGAGCCCGAAACCGGCCTCTATCCTTGCGGCGAGGGCGCGGGCTACGCAGGCGGCATCATGTCCGCAGCTTGCGACGGCCTGCGCGTAGCCAGCGCCCTGGTGGAAAGCCTGCGGCCTGAATAGGGAAGCGGCCGCGAAAGCCGCCTCGAAACCAGCCGCTTATTCGCCCAGCTCAGCGGCCCAATCGAAATCGATCGGCGGCGCAGTCGGCCCCTCGGCCGCCGCGCCGCCGTCTGCATCCCCAGCGTTCCTACCATCCCACTGGCAAGCCCGCATATCAACGCGTCCGTCGTCCAAAAACGTCACGCCCTCCGCGGCAAGCCGCGCTCGCTGCTCATCGGGTCCGCCGAACGCAAAACCCGGCGCAAGCGCGCCGTCCTTAAACACCACGCGATGACAAGGAATCCCTGTTTGAGCCGCGCAATCCCACGGGTCGGGATTCCCGTGCATGGCATACCCGACGAAGCGCGCCTTGCGAGGCTGCCCGATCAGCCGCGCGATCTGCCCATATGCGGCAACCTTCCCACGCGGCACCCGCCGCACCACCTCATACACCCTGTCATTGAATTCGCCCATGCTTCGCCTTCCGATCGTGTGCTGCGGTAACGTTATCTGTTCCTGCGTAATTATAGGCAGCGATCGTATAGACAGCGAACCCAACTGACTGCGTAAATCCGCTATCTTGAAGCCATGTTCCACTCACTGCGCCCCCCCTGTCGAAAGCTCATCTAATTCCCAGTTCAGACGTGATAAAATAACCTGTTCGTAAATTGGCACAGATGGTTGCGCCGGGCACGGCGCGGGCGGCTGGGGAAGGGACTTGGCCGCTTGGGGGAATGCGGGTGCGAATCCTGCGCTCTACCAGGAACCGTATACGCTGATGAATGGGTCGGCGGCCTGGCTTATGCACAGGCTTGCCGGCAAGTATCGCCGCAGGCATGCGGGCCGTTCAAGTGAGGCGAAGTCGGAATGCCCATCCATCGCACGAAGCCCTGGAAGAGAGGTTCCGATGACCATCGGCGAATCGTCCGAGCGCGCGCAAAGCGTCGGGCAAATCTGCACCCAAGCGGGTGCCTCAGCGCCTTCCGGTGCGAAGACCGCAGCGCAGCGGTCCGCGATATCACCTATTCGGCGTGTGTTCTCAACGTTTTTGGCAGTAACGCTTGCGGTGTCCATGACGCCTTCTGCGGCGCTTGCCGAAACGCAGGATGCAGCGGCATCCAGCGTGCAGGCGCAGTCGCAGGAGCTCGATGGCGCCCTGCCGCAAGATCAAAACGCGGAAAGCCCCGAATCCGCTGCTCCGTTCGCGTCCGATCTGACCGCATCCGGTTCTCCCGATGCGGCCGCATCCGATTCCGAGCAAAGCAAAACCTCCGATCAACTCGAAACTGCCGCAGCTTCGGCGCAGTCTCAGGTCGCGCAAGCAAGCGTTTCCGCAGATGAGAACCTTGCCAACGCGCTATCCAGCGACAACGGCGCCGCAGCTCAGGCTGACACGGCACTGTCCTCAAGTGCGAAGGTCTACATTCAGGACGCCAAGGACAAAGACATTAGCTACTCCACGAAATCGGGCGCCCTTTCCGCAGGCGATACCTTGTGGGCAAACGTCTATGACGAAGAGGACTGGGAGGAATACTCCGTCTCCAACCCTGGCACGTGGACGTATGCCTGGATGGCGGGCACCAAGAACTCGGCGTCGATCTCCGACTACACCGAGCTGGTCGGACAGTCGCAAAGCCTTACCATCACCTCCGACATGGCCGGCAAGTACTTCATTTGCAAGGTAACGGCGGACGGCAAGGATTACTACGGTCCGGCGAGCTACGGATCGGGCGTGAGTGCCGATGAGATCCCCGGTCCCGTCTTGTCCGCCGGTCAGGCGCAGCTCTACAAGGTAACGCTCAGCTCCAGCGCTCCCGCCGTCGGCGATACGCTCGCTGCTACCGCCTACACCAGCTATTCCACGCAGGTGACCGATGACGTCAATGTTTTCTATACTTGGAGTTATTCCGACTCGAAATACGGGACGTTCGCGGTTATCGAAGGCCAGAACGGCAGCACCTTCGCGTTGACGTCCGAATATCAGGGCAAGTACATCAAGGTAACGGCAAGCGCAGGCGTGAACGAGCAGTCCGCCACCACCTCCGAAGCCGTTCTGCCCGCCGGCGCCGTTAAGCTGGCGGGTGTGGGGCTGAAGGCTTCCTCCACCGAGATTGGTGCAACGCTCACGGCAAAGGCATATACCGGCTTAAGCAACAGCCCTACGTACGTCGACGACTCAAAAGTCACGTATACGTGGAAGAAGTACAAGGGAGCCTCTGCTCCATCAGACTCGGCAACGTGGGAAACCATCGAGGGCCAGGACGGCAGCACTCTTTCCGTCGATGACGGCCTGGAAGGATGGTACGTAACCGTATCCGCCAACGCCGGCGCGAATGACGTTACGTACGGTGGTTACTATACCGGCTACGTTGGGCCCTCAAACAGGCCGGCGCCGTCGATATCGATAGCGCTCTCCTTGCCCCTGCCGGCTCCGAATCCGGTTCCTACGTCTATTGCGTGGGTGGCACGGTAAGGGCGCTCGCCAAGGAGAAAGGCGCATCTTCGTTCATCGACGCCTCGAAACTGAACTATCAATGGCAGCAGAGCGACTCGAAAAACGGCTCCTATACGGATATTCCCGGCGAAACGCAGGAAACGCTCGCGCTGACCGACGCGCTTCAGGGCAAGCACGTCAAATGCGTCGTTTCCTCGAAGATCGGCAGCAGCAAATACACCACGCGCGCCACGAACGTCATCGCTGCCGTCGGTTCCGTCAACGTTACCAAGGTGCAGTTCGAGGGCTCTACCGGCAAAATCAACGTGGGCGACACCCTTGCGGCAACCGCCACGGCTGCATCTGGCGACGTGTCCGGCAGCCCCCGCGTTGCGTGGTCCTGGTACTACGGCGATAGCTCGACCTCTTGCAACACCAAGATCGAAGGCGTGCAAGGCAACACGTTCACGGTGACGGACGCCTACCTGGGCAAGTACATTCAGGCCAGCGCCGACGGCGGCTTCGGTGAAGAAAAGGCAATCCGTGGTCCCGTGGTCGAGGCGGGTGCGGTGACGCTTCACCATGTCGAGGTCACTGGCTCAGCAAAGGTGGGCGCCGTGCTCACGGCTGCGGCTTACACCAGCAGCTATTCGAAGGTTTCCCCAACTGATAAGGTTCATTATCAGTGGCAGTACGCTGACTCCAAGACCACGTCCGATTCCGACTTCAAGGATATCCAGGATGCGGCCGACCGGCCCACGTACGCGATCTCCGATGCCATGGTGGGCAAGTACATTCGCGTGAAGGCCGTCAGCGACGGCTCGGTGGTCAGCACGCAAAAGCCCTCGTATTATGGCAGCGGCATCACGTCCGTCAATCCCATCGGCCCCGTTACCATTGCGGGCCAGTACGCGCTTTCCTCCGTTGAGATCAAGGACGTGTCGACCGCTATCTTGCAGGTTGGTCGCACCGTCACGCCGCAGGCGAAGGTTTCTAGCGGCTATTGCAACGAAAACGCGCCCGATGACGCCAAGCTCACCTATACCTGGTATGCCAAAGGCGGCGAAGATAGCGATTGGCAGCAGGTCACGGGTGGCGTTTCCTCCGACGGCACGCTGACTATTGGCGCCTCGCTTGCGGGCAAATCCCTTAAAGTCACGGCGTACTCCCTGGACAATACGGTCGAATGGGTGTCGGGCACCACGGTGGCGGCAGCGGGCGAGTACGACCTGCTGCGCGTGATCGCCACGCCGCAGGCAAACAACTCTACCATCCATCTCGTCACCGGCGATGCCGTGACGGCCGAGGCTCAGTCCAAGCGAGCCGATTCGAACACCATCAACGGCGTGAAGGTTGAGGACGGCGTCGCCTTCTCGTGGTTTGCCGCCAATACGGCCGACGGGCAGTTCACCCAGCTCGAAGGCGTGGAAGGCGCAAACATCACCGTGCCCGACGCAGCTGCCGGCAAGTACCTGAAGGTTGTCGCGACAAGTGGCTCCTTCCACGTTGAAACCGTGTTCGCCAACAAGGTCATCGATCGCGATTCGGTTGATGCGGTGGTGCAGAAGCTGTCCGATAAAAACGTCAAGCCTGCGCCCGTATACGGGAACGACACCAACCTCAACAGCGTGCTTGAGGCGAAGATCGCCGAGCTGGGCTTCCAGGGCGTTACCGCCAAGGTGGACTCCGTCCAATTCATTTCGACCAGCGACAAGGCAACGGTCGGCGTGTCCGCCGCCGATGACGACACCAACGGCGACATCACGTTCTTCGACATGGACCCGAACGAGTATTCGGGCTACAACTTCGACGGTCTGCGCATGGCAACGGTTTCGTTCACCCTTTCCAAGGACGGCGAAACCGCTGCTTACGCGCCGGTCGGCGTCAACATTCCCTGGAACGAGGACAAGCTTCAGCAGCGCCTGGACAACGTTGCCGAGCAGCTGGCCATCGGTTATTCCAGCGGCGACAACGCCGACGCCGTTACCGACAATGTCACGCTTCCGTATCGTGCCGGCTCCGCCAACAAATACGAGGTCGCTTGGGAAAGCTCCAGCGACCAGGTGAAGATCAGCGGTTACGGCTGGAGCGATTACGCGGGAGCGGTCACGCGCACCGCGTCGGACCGCCAGGTTACGCTGACTGCAACCGTCAATCTGCTCCCCAACGCCGGCGGCGATAGCACCAACGTTACGGGCACCCATGCCTTCGATATCACCGTCAAGGGCGACCCGGACAAGGTTGCCGCCGAAAAGGCCGCGTTGCAAAAGAAGGTGGACGCCGGCTTCACGTACGATAACGTGAACTACTCCGGCGGAAACTCCGTTGCCGACAAAGACGGCCTTTCCGATGACCTGCAAATGCCCACCACGCGCGCGCTTGGCGTAGACGGCAAATACTACAAGATCGAATACTCCGCCAGCGCCGATCACGTGTCGTTCAACGGCTACAAGGGCACGGTTTACCAGCCGCAGCCGGGGGAATCCGCGGCGGCGACCAGCATCACGCTGACGATTACCGACAAGTCGAACCCCGAGATCACGGCAAGCAAAACGCTTGACTACCAGGTGAAGCCGCTTGATCAGGAAAACGTGGACGCCGAGCTTGCCCTTATGGAGCAGGCGAAGGCGGGCTATGCCGCCGCCATCTTGAACGGCCAGGACGCCAAGGCCGTTACAAGCAACCTGCACGCGTTCCAGAAGGCCTATCTCGACGCCGATGGCAACCTGGCTTGGAGCTACGACCGCAGCACCACCGACGCAACCGCGCTTGGTATCGTCCCGGTCGATCTGCCGGGCTACGACAGCATGGGCACGCAGGGTTGGCGCACGTTCAAGTCCAGCAACCAGGCAGTCGTCTCCCATGAGAACCTGCAGGTCACGCAGCCTGAGTACAACACGAAGATCACCATCACCTCGAACCTGTCCAGCCAGAAGTACGCCCGCTATGCCGAGCGCTTCCCCGACAATCAAACCTACGCGAAGCTAGCGAACCAGGAAGTCACCGCGACCATTACGGTTACTGGCACCAGCGGTATCGTGAATCCGCAGGTCAGCGCCACGTGCTCGGTTATCGGCGTTGATACGCAGGGTAATCAGCAGACGTGGGCTGCCGCACAGAATCTCACGCTCGCAAACGGCGCTACCGCGGCTGACCTGTCCGAGGAGCTGTTCCGTCAAACCGGGCTGAAGGCCGACTACAACCCCAATGGCAGCTGGGGCTGGGTTCTCAACACCATCGCTTCTCCGTTCGATAAGGATCTTACGCTCGGCTGGGATTCGAAGACCGGCAAGTACTGGCAGCTGTTCATCAACGGCAAGGCATCTTCAGTCGGCGCGGGCGGTTACGTCCTCGAAGAGGGCGACAGTGTCCAATGGGCCTACAGCGCCTATGGCGAATCGGCGCCTACGGATGCCCTTTCGGTTTCGTGCGAGGTCGTTGGCCAGGACGCCGACGGAAGCCAGCAGATCTGGGCGCAGCCGACCACCATCGATGTGTCCGAGGGCTCCACTGCAGCTGATCTGACGCGCGCCATGTTCAAGCAGGCGGGCTTGGTGGCCGATATCCAAGATTCGGCATACGGCTTCTATCTCAACACCATCACCTCGCCGTTCGATAGCAGCGTCACGCTCGGCTGGGATCAAAAGACCAGCAAATACTGGCAGCTGTTCGTGAATGGCGAATATGCGAATGTCGGTGCTGATCGCTGCATTCTGCACGCCGGCGATAAAGTCAGCTGGGTCTACGGCTCCGATGGCACCATGCCCGGGCAGATGAACATCACGGTCGAGATTATCGGCAAGGACAGCAACGGCAAGGCGGAACGCTGGGCGCAGCGCTCGCGCAACGAGCTGGCGACCGCATCCTTCGACGACATCTGCTTGAGCTTCTTCGACGAATGCGAGCCCAAGTGCGATATCTTTAGACTTGGATCTGCTTGGGATCTCATTTCCGTAACCTCGCCATCCGGCATTACGCTCAAGGGCGGATGGAACTGCCTGATCAACGGGAAGGCTATTAACAGCGCAGATGGGCTTACCCTCAAATCCGGCGACACCATTTCCTGGGTGCATGGAACGAACACGCTTCCGAACCTTGACGAGGTGACGGTCGACCCCTCCGCGCCTCGCCCCGATTGGAAGGCGGATTGGGCGGGCGACCAGTCCCGTCCCACCACGGCGGCAACTCCGACCGACTATATGAAGTCCGACTGGACCCTTGACTACAAGCAATACTCCAGCGCGCAGTACGCCAACGCCAGCGAGCCCATCATCGTGAACGGTTTCGTTTACCTTGCCGTTGGCAATCGCTTGCTCAAGATCGATTCGTCTACGGGCGAAGTGGTTGCGCAAGCCAACCTTGTCTCTTCCATCGGCTTCACTACGCGTCCCGTTTACGCTCAGGGCGTGATCATGGTCCCGCTCGATGGCGGTGCCGTGCAGGCCCTTACGGCCGATAACCTGACAACCGTGTGGGTCACCGACAAGCTTAGCGATTTGGCGCAGTCCAACTCTGCGATCGCGGTCAACGGCAACTATGCGTATGTGAGCACCTGCGACGTGGACTTCGCCGCCGGTACTTACAACAACGGCTTCCTCACCTGCATCAATATCCTTACAGGTGCAGTTGTATGGCAGCACAACAATGCTGGCGAAGGATATTACTGGGGCGGTGCTGTGAACGTTGACGGCTACATGGTCGTGGCAACCAGCGCCGGTACCGTCGAGGTGCTGAGCGGTGCGGGCTCCGTTGTCAGCACGGTTTCCCTTGGCGCGTTGGTGAACTCCTCGTGCGTGGCATCGGCCGACGGCAAAACCCTGTACGTGATGTCCCGCGACGGCAAGCTGCATGTGCTTGCAATCGACGAACAAGGCTCTCTTAAGGAAACCAAGGTCGTCGATCTGGGCCTTTCCGGGTGCGCTAGCATGCCCACTGTCAACGGCAACACCATGTATGTTGGCGGCGAGGTGGAAAGCGGCGCCGCGGCGCTTGCGATCGTCGATCTCGGCAGCTTCGAGTCCACGCTCATCACCCAAGCCGATGGCGCAATGCTGCCTGGGGTCAAGGGCTATGGCGGAATCAAGGCCTCTCCGCTCGTGTCCACGCAAAACGGTGAAACGTACGTGTACTTCACGGTGAACTATGGCGAAACCAGCGACTGGGTGAACTACACCTCGGGCGGCGGCGTGTATCGCTACAGGGTCGGCGATTCGCAGGCCACGTTGGCGTACGATGCGAAGGGCTTCAACAACTACTGCGACTCCCCGGTCATCTGCGATGCCGAGGGCAACCTGTACTACATCAACGACTCCGGCACGCTGTTCAAGCTGGTCGGCGGCGGCGTGAAGCCTTCGCCCGTGCCCGACCCGGCTCCCGTGCCTGGTCCCGCACCGCAGCCTAATCCCACCCCCGATCCGGCTCCTGGTTCCGATCTCGGTACGCAGCCCACGGTTGCCGGGGTGGTCGCCCCTGCAGCTTTGCCTGTGGCAGCGGGCGGTGCTGCGCAGCAGACCGACAGCGTGTTGGCGAGCGCTTCTGCGCGTCTGGAGACGTCCTCTTCCGCGAATGCTAACGGCGCCACGGAGCAGCATGCCGCCACTGCCAACAGCTCCGATTCTTCCGACAGCGCCGAAAACGACAATGGCTCTCGCGGTCCCATTTGGCCCTATGTGGTTCTCGGCTTGGGCGTTGCGGGAATCCTCGGCGCAGGTGTCTGGTGGCTGCTTGCCAAGCGTCGTTTGAGCGGCATTAGGTAGGAGACTGCTATGTCCGAGAACATCAACGAAGCTGCTCGTCATGAAACGGCTGCGGCGGGCGATGCTGCCCGTCGCAGCTCGGCGGAAGCGGCGGCTTTGACTGTTGGTTCGACACCCTCTGATCGGCAGCTGCGTTCAGGCTCTGCTTCCCGTCTTTCCCCGAAGGTCAAGGGCAGCATCATTGCGCTTCTTGCTGCATCGGTGCTGCTCATCTATGTCGGTACTTTTGCCCTTACGGGCGGCTTCGGGGGGCAAGACGGATCGTCTGCGCAGTCGTCTGCCCAAGAAGCGCAGACTACGGAGCAGGGTAGCGCAACGGCGACGAAGGAAACCGCCGAGGTCAAGGTCGAAGCCGAATCTGAGATGCATTCGAAAGCAGAATCCGATTCTTCCAGTCAGAGCAGCGAATCGGACTCCTCCACTGGTCAAAACGCCGATTCGGGTTCAGCCGCTAACGGCAACGGCGGCGGGGTATTCGCGGATTCCGGCAGCGCCGCAGACAGCTCCTCCCAGCCTTCCGCCTCGCCGTCGGGCGATTCCGGATCGCAAGCTTCCGGCTCCGGAAGCCAGCAATCTTCTGCAGCGAACGTCGTCACCGTATCGGTTTCGGTCTCCAGTAGCGCCGTCGGCAATCCGGTTTCCGCCAGCGGATCGTATTCATTCAATCCCGGCGCCACGCCCTATGATGCGTTGTGCGCGTTGGGCTTGTCGGTCAACGCGCGCAGCACTTCGTACGGAACCTACGTTGCCGCTATCGGCGGACTTGCCGAAAAGGAGCACGGCGGAACCTCCGGCTGGATGTACTCCGTCAACGGCAGCACGCCCATGACGGCGTGCACCAACTATGTGCTTTCCAACGGCGATGTGGTCGTTTGGTACTATGTTGCCGGCTAGAGAAGCCGTTGTTCGAGAATGCAAGGCCGGGGTGCGCCCCGGCCTTTTCCGTGAAGCTGAGATGACCGCTGCATGAACGCGCCCCCGGCACAGGGGGTGCGCCTCCCGTCTCTTCCGTGGAGCTGAGATACCTTATATGACTTGCGTGTTCCATATTTATCATCCCATCGTTCCCTTTGCCTTCATCGCGTGCGCGCTAGCGCTGAGCATGGGGTGCATGCACCCCGTTTACGTGGCCTTGTCCCTTGCGGGGGCGTTGGCCTGCTCGGCGGTGTGCCGCGGTGGACGTGCGACCTTATTGTCGCTGAGATGGGTTGTTCCCCTCTGCCTTATCGTGGCGGCGGCGAACCCATTGTTCGTGGCATCGGGCTCTACCGAGCTGTTTCGTATCGGGTCGCGAGCCGTATATGCCGAGGCGGTCATCTACGGCTTATGCTCCGGCGGCATGTTCGCCGCCGTGTTTCTATGGTTCGCTTCCTATTCGGCTTGCCTGGATAGCCAACGCGCTATGATGCTGTTCGGGCGTCTGCTTCCCGTCGTCACCCTGATGGTGTCGCAGGTGTTGCGCCTGGTGCCCCAATTCGTTTCACGCGGGCGCGCGGTTTTGGCGGTGCAAAGCGCTGCCAGCGCCGCGATGGCGCAAACCAAGCGCGAAAAAGCCGCAGCTCATTTGCGCGTGGTGAACGTGCTCATGGGTTGGGGAATGGAGGATTCCCTTGAACGTAGCGATGCCATGCGCGCACGTGGCTATAATTGCGGCGCAAAACGCACGTCGTATCGCCGATTCCGTATCGGGCGAGCTGATGTCTGCGTGCTTGTGTGCCTGTTCTTCCTGGTTGCGGCTTCAGTGGCTTGCGCGGTGGTCGAATTATCGGGATATGCGTTCTATCCGACCATGAAAGCCATCGGCCCCTGGTGGCATTTTGCGCCATATGCCCTGCTCATGCTGTTTCCTGTTGCCTTATCCACCTTGGATTGGTGGCGTTGGAGGTCGTGCCGATGAATCCTCAAAACCATTCGCTTTTCGAAAACAATGCCGCGGCTCCCGAAGAATCCTCTGTTCTTGCAGTGCAGGTGAGCGATCAAGTGCCCGAACTCCCCGGACGCTCTTGTGGGGCGGCGGCATCCGGCACTTCGCCGTTGCGCGCTCCTAAGGACGCTTCCCGCCCCTGCGCCGATGTAATCGAAGAATCCCCAGTTCCTGCAGTGCAGGTGTGCGGCTATACGTTTGCCTATCCATCTGGTGAAGGCGATCGCCGCGAATCGTGTGCGGTCTTGAACAATGTGAATCTTCGTGTCGAGCAGGGAGCGTTTTGCGTTCTCGTTGGAGCCACCGGTTCGGGAAAGACCACCCTTTTGCGCTCCCTCAAACCTGAGCTCGCTCCGGTTGGCCAGTCGTCAGGCGATATCTTCGTGCTCGGTCATTCTCTGAAGCCGCATAAGCCACGCCGCGCTGTGGGCTATTCGGCCGATCAGCCTGTCAATCTTTCCGAGAATCTCTCTGCAAATCCGCCCGCAAACCTGATAACCCCGTTGGAATCCGCCCAGCTCATCGGCTATGTCATGCAGGATCCCGCGGCGCAAATAGTGTGCGATACCGTTTGGCACGAGTTGGCGTTCGGTCTGGAGAACCTAGGTATCGAACCCGACCAGATGCGTCGTCGCATCGCTGAGGTCGCTCACTTCTTCGGCATCGAGCCGTGGATCAGGTCGAAAACCGAAGACCTTTCGGGAGGTCAAAAGCAGCTTGTCAACCTGGCTGCCGTGCTCGCGCTGCGCCCCAGGCTGCTGCTGCTCGACGAGCCGACTGCTCAGCTCGACCCCAACGCTGTTAAGCAGTTCCTGTTCATGCTTTCCCGCGTGAACCGTGAGCTCGACATCACCGTCGTCATGGCCACGCATTCGCCAGAGGACGTTCAGCCGTACGTGACTCAGCGTATCGACTTAAGCGACCCCGGCCTGGTCGGCACGTTCGAGTGCGCAAAAGCCGCATTGTCGCCTTACTTCAGCAGCCGATATGCTCAACTCGCAGATGTTGACGCGGTGTTGGCCGCCAGTGATGTGCATTTTCGCTTCGATCGCCATGCGCCTTGGGTCCTTCGAGGGGTGGAGTTTCGCGTTCGGCAGGGCAGTGTTCATGCGCTTGTGGGTGGCAACGGATGCGGCAAAACCACGCTTTTGCGCTGTCTTGCCGGTGTTCTGACGCCGCAACGCGGTCGCATTGACAATAAGATAGCGGCATCTCAGGCATTGCTGCCGCAAGATCCCAAGGCACTTCTAGTATGCGACTCCGTGCGCGAGGAGCTTATGGAATGGGCTTCGCGTTGCGCCTACGACGAGCAAGCCGCGCATGCTATGGCACAGCGTTTCGGTCTGTCCGACCAGCTGAGTCGTCATCCGTTCGACTTGTCCGGCGGACAGCAGCAAAAGCTCGCGATCGCCAAGCTATTGCTTGCGCAGCCCCGCTTGCTGTTCCTCGATGAGCCTACGAAGGGTCTCGATCCCGCATCGTCCGCCGATCTTTCGCGCATCGTGAAGGCCCTGGCGGCAGAGGGCAAAACCATTGTTTTGGTCACGCATGATTTGGATTTCGCATTCGCCACGGCCGACGAGGTCTCCATGCTCTTCGACGGAGAGCTCGCCTGCACGGAGCCTGTTCAGGACTTTTTCGACAACAACCTCATCTACCGTCCGAATTCAGAGTGCCGTTTCTTCGGCCAAATCGCGGAAGACGGTGTAGCTCATGACGAATAGGGAGCCAGGGCAGGTCCATGCTTCCGGGCAAAAGCCCCAAAGCCCACAAAACGCCGAATGGCAATCTCCCGGTCGAAGAGCTTCGCAAAACGCACGGAAATCCGTAGAGCGAAACAGCTGTGACGTAAAGGCGTCGGACGTCGCGGCTCAAAACCCGCCCGTTCGACATAATCGCGATCGTCACGCAAAAGGCCGAATCGCCATAGAGGCGCTGTCGATCTGCGCGACGCCCGCAATTCTGGTGGCATGTGCGCTCACGAGCACCGATCAAACTACGCTTCTATCTCTTGTAGTTGTCCTTGCATCGCTCGGCGTGTTTTTCGGAACATACGAATCTTCGGCCCCGCGTTTGCGCGACATCATGCCAACGGTGGTCCTTGCTGCGCTCGCCGCAGCGGGGCG
>ERZ1034897.581-NODE-581-length-17629-cov-7.365142_pt1 | contig 17629 bp, 33 predicted proteins | sample MGYA00520629_ERZ1034897 | MGnify/ENA primary metagenome ERZ1034897 (study PRJEB33766, sample SAMN09781789) | gut metagenome | biome: gut microbiome | host: Homo sapiens | place: Madagascar | study: EMG produced TPA metagenomics assembly of the PRJNA485056 data set... | reverse complement strand
GGCGCATCTTCGGCAACCGGAGACTATGGCGCATCTTCGGCAACCGGAAACTGTGGCGCATCTTCGGCAACCGGATACAAGGGCAGTGCCGAAGCCGGAGATCCGGACAGCGTGGCGATTGCTTGGGGGTATCGCGGAAAAGCAAAAGGCGTTCTTGGATCGTATCTTGTCCTTGCGGATTGGGAAGGAAATGAAAGAAATTATTGGACGCAGAATCAATGGAAATTCAAAGGCGCAAAGATGGTTCGGGTTGATGGAGAAAATATTAAGCCTGATACATGGTACACGATGAAAGATGGGAAGATTGTAGAAGTAGAAGAAAGAGAGGAATAAATATGGTTATCAAAACAAAGGGATTTTATGTAAATGGTAAGCCTTGCAAGGTGGAGCTTAAGAAATATGGTGCTGATTACCTTGTGGTAGTTGACGGCAAGGTGCAGGAAAAGACTCCAAACGAGTTGTATGCAGTACAGAAATTTAATGAGATTTAAGAAAGCGAGGAATAGAAATAATTAAATCAGATTTTGGAACAATAGAAATAAATGGAAGAGAGCCGGTTGTTATGGCTGAATTTGAAACTCTTTTGGTAGCATTAAGGGACGTTCTTGGAGAGAAGAAATACAACACTGCTTTGCAGATGGCAAATGATAAGGCAGAGTCCAAGAAAGATACAGATACATTCAAAAGCGAAGAAAAAGAGCGCATGGCAGAAGTTATCAAAGCTATTTTAAGCGGAATGGAGGATAAGTAATTATGGCAGAGAACACAGCGGTAGCAGAGAAGAAAGCATTTACAACATCATTGAGCGAATGGAGCAACGCCATAACAGGTCTTATTATTGACGATTATAAGGCTTGTGGAATGAATATGGATGATTATTCAAAAGAGTGTGCTATGGAAGCCATGACAAGCATTTACAGTCTTGTAAAGAATAACCCAAAGGTAAATATGGGAAATCTTGATACAAGTAATTTAAGGGGTATCGTAAAGCGTTGTGCAAGTCTTAAGTTAAACGCCAGTGCATATCCAAGAGAATGCTATTTCCAGTTAAGAAATGTTAATGTCGGAAAAGATGAAAATGGAAAAGATATATGGCAGCAGCAAGTCGAAATGGGTATTGAGGGAAGCGGTTATGATTCTCTTCTTGAAAATTTCGGCAAGGATGTAAAGCAGGTATACCCTTATTGGGTTGTCAAAGAGGGGGATGAATACATTCCGCCAAAGCATAAAGGCCTTACTGTTACAGAACCAGAGTGGGAAGAACGTGGATTGTCGAGCAGGGCGGTTAGGGTTGTTTATCCAGTCAGATTGAAAGATGGGACAATTACATATCTTTCGGCTGATAGGGATAGCGTTAAGGTAAACCTTTTATCTCATGTAAAACAGAATATGATAAACGCTACATTTGGTGTTATTACAGGAACTAAAAAACAGTACGGGAAAGAAGTTGCCAGAACTCGGTATGATGCAACCCCGGAAGAAAAAGCAAAGATCAAAGAGAAAAAGGAAGAGGTTCTCAATGCATTAAGAAGTTGCAAGACAGTAGACGAAATGCTTGAATGCGAGATTGCAAGACCGTTTATCAGCGGTGCGTGGCTCGACACTCCAGAAAGCATGATTCAGAGAAAAATGTGCAATAACGCAACAAGAAAATATCCTAAGAATTATGACCCAATGGCACGGCAGGCACAAGTTGAAATGGATGAAGTGTATCAAATTACACAGGAAGAAATTGCAGAAAATGCCAATTCAGAGCCGTTTGTTGTAGCAGAATCCGAAGTGACCGAAAGTGCAGCAGTTGAGCCGGAACATACCGAAGCAGATAACGCCCCGGGTGGCGACGCAGATGTACCGGACTTTATGAAAGATTAGGGAGGATGTAAAAATGATTTTTGTCAAAATTGCAATTTTGTTATGGGCGGCATTTTTAATCGTGAGATTTATTGTAAGTGCAAATGTCACATCGAAAGAAAGGATTGCGGTTGCATTTGGAGGAAAATTTAAAATGACATTTGGAAGATGGTTGCTTGTTATTGTATTCCTGCTTGCGCTTGCCGATTCGTTCGCAGCGTTGGTATGGGCACTGTTTTTCAGATAGGAGGATGCTATGAGAGTTGTTTCGCAGAATGGAAGATTGGATTTCCCATACGAAAATAGTATCGTTTTTATTTCTCCAAGAGAGGAAACTATTGTTCAGGTGCAGATGACCGGAGACTATGAGCCTACAATGATGGCTCAATATTCTACCGCAGAAAAGGCAAAGAAAGCTATGGAAATGCTTAGAATTGCGTATGAAAATAATGAATTTTATCATCATACAGGAAATTCAGAACGCTTTGCGGAAACTTGCCAAGCGTTAAGCGACGAAATGTTTAAGAAATATACAACAGAATATTTTCAGTTCCCACAAGATGATGAAATTGAGGTGTAAGCATGGTAAAACACACAATGTCAGACCTATATCAGATGCAGTCTTTGCCACTTTCTGCAAAAATAAGCATGACTGCACGTAGAATAAATGAATGGGTTAATGAATTTGGTGAAGATGGTGTGTATCTTTCATTTAGTGGTGGTAAAGACAGTACGGTTTTAGGACACATAATCAGGGAGGTTTGCGGATATAAAAATATTCCTTTTGTGTTCGTAGATGTTTCGACTCAATACCCAGAATTGAAACAGTTTGCAAAGACATTTGATAATCTTGTGATTTTAAAACCTAAGATTTCATTTGCACAGGTTTGTGAAAAGTATGGATTTCCAATGATTAGCAAGGAAGTGTCAAATTGTGTAAGCGGTGCGAGAAAGTATGTTAAATACCTTGACAGTCAAAAATCTGACAACACAATCTTGACAGACAGACAGACAGACGATTCCATATGCTTGCTGCATGGCAGACCTGCTAGGAATAGACAGGAGAATAAACAAGCAGAACGAACAGTACAAGAGTTTGCAGATGGGAGTTATCCCTAGCGGTTCAGAATATAGGTTACGCAGATTAAATGGAGAATTGACAGATAGCAAAGGCAATTACAGTCAGTTCAATCAAGAAAAATATAAATTCTTTCTTGACGCACCATTCGAGATAAGCGACTTATGCTGTGACATTATGAAGAAAAAGCCTGCACACGATTATGAAAAGGAAACAGGCAGAAAACCGATTATAGCAACTATGGCAAGTGAAAGTGTTATGCGTACACAGAAATGGTTACAAAATGGCTGCAATGCTTTCAATGTCACAAGACCGCATAGCAATCCTATGAGCTTTTGGACGGAACAAGATGTGTTGCTTTACATCAAAGAAAATAATCTACCTATTTGTTCTGTTTATGGCGAAGTAGTCACAGACTATGAAGCTATGGGGCAATGCGAAAATCAGATGTCGTTTGCGGATTTTGGGATTTTTGATAATGAAAGACCATTGCTGAAAACCACAGGATGCCAGAGGACAGGTTGCGTACTATGTGGATTTGGTTGTCACTTAGAGAAAGAAAGCAGATTTTTAAGGTTGAAAGAAACACATCCTAAATTCCATAATCTGCTTTACATCTTGAAAAACAATGGCGTGACATACGCAGAAGCTATTGATTGGGTAAACGAACATGGAAATATGAATATTAAGTATTAAGAAAGCGAGGTGGTATATTGGTTGAAGAATGGAAATGGGTAAAGGGTTTTGAGGGTGTATATCAAGTATCAAACCTTGGAAGATTGAAGAGTTTTAAAAAATATTCTGACGGTTATATTCTTTCTGAAAAGAACGAAAAGGGAGGATACCTGAGTGTTATCCTTTATGATTCAATTCAGAAAAAGCGACGTTGTACTAGAATTCATGTGTTGGTGGCAGAGTCTTTTATTGGAGAAATTCCTAAAGGTTACCATGTTCATCACATTGACGACAACAAGCAGAATAATGTAGTTACCAACCTTGAAATTATACACCCAAAGAACCACCGAATAGAAACGTATAGACAACATCCACAAATCAGTACGGGAATGATAAATTACAATAAGTTTGAAAGACCTAAACATATTTTACAGTATGATTCGGACGGACATTTTATTGCTGAATATGCAAATGGACAAATTGCAAGCGAACTTACAGGAATTTGTCAAAGAAATATCTTGCAGGTGGCAAACGGAGAAGAATACAAGCCGGGGAAGATAAGAAAACAAGCCGGTGGGTATATTTGGAAACTAAAGGAAAGTGAGGTGGTTTAAATGCTTATGCGTTGTTGCGGTTCATCATCGGCAGGCAACAGTTACGCTTTAATCAGCAACAGTGGCGAGATTCTTGCAATCGAAGCCGGATGCAGATTTCTTGATTTTAAGAAGATGATTGATTGGCGTATTTCTGATGTTGCAGGATGCATCGTCTCACATGAGCATGGTTAGGAGACCATGCGAGATACATAAAAGATTTCATGAAATCCGGTATTCCGGTATTCACGGCATTTGAAACGCAGACCGCACTTGAAACCATTACCGGAGAACGTACGATAGCCGTTCCACCGCGTAGATCACGGCAAATCGGCAGTTTTACAGTGACGCCCTTCAATGTACCACATGATACAGATATTGAGTGCTACGGCTATTTAATCGAGCATGAGGAAATGGGTAAGCTGCTATTCCTAACCGACTTGGAATATTGTAAGTATGACTTTTCCGGTATGAAAGTTGAACATATCATGGTTGAAGCCAACTACAGCATGGAATTGGTAGACCGGAATGAGCCAAACTACGAACACCGCCTGCGAGGTCATATGAGCCTTGATACGGCACTTAAATTTATTCAGACGAACGACAACCCAGCTTTACGAAATGTCGTTTTAATACACTTATCGGATACAAGCGGAGATCCCGCATTATTCCTACAACAAACCAAAGAGACAATTAAATATGGAGCAAATGTTTATGTTGCAGAGAAAGGACTAGAGGTTGATATGAACCTTTGCCCGTTCTGATTGGTTGAAACACCGGCTGAAAAGCGAAAGAAACCATTCTAACGCATGGCGAATAAATAGTTATCACAAAACTTATTGTAAGCCATTGATTACTCGGCGGCATATCCCCCTATATGCCGCCTACGGAAGAAAAAAATTATGAGTGAAATTAGAATTTGCAGATATTGTTCATCAGAGTTTGCTCCAAAAAGGATTACGCAGCTTTGTTGTTGTCCAAGGTGTACAAGCAGGCTGAATCTTGCAAGGCATCAAGCGGCAGAGGGCAAAGAAGTAGTTAAAAAGCAATGTTCTAAATGCGGAAAGACATTTATGACTGTTGGAGATAAAAGAAAGTTGTGCCCTGATTGCGATGCGGTAAAGCGTAAGGGGAAGAAACTTAGCAATAATAAGAAAATCGACTTGATTAGCAAATTAGCGCGTGAATCCGGCATGAGTTACGGAAAGTATGTCGCTATTCAGAGCATGAAGTCGTTAGAGAGGAAGTGATTGGGTGGACTACAAGAAATTCAGACAGGCAAAAGCCATAGAAGCCAAGAATAAGCAGAAGTGGCTTGCATTGAATCCAAGGCTTGATGAATCGAGCGGAATCTATATTCTGACAAGACAGGACGAAAACGGGTTTAGATACGCCTATGTCGGACAGGCAAAGCATATTATTACGAGGTTGGCGCAACACCTTGTAGGGTATCAGCATATAGACCTTAGTTTGAAGTCGCATGGATTGTATTCAGAAGAAAACCCGTATGGATGGGGAGTTCGCATTCAACATTGTCCTGTAGACAGACTTAATGAGGAAGAACAACGATGGATTAAGTATTGTGCAGACAAAGGCTATCAGTTGCGAAATAAAACAAGCGGTTCACAGGGCGAGGGTAAAGCTAAGATTGATGATTACCGCCCGGCTAAAGGCTATTATGACGGTATTAAGCAAGGCAAAAAGACTCTTGCCAAGGAATTATCGCATATCGCTGAAAAGCACCTTGAAATCCGTTTGAAGCCGGAGAAACAGGGCAATAAGGTTTCCGAAAAGCAGTATGAGAAGTTTATGGCTTTGATTTCTGAAAATACATATGAGGAGAGTGATTAGATGTCAGAAAGCAAACGGTATTATTGGCTGAAATTAAAACGTGATTTTTTTCGCCGGCATGATATTCAAATCGTTGAGAATATGCCAAACGGAAAAGATTATATCCTTTTTTATCTCAAACTTTTATGCGAAAGTGTTGACCACAACGGAAATCTTAGATTTAGTGAGCAGATTCCATACAACGAACAGATGCTTGCTACAATCACAAATACAAACATCGATGTGGTGCGCAGCGCAATTCGGGTATTTGAGGAATTGGGAATGATGGAAGTCCTTGACGATGGTACGTATTTCATGAGTGAGGTTCAGAAAATGCTTGGTTCGGAAACAAAGTGGGCGGAAAAGAAACGTGATTACCGTTTGAAAAAAGGACAATGTCCGCAAGGCGTCCTGCCCATGTCCGATAAGAGTAAGAGAGAGAGTATAGAGAAAGATACAGATAAAGAGAAAGAGAAAGAAAATACAAAAGAAATTTCGCCCTCGCTCGATTCAGGAGAAATGTTTGATTTCGAGGAAGCATTCAACAAGACCTTTGAGATTTATCCTAAGAAAAAGTCATATAGCAAGGCTAAAAAAACATGGCTTGATAAGCTGCTTGGCGTAATTGATGAAAACCGCGCTGATGTTGCAAGACTGATTTATGGAGCGACTATCGCATATTTGCATGATTACAAGAGTAAGAATCCGGACGATACAGAATTTCGGTATCTTCCACAATATGCGGATTGGCTGATCAATGATTGCGACTATTGGCTTGGAGTTGTAGAAAAGAGGAACGGTAAATGACAGAGGCAGAACTTGGAGTTATTGGATGCGTGCTGATTGACAATGAATCATTATCAAAGATCTACTCAAAACTCACGCCGGATATGTTTTCTTCTGAATTTTGCCAAAACGCCTATGCGCAGATTCTTGCAATCTATGACCGTGGCGAGAATGTAAACCTCATGTCTCTGTCACAGGCGATGGAAAATCATAAGTTTGAGCCGGAACAGATAAGCGCAGTTCTTCGCGATTGTCTATCAGCCGCACCGACTTCGGTAATGATTGGAAGCTACGCAGATACAATCATAAAAGAGCATCGGTCACGGAAGGTCGGCGAGTTGTTCCGATTTTCAAGTATTAAGCCGTGTGATATTGATGATACGATCGGGAATATGCTTACAACGCTTGAAGGGTTAAGAGATAATCGGAAATCAACAGTTAAGTCTATGAAGCAGATCGTTACAGAGAACAAAGACAGATATTTCAACGAACACGTTGGAGAAGATTTGATTAAGACCGGATTTTCAAACCTTGACGATTGTTTTGGTGGCTTAGAGGGCGGCGATGTGACTGTCATAGGAGCAAGACCGGCAGTTGGAAAATCAGCTTTTACCGCTAACCTTATTGCTCATATGGCAAGGAAGCATCACAGAGCGGTCTATTTTAATCTCGAAATGAATGAGTCGCAAGTATATGAACGTTTCGTATCAATGCTTGCTAAATTGTCGCTTACGCGTGTCAGAAGGGCAAAGGCTTTTCTTGGCGGAGAGGAAGAATCATTTAATAAGGCGAATAAAGAATTGTCAGAATACCCTATCGATGTGTCAACAGGCTCTAAAACAGTGAGCGAGATTCGGCAGTTATGCAAGAATCAAGGATACGACATTATCTTTATTGATTACTTGCAACTTATCAAAGCTGACCGAAGATTCTCAAACAGAGCATCAGAAGTCGGAGATATTTCAAAATCGATTAAGTCTCTTTCAACAGAGCTTAATGTCCCGATTATTCTTCTTTCACAGCTTAACCGAGTATCGGAAAGCAGAGAGACAAAAGAGCCTACGATGGCAGATTTAAGAGAATCCGGAGATATTGAGCAGGACGCATCGAACATCATCCTTTTATGGAACGTATCGGAAGATAGGTGGCATAAAGGACTTAAGGTTGAAAAGCAGAGACAGGGCGAACCGATGAAAGAGGGCATCGACTTCGATGGAGATCACATGACGTTTATTGAGTCGAATGAACCATTTGAAAAATATCTTTCACGGATCCGCTCACAAGAGAAAAGCCGAGCCGAGTTCCAAGATGCTATGGACGGCGAAGCACCATTTTAGAGGTATCGACTATGGCAAGTAAGAAATTAGAAAAGGGTTCGGAAGAATGGATGTTTTTTATGGATTTTTGGAAGTTTCATCAAGACTATTATAAGGCAGATAATTGCGATGATTGGTACATTAGAATGATGGATGCAGGAGAAAAACTCATTGAGAAATATTCAAAGACAGAATTTTCAGATTTTGCAAGAGACTTGATATTTGAACATTTTGCAGAGGTGGAGAGAAAGGCGAGAAATGAAGTATAGAACGAGTTCAGAGAAAACGGCTGAACGGAACAGAATGAGAAAATCCGAAGAGATTAGAAGCTATTTTGATTCCAAGCCGGAGAAACGCGATCCGAAGGCATATAAGCGTTTTAAAGCCGCATCTACAAATTACGGTAGCGGAAAGTTATGCAGCTATGGAGATAAAACAAAGGTGTGTGATCCGAGTTGTCGGTTCTGGAATACCTGCATCAAGGGCAAACATCGGATAGAAGGGAGTACGAAAAATGAGCAACGCGCTTAGAAAAAAGAAAAAGCCGACATTCTTCACAAAGAAAGACACAAGGATTATCGGTCGGAATGACTTTGAATCAAGGAATACAGAACGTGTCGTAATCAAGTCTTATAAGGATTATTTGGCGATAGGGTACATGGTTCTGCATGACGAGTTTGGATTCGGTCAGAAACGCATGGTAAGGCTTGAACAGACGGTAAATGCATATTCCGAAGCGGCGGCAAGTGATAAGAACATGAGCGGAAAGGCATTGGCGTTTGCGTTGAAAGAAAAATACGACTTGGATGTAGCAGAAATCGTCAACCGCGTACCGCAAAGCCAATTAATGAAGTTGTACGCATGGAAAGGGCATTGTGTGGAGCGTGAGGCATACAGGCTTGCAAGCGCATCAATGTTTAATTATATGTCGTTGACCATGACTGCACTTAAGACAGTGTTTAAATTCACTAGAAATCAGTTAATGCAGTTTTCAGATAAGTTTATTGACTACATTGATACGTTAGCTAATTACAAACAGTTTCAGTTGACCGCGCCGATGATTGCTAAGAGTTTGGCGGAAGAGATTAAGTTTGTGTGTGATTTGGAGGTGCAAATATGAGTGCAGATTTTCCGACTTGTAATTTTAAAAACTGCAAATACAATTCAGACTTTAATTGCACAAAGCCTAATGAATATGCGATTTGCAGCAGGGGAAATATATTTACGCTTGCGGAAAAGTTGTACGAAAAATATCCGGACGATCAAGATATATGGATATTGCTACAAGAGGTTGTAAGGATTGGTCAAAGAATAAATTTAATAATTGATGAATTATGGGAAAGAGCTTGCGAGCCAGACTGTGAAGAAATAGACGCAGTATATCGAAGGCTAAAAGATTATGAGGACTTAGAGGAACAGGGCAGACTTATCAAGCTACCTTGTAAGGTGGGAGATAAAATTTTCCTTGATTTTGCAGGATTTGGAAAAGATGTAGACAAGTTTACAGTTAAGGACTTCCATTTGGATTGTTTTAAAAATGGAGAAACTATACTGTTTTGCGATTATGAATCAAATGATAGGACTTTATCTGGTCAAATCGATGTAATGGAATTTGGTAAAATAGTCTTTCTCACAAAATCCGAAGCCGAAGCAAAACTGAAAGAATTGAGAGGTGGAGAATGAAAGTATTCAAATGGGATGATTACTATGATACAGAACATTGTCCTCATTGTGGCAGGCTAAGGCTTATGATAGCCCGTACAGAATATGGAACTAAAAGAGTTTGCGATTGTAAGACCAAAGCACTTGGGGAACACATGATGTTCTAATCGTAGTCGAGAGGTCGGGAATTATGCTTGTGCGTAATCCGGTTTGGATAGCAAATATAATGCAAATCCAAACACAATACATTCTCTTGATGAATTACTTTCTAATGTTCCGAAGAATCAAACGATTGGAGACAATCTGATTCGGGCATGGAGCATTATCAATAATAGTAAGTATGAAACAATAGTATGTTCTGTTTCCGGCGGATCAGATAGCGACATTATGGTTGATATATGCGTCAAAGTAGATATTCATCATAAAATTCGATATGTCTGCTTTGATACCGGATTGGAATACAGGGCAACCAAAGAACACATCAAGTACTTAGAGAAAAAATACGGAATTAAAATTGAGATTTTCGAAGCATGGCAACATGGAATGACAATACCAAAAAGCTGTAAGACATATGGACAACCGTTTTGCAATAAGACCGCAAGTGAGTTTATAAGCAGATTACAGAAACATAATTTTAAGTGGGAAGATAAACCATTTGAGGAATTGTATGCAGAATATCCGCATTGTAAATCAGCACTCAGGTGGTGGTGTAACGAGTGGCAAGGCAAGAATAATATCGGTTGGAATAAATGGCTTAAGGAATTTCTTATTGCTAATCCGCCTACGTTTGCAATATCAAATATGTGCTGTCAGAAAGCAAAGAAAGATTTGGCTCACAAAATCAAATGTGATTTGATGATTACAGGAGTCCGAAAAGCCGAGGGTGGCGCAAGGGCAACGGCATATAAAAATTGCTTTAGTGAAAAATCTGATGACAATGACGAGTACAGACCTTTGTTTTGGTACACAAATGACGATAAGAGTTGTTATGAGCAACATTATGGAATTGAACATAGTAAGTGCTATACAGAGTACGGATTGAAGCGTACAGGCTGTTGCGGTTGCCCTTATGGCAGAAATCTTGATTTTGAACTCGAAGTATTGAAAGAACACGAGCCGAACTTATACAAAGCAGTATGCAATGTATTTAAGGACAGCTACGAGTACACAAGGCAATACAGACAGTTTTGCCAAGAAATGAACAGAAAAACTAAAGATTATTGTCAAATGACAATAGATGATTTTATTAATTAAATTAATGGAGAAATGGCTTATGAAATTTACAAAATTCATTAAGCCAGAACTTGAATACATTAAAGAAAATGCCAATTTCACGGAAGAGGAAGAGAGGATTTTCTCTCTTCTCTGCCGTGGATATTCTCAAAAACAAATTTCAACAAAAGAAAATGCGTCTTTAAGGACGATAGAATATAGAGTTCGTGGGATAAAAGACAAAATTGAAAGGATAATTTGATGAATTGCAGGAAAACGAGTTATTGAAATATGCCGTCGAAAATGGTATTCTCGACATGGCACTTGTGCAAGAACAAGTTGAAATGAACAAGAGAGAAAAGATACTAAAGAAACACCCATATGATATATGGGAAGGGAAAGATGGGTATTGGAGAACCTATATTCCATGCAAGGAGAAAGGGAGAAAGCTCCTTAAGAAAAAAGATAGGGTCGATATTGAAAATGAGGTTATCGATTATTTACAGATTCAAGAAGAAAATCCAACCATTGATGAAGTGTTTGAAGAGTGGAACGACAGGCGGTTGGCGCTGAACAAAATTGGAAATGCGACACACCAAAGAAATCGCAACTTTTATCAAAGGCACTTTAAACAAATGGGTAAAAGGCGCATAAAATCAGTGTCGGAAGATGAATGGGGAGATTTCCTCGAAGAACAGATTCCGAAATTTGATTTGACCGCAAAGGCGTTTTCCGGATTAAAAGGAATAACAAAAGGGTTTCTGAAACGAGCCAAAAAGCGGAAACTGATTGATTTTAATGTTGAAGAATTGTTCGAGGAACTTGATACATCGGATTCCGATTTTAAGAAAACTATCAAGGAAGATTATGAAGAGGTTTTTGACGAGAATGAAACTGATATCATGATTAAATATTTGGAATGCAATCTTGATTTATCGAACATAGCCATACTGCTTATGTTCGTGACCGGAATGAGAATCGGAGAGGTTGTATGTCTAAAGCATGATGATTTTGACGGTAACACGGTCAAGGTTCGGAGAACCGAAACAAGGTATCGTGGAGAGGATGATACGAAATATACGGTTGCGATAAAGGATTTTCCAAAGACGATAGCCGGAGCAAGAACGATTATCATTCCAAAGGACTACGAGTGGTTGTGCGATAGAATCAGAAAAACGAATCCATTTGAAGAGTTTGTGTTTATTAAAGAAAATGGAGAGCGTTTGAATGCAAACTGCGTCAGAATGAGATTGCTGAGATTGTGTGATAAGTTAGGAATCTATCGAAAGTCTCCGCATAAGATCCGAAAGACATACGGAACCATCCTTCTTGACAACAATATTGACGAGCGGTTGATCCTTGGTCAGATGGGGCACGCAAGCCTTGGAACGACAGAGGAACACTACCACAGAAACCGCAGATCTATCGAGAAAAAGTCAGATATTTTGAGTAGCATACCAGACTTCAAAGCACGAACAAGTTAGTTGTTTGATTACTATTTTGAAAAAAGTAATCAAAAGTAATCAAAGCAAAAACGCTACAAGCCGCATAAACGCTGAAAAGTTGATGCTTTGTGCAAGGGTTCGAATCCCCTTATTGGCTTTCAGAGAACCGCATAAAATCAAGGTTTTCTATAGATTAGGGGAAAGAGAGTAATCAAAAAGTAATCAAAAGGTAATCAAAAAAGGCTCGGAAGCCTTGATTTTACTAGAGAAAGGAGTTTCTTGTACAAGTGCTAAAAGTTAATTGAATATGATTACTATGGAAGTTTGGACGCATTGAGCGTCTTTTTTTATGCGGTTTTTCTGCTTATTTTTTGCGGAAGAACCGTATTTTTTTATGCAAAAATATAAGCATAGGAGGGATGCGGAATGTTATTTACGGATGAAATTCTTGAAAAAATCTTAACAAGAGAAGATGTGTCAAAGGTTCCGCTTGTGTATCAGTCATCAATGATTCACGCAATCAAGGAAGTATTGGAGGAAGAAAATGTATCAGATGCAAAATCAGAATATGGCATTTAACCCAAACCCAAGCTATGCCGCATATCAGTACAACCCAATGCAGAGGTTTCAACAGCCAGAGCCACAGATTCCGCAGATGCAACCGCAGTTTCTTGGAATCCAAGGAAAAGTAGTGAAATCGGAATCAGCAATTATGGCAAATGATGTACCGATGGATGGAAGTGTTGCATTTTTCCCTATGCAGGACATGAGCGCAATCGTAGCAAAACAATGGGATGCTAATGGAACAATCAGAAAGACAGTTTACAAGCCTTTTAATGAGCAGATGGCAGATTCTTCAAGTGACGATAAAAAAATCGAAATAGGGCTATCTGACGATGCGACAAAGGCTATTACTGACAAATTAGATTGTTTGTTTGGAAAGATGGAAGAGTTGGAAGATAAGTTATCTTCGCAAACGCAAAGAAAATCTTCACGAACACAAAAGGAGAGTGAGTCTTAATGAATCCTATGCAGATGTTACAGGGAATGAAAAACCCACAGCAGTTTTTACAACAGATGATGGGAAACAACAGTGTTATGAGCAATCCTATGGCTCGTAATGCTATGCAGATGGCACAAAAGGGAGATTCCAAGGGCATTGAGCAGATGGCTAGGAATTTGTGCAAAGAAAAGGGAATTGACGCAGATAAGGCTTTCGAGTCGTTTAAAAGCCAATTGGGAATGTGATACTAATTCTTGCAAGATTATGTATATAAAAATGAATTATGGAGGTAAAAACTATGTTCAACACAGGTAATTGTGCATCCGTTCCGCTTGTCGCAAACATTGACGGAAACGGAAATAATAGCGGATGGGGCGCAGAAGGGTCATGGTTATGGTTTATTATCGTTATCTTTGCCATTTTCGGATGGGGTGGATTCGGTAACGGATTCGGTGGCAACGGAATGAACGGCGGTGTCGGAAGTGAGATTCAGCGCGGATTCGACAATCAGGCAGTTGTGTCAAAACTTGATGGAATCACAAACGGAATTTGTGACGGATTCTATGCGGTGCAAACCGGCATGAATGGTATCAATACCAATATCTTACAGACCGGATTCGGCATTCAGCAGGCTATCAATGCTGATACAGTCGCTAATATGCAGAACACCAACGCATTACAGGCACAGCTTTCAAATTGTTGCTGCGAAACAAGAGAAGCTATCCAAGGCGTAAACTACAACATGGCGCAGAACACTTGCGCTTTGCAGAACACCATGAACAGTAACACGAGAGACATTATCGACAGTCAGAATGCGGGAACACGCGCCATTCTTGATTATCTCTGCAATGAAAAGATTTCTAGCTTACAGGCAGAAAATAGCGACCTTCGCAGAGCGGCTTCACAGGATCGCCAGAGCGCACTCCTTACAACTCAGATGGCAGCTCAGACACAGCAAATTATTGACGCAGTAAGACCTACGCCGGTCCCATCGTTCCCGGCTTCTAACCTTTATGGTTATGCATATGGATGTGGATGCAACACCGGATGTGGCTGCTAAAAGTAGCTGCTACGCAAAATGAATAATTGAGTATCTTAATTGAGTCTAACTCGATCATGTCTGCTATGCAGTATTACTTATAACCAAAGGGCAGACTATAATGTTTGCCCTTATTTTTATGAAAGAGAGGTAAAAATAATGGAAGTAACAGGAATTGCATTACAAACCGTTGCCGCTGGAGAAGATGTTGCATTCACAGAAACGGCAGTAAACGGAACAAAATGTATCGTCCACAGACAGGGAAGCGGAATTATCAAGCTAAGAGGTATCACAAATCAGTGCAAGGCAAGATTCCTTGTATCGTATTCCGGCAATATTCAGATACCGACAGGTGGTACAGTTGGAGAGATTTCGCTTGCTATCGCAGTTGACGGAGAGCCTTTGCAGTCAACAAAGATGATCGTAACACCAGCCGCAGTTGAGAATTTCTTTAATGTATCAGCACAGGCATATGTTGATGTGCCTTGCGGTTGTTGCAGTACCGTAGCCGTGCAGAATACGTCCACGCAGGCTATCGAGGTTCAGAACAGTAATTTGATTGCAGTAAGGGAGGCTTGATATTATGCATAAGTTTGCGAAACAGATTATGGATTGCGTGAAAGCCCACGTTGACGGCATTGGAATCGAGAATTTTGAGGGACAAAACCTTGATGATCTCAAAGATTGGACGGAGATTGCAAAGAATATCGTATGCTTTGACAAGGACTATAACATTGTTGAAGCCATGAAAAAGTCTGAAAACGAAGAAATCATGCGCATGGTGGAAGAATTTGGGGATTATCCAGACAGAAGATTTTACGACCATTACCGCTATGCAAATGGCAGATTTGCACCGAAAGGGCGTGGAACACGCAGAGGATATGTAGAACCTCCATATTATCATCAGATGCCGGAAGATTACCACGAATGGGAAAATATGCCGGAATACGACCGAATGAGAGACCTTGACAGAATGAGTATGGGAAAGATGTATTATTCAGAGCCTATGAGCGGAAATAATAGCATGAGTACCGGTACTCACGATGCAAGAGAAGGCAGAGCCGGTATGAGCCGGAGAAGCTACATGGAGACAAAGGAAATGCATAACGGAAATTCACCGGAAGATAAGGACGCAAAGATGAAAGAGCTTGAAAAGTACATGAAATCTCTTTCGGAAGATGTGACCGAACTGTTTTCCGGCATGTCCCCAGAAGAGAAACAGTTGACCAAGACAAAGCTGACTACACTTGTCACGAAAATGTAATAGAGAGGGCATTTTGCCCTCTTTGTTTGCGAGGTGGTAAATTGTTCACGATAAACAATGAAATGTGGAATTTGGTCAAAGTATCGCGTTACAGCGATATGCTACAGAGAAGTGACGGAAGCAGAACAGTAGGCATGACCGACAGAGACACGAAAACGATATATCTTGCGGATGATCTACGCGGAAGATTTCTTGACCGTGTGTTATGCCACGAATTATGTCATGCGTTCTGTCTTTCGTATAATGTATACATTGATATTGATACAGAGGAAATTGTAGCGGACTTCTTAGCTACATACGGAAGAGAAGTGTTTGAAATTGCAGACAGATTATTGATTAAACTTATGGAGGTTGCATAATGGATAAAATTTCAGAACTCTTGCAGTACGTGCGCCGGACGAATCCGGATATGACTAGGGAAAAGCTGATAGAAGAGTTGGGCAAAAGTGATTATGTGGCGCGGTCAATAAACTTTACAAAAGAAAACATCGTTGCGCTACGACAAAAATAAATCCGGCGGTTTGAACCGCCGCCGGATAAATATATTACTCGTTTGGTAACAAGTCTGTTTTGCCATTTGTAAGAAACTTTGCGCAACACGCGAATCCTGCAATAAAAGCTGCTTCTTGAATGTCGCAAACACCATCCCTTATCTTATCACCAATGTCGTTATACAGTCTTTCACTCAATACATCCTTAAGACTGTCGATCGAATCATACATCTTGTAGCAGGCAGAATTGATAATTCTCACGCTCTTTGAATTGTTTACATCGTTTGTGTCTAAAAAGTTTTCATAAGCAATTTTTAATAATTCTTCCATAATTGTTTCTCCTTTAACAATATTCTTCTGTTAATAAATAGTTGATATATCTTGTTGCAGTTCCGGCAAGTGTTTTGTCACAGTCCAACAACTCCATTTTATACTCTGGTTTGTGTCCGAATTGATACACATAGAACTTTTCTACGATTTCTAAATCGTATAAATCAGACAACTCTGTAAGAATCTTGTGATATAAAAATTTTCTCGTCCACTCAAACCGTTCCATGATAATTTTTAATTTCCAATTGTTTCTTCTGAACCACACTCCATGTGATGCGCTCGATTGCGCTTTTGTAATGTAATGATCTGCAAACGGATCGTCGCTTTCCGGTAATGCCGCCTGTGGTTGCTTTATGGCTTCTTCCATGTCAGCAAAACGCTTCACGTATCTGGCGGTAAATACAATGCCTTTTTCTCCATTGAATTTGTTTGCAAGAAAATCACATCCTAACTTGGTTACTTTGTAGCACTTGTTTTCTTTTCCGGATTCATCTTTGTAGGTAGATGGAATGAAATAATCACTCGCACCTAAATTGTGGTGAGTCAAAATTTCAATGATTCCTGCAGTATGTTTGCCCCTTACATCCTGTCCTTCCAATTTTCTTAAAACTCTGTCGTGACGCATTTCCATCATTTCTGCAATCTCTAAAGTAGTGATGGTTTGTTCTATTTGATTCATGTTTATTCTCCTTTCTAAAAACAACATTAGATTTGTTTTGAACAACCTTATAGTTGTATTATAAACAACAATTTATTTGTTGTCAACAACATTTTAGTTGATTTATTGTTTTATTTGTTGTATTATGTTTCTTGTATTTAAGAAAGGAGGCGTATGATGTTTACTAAATTGTTAAGATTAACATTGGTTGAAAAAGAAATGACAGCTAAAGAGTTAGCCGCAAAGATAGGGACAACTCAACAGAATCTATCAGCAAAAATGAAGCGTGACAACTTTTCAGAAAAAGAAATGCGGCAGATTGCGGATGTATTGGGTCTTGATTTAGAAATTGTAATGAAAGAGAAGAAATAGTAGCGTTACAATACATCATAGGGG
>ERZ1034897.580-NODE-580-length-17642-cov-16.743788_pt1 | contig 17642 bp, 36 predicted proteins | sample MGYA00520629_ERZ1034897 | MGnify/ENA primary metagenome ERZ1034897 (study PRJEB33766, sample SAMN09781789) | gut metagenome | biome: gut microbiome | host: Homo sapiens | place: Madagascar | study: EMG produced TPA metagenomics assembly of the PRJNA485056 data... | reverse complement strand
CCCCGCGCTCTGTGCAGTAGCTCTCCTGCAGCGTAAACTGCGGCTGCAGCCGCAGATCCGAGATGATCCCGGCCCGCAGCATGGTCATCAGCTCGTCATACCGCCGGGCTTCCTTTTGACTGTCGAAGCGCAGCTCGCCGCGTTCGGCGGGCGCGCTGTGATACTTCGAGACCTTCTTCGGCGCCGCGGCAGCCCCCGGCAGCTGCTGCCGTGCATAAAGCTCCCGCATCCTCGGCGGCATGTCCGCCATGCTCTCAAACCGCAGCCCGCTCATTCGGCTGTACCGTCCATCTTCGCCCCGCAGTTGGGGCAGTATGAGAAACTGCTCGCCATTTGCGCACCTTTCGTGATTCTGTAGCCCTTATTGCAGCCTGTGCAATACCAGTTTGAACGTACCCGTTTCCATCTTGCGTGCACCACCTCCGCAACGTCGGCGGCGGGCTGTCGGACAAGCAGCTGCTTGGCTCTCTGCGGCGTCCAATTTGGATTTTCGCGGTTGCACTGCTCAAAGTCAGCCAACGCAACTTCGCGTTCGATATATTCAGCCATCCTTCTTGCCCTCCATCTCCCGCTCGGTCTCAATGCAGGTATAGTTGCGGCCGAAATAATCCCAATTTGCCACGCAGTCGCTTCCCGCATCGTCCGGCGTTGCGTCCTCATAATCAAAGTAGATGTTGATGTTCGTCCCAAATGGTTCCATGCTGGCGATTACCGCGGTTATTCGCACCGCGCGACCGTCCTCATCTGCCCAGCGCCCTCCCACCTTGCACGGCAGCACAACGCACCTTCCGTCCTTGTCGGCCTCGGCAAACTCTTTCAACCGTCCGACCGTCATGTTTTCCGCAGCCTGCGCAAAATCCCACAGATGCCCAGCATTTTCGCCCAGCTTACGCAGCATCTCCGGTGTCCATCCTGTATCCTCGTAGGCCGCTAGGCGCTCCACCACAACATTCCCGTCCAGCTGTGCGCATCTCGCCTCTCCAGTTTTAAGCCTTATTGTGCATCGCTCCATGTCTGTTCCTCCCTATTCAATCCAAAACGTTGCAACCGGAACAAGTTCTTCATCCCACCGCAGCAGATCATTCCACGCTTCAAGGATTCTTCGAAAAAACCGTATCGTCCCTTCCACCGTTCCCCATCCGCTCGGTCCTTCGTATTCTTTGAACGAATCTGGGTTCTGCTCCAACTTTCTCAAGCCAGCCTCGATTTTCGGAATTACGTCCACGCAAAGCCCGTTGTTCTGGCAGTTCTTCCATTTCAGACCAGTTGATTTCACAATGATCTTCCGGGCGTTCCACGTTATATTTGCGTCGCATGCACCAACGGGGACAAAGGCATCAACGCCTTCTACTTTTACCTTGAACGAAATATCGTAGCTCATGCCTTGTCTCCTTCCTCCGGCGCGCCGCGCCATTCCCAGCCGTCTGAGCTGCTCCCGATCGTCCGGGACCCACAGGTTACATCAAGAATTTTCTTTTCCATCATTCCACCTCATCCGCCGTTTTCGTAATTCTCCAGTCCTTTGGGTTGCTCCGTTTTTCGAGTGCCTCTTCCAGTGCCGACCGGTCGCTGCACATACACACCTGTTCCCAGCGGTACGACTGGCAGGTGCGGTTTTTTGTCATCGCCTCCGGCACGATGTACGGTATCTTGTGCTCAAGGATATACATCATTCCACCTCCTGCGCTTCCGGCAGCGGCATCCAGTGGGTGACTATACTGCCAAGGCAGTCCCGCATAGCTATTCCGTCATATCTTCTCCATGTATCCGCGCTTGTGCGGTACGCCTCGCCGACAAATACGCCGTCCGTAGCAAGGACGCGTTTTCCCGGCTCCGGCCTCCGTTCCTCCACGCTGATCCACTGCGGCACCTTCTCCCGCAGCGCCGCGTTCTCGGCGGTCAGGCGTTCGATCAGACTGGCGGCCGCGGCGGCTAAATGCTCGACGCACTCCCTATCTGGGAAAATCGGGCACATCCCACAACTTAAGCAGTCCCTTTTGGCGCATTGCCGCAGCGCCTGCGCGATTTCCTTGTCTTTCACAGCGTGTCCTCCTCCATTCCATCAAAAATCATCTGGCCGGGCAGTACGCCGTCCTCCATCCATGCGTGGAAGACATCTTCTCCGGTTTTCCAGCTCCCGTCTAAGCCTCGTTTTTCTCGTTCGGCAAGCATTCTGGAAAACGCTCGGATATACGCAAGCTTGTACTTTGAATATTGCGCAAATTCTTTTCTGCGCTCTTTTTTTGACGCAAGCGGGCAACCTATGCAACCGACACGTTTCCAGCCGCAGCCGTACAGCGGATTCATGCAAATTTTTTCTACTGCGGCATAACCCAAAACATCAGCGTCTTTCCAATCGATAATCGGGTTCACGACCCTTTTCCCTTTAAGCTGGCACGTTTCCATCATCATTCTGCTCTCGTCGTTGTCGTTCATCAGTGTTAGGCGTTTTGATATATCCCGATGCAAAACTTCCAGTGCACCGCGGCTCTTCCGCTTCGCTGATTCTGCCCAGCGCACACCGGTTGCAATAAATCTGCCTCCTGCGCCGCCCTCTTTAAGCTCCGAGCAACAGTACCTCATCCAACGTGTCGGCGGCATGAGCTTTCTCGGGATCAGATTCCACATCGTCACGTTCCCGCCGTCCGGCGTCCGGTGCGTATCGATGTCGCATTTTACGCCAGCCAGCTCCAATCGGCGGAAGGTATCCCGCACATGCCATACGGTTTCCGGTGCATCCGCCGTGGTCAGCGAGTGCAAAACCTCATACTGGATACCGGCTTTGCCCGCCAGATGCAAAAGCACGTCCGAGTCCTTGCCGCCCGAGTAGGTAATCACAAGCGGCTGCTTGTATACCCGCAGGGACATTTCAGCTGCAAACCGCAGCCGCTCAATCGCGGTTTGTTCTAAGTCCATCGGTCCAGTTCCTCCTTCAGTGCCCGGAAAATCTGGTAAGCCTGCTGCGGGACTACGGCGTTCCCGAGGCATTTAAGTCTGTCCACCCTGGCGGGAATCCCATGAGCCACTCTACCCACGTCGGATTCAGCTGCCCAGCAACGTCCGTCCGCAAGCTCCTGCAATTGTTCCCGCCGTGCGTCCCATGCGCATCCGCTGCGCATGGCGTCGTAAACAGCTTCACTGCATTCGCCAGCTGGCGCACGTGATGGTTGTTCCCCGGCGCCTTCGGCTGCGTCAGGTGTTTCAGGCTGTTTGCGCCCTTGCAGTCCCGGGCCGTCGGCGTAGGCCACATCTGCGATGCCGACGAAGAACACCCTCGATCTCCTGTGCCAAGCTCCGACAGCCGCAGCTTTAAAATTAAACACGACGACGTGATAGCCAGCACGCTCCAGATCCTTGACCACTTGCCCGGCGGCAATCTTGATGATTCCAGGAACGTTCTCACCGACAACGCAGCGCGGGCGCAGCTCGGTGATAACTCGGAGCATCTCCGGCCAGAGGTATCGATCATCCCCTTTGCCCTTTTGCTTTCCAGCCACGGAGAAGGGCTGGCATGGGAATCCGCCGGAAATAACGTCAACTGTTCGTAGGCCTGTCCGCTCATAAAAACTCTCCTTTGTCAGCGTCCTGATATCCCGCCAGCGCGGCACATCAGGCCAGTGCTTTTCCAGCACCTTCGTCGGGTAATCGGCAAACTCGCATTGCCCGACGGTCGTAAATCCTGCCCACTCGGCAGCCAGATCAAGCCCGCCGATCCCGGAAAACAGGCTCAGATGCGTCAGCATTTTGTTTCCTTCCCCGTCGGCGTAAGCTTGGCCAGCATGATCTGGCCCAGATCCGCCACGTAGACCAGCCGCCCGCGGCTGTACACCATCAGCTTCTCGCCCTGGATCTCCATCCGGTCGGCCTCGATGTTCGTGATATCCTGGCAGGCGTCACACACGAACCTCATACCAGCGCCCCCGGCCGGGTGTCCGGCACATAGTGCAGCTTGTCCGCCTGGGCGCTCTGGTGGTACTCCGGCCGCGTCCACGCGTAGCCCCAGTGTTTTGCCGCCGTAAACATGGCGGCCAGTTCGTCCGCCGCGCGGACAATGATCTGCTGATCGTGGTAAGTTACTGTATAGTGGTTTTTCCCAGTGTATCCTGCCTGCGCGATGACCTTCTTGCGTCTCGGTGCCCGCTCGCCTGTGTAATCGATGCTATTTTTCATGGTGCTTCCTCCTGCGTATCCTGTTTTCCGCCCGGACCGTCTGGCGGTTTGCTGCATGATCCAGCTCCATGTCCATGCGATCCCGGTGATTTACATCGTAAATGTGATTCCGGATGCTCTCATACAGCTTCCAGTTGCAGCATCCGGCGCGGCAGGTGCCGCTCCTGTCCGGGCAGTCTCTCGCGCACGGCGGCGGCACTGGCCGCATCCGCGGCGCAAAATACTGCATCACTCGTTCTCCTCCCGCACGTGTTGGAGCCACGCGGCCAGCTTGTTGAGCTGCGTCTCGCGCAGCACCAGATCGTTGACAGTGTCCTGGTCCACCCGCTCCATGCTCTGCAGGATCGCACGGTCCTCCTCGCAGTCTGCCGCATAGGCCAGCAGCGCATCGACGATATCGTCCAGCTGATCCGGCCGCAGCCGAAGCTCGATCCGCTCGTCCATCACAGCACCCCAAATGTCGTGCAGCCCAGCGAGATCGCGCCGGTGATCACGGCGGCGTCCGTCAGCTCCGCGTATCCGGCGATCACGGCCATTGCAAACGCCACGCCGCCGACCCACAGGCTGCATACCTTTGCCACCCTCCGCAGCGTCTTGCGGTACTGCCATTCGTCAAACAGCCGCTCCCGGCGCTCCTCGGTGGTCTCTTCCACGGTGCGCTCCTCTGCAAGATTTCCTCTCATGTTGCTTCCTCCTTCTCCTTGTTCTCCATTTCCCGCCGGCAGCGCTCGGCGGCCCAGCGGGCGAAGGCGTCCAGTGTGGTCTCTCCGTGCCCGTCCTCCGGGCGGTGGATCTCGAACGGCTCGGCCGGGAGAAAGCTCCCGTCCGCCGCCCGGTATGCAACTGCTGCCAGCACGGCTCATGCCTCCTTCCGCTCGTCCTGCTTGCTTTCCTTGGCCAGTGCCATGCCATAGGCGATATCGCTCAGGCGCTGCATCTGTGCCGGTGTCAGTTTCTCAGTATTCTTGCTCAGGCTTTCCATGACCTGCTTTTCTTTTTCGGACATTGTTCCCACCTCGCATTGTCACGACAATTTGCTGCCGCGTTTTGTATTGTGACTACACTGTACCACCCTTTTTGTGTTTTGTCAATACATTTATGCAAAATATTTTCACCGTTTTTGTATTGACAATACACTTGCCTCGTGTATAATATAGTCAAGGAGGTAATGCGTATGACAATCAACGATCGGATTAAAGAGATTCGCAAGATTTCCGGGCTCTCTCAAACTGACTTTGCGGAGCGTCTCGGCACGACGCGCGGTGTGATTACAAATCTCGAGGGCGAGAAGACCACGCCGAACGAGCCGTTTATTAAGCTGATCTGCCGAGAGTTTAATATCAATGAGGCCTGGCTCCGTACTGGCGAGGGCGAGGTGAAGCAGAAGCTTACGCGGAATCAGGAGATTGCCGAGTTTATGGGCGTCGTGATGCACGATCCAGACGACTCGCCGCGCAAGCGGTTTGTATCGATCATCAGCAAGCTCAGTGTTGACGAGTGGCAGCTGCTCGCCGAGATCGCAAAAAAAATGGCCGAGGACGAATAACCGTCCTCGGCTCATTTTTTGTTCTTCCGGTCTATGCGACCAGCGACCGCACAAAGCGCCACACAAGATCAAGCTCCGCTTCTGTGGCCTGCCGCAGCAACTTCTTGATCTCCTGCATTAATTCTATCCGTGTCAGTTCCATACGTTCCTCCATTCTTCCACAAAAAGGCCGTTCATTTTTTGTTCATTTTTCCGGTTGTGCTTTCCTTTCCCTTGGCTTACAATATTTGTAGGATGATTTATCCCCGCTCGCATAATTATATTAGAACATGTGTTCTATAATTACAATTATGAGAGCCTACAAAAATTTATATGTCAAACTGGAGGTTTTGCCATGCGACGTATCTGGCAGAAGTTTGCCCTTGTTTCGGTCTCCTGCTTGCTTGCGGTCGCTGCGTGGATCGGCCTTTTACACCTTGCGGATAACATTTCCGCCATCCGCTCTTATCGCGCGTCCGATCCTATCGTCCAGCAGGCTGCCAGCCACGCGGAGGAGTAACTATGTACTGTAACAAATGCGGTAAAGAGATCGACGACGAGGCTCTGATCTGCCCGCACTGCGGCTGCGGGACCGTGAACTATGTTCGTGACCATGCGAGAGCCGAATCTCGCACGCAGACACAGCATCCCGCGCAGAAGAAACGCTCAACGGCGCTTCTGCTCTGCATCTTCCTCGGCGGTTTTGGCGCACACCGCTTTTACGTCGGCAAGATCTGGACTGGTCTGCTCTGGCTTATCACGCTTGGCTTTTGTGGTATCGGCACGCTGGTTGATTTTTGCCGGATCTATGATAATAAGTTTACTGACGATGCTGGCCGCCCGCTCTATGATGAGTACACCGCAGGCATGACGCCGGAGGAGTATGCAGACGCTGTTGCAGGCCCGCGCCGCGTCCGCAAAATTATTATTGTCATCGCCCTTGTGCTCTGCGCTGGTTGCTTTTTGTTCGTCCGCGTTATTCCCAGCCTTATGTATGCGCTCGGATGATGATTTGCCCGCGCCGCTGGCCGAACAACGGCGCGGGCTTTTGCTTGCGCAGGCGACCGGGAGCCGTCTGTAACTTTAGGGTAGCCTGTCCACGGTAGACTTGTAAAGATATGACAGTTGCTTTTTGCAGTCAGACGTCTTGCTTTTTTGGGGGAATGATATGTTTTGAAGGAAAAATTATCTGATTTATGCCGTGAGCAGAAGCAGACGATCACTCCGCACAAAACGAACCAGGACGTCGCCGAAAATACCGACCTTTCCGTCGGCACCGTCTCCCAGTTTTTTCGCGGCGACATCAAAAATCCATCTGTTTACACGGTCGGCCCGATCTGCCGGGAGATGGGCGTTTCTATTGATGACTATTTCGGTATCCCGCATGATGAGCCTGCCGAGTCTTCCGACGCCGAAATGCTCCGTGCCGAGAACGCATCCCTTCGCGCGCAGCTTGCCCAGCATCAGAAGTCCCTGCGCATGCACCGGCTTGTGACGCTCATCCTCTTGGGTATTCTTTCGCTGTGTGCCCTTGCGCTTGTGGCCGACGTACTCAGCCCATCAATCGGCTGGATCCGCACATAAAAAAACAACCGCCCCGGTCTGATAAGCCGGAGCGGTATTTCTGGAGGTTGCCATGGACGGCCTGAATCTTGCAAACGTTGTGATCTATGCGCGGTATTCTTCTGCCGGGCAGAACGATCAATCCATCGACGGCCAGCTGGCCAAGTGCCGCGAATACGCGCAGCAGCGCGGCTATCGCGTCGTCGGCGAGTATTGTGATCGTGCCCTGTCTGGCCGCTACGCTGAGACGCGCCCGGAGTTCCAGCGCATGATTTCTGACAGTGCGAAGCATGCGTTTGATTTTGTGCTGGTGTGGAAATTGGATCGTTTTTCCCGTGATCGCTACGATAGTGCGATCTACAAGAAAAAGCTCCGCGCCAACGGCGTGCGCGTGCTGTCCGTCACCGAGGGCGTCGGCGACAGCAGCGAGAGCGTGCTGTTGGAGGCGATCCTGGAGGCCATGGCCGAAGAATATTCCCGGCAGCTCGCTCAGAATGTCCGGCGCGGCATGCGGCAGAACGCGGAGAAGGCGCTGAGCCTCGGTGGGCTTGCCCCGCTCGGCTATCGCGTTGTTGATAAGCGCTATGAAGTCGATGAGGAAGCCGCTCAGATCGTGCGCTTTGTGCATGAGCAGTACGCCGCCGGCGCTACGCAGAAGCAGATCGTTGCCGACTGTGCGCAGCGCGGCTACCGCAACCAGCGCGGGAACCCGCTCACGATCGATTCTGTAAAACGGATCCTCTCCAACGAGCGCTATGTCGGCACGTACCGGTATCTCGATGATATCGTGATTGAGGACGCGTTCCCGGCCATCGTCTCCAAGGAGCTCAAGCAGCAGGTCCGCGCGCGCCTGACCGCGAATGCCAAAGCCCCCGGCCATGCAAAAGCAAAAATTGAATACCTGCTGCATGGGAAGCTGTTCTGCGGGCTGTGCGGCGCGCCGATGATAGGGGAGTGCGGCCGCGGCAGACACGGCGCAACGTATTATTATTACACCTGCGCCGCCCGAAAGAAGGCCCATACTTGCAAAAAGCGCAACGAGCGCAAGGATGAGCTGGAGCAGTATATCGTGGAGTATATCGGCACGCACGTGCTCACCGACGAGTGGATCAGCGCCGCAGCGGACCGCGTTGTGGCCGAGTATGCCCGGAGCTATGATGCCTCTGGCATAAAGCCGCTGGAGCGGCAGATCCGCGAGGCTGATAAGGAGCTGGATGCCCTCGTCGACACGCTCATCAAAACAACGTCGGCAGCCGCCATCGCAAAGATCAACGAGCGCATTGAAGCTTCCGAAGCCCGCAAGCGCTCGCTGGAGGATGAGCTTGCCACGCTGCGCATCGCCAGCCGCGTCCAGCTGCAAAAAGAGGACGTTGCTGCATGGCTCAGCCAGTTCCGCTCCGTGGATTCCGCCGACCTCGAATATCGCAAAAAAGTTATCGAATTGTTTGTAAACGCGATCTATATCTACGACGACAGGATAAAAATGTTTTTTAACGTCACCGACTCCGCCCAAATCACTTACCCCGAAATGCTCGCCCTTGAAGCCCCTCCCGGTTCGGATTTCGGCGCGTCCGGTGTACCAGATGTATCCTTATCCGAACACTTTGTTTTTATAAACGGTGTTATTGGGATGGTCGTGCATCGATAAAGGAATCCCTCTCCTGTTTTGGAGAGGGATTTTTTTATTTTGCGATATGCTCATAATACGCCATGAGCTTCTGTTCCGGCCCCGGGCCGTCCTTGTCGAGCAGGAACGCCTTGGCCAGCGACGCGTAAAACTCCGGGCGGTTGAGGCCGAACTCTACGGCGACGGGGTAGTAGTCCGAGTACATCATGTTCATGGTCACGCCCCACGCCCAGCGCGGGACCACTGGTGCCTGAATGCCCATGCTCTCGGCCACGGCCGTTGTCTGTTCCATCGTCCAGTGCGGCCCGACCGTGCCGTCGGCATTCTGCATCTTCGCCGCCCATGCCTCCGCGTCCTCGCGGGAAAATTCCATTATTTTCGTGGACTCACGAAAATGGTCTCCATCCATTCCGCCGAGCTTATGCAGGCGGCACAGAAGGCCCGCCACGGCATCGGCCTCTTCGATGCGGCCCAGCGTCAGCGGCTTTTCGGAAAGCTCCTCCAGCCGCGCGTACAGCCCGTTGATGTAGTCTTTCATGCTCACGCCTCCTGTATGTATCTGTAAAGCTTATCGAGATCGCTCACGTCAAAGCGCAGCTCCCCAATGATCGGCACGGTTACCGGCAGCTTCTGCCCGTCGAAGCGCGGCCTTGCCGCATTATAGAGCCGGTCAAGGTCGATGTTCCCGGCCTCGTCCATTACGCTCATCATCTGCACCGCCGGATTTTCGCGCAGCGCGAGGATCTTCTCGCGGCTGCCCTCCATGATGAGGGCCAGCATGATCCCGGCCCCGATGCCCTTGCCCGTCGGCAGATGTGGGATGATCTCATTGTCGGCGAACTTCGCCGCGCCTCGCATAGCCTGATCTATCGTTACCATAGGGATACCTCCGTATTAAGGGTGGGGCGGCTATTGCCGCCCCTTTGGTTTACTTGTTGCAGCAGCGCTGGATCGGGTTATAGAGCGTCTGCGCCGTAGTTGCGGTGCCAGTGGTAACGTCCGCAACCTGCTTGGGATAAAAGGTAGCGTTAACATAGGTGACGATAGAGTTGTCACCGCAGCAGCGGCGCTCTGCCTCCATCTTCACTGCGTCAAGCGCCTCTTTGCGGACGGACTCGACGTCCTGCTTTACCAGCGTGAAACTGTCCTCGGTGCGCTGGTTGTGGACGGCCTGCTTGCACAGCGCCTCACGGACGTCCTTGAGCTGCCCGTCGATATAACCGTACATCTCCAGCATCTTGCCGTCGTTGTAAGTGTTGGCCTTGAGCAGCGCGATCTCGCTGTCCTTCGCGGCCAGCTTCTGCTCGCGCTCCAGATCGTAGCGCGTGACCGGCATGTTCTCGCTGCACGTCGGCTCCTGTTGGCGTGTGGCCAGTGCGGCAGCCAGTGCAGCCATGGCAGGCGTGGCCGCAGCTGCCGTTACCTCTGCAGCCGCTGTCCTGTTGTTCTGGCCGAGGCCGCCCAGCAGATTGCCGAGGCCGCCGTTCGCCAGTCCCAGCGCGGCGCCGCCGATGCCAAAGCCCAGCGCAGTCCCTGCAAGTCCTTTGCTTGCGTATTCCATAAAAAAATACCTCCGGTAAAAATAAGTAAGCTGGCCAGCTCCTATCCTCAGTCTACCGTTTCCCCCGCTCCGCTGGGGGACATTTGCGGGACGTCTGTGTACCATTTATGTACCATTTATTTTTTGATTTTTTCATTTTTCCTCTTGACATTTACGCTCATTGAGCGTATAATAAAGCCATAAGATAAATCAAGGCGATAAGCCGGAAAGAGGTACAACATGAAAAAGACCACCATCGAAAGAATCATCCGCAATGCTGTTGAAGAAAGAATCGATACCGTTATCGGCAAGTACACCTACCGTTTTAACGTCAACACTGGCGCTATCTACCGCTGCCTGACCGACAATATCTGCCGCATGTGGATTGACACTGACGGCAGCCGCAGCGACGCTTGGAGCGTCGTTGCTCATGCGTAAGGGATGCGACCAATCGACCTGACCGGTCAGGTTTTTGGCCTCTGGCGTGTGCTTGGGCCTGCCGGGAAAGATGCTGGCGGGCGGCTCCTCTGGCGCTGCCGCTGCTCCTGCGGTGCGGAGCGCGTCGTTTTATCATCCAATCTTCGCGGCGGCAAATCCACTTCATGCGGCCATGATCGCGGCGTCAAGCGCCGCGCAGATATCACCGGGCAGAGGTTCGGTCGGCTCGTCGCAGTGGAGCGCGTTGGCAGCCGAAGCAGCCAGTCTCTCTGGCTTTGCCGGTGTGACTGCGGCGGCACCGCCGTTGTCCCCATGAGCAATCTCAAATCCGGGCATACAACGTCCTGCGGCTGCGCGCTGCAGGAGGCGCAGCAATCCCCATCCGCGCGTGTAGCGGCGCAGGCTCTGTCGCCGCTGACGAGTCCCGGCGAACAGCACATTGCCGCGAGATCGTTTCGGCTGCGCTTTGCGCATCAGGTCTACGATGTGCATAATCTCCGCAACTTTGTCCGTGAGCACCCCGGACTTTTTGATATCTCCGGCGACCCGGATTCCGTCGACGCCGTATGTAAGGCGCTATATGATGCAGGCAGCCGCGGCTACACCTGGCACGGCTGGTCTGTTACAAAATTGGAGGACAAACCATGACACTTACCCCTTTTATCCGCTCCACGCTTTACGCAGAGGCCGGCACATGCGCTGACCGTGATGCCTATATCTCGGATCTGGCACTATCAAGCATCTGGGGCGACGCTGAAGACGCCGAGATCCCAGCGGAACGGCTTGCACTGCTCTGCGCGGTCTGGGACGGCGCGCACTGCACAGTCCCGGAGCTGCTTAAAAAATACGGACTGACACAGACTGGCTTTGCACAGTATTTTAACGTCCCCCTGCGCACCGTGCAGGGCTGGTGCCTCGGTGAGCGCGCATGCCCAGCGTATGTGATCGCGATGGCCGCGGAGATCTTGAGCAAAAATGTGTAACAGTAAATTTTGAAAATCCGAAAAATAAAAGCCCGTGGATCACTCCACGGGCTTTTACTCTGTATGCTGCCTTCCGGCGACGCGGCGGGCAATTGTGATGATGTGCGGCAGGCGGCGGGAGATGGTTTTGCGGTCGACGCCGATCTCGGCGGCTGCGTCCATCTGCGGGAGCCTGCGCACGATATAAAGCTTCACGATCTGCCGATCGATCACGTCCAAAAGTCCCTCGTCAGTGACGCGCTCCCAGTCGCTGCGCGTGAGGTGTTCCAGCTCCTTCGGCAGAGCCAGCCGCGCAGTTATGCTTCGTCACTCCCTTCCAGCCGCCGCATGTCGGCGGCAGCTTACTTATCAAATACGCCTGTGCGGTCAAGGATGACCAGCATCCGGACGTTATCCTCGGCAAGGTCGAGCAGCAGCTCTTCGCCCTCGCCGCCCTTGCCCTTGAGCAGGCCCTTTCCCACCAGCTTGTCCAGCGTCTCGCGGTACGTCTTGTTCGTGACGTCTTTCAGCTTTTCGTATCTCACTTCTTCCGCTTCCTCCAGCAGATTCTTAAATTTTTTCCATGCGCCCTCGTCGATCATCGGCGCAGGGCATTTTTTGAGGCTCACATCGTAGTGGCGCACGACGTACTTAACGTTCGGCAGCTGATTTTTGAGCTGCGCATACAGCTCCGCCGCGTGCCGTTGCGTCTCGACGGGGATGTAATACCGCCCGGCGGCGTCGGTGTGGCTGACCATCTCGATCGATACCGAGTTGTAGTTGTTGACGAGCTTGCCATATGGGCCTTTGTTCCCGTCTCCGACGGACCAGGCGACGGTATCGAGCGGCACGCACTCGTAGGCTACATTGCCCTCGTCGACGACGTAGTGGGCCGAGGCCTTTCGTCCCTCGCTTCCGCCCTCAAAATAGCGGGCGTTGCCCTTGGCCGTCGCCATCTGGCCGGTATTGGCCGTGTAGTGCATGACAATGGCGGTGATGGCGGAGAGCTTGCGCTTTCCGCCGTGCCACTTTGCCCGGATGGATCTATCGATCTCCATCATTCTTCCTTGACCTCCGGCAGGCCTGCGACGCTCGTCAGCAGGGACAGGATGCCCGCCAGCGCAGAAGCTGAGGCGACGGCGATCCAGTTTACTTCGGACAGGATCGCGCTCGTGCCGATGGTTGCGACTGCCGTCTGGGCGACTGTCTTAATCGCGCGGATACCCGCGGCTTTCCACCATTTTGCGTTCATATGTAGTCTCCTTTCAGGTTTTACGCCTCCCGGCGAAGATTATAAGATTTTGCCCAGCACCCAGCCGACAATACCGGTGACGAGTGCCGTCACGGCGATTTTGACCAGCGTGTCCCAGTGCTTGCCCGGTCGCGCGGTCAGTGTGTCCACGCTCTGCTGCATGCCGTCGATCTTCTCGTCCATCGTTTTCATGTGCTCGGCCATGACAGCCACGCTGGACGCGAGCTTGCTTACGGCGTCATTTTTCTTTTCGAGATCCTTGATTCGTCCGGTGTTCCGGTCGACGCAGCCGCGGATCTCCGCGACTGCAATGCTCAAATCCTGCAAGTCCATGTTTATCTCCCTTCTGCGTTATCAGATCGGCACAAAGGCCGCGTCTGTCCAGTCGGCCTTTTTCCCGGCCGCGCCCATCCAAACCTTGATCTCGCCGTTGTGCGTGTAGTACGCGTTCTGGATGAGGGGCATGCCGGAGGCCCACACGATTGGGTTGTCCGCCGTGCCGGCTTTCACGGCCTGTTCGACGTACTCCTGCCGCACCAAGATCTTGTTGACGTAGATGTTCCGCCAGTCGTAGCCCAGCTTGTCCGACTGCGTGACGGCCTCCGTGATGCCGCCTGCGGCCTGCACCAGCTTGCCGTCCTTGATGGCGGTTTTGAGCTTTTCTAATTTATCCTGCGTCATAGGCTGCCTCCAGTTCTGCAAGCGCGGCTTCCGCCTCGGTCAGCGGAACGGCTGCGCCATGCTGTTTGTAGCTTCCGACCGGCTCTGTTCCTTTCATTGCGTGTCCTTCCGTCCGGTACACTGTATCGGCCAGCGTTCGGTATTCGTTCCCTTCCTTATCCGTCTGCGTGATTGCCTTTTGTGCGCAGAATCCTTCTGCTTCGTTCTCCCCGCATGGGACATAGCAACCGTTTTGATGCAGCCTGATCGGGATAACTCTGTCCGCGTATCCGGCAAACGTCCCTTCGCTCGTGATTATATACATGCGTTCCCTCCAATCTTTGCCTTGTATATTTGCCTCAACAGACTTGTGCTTGCGGTTCGCAGCAGATTTTTCCAATACCTGTTTTCCTGCCCAGGCCATTTTTCATCCGTAAAGTCTTCGCCGCAGCCGTTTCTTGTGTACCAGCGGTACAGATCGTTCAGCATTTTCTGCCGCTCGGCACCTTCCTGCGTGTTCGGCCTGAAATGCTCCCATCCGTTTTCGGACGTCGCAGCACATATCCGTCTGCCGTCCGGCGCGATCAGAAATCCTCCGTCTTCCGTTACAGCCGTTCCGTACCGGAGATTAAATTCCCCATCTATTCCCGCTCCACGGAACCGCTTATATACGATATACTCCATGTGCTTGTCCCTCATACGCAAAAGCCGGGGGCAAAGCCAAACGAGTAGCCCGCGGGGTAATAGGTGGCTGACCCGTACTTATACACCATCATAAAGCTGTCGAGTCCGTTGGCAGCCGGGGAACGCAACCACCAATTAACGGCTGTACCTGTCTCGCCGTGATTGTATTTGATTTTGCTGTTGCCCGCGCTGTAATACGAATACTGCGCCTGCTTGCTCTTTTCGTTCGTGTTGCTGGCGACGAGTTCCCCGCATACTTCGTACTCGGACAGGAGGAAAAAGTAATCTGTCGTTGCCGTTACCGCGCTGGCTGCGCTGCTGTTGCCTGTGTTGTTCGTGTACTTCGTCACGGATTTCAGTACGGTGCGGAGTGCTGCCGGGATGACGGCAAGAATCGTGCCGGAGTAGCTTGACAGGCTTGTGCCGCAGACGCTCTTGCGCATATTCGACGCTCTCCATCCGCCAGAGTTTGTGTCGTTGGTATTCATTCGGAAACCGGCGCTCGCACCATTGTAATAGCTGTCACAGATGGCAACGTCCGTACCGCCGGAAAGCGCGGTCTTTGCAAGCTGAAAATGGATGCGGTTTGTGCCCTCGACATTGGCATTATGGTTGAATCCGATGATGAACACATATGTTGTGTAATTAGATAGCGTCAGCGCACCGACCGTGCCGTTCAGCGTGACCGCCTTTCGGTCACCGATGCTCCAATAGTTCGCGCCCTGTCCCGCATCGGAAACGGACTTGATGGTGCTCCACTCGTTGTCGTTGAGCGTAGAGCTCACGAAAGAGAGCGTCAGCGTGTAGGCGGTCGTGCCGGAGACGACATTGACGGAGCCACTCGTCGTCTGCCCGTTCTTTGTGGCCTCGACGGTATATGCACCGGTTTCCGTTACGGTAAATACCGCTGTCCCCGTGCTAGTTTTTGTCTGGACTGTTACGCCGTCCTTTTTCAACGTGACGGATGCGCCGGAATCGACCGTTACCGTGATCGTCGCGGAGAAGAACGTCAGCGCCACCGCGTAGCTGTCCGTGATGGATACGGTTTTTGTGTCGGACGTTTGCCCGCCCAGCGTTGCAGATACGCTCCATGTACCATGTTCCGGCACGGTAAGCGTACAAACGCCGGTGCTGTCGGCGGTTCCGCTGATCGTTTTGGAGCCGTTTGTCGCTGTGACCGTCGCACCGGCAGATACTGTTACGACCAGCTGCAGCGCGATCCCGGTCGAAATCGTACCGACTGCTGCAGCAAGCCCGCCGATGGTCTGTGCCGCAGGGGCTGTGCCGCCTTTGGATTCCACCGCGTCATACGCCGCGCCGACTGCCGTGATAATGCGGTCGATCTCGCTCTGGATACTCATGGTGGCCTCCTCAGATCGCGGCGAGAGCCGTCTCAATCGCGTCGGTCAGCGATACCGTGCCGCCGGAGGTGTAGCCCGCCGGGACCGCGACGCTTGTCTGTGTGAGGCCGTCGATGGTCTTTGCGATCGCGCCGTTGTTGGCCATAGTACCCTCGATCTTGCTGCCGTCGGCCAGCACAATAAACTTGCCGTCCAGCACGTCAGCCGCTCCGGCAGTCACGCCGGAAACGTCCTTGTACTTGGCTGGTATGGCCCCGACCGTGACCTTGCCGAGAACCTTGCCCTTCGTGGGCGTAATGTCCTGCGCGGCCTCGGCAGGCGTGGCGGACTTGGTTTCCAGCACGACAGATACCTTGCCCGTGCCGGAGTGCTTGCCAGCCGGGACGGTGTATTCCTGATTGCCGGCCGTCGCGTCCAGCACCTTGGATACCGCGCCGTTGTCCGGCATGGTGCCTGCCTGCGTCACGCCGTCGGCGTCGACGAACACCTTATTCGCCAGCACGTCGGCAGGCGCGGCGGTCGTGGCGGAGACGTCCTGATAGTTTTCCGGGATCGCGTTCACCGTGACGCCGGACAGGCCGTAATAGCCCTGATCGGGCGTGATCGCCTGCTGCTCCTTGGTCGGCGTGACGGTCTTGGCTTGCAGCTGGTAATTGCCGCCGCCTCCGACGCCCTTGACCGTACCTGTGCCGTCGTGATAGCCCTTCGGGACGGTGTAGCTCTCGCCCTCCTTGACCTGCGCGTCGATCGCGCCGTTATTTTTGATGGCTGCCGCCTTGTCGGCCAGTGCGTCGAGCTTGTCCGTGCTCGCGGCGAGGCCGAGGCCGACGAGCCATGTGCGCAGCTTGTTCCGCGCGGTCTGCAGTCTGGTAATTTCCGTCTGTGTGCTCATAAAATCACTCCTTTAGATTGTCGCCAGCAGGGCGTTGATGTTGCCGACCTCGGTATAGACGGCGGCGCTGGTTACGGGCTTGGTGTTGTCCTTCTCCACGGCCGCGGCCGTGTCGACGGACAGGGTATTGGTGGCCGCGTCGAGCTTGAGGCCCTCGCCGATGGTGTAGCCTCCGCCGCCGGTGCCGCCGGAGCTGCGGGCCTCGTTGATGGCGTCGACGAGGTTGCCCTTGTTGTAGGTCTTTAGGTTGTCCAGATCGCCGATCTGGTTTTGCAGCTGTGCCCAGATCGGCAGCGTCGGGTCTGCCCCCGGATCTCCGGACGGCTCTGCCGCCGGCATGACTTTGCCGAGCGTTACCCACACTGTCGGCAATATCAGCCCGTCCGCGTTTGCGCCGTAGACGCCGACGCGTGCGATCGGCCCCGCGTCTGCCAGAATTTCATGCGGCACCACAATCTTGTTGCCGTCCCACGCGCTTTCCAGCACATCCACGGTAGTTCTGCCGGCCGAGAAGACGGCTGTCTTCGTCAGCCCGCTCCAATCGTCAGAGAACACGAACTCAACGGTCACGGCCTTGGCCATGCCCGCCGTCAGCAGCTCCGGCGGCGAGCACAGATGCGCGCAGGCTTTGGTGATGTGGATCTGGATCATGCTGTTTTCCTCCTATCCAATTACTGTGCCATTTACGACAAGCTTGCCTGCGTTGTTGCAGTATATCTCCGCGCGGGTGTAGTTGTTGTAGCACATATACAGATACTTCGCTGCCAAATTCACTGGCTTATCTGTTGCTCCTATGTACATATCCTTCACCATCGGCACCAGCATATTTTTGCTTGCATGTACAAATATACCGTTACTCCCGCGCTGGATCGCATACGGTGTTTCTGTCGTTCCGCCGCTGCCCGGCGGGCCGACGACGTACTCGACGATATAGCTGCCGGAGATCCGTGCGACCTTGACGCGGTCGC
>ERZ1034897.579-NODE-579-length-17665-cov-51.516695_pt1 | contig 17665 bp, 37 predicted proteins | sample MGYA00520629_ERZ1034897 | MGnify/ENA primary metagenome ERZ1034897 (study PRJEB33766, sample SAMN09781789) | gut metagenome | biome: gut microbiome | host: Homo sapiens | place: Madagascar | study: EMG produced TPA metagenomics assembly of the PRJNA485056 data... | reverse complement strand
TGTTTACGTATTTTATATATTCTCGACCCTATATGTTCTTCCACGATTTTCACCTCTTAACTGCTTACACTGTGATTATACATTAAAAAGTATGCCGAGTATACAAAAAAACAAATTATTTGAATAATTTAAAGTTGACATAGTATGCAACGCATACTTATAATGTATGTGTAACATACAAAAAGTATTTTAAAAGGAGGGATGTAATGACTGATGAGGAAAATGTCACTAAAGAAGCTTTGGATACGCTCGAAAAGATGGGATATGACATCAACGAGTATGATCGAGGTTTTATCGCATGTATTTTGACTCAGAGCAAAAGAAAAGGCTCAGAAACGGACTCAGATAAACATCCCGAGTCCGATAGTTCTTTGAAAACTGAATAGTGGAAATTTTCGTCATAATCCGTTTGACATTTAGGCACACATAAGTTATAGTGAGTGTGCGACATTGAGACACACAAAAGTGTGTTTCGTGGGAAAGGAGTGGCATGGATGAAGTCGCAAAGTCTAAGATGGGCAGACCTGTAATAGGAGAACCAAAAGATATTCGTATTCATATACGATTAACAAAATCATCTTTAAAAAAATTAGATGAGATTTGTGAAAAAGAAAAAATGAGCCGTTCTGAATGTGTCAGAAAGCTCATAGATGATTTTAAATAGTTATAGGGAACGTGCTTGAGTTTGGCGACCATACACGAACCCTAATGATACGTGAGATGCTTCCGTGTTTGCGACATTGAGAACATCTTCACTATGGCACAAGGCCATCTGTAGTATACCATTTATGTGTGTACAAAACAAATGTAAATTTAGGCCTTGTGTAAAATTCCACTATTTAGGTTTACACAGGGCTTTTTATATTTTATGGAGAATGTTATGGAAAAAGGAAATGTAATCACCTCCGCTTATTATGCAGATAATAAGATTTACGAGGTAGGAATTGATTTATCACTAACTCCTTACGATTTATTTGAAATTTCAAAGAGAGAAGATTATCAATCTCTAAAGGCCTTCCTTCATAATTACGGAATATTAAATAAACGTAATTTGACGTCCTTGGATTCATTTGAAAAGGAAGTGCAGAAGAATATTGAGCTTTACCGCCTTCAACTTTAATGAGGGTCGGTTCTAAGAGAACAGGATATTCTTTATCGTTATCGACAATGGAAATGTTTCTTATTTCTATATCACAGTTTGAATCGTTTATAAGGTGAATATAGAGCAAAGCAGTCTTATTTTGTAACTCATAATCAATTACTTTTGAGTTAAAACGTATGACTCTGAAACTAGGAATAATTTTATTGGCGATATCGAGTAGTGATTTAAAAGTATTTAGTAATTTCATGTGTTATACCTCCGTATCAATTATACACATGAACATGACAGAAAGGAGAACGAAGAAAAATGAAAGCATATGTGACTGTGAAAGATGTGGTGCTTGTTTTACCTGTAAAAGATACACAAGCTAGAAAGATTTTACATAATCTACGCAGACAAAAAAATAAAAAGGGTGAAATATTTGAAGGATCATATCGAGACACTATGCTTGGAAAGACTCTTGCAGTTCCTACTCCGTTGTTTGTTGAATATTTCCCTGAAACCCGAAGTGCACTTAATGACATTTGGAAGGAACAAATAAAAAGCACTCTTGGACAAGAGTGCTAGGGCAGCAGCCCTGCATAAATTAACCACATGATTATTATACCACAGTTTCTAAAAGGAGAAATAAAAAATGAATATTATGAAAGCTACTAAGTTAGCAAAGAAAAGGAAAATGGGAATGGTACGTAAGAATTCATTCCTCACAACTGTAAATGGCTATTTAGTGCCGTTTGATAATGCTATTTATGGCTATGGTGCTTATATTCCTTTTAAAGGATATATTGTTCGCATGGCAGGTATTACAACAAAAGATATTTTGGCTAAGGATTGGATTTTGGTGAAAAGAATAGATCATCAAGATAGAGCATATTCGATTCATGAAAGGGTAAGGCAAAAAGAAAAGCACTCAAAAGAGTGCTAATACTTATTCTATCACACTGAATACGTAATAAATGAAGTTGTCGGCGTTCATAAAGGAACGGATGTAGCCGTTATCACCTAATTCGTGAAGTGCTTTCTTGACTTGATCTTCAGAATGAGTAGGGAACGCATCTGTGACATCTTCTAAACTGCATAGTTTTTCTTCTCCACGTTTGTTTGCTAGGACAAATTTATGGATTTGAATTGCTAAATCAGACATTTCTTTTCACCTCCAATCACTATTATATAAGGAGAAATAAAATGGCAAAAGAAAAAGAAAAGGAAACTTGGGAGATTCCAAATTTCGACAAGTATGACATTTATAAGTTAGATGACAAGCTTGTTATTAATGAGAAACCTAAGCCAAGAAATTATGTAGTTGCATGTACATTCATTAATATTGCTTTACTTGCGTTGAATGTATGTGTGTTCTTATCTACTAAGATCTTGGTTACAACAATCATCCAGGTAGTTAAGTAATATGACTAAGGATGAGTTACAAACAAAAATTAACGGGTTCTTAAATGAAGAAAAGGCGGATGAAAAAAGTAAGAATACAATCCGCAAATACAAACATGTTGCTACTTTGTTTGTTAACTCATTGCCTGATGGTGAAATACAAAAGTCCGATATAGTTTGTGTTAAAGATAAACTGCTGCATGATTATAAAATCAGTACAGTAAACAACTATATTGTGATTATAAATAAATTTATCAAATATACAGAAATCATAGATTCAGATGATGATTTCAATTTCCTCAAGTTAAAGAAATATTATTCAAAGAATTTATTGAAGAACGTAAGAGTCCAGAAAGACGATTCTTTGGACGATATTTTAGAACCTAATGAATTTCAAAGGCTATTGAAAAAAGCCCGTGAAATCAATCGTATGGACTTATACGAGATCATGAAGGTGTTTGGATATACTGGCATTCGTTTGAGTGAATTACAGTTCTTTACTGTAGAAGCCGTAACGGACGACAATGTGTATGTTATGAACAAAGGTAAAGGAAGAGGAATAATTTTGCGCTCAGACTTGCGCAGAGAACTCCTTAAATATTGCAAGGACAACAAAATTGAAGAAGGATATATATTTACATCTTCTGATAAGAAAAGCCCTGTAAACGCTCGTGTGTTGTCTAGAGACTTAAAGATGATTGCTGGTAAATGCAGAGGGATTAAGCTTGGTAAAGTACATCCTCATGCATTCAGACATTTGTTTGCGATTCAGTATTTGATGCAGAATGGTGAAAATGCAATCGCAGAACTTGCTGATATTCTTGGACATTCTAGTCTAGAAACTACAAGAATCTATGTTCGTACAACAAGGAAAATGAAGAAACAGAATCTTGAATCGTTGAGCTATGCGAAAAGGAAATAACGGGTATGAAAGAAGCTACTAATGTTAATACAGGAGATGTTATTCAGGTTCAAAATGCATCATACGAGGTTCTACATGTAGTTCCTGATGCAGTTTATATGTTTGAAGAATACGGAATAACAGCTGCACTCGTACAGAGAAAAAATGTTTCTTGCATGGGTGCAGCATATCGTTTTTATCAGGTGGATGGAAGGCTTTATGAGCTTGTGATTCTACCTAAAAGTAATACAAGGAATAGAAAGAGAATAAAGGCAATGTCTTTATTTTGAGGATAGAAAATGAAACACAGTTTTGATGCAGAAATTGCGAATGAATATGGGGTTGAAATAGCTATCATGTTCGATATGTTTTGTTTTTGGATCAGCAAGAACGAAGCAAACAATTACAACTTCCAGGATGGGAAATATTGGACGTTCAATACATATGAAGGACTCCATAAAATGTTCCCGTATTGGAATGTTCAAAAGATAAAAAGAATCTTAAATAAAATGGTTGAACTGGACTTGTTAGTCAAGGGAAACTACAACGAAAATCCATGGAATCATACAACTTGGTATGCGTTTGGAGAAGTAGGACAAAAGTTAAAAAATGCTTTATCTATCGATTGGTCAAAAGTGACTAATCGAACGGTCGAAAATGGCAATTGTAGAATAGTCAAAAATGACCAATGTACAATGGTCAAAAATGACCAATCTAAGACAGTTATATACACAGTTAGTAACACAGTTAATAAAAGAAATATAAAAGAAAATTCCGACAACACTGATTTATCAGCATCAGAAACAATCCCTTATGTTGAAATTATTGACTATTTGAATTCTAAATGTTCAAAGCATTACAAACACAGTAGTCGTATTGCGAGAGAGAAGATTCGGGCTAGATGGAATGAAGGATTCAGATTAGAAGATTTTAAGACTGTGATTGATGTTAAATCTGACGATTGGGTAAATGATACAAAAATGAATAAGTATCTAAGCCCGGATACATTGTTCGGTTCTAAGTTTGAAATTTATCTGAACAGTACAATGCCTAAACAAAAAACAAATAACTTTGTGATCACGAAAGGAATGAAGATGTAATGCAGTCAGTTAGTGAAATAATCCAAAAACAAAATAACAAGAACCAAGAGAAATATCTTAAAAGCAAACAATGCCAAAGCAATTGTGACAAATGCATGGCAGCAGGTGCTTGTGGTATTTGGGAAAAGCCAGCGTATTATGACGGGAAATACCTGGTGGCTGCAACAAAGGTGTTTTGTTCAAAAAGAAATGATTGTGAGAAGCTATCAAGCTATCGCAGTGAGTGGATTGAAAAGAACAAAAAGAACAGTGGACTAAAAGATTTGTTGGATAAACGAATCAATAGTTTCATTGCATCTGATCCATGGCAGGAAGCAATCAAAAAAATGGCAGTGAATTACATTGATGATTGTAAAAACAATTTTGCAAAACATATGCCTTGTAATTGGTTGATGTTTCTAGGTCAGAGTGGATGTGGGAAAACACATTTGTGTTCAGGAATCAGTAATTGGTTGTTAGAACAAAATAAACGTGTTCTGTACGTCAGATACATTGAGTTGAGTAATTCTATTAGCAACTTTGATTATTCGCTTCTAGAACGTGCTAAACACGCTCAAATCTTGTATCTAGATGATTTGTTTAAATCTAGTGCTAATCGATTGGATGATAAAGCAATCTTTGATTTGATTGATTATCGCTATAACAACAACATGCAGACGATCATATCCTGCGAAAGAACAAGTCAGGAAATGATTGATATCAATGAAGCGGTTGTTGGAAGAATCGTTGAGAAGTGTAATGGTTTCTTCTTTGAAATTGAGAAAGAACCTGGAAAGAATTATAGGTTGAACTGATGGCAAAGAAAAAATATAAAGTTCTTAGAAAAGTAAGAACGAAGGGTGTTGTTTATTTGATGCAAAATCCGGATGATCCATTAGATATCAAGGGTGAGGTAACAGATTTAGAAGTTATGGCAACCCTAAAAATTAAAAAATCTAGATTTGATTCCTATGTATCAGTGCTCGCTCCTTTTTACAGAGGTTGTATCTTGATTGAAAAAGAAACAAAAGACAAGAGATATCTAACAAATGAGCCGGTTTTGATTCATACCGCAGAAAGCGGCAGAAAATACTATGCTTATCCAGATTGTACAGTAAGATACGCCAAAAAAAGCGGTGGTATGAAAACACTGTCGAATTACAAACACAAAACAAAATGGATGGTAAAGATAAATAAAAAAGAAGTGAATGCAGCCAGGATATTCGCAAAAGCTTTTATAAAGAGAGATTTAGATTCAGATGATTGCGTTCTTGTTTATGGAAAGGAACTCAAGTTAGATGCGATTGATGTTGTTGATAGAAGCAAATGTGCAAGCATAACAGGTTCTTTAGCAACATCAAGATATGAAAGAAAAAAAATCGGACTATATAAATATGGTGTATTGGTTAGATCATGGCCATCGAGCAGAGCAGCTGCTAAAGATTTATTTTGCAGCTATCAAACTGTTTTAGATACATGTCATGGAAAAGTGAAAAAGCCATCGTTTGATATTCGCTTTTTATGAGGTGAATATGGCACGAAAAATATACGGAATATACAAGGATGATCTACCTGCGTGCATTGGAACAGAAGATGAATGTGCAGCATTTCTAGAAACAACGATCAATGGATTTAGATCAATGCTTTCCAAGCAGAAAAAAGGAATACAAAAGCGTTCAAGAAAAGGATTTGTAATCGTAAAAATATGTGAAGAATTGGAATTGGAGGAAATAGAATGATTGAACTAAAAGTTATTGAAAAATTCATGGAAGACAATGGCTTAGAACCATATGATGCATTTGATGTGGATGGTGAGTTTAAGCAATGCAATCCACTGTATTTTAATGAAAATTTAGAGGTACGATCAATGGAACTTGATTCTAGAAATATTGATTTCTTTGGTGGAAATGCTTGTTTATATGGATTGTTAACCGGCAAATATCAAGTAAAACATAGAAGAACAGAAGATAACAATTCTGAAGTTGTTGCCGAAGAGGAAAATATGAAATTAATATGGGAAAAAAATAGATTTGACGGGCAAAAAATAACACGACTTGTATTGACTGATGCCTACAATGAAAGTAGAGCAATAGCAACAATTGAAGAGCACCAGCTTAACGAGAGTGAGCCAAAATTGTTTTATGTATATTTTACATTGTATTTTGGAGAAACAATAAGCATTTTTAGCCCGTTTAAAAGTTTTGAAGTAGCAAAGAGAGCAGCTTTGCAATTCATTAAAGAAGAAGCAGTAGAAAGAATTAAAGAATTAACATATATCATAAATTTTATAGATGAATAAAAGGAGAAACAAATGACAAGTAAAGATATTGATTTAATAAAAGAAATGCTTCAAATGCAAGCTAAACTAGATGAAGCAATTATGAAAGAATATGGATTGGATGAGATTGATGAAGAAAAACTAAATATGGCTATTTTGGACGAAGTCGGTGAGTTGACTCACGAACTCAAAGCCAACTGGTGTTGGTGGAAGAAAACTCAAGCACCTGTTGATGATAATAAGGTGTTAGGTGAATTAGTTGATATTTGGCATTTCGTTTTAAGTTATCAAAATTGTTTCAATGGTGGTGAAAATGGAATTTTAAATGCTTTAATGTTTATAAGAAATTCAGATAATATACTCAAGCTTTTAATGACTAATGAATATAAGTTAAGTGAAACATTGACTGATTTAGCTACATGGAATATTCATAAAATGGAAAGATTAATTGCAATCTCAGAATACTTAGGTTTCACAATTGAGCAAGTTTATGAATGTTATTGTGATAAGAATAAAATCAACTATCAAAGACTAGAAAGTGGGTACTAGGCATGTGGATTAGAAGCCAAGATGGAAAAATTTTAATGGATTGCGACTTTTTCGCAATTGAAGAACACGGTGTTAAATATGCAGTGATTACATTAAGTGGCAAAAGTGGTATAAGCGTTAATTTAGGTACATATACTACTAAATATAAAGCTTTAGCAGTTTTAAACGATATTCAAGAATGGTACGAATGTTCATACGGTGAAACATTCCAAATGCCACAAGATGAGGATGTGATTGTATGAACAGTAACGAAGACAAATATTGGGAATATGACGAAATAGAATATAATTATAAACTTCATTTCACAAGATTTTACGAAGATGAAATTATCGCAACTGTATATGAAGATGAAGAGTTTTCTCAATTCTATGCGGATTTTGAGATTGAAGATATATATGAAAGTGACGAGCCTTATGATTTATATGCAGAAACGATTGAAGAGGCTAAATTGGAAGCAGAAGAAAAAATTCTTGAGCATGTTCAAGAGCAAGTTGAATATCTGCAAAGTTGGATTCATAAGTTTAAATCAATTGATTAGGAGAAAGAAAATGACAGAAAAAGATTTAGATGAATTTGAAAAAGAATTCGGATTTAAATTATTGCCTACATCATTCAAAAAGCCTTTATCAGAAATCACAAAAGAGGAATACAGAGAACGGATTGAATACTTATACAACGCAATTATTAATGATAATTCAAATGAGGAGGATGATTTTTAAATGGAAGCGTTTGTTCAAATGTCACTAGAAACATATGATTTGTTAAAAAGTAATAACGAGTATTTAAAAAGAAGGCTAAAAGAGGAACAAGAATCACATAGCGAAGATGTTGTACAAGCAAAAAAAGAAATAAATGATTTAGCAGAAAAAATAGACCAGTATAAGCAATACATCTTAGAATGTCGTTGTAAATTGTTAGAAGTTGAGAGCTATTCACCAGAGCGCTATTTGGATATAGATTCACCTTATTATGGAATGTATTTCAAAGATGAATTATTAAGCCTAGGGTTTACAAAGCAAGAAATGGATGCGTTTATACTCGATAAATATGAAGAATTAGTAAAAGAGAAAGAAGAGGATGAAGATGATTAGATTTTGTCCTGATTTAACTTCAAAAGAAGAAGTTGTGCCAATTGTATATGGTCAAGGAAATTTCACAAGACCAGTACTACATAAATGCTTACAAAATAAATGTGTAGCGTATAAGCTTGGCAAATGTTTAAAATACGATAATTGTACGGAATATTGCTTAGAAAAAGTTGATGAAAGGATAAAGAATAAAAATGACAGATAAAGATTTAGAAGAAATAAAACAAAAGTACGGATTCACATTGCGTCCAAGTGCATTTAATGGTAAGCCGATTAAGTACGTATCAAAAGAAGAATACGAAAAAAAGATTAATGAGGTATGGAATCAAATATTTGAGGATGATTCAAAAAAAGAACAAGAAGAAATTGAAAAAGAGCTAAGAAAAAAGCAAAACGCAAGTTTGAGAAAGCTTAAAAGAATGGCGCAAAACAAAAAAGAAGTTGATGAATTTGTTAAGAAATTAAAGGAGAAAGAAAATGAATAATAAAGAATTGAAAAAAGCTTAGAAAAGGAAAGAAAAAAGCAAAGAGAAAATGTCATAAAAATAAAAACTTTTATCAGACTAGATAAAAGCAGTGCTTCTGAAATTGACAAGCAAATTGAGCAAACTTATTTATCTTTGCAAAAGAATATTAAATTTGTCTGTACCAATAAAGACTTGATGAACAATATGCTAGATGAATTAGACTACATTGTTTACGCATCGAAACTATATGGTGGAAAGCATGTTATGGAAGAATTGGATAATCGTTACAAAAATAAATTAATGAGTTAAAAGGAGAATGAAAATGAATAAATACCAAAAAGCATTAAATACAATTGTTGATGCCATAAGGGATTACGTGTCATATAGAGAATGTGATTTGTTGCCTAGTGAAAATGAAATATACGGTGCAATGGCATTACTTAGAAAATTAGTTAATAAAGCAGAATCATTTGAGTGGATTCCATTTACGTTTGATGAAGAAGGCATACTTAATTGTGAATTACCTGATGTTGATGAAGAAATACTTGTGTCTGATGGTGATAGCGTATGGCAAGATACTTGGTGTGAAGCAGATGAAGGATATGAGCTTTTCAGTGGAATTGAAATAGAAGATTTAGCTTGGAGACAATTACCAAAGCCATATGAGGAAAATCAAAATGAAAATAACTGCTAAAGGAATGTTCAAAAGATTAGGCTATGAAAGAGAAAGAATACTAAATGAGCGTTTTATTTCGTATAGAAAGCCTTACGGAAATAGTTTTTGCTATATTCAGTTCGATTTGAAGGATAAAACTTATAACGCTCATTACTTTGGGCAAAAAGGTGGATGTTTTCAACAAATTTTAAGTCCCAAAGAGTTAGTAGCAATATACAAACAAATAGATGAATTAGGAGGTGAATTTACTTATGACTGCTAGAGAAATGTTCAAAGAGTTAGGGTTTGAGCAAATAAGAAATGACGGCTATTTTATTAAGTATAAAAAAGCCGATAATGGTATTGATAAAATCATTACATTTTCAATAATGTTTAGATATTTTGATTCAAAATACGGAGATTATCCGTTTACTGCTCCTTACGAGTTTGATATAGATACATTAAAAGCAGTTAACAAACAGGTTGAAGAATTAGGGTGGATATAATGAATGCAAAAGAAATGTTTGAAGAATTAGGATATGAACTCGTACCTAGATTTGTACATATAAATGGTTCAGTCCTTTCCTATACGAATTATAAAAAGTGTATTACGATTGAGTTTTATCTTGAAAAAAAAGCATTTTGTAAAATAAGAAAAGCTTTTACTAATTGTTCTATGAATACTAGCATGTCAGAATTACAGGCAATCAATAAGCAATGTGAGGAATTGGGGTGGATTTAATGACAACAAAAGAAGAATATGAAAAAGCATTAAAAGAAATGAATGACGCTTTTTACGGTATTACTTTTTTAAACAGTCAAACGAGAAGATTTGACGACAATTTAAATCTTTTACGTGAACTAGTAAATGAACATTTTGAAGAAAAAGATAAACATTTTGAAGAAAAATCAGAAACAAATCTAGAATTTTATTACGATGATTTGTTAGAAGAAGGATTCAGTGATTTTGCCGTTGTTAACGGAAAAATTAAGTCGTGTTTATATGTACCATGCGATAAATGTGAATTTAAAAAGAAAGATTGTAGTAAAGATAGGATTACTTGGTTGTTAAGTCAACGAAAAAAGCCGAAATATAAATTTACACAATTTGAATACGACTTAATAAATACATACAGGCATGTCGATGATAGATGTAAATTTAATGGTTGTTATCAATTAAAAAGTTTGAAAGAAAAAGGATATTTCAAATATGTGGATAAAAATGAATTAATTAAAGATATTCTAGAGAATTGTGAGGTAATAAAAAATGATTAATGTAGCAGTAATAGAAGAATGAAGAGATGTAGAAGGATATGAAGGACTATATCAAGTATCATCATTTGGAAGAGTAAAGAGTTTTTATAAATGGAATGGTCATAAGTATATATATAAAGAGCATATCATAAACGGATATGTACAAACTGCACGTAAGCCGTATGTAAGAAGAGTTGTAAATTTAACAAATTGTAAAGGTGAAAAGAAAATGTTTAAAGTACATATATTGGTAGCAAAAGCATTTATTGATAATCCGAATAATTACAATGTAATTAATCACATTGATGGAAATTCGTTAAATAATTATGTTTCTAATTTGGAATGGTGTACGCCAAAGCAAAACGCACAACATGCAATCGAGAATAAATTAAAAAAATGTGCAACAAACAGAGAAGATTTAAAAGAAATTATTTATTCTTATAGAAAATTTGGAAAAAATTATACAATGAAAAAACATAATCTAACAACACAAGAATTGTATGATATTAGAAAAAAAATATGGGATAAAAGCAAATAAAAAAACAAAAAACACAATAACAAAATATGATGTACTTGAAGATATAAAAGCAGGAAAAAGAAATGTTGACATAGCAAAGAAGTATAATTGTTCAAGACAATTAATAGGAGTATGGAAGCACAGTTTAAAGAAAGAAGGTTTAATTGAATGAGTATAAATGTATGTATAATTTGTGGAAGATTAACTAAAGATGTTGAACTATCAAAAACACAAAATGGAAATAGCGTAGCAAAGTTCACGGTAGCAGTAAATGGATATAATGACACTACAGATTTTATCAATTGTGTAGCATGGAATAAATTAGCAGATATCGTAAATATGTATTGTAAGAAAGGTGATTTAATTACAGTAGAAGGAAGAATCAGTGTTAGAAATTACGAGAACCAACAAGGACAAAGAATTTATATCACTGAAATAGTAGCTAGTAACGTACAATTACCGCCTAAAAACGCTTCTAATGGGCAGAATTATAGTTCTAATGTAAATGCATATCAATATCCAAATCAAGCAAATAGCAACGCTTACGGAGTTCAAAACACATATACACAACCAAGTTTGACACAACAAATTGCACAACAAGAATACAATGGTGAAAGTGATTTAGATATTGCTTCAGATGATTTACCTTTTAAGTAATTCTATAGCTTGACGAACTATAGAATAAAATTGTCAAAAAATGGAGGTAACTAATAAGAGAACATTGGACAGAAGAAAAGATAAAATCACAAATCAAAGAAATGATTATTGATACAGGATTAAACAGAATGCCTACAAGAAGAGAAGTCGAAGAATACTATGGAGATTCAAAATTAGGCAATGCAATTTCAAAAAGAAATTTATGGTTTCCTTTAGCGAAAGAATTACATTTAGAATCAAAACCAAGTAGAACAAATTTCGGCAGAAAATATGAATTGAAATTCATAGATTATATAGAGAATAAAGGATATGAAGCTATTAAAATGTCTACAAAACATCCGTATGATATTTTAGTGAATGAATGTGTAAAAGTTGATGTGAAAGCGAGCACCTTATACAGAGGTAGGAATGGGAACTTTTACACATTCAATTTAGAAAAAAATATCCAACTTGCGATATATATATATCTTGTACATACTTAGTGATGATGAAAAAGTTTTAGATGTATTAGTAATTCCTAGTAAAGATGTTATAGGGATAAGCCAAATAAGTGTAGGAGAGCATTCTAGCAAATATTACAAATATTCAAACAAATGGAGCTATATAAAACGATATTGTGATTTTATAAAGACATTAAATTAATATGGAGGTGGCTTTAATAGAAATGAATTATGAAGAAAGGATTAAAGATTTAATTTCTAAAAACAATAAACTAGGAAGGGCAAATATTAAGCTTAATCAGACTTTAAAAGAAAGAAATGAGACCATTCATAATCAAACAAATGAAATTAATAAATTAAAGAATAAAGTTGGCGAATTAGAAGATAGATTAATGAGGATGTATACGTCATGAGTACATATGAAGATATTAAGAGACACTTCTTGTGTGAATGTCAATCATACACATACTATGAGCAAAAGATAGCAGAGCTACAAAGGGATGAAGCAATTTATCCATTAAAAGCCGAGCTATTCTTAGCTCATGCAGATTATGCAAGAAGAATGAACTATGTAAAAGACAAATTAAGCCAACTTGACGATGCTACTAGGACAATGATTGAGTATAGATATATAAAGGGATTCAGCGCAGAAAAGACATCTAATATTGTAGGTTATGCAAGAGAAGAAATCCCAAGAAAAATAAACAAAAATTTAAAGAAAGTGCTCACAATGTGAGCATTTTTTCGTGTAATAATTGTTTTAGCAGGATAGAGCAGTAGTAGCTCACTAGTCTTATTAGCTAGAGGTCGAATGGTGCAAATCCTTCTCCTGCAACCATGTTTACAAAGCCTATTGGTTAGTATTATGTTTCTTTTCATTTAAATTGGCGCATGTAATCCAATCTTTAAGATTTTCTTTAATGAATTCATTGAATCCACCTTTTTCAATAGGAGGAGCGAGAAATGACTTGCTAATATTTTTCTTGCTCATTATAAGTAAATCAGATATTTAAATACCAACAGTTAACAGGCATGCCATTAGGCTTTTGTATATTACCGAGCATTTGTCTCGGTTCTTTTAATAATAAGGAGGAGAATATGGGTTCAAAAGAATTTCAAGAATTAGCAATGAAAGCAGTATTTCAAGTAAACCCAAATATTGCAATCAGTGAAATGTTCGTTGTATGGATGGTTAAAGTGCTTCAAAACAATAAAGCATTAATTAGTGCTATGAGCACGGATAACTATTATGAAGTAACGTATAACGGCAATAAAAAGGAATTATACGTTGATGAATACACCAAGAATACAAATACTTGTCTAAAAAATATTAAGTGATAAATATAGAAAGGAGATGTAATAATAGCGAATGGAAAAGCTGGAAGGCCTAACAAGGATTTCGACAAAGAAGAATTTGAAAAATTGTTATCTATTCAATGCACGCAAGCAGAAGTATGCTATTTTTTTAACACTACCGATAAAACATTATCAAATTGGTGTAAACGTACATATGGAACTGATTTCTCCGAATGTTTAAAAAGGTTCGGTGCACAAGGAAGAATTTCGTTACGAAGAGCGCAATTTAAACTAGCTTCAAAGAGTCCTGCTATGGCTATTTTCTTAGGTAAACAATTCCTAGGTCAAACTGATAAGGTAGAAACACATTTTGACGCTTCAGAAGTAAATGCAATTAATAAAGCTATGATTACAGATGTAGCAAAAGAAAGAAGAATTGAAGATTTTGAATGATGAAAGGTGGTGGTTTGATGAATAAGCCTGCACCTTTTAATAGAAAGCAGTTGGCTTACCTCAAGAATACATTTGATTGTTGGTTGAATGTACTTGAGGGAGGTTAGGCAAGCGTGGAGGAAAGAACGTACTCAACACATACGCTTTCTGTATTGCATTAGAAACACATCCGGATAAGTTCCATCTGATAGCAGGAACAGATACATCATTTGCACGTGTTAATATTGGAGATTGTAACGGATACGGATTGCAGAACTATTTCGCTAATAGATTCAAGGTAGGGAAGTATGAAGGTAAAGATTGTTATTACATCAACACAAAGGTGGGAGAAAAGGTTGTATTCTTTGCCGGTGGTGCGAAGAAAGGCTCAGAGAATGCGATACATGGATATTCATACGGCATGGCTTACATTACCGAAGCAAATTTATGTTGCATTGAATTCTTACAAGAAGTAATGGATAGAACGATAGCGTCAAGCAATCGAAAGATATTTCATGATTTAAACCCCAAAGGGAAGAATCATTGGTATTATACAGATTTTTTGAAGTATCACGAGGAGCAACAAAATAAAGATTCGACATATGGCTATAACTATGGGCATACCACCTTAGTTGACAATTATTCTTTAAGTGATGAGCAGATAAGAACGGTCTTGAAATCATACGATAAGAATAGCGTTTATTACAAAAGAGATATAAAAGGGCAAAGGGAAGAAGCCGAAGGACTTGTATTCCCTTATTTTGCAAATGACTGCAAACCTTACCTATTCAAATATCAACATTTAAAAGAGAAGATGAAAGAACAAGGAAAAAGGTTCAGTCACTTAATCATAGGCGTTGACTTTGGAGACAATGGCTCAAAGTATTCATGGCACTTAACAGGGTTTACAAATGATTGGGATTATATGTGGGCACTTGATGAAGGAGACATGGAAAAGTCAAACTCAATAGACGCAACAAAGTTTTGCAAAGCGTTTGTAAGGTTCTATAAGCGTTGTATTGAATGTTATGGATATGTAGAATGGATATTTCCGGACAGTTCTTCTAATACGTTGATAAACACGCTTAGAGCTTATTTCTACGCCGAAGGATTAGACGGAAGTATAATTGCACCAGTTAAAAAGAATGAGCTTACAGACCGTCCTATAACGGTTGATAGCTTACTTGTTACAGGACGATTGAAGATAGAAGAACATTGTAAGAATTTAATAAACGCATTGAGCGAATTAGTATGGGATGAAAAGAAAGACATTCCAAAAGATGAGAACGTAAACAATATCAATGATGATTGGGATTCGTTCTGCTATACATTTATCACACATAGTGGATATATAGATTTAAGGAGGTAAGAAATAGAAACATCTAACACACGTAGACCGTGGTTTCAAAACTACCTTAACGAAAGAGGGTATTATGTAGACACAAACGCAATTGAGATTATTGAATTGTGCAATAAATGGTATACAAATACCGAAACAGAATTTCATACGGCATACACACTAAACAATGAGGAATACACGTTGGATAAGACAGACTTTGCAAAGCGTTTATGTGAAGATGACGCAAACCTAATTGAAATCTTAGATATAAATGCAACAGAAGACAGTGCTACAAATGACATTATTACAGACATTCTAAACAAGAATAGGCTTGATGTAATGTATAGAAAGCAAGTTGAGCAAATGTCTGCAAATGGTACAGTAGGAGCTTATATTACAGTAGCAAATGCCGAGATTTATGAAGATGGTTCATTCAGTGGTGGAGACATTAGAATCAACTATTGTGATTCAATGAATATCCTTCCATTAACTGTTATCAATGATGAAATTGTTGAGGTTGCTTTCGTTGGAGTAAATTATGAGAAGTTAAAAAAAGTATATGTGTTGGTCATGTTCTTAAAAGGACAAGACGAAAGATATATCGCAGAAACACATTACTTCAAAGATACAGGCGAAGAGATAAAAGACCGTGCTCAGATTGTTCAATTAGATGTTGTTAAGCCGTTTGCAATTATGAGAAACGCAAAGGTTAACAACTTACAAATGCAAGGGTACGGCTTACCGAAGATTTGGAGTGCAATTGCTCCTTTAAAGACAATTGATTTAACAATGACAATGTGGAACAGAGATTTATTAAAATCCGATAAAATCGTTCTTGTGAATGAAGCATTAATGCAGAAAGACAAGGATGGAAAGGTGAAACAGAGTCCACAATTAAAAAATATCTTTGTTCAGTTAGGCAGAGACAAGCTGCCGGAAGAAAAAGCTTTATGGCAAGAATACAATCCAACAGTTAGAACGGCAGAAGTTGTCCAATCGTTAGAAACTGCATTAAGTATCTTATCAATGATGTTTGGATTCGGTACAAAGAAATACACATTTGAAAGCGGAAGAATCGTGACGGCTACAGAATATATCGGCGAAAACCAAGACGCTATGAAAGAAGTAAATTCGCAACGTAAAGAATCTACTGCATATATTCAAGATATTATTCAAGCAATCGCATACTTCTACGAATTAACACAAGGCAGAAAGCTTAATATCAATTCATTAGACATTGCTATTGATTATGATGATACATATATCGAGGATAAGCAAAGCACTGCACAAGCGTTAAGAAATGACGCACTTACATTTGATATTCCAAGATTAAAGATTATGTACTTTATGAAACAATACGGATTTACAGAAGAGGAAGCTACGGAGTTATTAAATGAAGAAATTCAAGATGATGGAGAGGGGGATGACGAAGAATAGCAACAACATATTTTCCATTCGTCTCAAGAAATGGCGATAGATTAGTATTATATGACGCTTTCAGAAGATTATTCTCAAGCTATTTCACAAATGGCGTGTTCGTAGATGATTCTAGCACAGACCATTTAAGAGTTGAGAAAGCTCAAGGCTTAACATTGACAGTTAAAGCAGGACGAGCGAATATCAATGGAGCATTCTATTGGCAGAAAGATGACGAAACAATCACACTAGAAAAGAATAGCGCTACTAAAAGCTACAATATCATTCTTAGATTGAATGATAATGACGCATACAGAAACATCACCTTATTATCAAGTGATATCAATGATGGAATTACAAGAAGTGATTCTATTTATGATTTAGTACTAGCTACAGTCACGGTCACAGGTAATTCAAGTGAAGTTAAAGGCTCAGATATTACTGATACAAGATTAGATTCTACACGTTGTGGAGCAGTTACAAGCGCAATTAAAAGCGTACAATCGTTGGATTTATTTACTCAAGTTACTGAGTTATTCAAAGAAATTAAGGCTCAGAATGAATCTGAAATGAACGCAAATAGAACGGAATTTAATGATTGGTTTCAAACTGTAAAAGATACGTTAGACGCAAATACGGCAGGTAAATTATCCAATAGAATTTCAAACATTGAAAAGATGATTATGGAGAACCATTTTACTACGATTCTATTAACAGAAGATGGAACGCTAGTAGATGAGAATGGTCATGAGATTCTAGCAGATTGGCAATATGATGTAGACGGTAATCAAAGTTCAAGTTGCGGTAATGGC
>ERZ1034897.574-NODE-574-length-17743-cov-16.224672_pt1 | contig 17743 bp, 19 predicted proteins | sample MGYA00520629_ERZ1034897 | MGnify/ENA primary metagenome ERZ1034897 (study PRJEB33766, sample SAMN09781789) | gut metagenome | biome: gut microbiome | host: Homo sapiens | place: Madagascar | study: EMG produced TPA metagenomics assembly of the PRJNA485056 data... | reverse complement strand
CTGCAACTGCGCGCAATCTGTTTGATGTTGCGAGTTCCGGCATTTTGGACAAGTTCGTTGGCAGCTTGGTGAATAAATGCAGAATCCATAATGTGATCTCCTTCCGGGGATGGCATAGTGAATGGAACAGTGGTTTACAGGTTCATGATTCGTTCCTTTTCTCGTTTTTGTTCTCGGTACTTAAAATAGGCTTTGTGCATTTCATACATGATGCCGTCCATATCCTGCGGGGTCAACTCTCCGCTGGCAAATAGCTCAGTAAGCTCAAATGCGAGATGCTGGGCTTCTATTTTACCCTTTTTTCCGTAGGCTTCGGCGGCACGTTCGATAAATAAAGACTGATCCGGCTGTAAATAGGTCAGAGGTACATGGAATATATCGGCCATCTTTTCAAGCATTTCAATACTGCGAGGGTAGCGGCCATCACGCTCCCATCCGATGATCGTTCGTTTGTTGATACCCAGACATTGCGCCAATTCGTCCTGTGTTAAAGAATGTTTCTTTCGTAGATCGCGAACTTTCTCTCCAAATTTCATGTTTGCAACCTTTCTATGGCGTAGTTATCGTGCTGTAACAATGTGCAACGGGATTTGTAAATATTCAATCTGGAAGATGCAACAAATTTTCACATTTACATCTTGACACGGCGACACGACTTGCTTATAATATATGCTATATTCTATCATCTTTTGGATTATTATACCGTAAAAATCGTAAATATGCAAGCCGAAAAAGGTGAAAAAAGAGCGGAAGTTCAAAAGGTGAAATTGAATAGAAGAAAAAAGAAATTTAAACCAACACAAAGGAGGCCGTGAGAAGATGAGCAACGGAGAACATGAAATCCGCACCCCAAAGGGGCTGCGGATCGGAAATCGCAGTGTCGTTGATGGAAAGAATATGCTTCAGATCAAGCGTGGTGGCTGTGAAGATTATATTTCTGCTGAATCTCTGGTGGAGTGCATTCACGGCCTTCCCGTGAAGAGTATCGAATTTTTCACAGCAGAGAACCAACGGAAAGAAGCCTGAAGCAGAGTGCTTCATCGACACTGAAAGCGCAGAGGTGGAATCTTAGGCGGCACCTGGTTAGCCGACCAGCTCCACCAGACGTTCTTTTGGGTCTACAATATAATATCTGTTTGTTAGAGCGATACCGTAGCAATATGTGATATAGGCCGGAACAGAATGAGCGAATGCAGTGCAGTAGTGCGCCTGTGAGTAACTCATCCTGTTCCGGTTTTTTTATTTTTTTTCAAAAACACCTTGCGAAATGCCCTTCCAGCAATTCTATATATGAGAGACTAAACATCACACCTTAAAAGTGAATCATGAAATAGCGATGCAGTAGGAGAAGTCTTAGACTTCCCGTTCAAAAAAAACGGGTAAGTCTGGGACAACTTTTGCTGCATTTTTTGTTTCAGACCGCCCGCAGCCAAAAGGCAGAAAGGTGGACATTATGATGACATTCAAGGATCTGAAAAAGCTTGTTGAACTCCCTTCGTACAAGGAACAGCGTGTTCCAACCGTGAAGGCACTTGAGGTATCTGGTGTGCCAGTGGTTACCGAAAAGGTCTTGGAAAATCATGGCAGCATCAATGTCTACCAGAACGGTTATGTGATCTACCGGGCGCACAAGAGGGTGACAGTTTTTTCTCTCCGCGACTGTGTACATTATAAATATGATGCAGCAGAAGGGGCGGGACATCACATTGAGGAAGAGGAATTTGATGAATACGAGTGGCACATCCGTCTGGTTCTGGAAGGAGAGGATCGTATTTTCATGAACTACGAGATCATTCAGGGAAAATGGATGCCCTTCCGTGAGGACAGGGAGTATAAGGAAGAAATTCTGGAGGGAGTGGATGCAGCAGTCAGTACACTGGAAAGAATGATAAGCGAGGAAAGCGTGGAAGAACTGCTTTCTACTTTGACTGATTTGCAGAGAAAGGTCGTTCACATCCACCTGTTCCATGGTCTGTCTTTCACAGAGGCGGCAAAACACCTTGGCATGACTCGCCAGAATCTTACCGGAATTTATAACGCAGCAATTTACAAGATACAGAAAAAGCATTTCCGGGCATTGTGCAGCTGCTAACAGATACATAATTAAAAGATGAGCCGTCCAATCAAAAAACACGCTGAATTGGGCGGCTCAAAAATTTTTTGAACTTTTTTCAAAACACCTTGCGAAATAGCCCTTTTCCGATTCTAGGAGTGAGAGGACACAAAAATTCTCCACCCCAATCGGGAGGTTCACAAAATGTTCAAAAAGTTTTTTGAAAACACCTTGCGAAATGACCTTTCTCCGATTCTAAGGATGAGAGGACAATACAAAACCTCTCACCGGAACCTTGAAAATTGAATAAGCCATCCCAGAGAGATACTTCTGATACTGAATGTGCATCCTGCGTGTCTTGTCAGAGAAAACGCCGCTGAAATATGGGGCAGGAACGGGCTGGGGCAGAATGGCAAAGCTCAAATAACAGCAGATACAATGCGGCGGAGTGTCGCAAGATGCTCCGTCGTAGGAATGTACTGTTATTTATAATAGTGCAAATCCAGCAGGAGGGGAGGTGATGAATCTACATGAAGTACCCATATTTCAGAGGTCTGGAAGCAGACCGATACAGTTTCTACCGTGTGCCGAAAGCACTCATCAAGGTAGACCTGTTTGAAAAGATGTCTGGCGATGCAAAGCTGCTTTATGCAGTCTTGCTGGATCGGATGAATCTCTCGCTTAAAAATGGCTGGCAGGACGAGAATGGAAATGCCTACATCATCTGTACGATAGATGAAATCATGGATTCGATTCGATGTGCCAGACAAAAAGCGGTCAAACTGCTGGACGAGCTGGAACACGAATATCAGCTTATTGAGCGGCGCAGGCAGGGCTTGGGAAAGCCGAACCTGCTCTATGTGAAAGACCTCTATGCGGGACTTTCACAATCGAACTACTGGAAGTATGAAAATCAAACTTCTGGTGGTTTGAAAAGCGAACTTCCGGGAGTATGGAAATCAAACGGAAGTAAGACTGATATAAATAATACTGATAGTAGTGAGACTGATCTAATCTATTCTGCACAATCTGGTGAAAACATATCCGGGGAGATGCGGGAAGATGAAAGGTATCGCTTCTATTTTCAAGACAAGCTGGAAATCCCAATCTTAGAGAAGAACTTCCCACATGACCGGGAAATCCTGATGGAGATTCTGGAACTTCTTGTGGAAACCGTAACCAGCAGAAAGAAGTTCCTGCGCATTTGCGGGGAAGAAAAGCCGAAAGAGGTGGTCAAAAGCCGCCTGATGAAGCTGGATTCCATGCACATCCAGTATGTAATGGAATGCCTGAAAAGCAATACCACACAGGTACGAAACATCAAACAATATCTACTTGCTACACTGTATAATGCTCCGACCACGATTGACAGCTATTACGCTGCACAGGTCAGACATGATTTCGGATGGGGCGGCAGAAGCAATTAAGGAGGACGATGCAATGAGCGTGTTTTTTATGGATTTTGATATGGCTCCCTCGGTGATCTGGGCGAGAGACTTGTACGACCAGATGCAGATTCGGAGTGACTTCCGCAAGTGGTTCCCCCGGATGTGCCAGTATGGATTTGTGGAGGGCCGGGACTATGAGTTCGTTCCCCGTGTCCGTCCGCAGGATGAGGGCGGGCGCACGGTGCAGCGGTATGTGAAAGACTACCGGATCACGCTGGAGATGGCAAAGCAGTTGTACAAGCTCTATCACTTCCACAAGAACGACTGTTTCCGCAGCTGCGAAGGACAGCACTGCATGGGAACGGATCACTGGATGCAGGCAGTCATTGAACTGCTGCATCAGCACAAGTGCAAAAGCCACGCGCCGCCGAAGCGTTTTTACGAATCACAGCCGCCCGATTCGCTGGTGACAACGACACAGATCGCAAAAGAGTACGGCTGCGGTGCAAAGGTGTTCAATCGTCTGCTCCATCTGCACGGTATCCAGTACCGGGCCAATAACCAGTGGGTGCTGTATGCAAAGCATCAGGATAAGGGATATACTGCAAACCTTGTTTTCCGGCTCCATCGGAGTGATGGCAGTGCAGTGGAAAAGCTGCATACGGCATGGACGCACAAAGGCAGGAAGTTTCTGTACCACGAACTGAAACGGCGTGGGATTCTTCCGATGGCAGAACAGGAGGGGTGAGCCTATGAACTTTACGAATAGCCCGTTTGAACGTATGATGCGCCAGCGTCCGGGAACGGACAGTGACCATCCCTGCATTTCCTGCCGACACCGCAGGGAGTGCGGCTACATGATGCACCAGTGCAGAAAGAAATTTCGTTCGGTCTTTGGCGATACGGCTCCCCCGGTATCAGGCACAGTCAGTGTCTGATGCCGTTTGGATAAAACTATAAACCGGAAAGGAGGGCGCAGGTGCAGGATGAAGTAAACGAAAAAACGATGGCATTGTGCATCAAAGGCGGAAAAATCTCGGCACAGATTCTGAAAGCAGCACTGACAAAGCTGCTGGCAGAGATCGAGAAGAAGAAACAGCAATCGAAGAAGATGGGAGGGCAGAACCGATGTAAGAGAGGAAAGCAGAGCATCAAGAGCCTGCAACAGAGCGGCGCACAGCTTACCAATATCGTTGTCACGGACAATAACATCAAGTCGTTTGACCGGGTAGCTCGGAAGTACGGCGTTGATTATAGTCTGAAAAAGGCAGAAAAAGAGAGGAAAACCGAATATCTGGTCTTTTTCAAGGCAAAAGATGTGGATGTTATGACGGCGGCATTCAAGGAATATACCAGAGTTTCGCTGAAAAAGGAGCAGCGGCAGTCCATCCGTAAGAAGCTGGAGCAGGCAAAGGAGCTTGCCAAGCAGCTGGAACCCATATCCATAGAATTTTTTGTGGATTACTCTCTCGATGATCCGGAGGATAACTTGGGAGCATTGTCACCTTTTATCATTGATGTAGATGCAGACACTACTACAGCATTAATCCGTGTTGAGTTCAGATTAAAGGCAGATGAGAAGACTTTGCGGAAAGTATTGGAGGAAAGCTATTACAAAGACGGAGTCTTTACTCTTGATGATGAAACCCACAATGCCATTGTTGCGAATTTCTATAAGCTATTTGAATTGATGGTTTATGCGGTGAATCCTAAAAATCCAGAAGAAAAGCAAGTTAAAAAGCACAAAGAACTGAAAGAGCTTTTTCTGTTCCATATCATTCCGGCTGAACGACTCCTCGGCGAAGATGGTACTCAGAACAGCTCTCTGTCTGCACTGATTTCGGATTTCTTTGATATGAGTGAAGATGAATTAGACCCAAGCATTACAGAAAAGGTGAAGGAACTTCGTTCGATTGTCGAAAATGCAAACAAAAGTGTTCAACAACAAAGTAATGAGATACTAAGTACCCTTGTAAGTAGTTCGGTCGGTTTTGGTTATCCAAATAGTGAAGAACTACAGTTGGGTGTTACAACTCAGTTAAGCATTGATGAGCAGATAAAAAATCAAACGCAACTTTCTTACACAGCAGGTGCAAGTAAGGAAAGCCTTCCTAGCAAATACAACGGATTGGGATATAAAAATCTGATCAAAATGGAGTTTCTTCTTGCTGCATTTGCCAAGAAGGTGGAAAAATGTGGCACTGCCTGCATTCCCTTGCTTTTCATTGAAGAACCAGAATCTCATATGCACCCACAAATGCAGCACGCCTTTGCGGAATATTTGGAGGCTTTTCTTGGAAAAATCACCTCTGTCGGGATTCAAACTTTTTTGACTTCTCATTCCGCGCATGTTGCTAATACAATGGCTTTCTCTAAAATTCGATATGCTCAAAAAACTAAGGATGGCGTAACTTATAAAAACCTGAGTACATTTGCCCAGGAAAATCCCACACACATCGATTTCATTAGAAAATATTTAACTCTAAGCAAATGTGATTTATTCTTTGCTGATAAAGCTATTTTTGTAGAAGGTGCATCAGAACGTCTTCTGCTTCCAGACATGATTGAAAAGTGTGCAAAGGCTGGGGATTTTGATTCTCAGGCGTATAAATTGCCTGCGCAGTACTATACGCTGATAGAAATCGGTGGAGCATATGCTTACAAATTTATCCCTTTTGTCGAGTTCCTAGGAATTCCATGCCTTATTCTTACCGATTTGGATTCTGTATTAGGAAAAGAAGGAAAAAATGGCAGAACATATTATAAATCTGTTCCGGTTTCCCTTGGTGAGACAACATCAAATGAAACTATAAAGTGGTGGTGGAGAAAAAGCAAAGGTCTTAGCGAGGATGATAATAGGAAAATTCTCATTACTGAGATTACATCAATGACAGCCGATGAAAAAACAAAAGGCAAATGTCACCTTGAATTTCAAACTAAGGAACAAGGATTATGCGGACACTCCTTGGAAGAAGCTTTACGGAATGTCAATCGTACACATTATGAATTGGAGGACACTATAACTGAAGATGATATTGAGTTTTCTGGAAAGAGTAAAACAGATTTTGCACTTGATCTTGTTTATGAGTGTGATGGTTATACTATTCCAGCTTATATCAAATCTGGATTGAAGTGGCTCAATGAACAAAAAATACTTGAGTAAGGAGGGGACTATTTATGATTGAAAACCTTAATGGTCGAAATTATGAAGTTGCAAAAACTGAAGCTGACAAAGTAGATGAACAGATTATCGAAGTATTGCAAGTAGGTCACAGCTTTCGTGTCGAAGCTGGAGCTGGCTCTGGTAAGACTTACTCACTTAATAAAGTTATTGAATGGATTCAATCAAATAAGTGGGCGGAGTACAACCGCAAGAAGCAAAATGTAATCTGCATTACTTATACAAATGCTGCTGTAAATGTAATTGCAGAAAGGTTATCAAAGGATTCTTTCATTATTCCGTCTACAATACATTCCTTTGCGTGGAATGCAATTAAGCAATATCAGAGTTTTCTAATCAATATTGTTACCACTGACCCCGACTTTTTATCAGAAGAAGGAGATTTTCACAAGATTACCGAAGTTACATATACCTTGGGGCGTAGGTATAAAGAAAACGGTATTCAATATTTATATCATGACGATGTTCTGAAATTATTTTGCACACTCTTGGATAATGCAAAATTCCGTCGTGTATTTTCAGACAAGTATCCTTTGATTTTGATTGACGAATACCAAGATTCCTATAGCCCGATCATTGAACGTTTCATAAAATATTTTGTTGCAGAGGAAAAGGGTCCACAATTCGGATTCTTCGGTGATGCATGGCAAACCATATATCAATCCAATAAAGCCTGTGGAGTTATTGAACATGATAAGCTTAAGGTTATCAAGAAAGGATCTAATTTTAGATCTGCACCGAAAATTGTTGACCTCTTGAATGAAATTCGTCCAGATTTACCGCAAACATCAGCAATAGATGACTTTGAAGGAGAAGTGTTTGTTATTACGTGCGAGGATTATACTGGAACTCGTCGTGCAGACCGTAATTTCAAGAACGAATTACCTCCAGAGGAATTGAAATTACGATTAAATAAGGTTACTGAAAAAATAAAACAAGAAACACCTTCGGATGAAGAATTAAAAGTTCTAATGATTACGCACAAGGTTCTTGCTACACAGCAAGGATACGAAAAACTCCTGGATATTCTGAATGACGGATTGAGAAACAAAGAAGACCCGTTCCTATTGTTCTTTACGGAGACCGTTGAACCGATCTATCATGCGCTTAGCAGCTCCGATATGCAGTTGCTTTTTGATACACTTGGAATTAAGCGTTATCCAATAACCAAGAAGGCTGAGAAAAACAAGTGGAAAGAATTACAGCGTCAACTTGATGAGGCACGCAAGAAAAGAGCCATTGATGTTTTTGAAATTATCAACCGGACTAAATTGATTCCTATACCACCCAAATTAGATGGTTGGTATCATTTGTACCAGAATACACCTGAAACAATATATGCTTCTAATACTTCAATTGAAGTGTTCTTGAATCTGGATTACGCACAGTTTATTGCTGTAAAAGACTTCTTACATCCAGAAGCACAGTATTCTACAGAGCACGGAGTCAAAGGAGAAGAATACGACAATGTGATTTTTGTTATAAGTAAGGGATGGAACCAGTATCAATTTGAAACCTATGCTCCAATGATAACAAAAAAAGCTGTCATTCCAAGTGGAAAACAAGCTTCCTTTGAGCGTAACCGCAATTTATTTTATGTATGTTGTTCAAGGCCAAAGAAAAGGTTGATTTTCTTTGTGACAGTTCCTATTGATTTCACTTTCAAATCATTTTTGGTTGAACTTGTTGGTGAACAGAATATTTTTACCTTCAGCCAGTATATCAAAAGATGAAAAATCTAAAATAAGAATGTAGGAAATATACGAAATAAAATTGTATAGAAACCTACATCCTGTAGAACATCAAATTAAATGCCAAAAGAAATAACGTGAATTCCTCAGTATTCAAATTATTTACAAATGTGACATATGCATTATTTATTCAAAAACTGAGGACCCTATAGATCTAGACTATAATAAGGTACTGTTTCAAAATGGCAAATCATCATTGTCCGATTCATTCAGTTCATTATTTCTTTTTTCAACATTATTGAACATCAGATTCGCTACTGAGCAAAAATAGGAAAAGCTGCATTCAAAACATTCGTAATTTGTCTGCGAGTTATTGGATGAGATTTGGAAATAAATTTATGGATCTGTCCATTTGTATACGTATTCGATCAAGCGATTGTCATAACTTTTCATAGCTTGGTGTGTTTTGTGCATTACTTTTTCCACGAAAAGAACAAGACAAAATTGTAAATTATCTTGATGCCAGAGGTGTGATGATATGCCTGACAGCATTGGCAAAGCTTTAAAAATCTTTCTTGAAAAACATTTAACTCCAACCGTTATTTCGGTTGTTGCAGCAATCGTTGCACTATTGGTACTGCCAGCTGATGATTGGATGATCGAAAAAATTGGAAAAACACTTTTTTTCTTTTTGGTTGCCGGTGTGGTTTTTCTCGCTATTCAATTCTTTGTTCTTTTATGGAAAGGTATTCAGCACCTAAAACATAGAGCTTATATTTCCGAAGAATACAAGGAAATGAAAGACCGTGAGAATCAGGAAAGTCTTGAAAAATGGCTGTCTTTCGCAGACAAGCTCCCTCCGGATGATCGAAAACTGATTCGTCAATTCATTCGTACAGAAAACCAGCCGATTGTAGAACGCAGACATGTTTATAGAGCCTACAATCCCAACTCCATCTACGAAACAAATGCGATTGTCACAACAGAAAACAGTGATGGTTCTCGCTTAGTGAAACTGGATGACCGTTTTTACAGAATCATGAAACAAATATATGAAGATCGTGGATCAATCTCGCACTTTGACTAAGGAGGTGTGCTAAAGTGGAAATACCCGTAACTTTACAATCTGATAGAAAAGGATATTTTGATAGAGAATGTCCAAACGAAAATTGTCTGTATACCTTTAAAATCAATATGCAAGACTGGGAAGAAAAGGTTTCTGATGAGGAAGTTCATTGTCCTATGTGCGGTCATATTGATACATCTGAAAAATGGTGGACTCAAAAGCAGTTGGATGATATGCAGAACATCGCAGCTGGTTATGCGATGGCGTTAATCTCTGAAAAACTCGACGAAGCATTTGGAGGTTTAGCCCGATCCACCCAACACAACAAGTTCGTGAAGATTACTTATAAGGTAAGCGTCAAATAAATACCGTCTACAAAAATATCTCCAGTCTAGGATAATCATATCCAGAAGGGAGATATTTTATGATCAGACAAAGTACATTAGACAAATGGAAACCAATTATTGATGGATATGATAAAAAGCAATGTTCATTAAAAGAATACTGTTCAATGAACAATATCAGTCAGAAATCATATACCAGAAACAGACTGCTGATCTATGGCCGTCATGAATCAAAAATGGATTCAGCTTTTCTTCCTGCTTTTATTGTTCCTGAAAGTAAAGAAGAGACGTTTTCTATCAATGGTGTATCTATTGCCATTGATGCTTCTATTGATGATGAAATTTTAAAAAGAATCATAAGAATCTGTTCAGAACTATGAATCTGTTTGAAAAAATCAGTCACATCTATATACAAGTAGAACCGTGTGACCTTCGGAAAGGAATCGATTGCTATGCAGCTTTAGTAAACAGTGAATTCAACCTGGATCCTATGGACAGTAACAGTCTCTATATTTTCTGTAACAGGAATCACAATAAGCTGAAGTGTCTGTACTATGACGGAACTGGTTTCTGGCTTTTATACAAGCGTCTGGAATCCGGTACATTTAAATGGTCAAAATCTGCTGATGAAAAGTCTCTGGAAATCAGTGAACAACAGCTGAAATGGCTTCTTGAAGGATTGAAAATGGAACAAAAAACCGCCTTCAAAGAAAGCAGAAAAATGTATGTCTGAAGTGCTGATTTTATGCATAAATATGCCATATTTCAACAATTTCGTGGTACAATAGATATATGGAAACAGAGAAGCAATTCAAGGAAATATTCGGAAAAATGTCACATGATCAGCTGCTTGATTATGCATATAAACTGCGCACGGAAGTAGAAACCCTTCAGGAAAAGAATTCTTCTCTGAAGCGTGCGATGTACGGCCATAAAAAGGAAAATGTAAATATCGATCAGCTCTCCCTTTTCAATGAAGCTGAACTGGTCGATGAATCTTCTAAACCTGATGAAGTAAAGGATGTTGATATTCCAGAAGATACAGCTTCAGGTAAAAATCGTGGAAAGAACAGAAATCTCAAGACAATCAAAGAAAAGGTTATTGATATTGCCATGGATAATCCAGTATGTGATATCTGTGGTGGAAAACTGGTTGAAATCAAACCAAAGATAACAAAAAGACTTGTATATGTTCCATCTCAATTGTATGTTGAAAAAACTGTTGTTCATCAGTATGTCTGTCATGAATGCAGCGAACGGGAAGAAACAATGTATATCTTTCAGAAGGAAGGATATGTAGAACCAAGACCATTGTTGAAAGGTTCTATGGCATCCTCCTCTTTCGTTGTTGCTTCTGCATATAAAAAGCTTGCCATGGGCATCCCATTCTACAGACAGGGAAAGGAGCTCAGCAGAAAAGGTCTTTCGATCAGCAGACAGGTTATCTGCAACTGGTTTGTTCGATGTGCCAGACAGTACCTTGAACCTGTGTTTCAAAGGATGGAGCAGGATATCAGGAAATCCAGTATTCTGAACATAGATGAAACAACACTGCTCTGCCTGCAGGAAAGAAAAAGTGGAAGAGAATCCAAGAACTATGAGTGGCTGTGCATGACAAATGAATATGAAAAGAATCAGATGGCACTGTACTACTACAAAAAAGACAGAGGACAGGAAAATGTTAATGATATCCTTGGAGACTACTGTGGAGTGATACAGTCAGATGGATATCAGGCATATTCAAAATTCAGTTCTGCAGAAGGACATGCAGGATGTCTTTCACATGCGAGAAGAAAGTTTGAAGATGCATTGAAATCTAATGAAGCACTGTATAAGCAGATTACAAGAAAAGGAACTGCAGAAGAAGAAAAGGAAAAGCTGCTGGATGAAAATCCATCATTTGCCAAGGAGTTCTGGTTTGTAAAGCAGTTTGACAGGATCTTCAAAATAGAGAAGAAAGCCAAACAGGCAAAGCACAGCTTTCAAGAAATAGAAGAAATACGTCAGACAGAAGAACAGCCCATCCTGGAAGAGATGCATGAAGAAGCAATCCAGCTGATTAATCAGTGTGCACCGAGTGGAAAACTGTACAAGGCATTAAATTACATGTTGAATCAGTGGGAATCATTGATCTACTACCTGAAAGATGGAAGAATCCCTGCGACAAACAACATGGCAGAAAGAGAAGGAATCAAACCGTTTGTAATGGCAAGAAAAAACTTTCTGTTTGCGGATACAATAGAAGGTGCCAAGGCAACTTCTATGTGGTTCAGTTTAATCATTTCTGCAAGAATGAATCATCTGGATGCAGAGAAGTATCTGATCTATGTGCTGGATCAGCTGTCTGCATCAGAAACGATAACAGATGAACTGGTTGAAAGATGTCTGCCATATTCAGAACAATTGCCAGCATCTCTTAAAATGTAAAAGAACAGGATATATACTATTTGTTCATTAAGAACACCTTTATAGTACATATCCTGTTTTTCCTTATCTAGACGGTATTTATTTGACGCTTACCTTATAAGCCTGGTAAACGAATTACTTTCCAGAACAACCCCATTGGACAGAGCGAAGAATGGGAAACCGACATCACTTGTGAGAAGTGTGGTACTCGATATAGCGTAATTGGTTCCGCTTACTTTTGTCCGTGCAGCGGACATAATTCTGCGGTAAGTGTATTTGAGGAATCAATGGACAGCATTGAGAAGATGTTGGCATCGCTTCCAGAAATGAAGTAGATGTTAACAACCTCTTATGGCAGGGATAAGGCAGAAACGATGTGTCGTAGCCTATTGGAAAGCTCTATCGGCGACATTGTTTCTGCATTCCAAAAGTTTGCTTCCTGCCACTATGATAAGCTGACCGGAAAGACGTGTAGGGTAAATGATTTCCAAATCGTCGATAAAGGAAGTCAGCTGTTTAATGATGCTATCGGAAAGGGGTATAACGAGTGGCTGTCAGCTGATGAATTGCGGACTATGAATTTGCTGTTCCAGCGTAGACATTTGATTGAGCATAACAACGGCATGATTGATCAAAGATATATTGATAAATCAGGCGACAATTTCTATGCTGTAGGGCGAAGATTGGTTGTAAAGGAAAGTGATCCGCTGACCTTGTTGGCAATCATCAAGAAACTCAGTAAGGGATTGGTGTCACTAAAGAAGGTAACAGAGAATTGAAGCTTGATAAAGGCAGAATCATCAATGACTTCATTGAGACAAACAAGCGTTAGTATGCAATCCTTATTTACCAATGTAACTATGAATGTTCGAAAGAGCAGTGTGTGAAGCTGTTTGAGGACATTGTGCAGGCATATAAAAAAGCAAACCCCATTGCTGCGAATCTTTCGTGTCTGCTGCTCTGAAAGAGGAGCAGAACATTCATTACTACATCTTCGACGTGCAACAGTGTTTGACTATACTATGTACTGGATCAACTGTCTGCAGCAGAGACGATAACAGATGAACTGATTGAAAGATATCTGCCATATTCAGATCAATTGCCAACAACTCTTAAAATGTTAAAGAACAGGATATATACTATTTGTTCATTAAGAACACTTCTATAGTACATATCCTCTTTTTCTTTATCTAGACGGTATTTATTTGACGGTTATATTTTTAGTAGCTAAAAAACACCACATTCAACTAATATTCTTTTGACGACTTCATGGATTGAAAGAGCAGGGTTTTCTCTATAGTAAGAGTAACCACTATGTTTAATTAATTGTTTATGGTTTTGTTCGTTTGCTTTCGTTATCTTTTCTGCTCTCTCAATTGCTTTTTTCACGTCATCTAATGACAGTTGCTTAAGACATTTTTCAAGAGATGATTTTTGTTTGAATTGCTCTAAATTTTCAAATCTTTCACCACTATTACAAAAACATTTATTGATTTGTGTTATATAGTCTTGTCTTTTCGTTAATGGTCCATTGCAATTTTGCTTGTGAAGAATGAGCCATAGTTCAAATGTGAAATTGCTATAACCCAAAATATATTTAATTTTTTTTTGCTTTTTAGATTCTTTCATTTCTGATAGAATTCTTTCAAATTTATCAATATGTTCTTTACTGGTACTTTCAACATCACAAATATGAAAGACTTCTGGGTTAGCTTTTGCGGTGATGCTTTTATAAAAACTTCTAGGGCTTTGTTCTACTTTAGAATCAATCAACACGTTGTATTTTCTATCTGCACAATTGTTAATTTTCTCTTGAAGCCAGTTAAAATAAATTTTTTCGGTTTGTCCTTCAACAGTTAGAACATACTTTTTATTTTCTAGCTTTTTATTTTCTAGCATGTTATTTCACCTCATTTTCTGAAATGATTTTTTTTAGGATTTCGCTAAAGTCTATATCATTAATGGCACCATATCTATTAACAAAGTAGTTCTTCATGTAATCTTCTCCTTTTCGAATACCAGAAGCTGTTTTGAAATCAGAAAGGGAATAGTGCTTACTAAAGTTAGTTGTTGAATCTCTTTCAACAAATTTAATTTCATCTCTTCTGAATAGTGACGAATCAAGAAAAATTGGATTATGCGTATTAAAAATTAACTGTGCATGATTTATATTTATTTCATCATTATGAAATATAGATATGATATTCATTAATGCCATTGGATGAATAGAAGCATCAAACTCATCCATTACAAGTGTTCCACCATTTAATAGGACATTAATTACTAAAGGAAATTCATTTATAAAACGAATTGTACCGTAGGATTCAAAAGTATCAGCTGGAATTAAAGTTTTTCTATCATTGAAAATAGAACACAGTTCAATGTCATCTCCATCGCTTGTTTTTCTATAACCTAAAGCATTTGAGTTAATTCCAAATTTTTTTGCTGCTTCAGTAAGGGTAGTTTCAACATAGATAGTATTTTCTTTTGAATCTGAAAAATTACGAAAAACTCTTAACTCATCGCTTCGATAGATAACAATAAATTTATTAGAAAACCAATTAATAATAAGTGAAACAAGTTCTTGAGAAAAAATTGCTTTAAAACCATTTGTTAAAAATAATTCTGTATCAGACAAGCTGCTCTCAGCAATATCTTTGGTTTTTTGTGTGATTCTAAGTGTACTTTTATTTGACAAAGGTTTAATTGAAGCAGGAATTGAAATATTAAATGTTTCTCCACGTGAAAAAATTTCTTTTTTATTAACAAATAGCTTTTCTTCTAAAATTTTGCGTTTATAGTCTTTTTCTAAAAAACCACCTAGGTCTAATATTAATTCATAGGTAATTAGAAATCCTTTTTCAATAAATGAAATGGAAAATTTTGTGGGTCTATTTTTCACAAAACAGTTTGGAATAAGTTCAAGTGAAGAAGAAGCAATATTAGGTGAAAAATTAATGTCGGAATTACGGATATTACCTCTTAGTATAATTGTTCTAAGCGTTTCCATAGCTCCAATAATATTCGTTTTTCCTGATGCATTTGGACCATAAACCACAGCAGAACATAAAGCTTTATGAGTTGTATTTCCTGCTTTTTCATTCAAAATACTATAATCTAAACCTGTTTGTTTTGGAGCAGGAATCATTGAAAATGTAGTTTCATCAACAAATGATTTATAATTTTTAATTTTAAATTCTAAAAGCATAATATCCTCTCTTTCTGAAAATTATGTTAAATTCAAAGTTAATTGTTGTCAATTAAAATGCACTTCTATTTGCAAAAAAACTGCAAATAGAATAAGATAATTGCACGTAAAGGCTAAAAATAGATAAAACATGTGATAATTATAATGTTTGAATTCACTTTATTAAAATCTCACATTGAAGAGTTTTCTAAAACTTTTTATGACTCAAATAGTCAATTATGAATTTCAATAACGTATACTATAAATGTAAAAAAACGCTAATTGCTGCAGTAGGTGGGTGCTGTATATGTTGTTAAATATATCGGTAGAAAATTATAAATCTTTTAATCAAAAAGAAGAATTATCTTTGATTTCTTCAAGTAAAATTCATAAGAATGCAGATCATAAAACAAGAATTGGGAAAACATATGTTTTAAAAAATGCAGTAATATATGGTGCCAATGCTTCTGGTAAATCTAATTTCATTAAAACAATAGACTATATGCAAAAAGTTCTCTATGAAGGTTTAACTGTAAACTCAGTAAATGATTTTTGTAGAACAAACAAAGAAAATAAAGATAAAGAAAGTATTTTTGAAATTCAGTTTACTGTAAGTAATAAGTTTTATGCTTATGGTTTTTCTGCTATTTTAAATCAACGAAAAATCACAGAAGAATGGTTATTTGAATTAAAACAAAATGGAAATGCTAATAATCTTTTCTTACGTGAAATTGGCAAAGCACCAGTATTAGGTGATAATGTTAATCCATCTGAAGCGGAAAAGAATCGTTTTTTTATTTATGCAGAAGATTTTGTTGGACATGATTCACAACTCTTTTTATCTGAGCTGAACAGAGGTAAAAAATATGATGAAAAATCTAAATTAGTTTTCTTTAAAACTGTTTTTGAATGGATCATGGAACACATCATTGTCATTCGTCCAACAAGTGGTATTTCTAATGTTGATGCTTATTACAGTGAAGAGTCTTTAGAAGAAATCAGTAATCTTATAAAAACGTTTGATACAGGTATCACTGAGATTAAAACAAGAAAGATTACACTTAATGAAATGAGTGAAATGATTCCACAAGAAATCCTTAGCGATGTTTTTGATACTTTAAAGAAAAAATGCAAATGTCAAATCAATCTCAATTAAAACTTACTTTGAGGACTAATGAAGGTTTCTTCAATATCAAAATTGATAATTCTGGTGAACCTGAAATATTAACTCTTGTATTAAAGCATGATAAATCATTTTTTGATTTTAGTTTTAATGAAGAATCAGATGGAACAAAGCGATTATTCGACCTCATTGATATGTTAATTAATAAAGAAGATGATATTGTTTATGTTGTTGATGAACTTGAAAGAAGTTTGCATCCAAAATTAACAGAACATTTTTTGAAACTTTTTATGGAAGCTCATAAAGATGACAGAACACAACTGATATTCACAACACATGAAGACACTATCATGAATCAAGAATTATTTCGTAGAGATGAAATATGGTTTGTAGAAAGAGATAATTCTAATTCTAGCAAGATCTATTCATTGGATAGATTTGAAGAAAGATATGATAAAAAATTAAACAAAGCATATTTAGAGGGGCGCTATGGTGCAATACCAGTCTTCAAGCAGTTTACATTCCGGAAGGAGAACTAACTGTATGCCTGTACATACTTATACAAATTGGAATAAGAGACAAAGTGATACTGAGAAACAATTAAAACCATATAGAAAGTATTTCTTTATATGTGAAGGTGCAAATACAGAAACTTTCTATTTCCAAAATTTAAAAGAGTTAACGTTTTACAACAATAGGTAGAAAATTTATTAAGCTAAAGCATGAATCAACGCAAGACATTCGCATGATATCAGGATTGAATAGTATAAAAAAGCTGAAAACACATTAGTCAATCCTTGATTAAAAATTATCAAATATTGAACCAACTGTTATTTAATTGTTTATGCACAACATTTTGATTTAAAAAGCATTCTTAATTTTAATGAATTTATATAGAGAAACGCATTAAGGTTTTTGAAAAGTTAAAGAGAGGAATCATATGGAATTATCTGAAAGAATAATACCTGCACCACTGGTTTTAAATAATTATGTAAATGGTTTACCTAAATATAGCTATGAAGAATATTTATTGGAGTTTATTAATTTATCCAATGAATTCAAGAAACTTTCACAGGGTGAAATGTATCATTCTCCAAGTTCTGAAGCACATTCCGAAAACGATTGTATATCATCTAAATATTCTTTAGATTTCAAATTGATAGAAACTTCTTCTTATTTTAATGGTTTGCGCAATTATTCTTTTCGGTATTCTAAATATGCTAATGGATGTATTGCTACTCTTTTAGCAAGACGCTCTTTTTAAAGATTTAGTTGATATTTGAAAATACGCCATAATGATACTC
>ERZ1034897.572-NODE-572-length-17785-cov-5.236041_pt1 | contig 17785 bp, 8 predicted proteins | sample MGYA00520629_ERZ1034897 | MGnify/ENA primary metagenome ERZ1034897 (study PRJEB33766, sample SAMN09781789) | gut metagenome | biome: gut microbiome | host: Homo sapiens | place: Madagascar | study: EMG produced TPA metagenomics assembly of the PRJNA485056 data set... | reverse complement strand
ATCACGTCGACTATGGGACCAACTGGCCAAATCCCATTGAGTCGCCGTACGGTGCCAAGCCAGACGTCGTCCTGCGCCGTCCTCTCGCATCGGATGTATCGAGCGTACGGAATCTTGGTTGCTGCCATGTGGCTTGCCATGATCTTCTCCTCAAGGGTCGTTTGTGCGTCTTGGCGCCTTAGCGTCCTGGCTTCATTGTGGAGAGAAGAGCCCTTGTGATCCTGAACAGTTGAGTCTAATTAGACTTAACTGCCGCCTTGCGGCGGCCTCCTGCCGGATAACCTCCTAATTGTCGGAAGCCGCGGGTTGCAGGAGGACGTCATGGACAACGCCGAAGAGACTCTCATACGCCAGATCGCGTGGTTCAACCTGCAAATCAAGAAGACAGGGCAGCCTGCAGCAGACGCCCTTGATGAGCTCAACCAGGCTTCAACGGCGTTTGAAGAGGTAAGGAGCTACGCTCGCCACAGCCTGACGTCTCCCCTTGGGTGCCTCGTCTGCGCCATCATGTTCTTCATGCTGTCCTGGATCTGCGCGCGCGAGTTTGGGCTGTTTGAGTACATCAACGTCAGGCTCATCAGCGTCCAGATTGTCAGGGGCGGCAGCAACAGCGCCGCATTCTGGTACCTCATGTGGCCCTTCTCCATTCTGCTCTCGTGGGCGCTCGTCCCCGTCTTCCGCAGTCACGGGCCATTTAACGCCAGGAACAAGGTCTGGACAGGACTGCCTGGAACCTTCGCGTCCCTGCAGTCGTTCGGAGTCCTCAGCTGCTTCTACGCCGCCTTCGACCACATCCAGAACCCCTCAAGGGAGGTTCTTGAGTCCTTTGGGCAAAACTCCGGAGTGGCAATACTCCTTCTGGCACTCCTGCAGATTCTTCTGCTTGGCGTCTCCAACAAGCGGGCTGCCGAGGTCAAGGCAGCGACGGATCGCCTTGAGTCCGCTAGGCTCAACTACTGCGAGAAGTCCACCATCTTTGTGGACAGCTATTGGCGCTTTGTGGTGTTCAGCAAAGAGCTGATGGCCCTTAAGGAAGAGAAGAAGCGCCAAGAGGAGGCCAGAAAGCGCGCAGAGGAGGCCGAGAAAGAGCGGCAGGCCGAAGCCACCCGCAAGGAGCGCGAGCGCAGGGAGGCGGAGGAGAGGCGTCGGGCCGAGGAGCAGGCCCGCAAGAAGCGCCAGGAAGAAGAGCGGCAGCGCCAAGCTCGCCGCAAGAGCAGGGAGCAATTCTTTACCGAACGCCTTGGTAAGAAGGCAGGCACCGCCAACGCCATGCGCGCCCATTGGCAGACCGACGCCAACATCCACGAGCGCAACTCCGCCTATGACGGGCTCTTCCGCCTCTTTGCGCGGTTCAATCTCAACAGGCAGGAGCTCGACGAGTACCTCACCTACCCCTATAAGCAGGCCGCATAGCAGCTCCCGATCACCAACAAACGGCAGGTGGCAGCCCCTATTGTTGCCACCTGCCGTTTGTTGCAATTAAAGCGAGAGTAGATTTCGACCCGCAGAGCCATCTTCTATAAACGCGGCTTGACTCCTTCGCCTCAACGCTTCGATAGGTAGGACTCGATCAAGGTCATTATCTCTCTAGACAACCAATCTTGGCCCTCCGGAGCGAGAACAATGCCAACGCCGCCGTCTTTGTACTCGCGCCAACGAATGCCGCGAGCTGCGCCAAGCTCGGTGGGATACCTAAAGCCCGTCGCCTCTTCAGTCATCAAATAGCCCTCGACTTCAAGCAACGTCAGAACATAGGACGCGAACTGCGAGCTTCTGACGCGCGTGTCTCCGCTCATCGCCTCTTTTAGGACGGGCTCTGCCTCCTTGAGGCTATCGTACCGATTTCGGCAAGCGCTAATCGTACAGCTACCATCGCCATCCACCGCCTTGGCCTCAGCCCAAGACCACGACCCGATTTCCCTAGTTACATTTGTCTCGGTCAGCGCAAGAGATGAAGCAACATCGCAGATACGAGAAGCCCCACGGGCGTCATCAGATTCCTTCATCTTCGCTTGGATAATCGAGTCGATCAGCTGATTGGTTAGGTCCTTCTTGACCGCATCAAACACAATCCCTTGCATCATTATTTTAATATGACATGCATCCGTCACATCTATGTCGGTATTCTCTCCAAGCAGCTTTCTAACGAGACTCCGAGCGTACTCAGCATCTATCGTCTGAATCTTATCTGCATGGCAGACGCCATTGCGGTCCTTTGAGAACGCGTCTATTACCTTTGAAAGCCTACGCCACCAGTCGGGGCTAGAGTATTGCTCTTGCCCTATTGCTCCGGCTCCAGTTGCCAGCACCTCGGTAACCCGAGGATGACCAGAGCCAAATACCGAAGCGTATCCACCTAGATTGAGATTATCCCTCTCCGCAAGCCGCTTTCCATTTTTACCCTGCCTGTAATCTGGAGCCACCCGCTTAAGCGTAGGAAGCAATTCCATCCGCAGATATCGCTCGGCAGAGCGGCAGAACATGATTAGACAGAAGGACCAGTCTTCCCCCCTCTCGGGATTCGTGCGATTGCCGATATCAAATAAACCATATAGTTTAATTCCTTGCTTCAGATTATCTAGCACACGATTCTCTCCATCAGCTTCAACGCACGATGCAAAGCGCCCCTCTAGCTCGGCCAGAGGCCCAAATCCGGCGGCGCGGCACTCTTCGTCAGTCAGGTCTACGCCAGACCCGTTAAGATTTTTTATGAAAGAATCGGTATTAGGCTGAGACTCGCCATCTTTCAAAAACTCCTGGTCACATGGCAGGGACTCTCCATGAGGAAGCATCAGTCTGGCTAATGCGAGTTCAGACTCTTCTTTTGTCTCACAGTACTTTTTCCAGTGAGGGAGCCAGGCAAGATCAAGAATGCGTTTCATTGACGCAATGAACTCGTTCCTCTGCCAAGCGGCATAATCGCCAATGACATACAGGCGATACTTCGCCCTACTTGCAGCAACGTTCACGATGTTGGCGTTAACGAACTCAATAGCGCCCACACAGCCCTCGCCCACGTCGCAACCAAGGGCAAAGATGACCTCATTCGCCTCCTTTCCCTGAAATGTATGAACGGTGCCGATGTTCGCTTTTATGAATCCGTCCCACTCGTTGTCACCGATACCTTTGTGAGCAACCTGACCTAAATGCTGCTTAATTCCACTGACCACGGTCTTGAAGGGCGAGATGATGAAAATGCTCGGCCGACGCTTGCCCCCGCTCCTCTCAAATGAGGCAAGCACCATTTGTGCAATCCGTTCTCCCTGCTCTTCAACATAGTGATTCTTGGCACCAGCCTCAGAACCGTTGACATTAATCCACTGGGATGATGGGAAGAGAAGGGTATCCAGCAAGCGCCCATCCTTCTCGTTTTGTGGGTCAAGGGTTTTAGTTTCATTGAGCATCGTATTGCCGTATGCAATTTCGTTTGAAATATCAAACATTGGAGAGATGCATCGACGATGAACCACCAGGGGGCATCCAGCCCATGTCTCATCTTCGCCGTTCGATGAGACGCGCAAACCTCCAACGAGATTCACGTTGTCAGCAAACTTTTGGACAGACGACCAGCTTGCTTTGAACTGCAGGGGTATGGAATTCCCAAACTTTGAGCGTAGCTGTTTAATGTCCTCCGTCACAACCGGCTCAATCTGATACGGATCGCCAACGACAAGCGCCCGCCGGCAGCGCGCCAAAGCGCCAACAGCCGCATAGGGCACAGCTTGGCCCGCCTCATCAATGACAAGCAGTCCGAGGGGAGCGGGGCCGGCCAAGTCTATCGGCACATCAGCGAACATGCGATGTGCCGAGGCAAATGTTGTTGAGATGACCGGGGTGATGATATTTAGCACCTGGAACAGTGCAGGGACAAGTTTAACCCTGTCCCCTTCTTCGAACTTAATTACCTCCTTGTTTTCGCCCTCGGCGCTAGCCATCTTGATTCCCCAGTATGCACGAAGGAAGTCGATGTCCTCCCTGATACAGCTTGAGGCACAAACGAACTCACGCGTAAGCTGCAATGCGCACAGAAACAGATAGTCCCTTTCCTCGGCAAGTTCCTTGTCGTCAGCGGGATTGAACAGATGAGCCGCTTTTCTTTGGGCGTCATCACGGCAATTCAGGCGAGCCGCCAACGCGTCGTCAATACAGCCATCCATGCGGCATTTTACTTGGTCAAAGGTCTTCCTTGCCTGTTCAAGCCTTGTCTTGTTCGATTCCAGCCGCAGCTGCCCTGTATTGATATCGCGCTCCAGTTGCTTCAAAGAGAGCTTGCGGCTTCTGAGTTTATCGTCGACAACCTCCGCTTGCTTTAGCAGCGCTTCCTGTTCGCCCTTCCGCCTATTTGCATACAGGAACTCCTCGAGCTCTTCCTTGGCTTGAAGATAAGCGCTCTTTGCCCTCCCTTTAAAAAGCAAGCTATTATTCCAATTGACTTCAGCCTCCTCCTTACTTCTCTTGAGGCTATTTCGCCGCGCAATATATGCCGCGAGCTCTTCCTGCAAATCGCAAACATAGTCATGCAACCCATCGATGTCCCCAGCTGAGAAGGGCACACCCTTCTTGAATGCCAAGTCGCCAATCTCATTCATGGCCCTGGTGGTGTCGCCCCTTAAGGCTGCACCGTCTTTCGTCAGCTTCTCTCGATTGGCGGCAAGCTCATTCGCGAGCCGTTCGGACTCGTATTCAAGGTTCTCCACCTGACGCAGAGACTCGCTTAGCATCGCTTCTCTTTCGCGGACTTCAGCGGCTTTCTTCTCAATCAGCTTCTCAACCGTAGCCAGCTGCTTGAGAAAAGCCTTCTTGGCCTCCCTGTAACGAGCAAGCGAGGCATTCCCACCTTTCGTCGAAGGAGCAGAGACATTGAAGACAAGTTTCTCAAGAGAGTTTGACGTGAACTGTTTAATGTTATTTCTCTTTCCAAGACGTGCTGCTAGCAGCAGTCCCGGCTCTCCGTCCCCGAGATAAGTTTCAGGAGATGCATTGAACGCCTCTTCTGATGACATGAACTGGCAGTCGGCCGCATACGAAAAATAAAGATCCGGTCGCTCTGTCAGCTCCCCGCCCTTCACTTTCCATTTAAGCGAAGAGAGGGGGACGGTCATAAACCGCTCCTTCTCTTCGTCTCCAATCGAACCCAGCAACCCAGCGCCATTCGGCAGTTCTTTTGAAATGTTTTCTACCGCAGCATTGTTTGAAGAGCATACGATGATGCCTAGGCTCTTTATCTCCTCATTTCTATCTCCCGGCCTGAGTCTCCAAGCACTTTTTGCCTTATTACGAAACGACATATAGGGCTTGCTTAGCCCAATCTCCTCGAACGCGTCGTCCGGTCTGTCGTATTCGCTAAGGAGCTCCGCCTTCCTGACGATGGCCGCAGCAATAACGTCCTTGAGCAGCGTTGTCTTCCCCGTTCCCGGGGGACCGTTAACCGAAACGATATCATTTGCAGGGAACCGGTCGAAGTTGTTGTCTCGACCAATCGTCATATTAATTGCAACCTGTTGCATTAGCGAAGGGGCATACTTGCTCGGCCAGCGCCCGAGCGGCATCGTCTCAAGATTTAGCTTATCGTGAAGGAACTCGCGCGCCTTGGACCGCTCGTCTTCTCCACTTCCAAGCAGATTGATTCTCATCTTCTCGTCAACGCAGCTGTCCAAACCCCCGCAGAGATATTGCAACGCGAGCGGCAAATGACCGCTCTCGAAATCCACAGCCCCTCTCTTCCTGAGAGCGGCAACCACGTCTTTCAAATCCTCGGCATAATAGGCATTACAGAGCGACGCCTGTATTTCAAAACCCGGCTGGTTTGATGCTGCATATTCAATGAGAAGCGGCTCGGGAACAATAGAACCGCCACTAGGCTCTCGCTTCACTTCTTCAAAGAATGGAACAACGTATTGTGCGGCAATATCGCGAATATCGGAGTAGGAGAGAACTTGGCTCTCGTAGGCATCGGCGATTGCCTTGTTCCACTGTTTCTCTTCGCTCTTGTACTCCCCTATATTAGGGAGACTTTTGCCGACGCCCTTATGAGTCATCCACAGGATTGGCGAAATCTCCAGCCCTCCAAATGTCCCCCCGCAGTTAAGCCGGAAGAGAGCAGCACTGATTTCGCTAGCATCCTGTTCGACTCGTTTTTTATACTCCGTACCAGCTAGAAATGATGTCGCCGCATCACGGGGAACACGGCCAAAGTAAACATAGGTAGAAGACGAAAACGGGCAATTTCGAGAGTCCGCCTCGTTGCCAAGCAGCTTATTCAAGCGGCGCGCAATCGTATCTCCCGGACAAGAATCCCGGCCATCATATTCTGCGCGATCGCGATAACCAATAGTGGCTCCACTTTTCTTGCTCTTGCGGCGCTCTTTTTGGAAGTCCTCCCTTGAAAAAGGCTTGGGACATTCCTCTTGACTAAAGAAGTCGAGCTTGCACCAGTACTCCAGGGCGTCATAAATCTGAGAAACCTCAAAGTTGTTCATCGACCGCTCCTCTATCCGCCGTCACGCGCAACGAAAACGAATCGTCCGTCCCATTCTCTTACCAAAGCCGCCGGGGCTGACATTACAAGTGTCTGCCAGCGGATTACCTTAATCTAGGAACGGCGTTGATATGACTTAACGGCGGCCCCACAAGTCACAAACCTGCGAGGCCGCCGCCGTTGATGCGCCAGGGTCTAGTCTTAATGCCTGCAGGCAAGCGCGATGGTCAGAGCCGCCCCGTAGACCCTGCACGCAACGCGAGGGCCTTCCTCGCCGCCCAGTGCCAGGAAGTAGCTCAGGTGGCGAAGGGACGCGTCACTGTTGCCGTCGGCCCCATCCCTCGGAGCTCTGGCTGCCGCGCCATTCGTCAGGGAAAAGAGGTAGTAGTCGCAATCGGCATCCTCGTCTGATGACTGCTGCGGGACGCCGCGGTGCAGGTCCCATGCCAGCAGGGAAAGCTCTCCCTTGACGGCAAGCGCCGCGAGCTTCATAAAACCGTACGTTCCCAGCTTCAGGCCGTGCAGCTGCTTGTGGTCCAGCTGGTACGTAAGCAACCCATAGACAAGCTCGTAGGCAAGTCTCCTCTCCAACGAGCTCAGGTCGGCGAGAAAGACGAGGGCAAAGGCCTTGGCCATGTGCCTGGCGTCACTATGACCCCTCAGGTTCTGGAGCGGGTCGGGGGCGCCGTGCCCACCGGACAGGGCAAGCCTGGCAGCCATGTCCAGCGTCATCACCACATCATCATGGAACACCCCCTTCTCGATGGACTGCCAGCGAGAAGGACCCATCGGGTTGGCAGGCACCAGCGGTGCGTCCTCCGACACAAAGCCCTTGGAGGCAGCGATGCAGGACGCAATCCTCCGCTTTTGCTCCGCACGGACCCTTGCCTTCCGAGCTTCGAGAAAGTCGCGCAGCTCCTCCATGTCCTCCGGCCCCACCGAGGCTTCCTCGGGGTCGCACTGCTTCAGCGCCTTGGAAGCGCCCTTCCTCTGCCCACGCTCGTACTCCACCTCCGGGGCGCCGTCACGCATGACCAGCCTGCAGGAGACAATGCCCTCGTCCTTCTCGGCAGCCTCTATTGCCTGGCAGGCAACGGCAGACACGGAAGCCTCCACGCCGCGAGCGCCGCCACCGGTCCTGACGGCGCTTACAGCCGCGTGCTCGGCCACCTCGTCGGAGATGAGGAAGGCGCAGCCGGCAGGCATCATCGAGGCAAAGCGGGACTCAACCGAGGCCTCTCCCCCGCGGGCGATGGCGAGCATGTCCGCCACCTCAAGCGGCCTGATGCGCACGAGTGACGTGATGCGCCCCACCAGCTCGGCGGGAAGGCCCCACGTCTTCAGGTCCTTGGGGTCGGAGAGGCCACGGAGCTCCTCCGGGGCAAGCGACGAGAGGCCCATGGCTCCGGAGCTGGCCGTGAAGCCCGCCGCGCGGCCGCCACTCTCCTCAAGCAGGCGGGCGCGGGTGATCTCGTCCAGGCCGGTGAAGGCGCCGGCAAAGACGAAGATGAGGCCCGCCTTGTCCAGCGGGATGTGGTTGTCGTCCCGGTCCTTGTCGGCCTTGCGCACGGAGATGACGTCGTCACCCTCGATCACCCTCAGCAGGCCGGGGCAGGGGTCAAAGCCCTTCGCGTCCTTCTCGTCTCTGGCCAGCTTATCTGCCTCGTCGATGAAGACCACGATGGGACTGTGGGTCTCCGCTTGCGTGCGGGCGATGTCACGGAGGTGGATTTCTATGTCGTCTCCCCTCCAGCCGGCACCCGTGAGCTGGGAACCGTCGATCCTGTGGACGGGAATGCCGCCCAGGGCCTCGCAGGCGGTCTCTATGGCAAAGGTCTTGCCGCAGCCCGAGGGGCCCTCGACCATGAGGCAGCTCAGGTGGGGCAGCGACGCGGGGTCCACCCCTGCGGCCAGGCGAGAGACCCTCCTGAGCGCCGTGACCAAGAAGCCACAGACCTTCTGAACGGCATCGTCCTGGCCCATGACCCTGGACTCAACCTTGCGGACAAGCTCGTCGACGGAGAGGCCGTCCAAGATGGCGTCAGTCCTCTTGCGCAGCGCCTCGCGGGAGCTTGGAGTGTTCTTCATAGATGTTCCTCGCAATCCGGCATGCTCCGGAAAACCATGCGCCTAGAAAAACGACATGGCTCACCCCACTCATGGGCGATCCGGGCTTTTGACCGCATGCCAATATTTGATAGGCGCCACATCTTTTTGCGACGGGGCATGGGCCAAGAAGGCTGTATTTGCTTCTCGCGCCGAATTGCAAGTGACGGCAGTATAGCGCACTGCCCAGGGGGGGGGAGGGGGCATCAATTGGGAAGCCCCCTCCCCCCGGCAATGGCTTGCGGCGCCAGCCCCGAGGTGCCTACTCCTGCTGTCCGCGGCGACGGCCCAGGAAGACGCCTGCGGCCAGAAGCACCATGCCACCCACGACAAAGACCTCGCCGGCCGCCGTAGCGTCGCCGGTCTTGGGCAGATCGGCCTCCGAAACCTGCTTGCCGGACTCCTGCTGACCGGCGGGCTTGGGGTTCTGGGCGCTGCCCCGGCCTGCCAGGTGAAGCTGGTCATACCAGGCCTGGGCAGCATCGAGCTCGGCCCTTGCCTGCTCATAGGCGGCGTTCGCCTGGTCGTAGCTGGCCTGGAGCTGGTCGAGGTCCCCGGTCATGGCCTCAAGGGCAGAGGCCGCCTCGTCCCTGAGGGCAACCGCGTCGGCCGCGGCCTGCCTCTTCTGGGCGAGAAACTCCGCGAGCGCGGGCTCGTTCTGGAGCGCCCAGTCAGAGAGGCCGTTCTCGTAGGCGTCTGCGCGGGCGCCCTCGTCAAGCAGGTATGAGAGGCCGTCGGCGCGGCGCTGGGCGGCGTCTGCGGCAGAGGCGGCCTCGTTGCGGGCATCGCTCTTGGCGAGAAGATCGGACTTGCTGGCATCAAGCTCAACCTGGGCCTCGTCGAGCGTGGCGCTGGCGGCCGTGGCGGCCGCGTTGGCATCCGCGGCGGCCTTGGCAGCAGAGGCCACGGGCTCAAGGGCGGCGTCGGCAGCGGACTTGCCGGCAGCGGCGTCGGCGGCCGCGGAGTCCGCACGCGTGGCAGCGGCGGCAGCGGCCTCGGACGCAGCGCGTGCCTCGCCAAGGGCATGAGCGCTCTTGTCTGCCTTGGCGGTGGCGCCAGAGAACGCAGCCTCGGCGTCGTCCTTCTCCTTGGACGCGGTGGCCTGGGCGGCCCCGGCGGCCTGGACGCGGCCCATCGCTGCCTTCACCAGGTCGGAGGCGGCGTCGGCAAGCTCCTTGCGGGCGCCGTCAAGGGCGGTCTGGGCGTCGTCTGCGGCCCGGGCGGCAGCGTCCTTCTCGCCAGTTGCGGTCTGGAGCACCTGGGCGTCGGAGGTTGCCTTGGACTCGGCGGCCTGGGAAGCGGAGTTTGCGTCGCTCACGGCCGCTGCCGCGTCATTGCGCTTGGCCTGGGCGTCGCTCACGGCAGTCGCGGCCTGGCCAGATGTGGCCTGGGCGTCCGTCACCGCCTGGGCGTCGGCCGAGACGGCGGCCTCGGCCGCACGGAGTGCCGCCGTGGCGTCATCGACCTTCTTCTGCGCGGCGTCCACCTCGCCCTGCTTGGCCTCGATGTCCTGGGCAGAGGCCTGCTGGGCGGCCTTGGCCTCGGCGAGGGCCTGCTTGGCGGCCTCAAGGTTGGAAGAGACGTTGGCCAGGACCTGCGCGTACTCCTGGACCAGAGTCCTCATCTGGGCAACGCTGTAGTAGACATAGTTGCCGGAGTAGCTGGAGAGGCTGCTGGCGTTGTAGCACCAGGTTCCACGCGAGCCGCGGTTGGCGTTCTTCCAGTAGTTGGTGTAGCCGACGCCCATGATCTGGTCGCTCGCGAAGAAGAGGTTGGTGTAGTGGCCGATGACGATGCCGCGGGAGTTGGCGACGTTCTCGATCTGCCTGAGCGTGCTCTGGTTGATCTGGGTGATGCCCAGCTCGGCCTTGATCTGGTCGAAGTAAGCCTTCTCCTCGGTGTACCAGCCGCGGTTGGGGTTGGTGTAGCCCCAGGCCAGGTTCTCGCAGGAGACCTGCAGCAGCGAGTGGTTCTCAAGGCCGGCGCCGCGGTCCGCGCCCGTGGCGGCCACGGCCATGAAGTAGAAGTTGGTATAGGCGTCGTGGCAGGCAAACTCGCCGGTGAAGTTGTCGTCCGTGGCGCGCAGGCGGTTGATGTCGTCGAGAATGTCAAAGGTCTTCAGCACGTTGGCCAGCGAGACCGCGTCCGCCGTGTCGGTGGTGACGGTCACCTTGTCGCCACGGCCTCCCATGTTGACGCCGGAGCCGCCAGGCCACTTGGAGAAGCTCTCCTCGGTTGCCTTGCTGATGACGTCGCGCGCCTTGGCGAGGTCGTTCTTCTGCTGCTGGGTGACGTCGTCGCGCTGGAGCATCCAGTCGATGAAGGAGCCCAGGTTGGAGCGGCTCTCCACCTCGTCGGCCAGCTTCTGGGCGGCGTCGACCTTGGCCTGGGCGTCAACGACAGCCTGGTCTGCAGCGGTCTTAGCAGCCTTGGCGCTCTTGAGGGCGGCGTCAGCAACGGCCTTGGCGTCCTGCGCCGTAGCGAGGTCCGCCTCGCGCTGGTCCTTGGCCGCGGTGCTCGCCTGCAGGGCGTCCTTGGCCTCTGCGAGCTTGGCGTCTGCGCCGGACTGGGCGTCCTTCGCTGCGGTGAGGGCGTCATCGGCGGCCTTCAAGTTGTCTTCGGCGGTGGCGAGGGCGGCCTTGGCCTGGTCGCGGGCAGAGGTGGAGTCTGCCGCGGTCTTCTCGGCATCAGCGTAGACCCTATCGGCCATGGTCTTTGCGTCCTGGGCGGCCTTGAGGGTGGCCTCGCAGTCGGCGACCTTCTTCTTGGCGGCCGCCATGAGCTCGGTGTCATCGCCGGCCTCGGCGCGGGCCAGGTCCTCCTTGGCGCTCTTTAGCTCTGCGTCGGCCCGGTCGAGCGCACCGGTTGCGTCCGTGAGACGCTTCTGGGCGGCGTCCTTGACAGAGGCATCCGCCGTGGCCTGGGCCTTAGCAGCGTCGAGCGCATTGCTCGCCTCCTCGGCCTTTGCGGCAGCCTGCGCGCGGGCGTCTTCGGCGTCACGCAGCGCGGCGTCTGCCTTGGCGGCAGCGTCCTGCCTTGCCTCAAGCTCGGCCTGGCCGCCAAGCTGCTCGAAGGAGTCCTGCTTGGCCTTGAGGTCCGCACTCGCCGTGTTTGCGGCATCCTGGGAGGCCTTGACCTTGGCACTTGCGGCGTTAAGGGCGGCCTGGGCACGGTCGTAGGCCACCTGGGCCTCGCCTGCCTTGGCAGATGCGGCGGCGACATCGGCCTGGGCCTGCTCGACCTGGGCCTTCATCTGGTCAAGGGCCTCCGCCTTGGACTGCTCGATCTTGGCGTTTGCGGCGTCAAGCTCCGCTTGCTTCTCGGCGGCGGCGTCCTGCGCCTCAGCAAGGGCGGCCTGGGCCGCGTCGCGTGACGCTGCGGCCTGCGCCTCGGAGGCCTTTGCATCCTGGAGGACCTTCTCGCTTGCGGCCGCGTCGTTGGAGGTCTTGCCCGCGCCGTCGGCCGACGTTGCCTTGGCCTGCGCGGCAAAGGCGTTTACCGGCAAAGACGACGTCAGCATGAGGCCGGCTATGACGGCCGCGGCCGCGCGACTCGCAGCGTTCTTCCTGGTTGCAGACTTGCTCATGGTGCTTCCTTCCTCGTTGGTGGGGATAATCCAGACCCCCGCCGATAACCCCAAGCCGTTCGCTTGCACAGCTCAATCGTCCTCCAAAGGCCTCCGCTCGCTTTTACGATTTGTGTCTAATTAGAAGGGGCGGCGAGCCAATCGACTCGTCGCCCCTTTGCCGCTGCTTCTTGCCTTTTTTGCTTCTTGCGCTACGTCTCGCGAGCCTTCTTCCTTTTCAAAAGACCGCTCCTGTAAGCCCGGTAAGCTTCGAGAACCTTTTGCTCGTCTTCCGTAAGCTGACCTTCCAAAATCACGGCTTCGGTTTTCGCAGACTCACTTTCCAAAGTCCCGCCGTCCGTCGACCCGTTCGCCGGGGCCGCGCTACCTGCGGGCCCGCCTTCCACATCCTCGCCCGCGCTTGCCTCAATCGGCACGCGATTTGCAGCCCGGAAGGCCTGCTGCCCAAATCTTGCAAGATCGCACTCGCCCGGATGATCGATTATTGCGGAGTTAAGTGCCCGCGCGACGGAAACCCTTGCTTTCTTGATGTTATGCGTATCCACGCTCTCCCTGTACACATCGCCGAAGGCCCCCTTTTCGTACTCGGCCTTTGGTATTGCCATATCCTCTTTCGTTTGTCGGGGGCTAGGGATTACCTCGACATCCTCAATCTCGATGTCGCCCATGTGCTGCTTGACAAAATGAGTGACGACAAAGGGGTAACCGGCAAACTGGACCCTAAACCTGCCGGTCGGCTTACTCTTTTCTTTGTCTATCTTGTATTCTCGATAGATTTTGAAGTCCTTCTGCAGCCCAAACCTTTTGCAGAGGATGTCAAGGCCCCATTCGTTGCACAGTAGGCCAATCTTTTGCGCTCTGGCACTTGACCCCCGTCCATGAACGGATGAATAGAGGTAGTTGTCAATCTCATTCTCATCTATCTTGGGGCGGTCTTCTGCCTCCTCACATCCATCGAGAATCGCAAGGCCTTGGATTTCGGCAAGATCAAAACTGCGCAGCATCTCTCCCCTGCCGTTATGTTGATTTGCACCAACCAAAAGATAGAAACTACCCTCAACGAAGTCCAAGGCCAACGGCCACGCCTCAATCTCGCCATCAGAGCATCTGTTGTCAAGAAGACCGTCGGCCCTGATCATCTTTGCGGGTACGAACTCATACTTCGGGTCTTCGTCCTTCTGGCTTCTCTTTTTGTTTTTCTTGGGCTTAGACCCCTCGCAATCTTTGGCCCCAATGTGGAAGACCCTGAACCTGACTTTCTTCTTGCTCTCGATTGCCTCCTTTAGTTCAAGAGCCCTCAGCAGGAGACGGCTCTCGCTGACAAAGGGATCGCTATTTTCGTTCTGGTCACCCTCGCCGCCCCAATCATCCCGGTCGTCCTTACAGCGCCGACGGAGCTCCTCTATGGTTACGCCGTTATTCACAAGCAACGCAAACTGAGCCCGGTCGACAACGAACTTGCTATCAAAACCGTCAGTCAGGGACTCGATGCCCCTATCATGCGCAAGGCGGTACTTTCTCATGGGAGCCCGTTTAAAGCCTCGCCCGAAGCCGCCGACCTCAAAGCGCGGCGGAAATGGGTAGGGAGAAATACCCTTCTCCTCAAAGTATTTCCTCGTCTTATCTGACCACTCGACAAATGAATCCAAATGCTTCGCAAGGGCCTTGCCTTCCAAGCAGTCTTGCTCGTCGCCATAAAGGCCACGAAAGGCGCTCCGGATCTCCTTGAGGTCAAGCCACTCGCCACGGTGTGTATCGAAGAGATACGCAAGGGCAAAGTCGGCGTCGCCGCACTTTCGGCGGTTGCCGCCCTGCTTCTTCTCTTGGCTGTCGGATTGAGTTTTGTCGGCCATGACTTGTCTCCGATTCAACGGAGAAGCAAAAAGCGTGGGACCCCACCACTAGGGGCACCCCCACGCTTTGAGCTTCTGACTATAGCACTCAGAGCGAGGTGCTGTTCTACAAAATACCCCGAGCCTCAATTTGAGGCACGGGTTCAAGAAGCTGGTACCGCCTGCCCCCTTTCTCTTACCCCTGACCGGCGGCGCTTGTCGCCTGCCCCGGCGCTTGCCTCCTTCCAGTCCAGAAGCGCCCCGTAATTGGGATGCCCCTTGAGGTCGTAGCTCCGCGCCCGCTGGCAGCCGGTGCCGCGGGTGAACACGAGGGCTTGACCCAGCGGCAGGGGCTGGATCTTGTCGACGGGGATGTTTGACCTCAGGCTCAGCTCGCGTGCCGTACCCATGTCGTTCACGCCGATGTAGACCGCCGTGTCGCAGCAGCCAATGATGGTTGCCGCCGCCGCGCCATAGCGCTGCTCAAGCTGGGAGGTTGCCTGACAGATGGGCATGAGCCAGATGTCCCGGCTTCGCGCCGCCGCAATCACGCTGTCAAAGTTTGGCACGGGCGCCTGGTTGGCAAAGTCGTCCATGATGACGCGCACCGGCACCGGGAGGCGGTTGTCGTTGTTGTCGCACTCCTCGTCCGCCACGCGGCAAAGCTCCTTGAAGAGCTGCGTGTAGAAGACGGAGACCAGAGCGTCCAGGTCATGGTCCATGTCGGACACCACCACAAACACTGCCGTCTTGCGCTTGCCAATGGAGGCGATATCAATGCTGTCGGGCCCTCCGTCAAGGACGTTCAAGAGCTCGTCCGTGCGCATTCTGGCGACCTTGGCCAAAAGCGTGATCTTGATACAAGCAAACGTCTCGGGGGCCCTGCTTACCATCTTGATCTGGTGCCACTGGGCCACCAGCTTTTGCCTCAGCCTGGCATCGGCCCGGCAGCAGTCCTTCGGCAGGGCATCGGAGCCCGTCTGCCCCTTTGCCCAGCACTCGATGATCTCGTCGAACCGGTCCATGTACCTGCGACTCAGCTGTCCATCGCACAATGTGGCAGGCTCGTTCATCACGTCGAGCCAGCGCAGGATGTCCCTCAACGTGAGCCGTGGGTTTATCGCCTGAGAGAACTGGGCCACGGTCTTGAGCAGCATCTGGGAGGAGAGGTCCCAAAAGGGGTCCTTCAGGGTGGCTCCCTCCGCATACACCAGCGTGCCCAACACGCTCTGCAGGTCCCCCTCGGTCCGTACCAGGTCAAACGGGTTCCAGTGCACAGACTCCCTGGCGTTGGTGAAGTTGAGGCATTGGACCTCATACCCAGCCGCCTCAAGGACGCCGCGGAACTCCTTGACCAGGTTGCCCTTGGGGTCGAGCGCCACATAGGAGCTGTTCATCTGCAGCAGGTTGGGCTTGACGATGCCATAGGTCTTGCCGCCGCCCGGCGTGCCAAACACAATGACGTTGTTGTTCAGGTGCGTCTTGTACATGTCCGTGCCGTGAGACACGCCCTCGGCAATGATGGTCCCAGGCAGGTCGGTCTTGGGCCGCGCCGGGCGCTTCTCGTCTGGCATTACCAGAACGCCGCCCCTCTTGCAAAGTCCATCCATGAGGCCTCGATGCCGTCTATGAGGCCAAAGTCCATGGCCTGCTGGGGCGTCATCCAGTTGTCGCGGTCCGTCGCCGCCCGCACCTTCTCGGCGCTCGTCCCGCACGCCTCGGCAAGAAGCCCCTCAAGCTGGGCCTTGGTGTCGGTCAGGTTCTTGACCGCAATCTCGATATCCGTCGCCTGGCCGCCGATTCCGCCCGCAAGCGGCTGGTGCACCAGGATCCTGCTGTTGGGCGTTGCGGTGCGAAAGCCCCTCTGGCCGCAGGCCAGGATCGTCGCCCCCATGCTGGCCGCCAAGCCGAAGGCGTGCGTGTGAACCGGGTTGCGCAAGCCGCGCATGCAGTCAATGAGCGCCAGGCCGGAGCTCACGGAGCCACCCTGGGAGTTGACGTAGAGGTGGATGGGTCCTTCTCCCGCGGAGTCCAGGTAGGAGAGCTGGAGGATGGCGGGCATCACGGACTCGTCGGAGACCTCGCCGACGAGCCAGACCACCCGCTTGGAGTAGAGCTCGGTTGCGGGGTCGCTCATATGAACGCCAGAGGCGTCGCGCATGTAGATGCTGGGAATGGGCATTGTCCGGCCTTTCGGTAGTTGGGGACACGGCGTTACGCAAAGGGATACGGTCCGTATCCCTTTCTCTTCTTGGGAGGCTCCGGAAGCAGCGGCTGGAAGACGCTCAGGCGCACGGACATGTCCTGCGCAATGTAGTCAAACTCGCTTCCCGCCAGGCCAGACGCGTAGCAGTAGAACTTGAGCGACAGGTCCTCGTCCGGGAAGAGGCCGTCTATCACTCCCGCGGGAGTCTCGTGCGGGTTGGAAGGAAGGCGCTTTGACTCGCATGCCCACCAGAGGGGTGGTTGGGCGAAGGGCCCCCTCTCTCGCTTACCGTCAATCAAATCCGAAAAGAGGGCGCGACCGGTGCCTTCGAGCAACGCATTGGCAAGCAGCAAGAGACCGCCCATGCTCCGGCAGGGCCGCTGGGCCCAGTCCCTGCAGTAGGCCACGCAGGCAACGCCCAGGCAAAAGGAGGCCCCGCAAAGGGCGCTTCCACCGGCAGCCAAGGTGTTCACGCCATCGGTGAGGTTCCACAGAGCCCGTGTGAACTTGAAGACATCGTCATCGCTGTAGACGTATCGCATCGGGTCAGACAGAAGGGATGTCACACCATCGTTGACCTCGTCGAATGCCGCCAGGATCAATGACCTGTAGTCGGGCGACAGGCTCTCCAGCCTCCCCCCTCTCCTCCCAGGCCTTCCGGTCAAACTCCTCGTACGCCTCCCGCGGCATCCCGTCGAGCTGCAGCTGGTCTGGATCGACGTGCTTCTTCATTCTCCCGCTCCTCTCGCCGCCTTCGTCTGTTGAGAAGAACTATCCGCCTTAAGCGGGAGGCGCAGAATGTGACTTGCGTCTAATTAGACTGTACGCCAGCCGCCTAGCAGCCACCCGGCAGCCACACTTTACCCCGGTATGTACAATCTTCAAAGTTTGATGCCCTGGCGAGAAACGCGCTGACCTGCGCTTTTCTCGCCAGGGCCCTTGTTTTGACGGCATATCAATTATGTAATTGCGTACATACCAGGGTAAAGGACGCCTAGTCTACTCCCCCTCGCTGGCGCGCAGCACCTTGTGGAACACCACGGTGTGCCTGTCGTCGATGACGCGGTCCTTGTGGAAGTGGCCGTAGTACCAGCGCCTGAACTGGAGCTTGTCCTCCAGCTCATCCAGAAAGTCGGTCAGGACGTCGGTCTGGGGATTTGCCCAGTTGGGGTCCGGGTGCAGCGTCTGGCTGAGGAAGCGGTTTGCGCAGGTGTGGGTCACCACGTAGTCAACCTTCCAGCCATGGGCCGCAAGTGTTGCCCGCGCATGCTCGATCTCCTCCTCGCTGGGCAGCTCCTCGGGCCACCAGCTCTCGCCGGGGACGCGCCGGCCCTTGTCCACGGACATCGCGCCACCAAAGGAGAAGACCGTCTCTCCGCCCAGGTCGTAGACCTCGCCGCGCATGAGGTGCCTGATGGGCGAGCGCCTGGTCAGGCGTTGGACGCGCCCGCCCTTCCACTCCTCCACCGGCCGCTTGGCCCAGTAGTCAAAGTGCTCGTGGTTGCCATCCACAAAGAGCGGATGCGGCAGGCGAGACTCCATCCACCGGATGTCTTCCTCCTCGCCAAAGCAGTCGT
>ERZ1034897.569-NODE-569-length-17820-cov-6.721250_pt1 | contig 17820 bp, 10 predicted proteins | sample MGYA00520629_ERZ1034897 | MGnify/ENA primary metagenome ERZ1034897 (study PRJEB33766, sample SAMN09781789) | gut metagenome | biome: gut microbiome | host: Homo sapiens | place: Madagascar | study: EMG produced TPA metagenomics assembly of the PRJNA485056 data set... | reverse complement strand
AAGAAGTGACATAAAAGTGTCTGTAAAAATATTTCCAACATTAAAAAATTATAAAAAAGAATATTTGCCAAAAGATATTTTAAGCGGAATTATCATGGCAGCGGTCTCAATCCCAATCTCTATGGGGTATGCACAGATTGCAGGTGTTCCGGCGGTGTATGGACTTTATGGATCTGTTCTGCCGATCCTGCTATTTGCCATGCTCTCAACTTCAAAACAGTTTATCTTCGGAGTAGATGCGGCACCGGCGGCAATTGTCGGAGCTGCACTGGCAACACTTGGAGTGACGGCAGAATCAGCCCAGGCATTGCAGTATGTACCATTGATTGCATTGTTTACAGGACTCTGGTTATTGTTGTTTTATCTTTTACATGCAGATAAGATTGTTGATTTTATCTCAACACCGGTTATGGGTGGATTTATCAGTGGTATTGCAGTGACAATTATTATGATGCAGATTCCGAAACTGATGGGAAGCCCGGCGGGGACTGGAGAATTCATAGAACTTGCAGAACACATTTTTCAGGCAATCACAAAGATAAACTGGTTGTCTTTTGGAATGGGAATTGGAGCACTTGTAATCTTGATTGTATCCAAAAAACTGATTCCAAAGTTCCCGATGGCAATCGTTATTATGATTGCCGGAGTTCTCTCGACAATTGTCTTTCATGTAAACCAGTATGGTATAGTTCTCCTGCAGGCAGTTCAACCAGGGCTTCCGCGGCTTATTTTCCCGGATTTTACAGGGATCAATCTTACCCAGGCCGTGGGAAGAGCGCTTATGGTTGCTGTTGTGATCATGGCAGAGACACTTTTATCAGAGAACAATTTTGCATCCAAAAACGGATATGAACTGGATGATCGTCAGGAAATCCTTGCCTGTGCCGCAGGAAATCTTGCTGCCGGTGCAGTTGGCTGCTGTCCGGTAAATGGAAGCATTTCCAGGACTTCCATGAATGAACAGTATGGAGGAAAGACACAGGTTGTATCCATTACAGCGGGACTGACCATGGCAGTTGTACTTATAGGTGCAACCGGATTTATCGAATATCTTCCGGTTCCGGTATTGACGGCAATCGTAATCTCTGCACTGATGAATGTTGTAGAGACACATCTTGCAGTACGCTTGTTTAAAGTAAGCAGAAATGAATTTTATATTTTTATTGCAGCAGGGATCGGTGTGCTGTTCCTTGGTACGATTTACGGAGTTGTGATCGGAATTCTGTTATCCTTTGTTGCAGTGATTTTAAGGGCTACAAACCCTCCGAGATCTTTCCGTGGAATGATTCCGGGAAAAGAAGTTTATTATGATCTGGAGAGAAACCGTTTTGCATATCCAATCAAGCATGTGATTATTTACAGATTTAGCGAGAACCTTTTCTTTGCAAATAACAAAGTGCTGGTTTCAGATATTGAAAACAGCATCAAAGAGGATACAAAGGTCGTAATTCTGGACGCATCAGCAATCAACAGCCTGGATATTACAGCGGCAGATGCACTAGAAATGCTTGCAGCAAGTCTGAAAAAACGTGGAATTAAGTTCTATATCACAGAACATTCCAGAGAAGTTAACGATCAGATGAGAAAGCTTGGAATCGGACATTTGATAAAAGAAGGTGCTGTGCGAAGAACAATTCTTGCGGCACTTCATGATGCGGGGATTGAGCAGCCTTGCCCATTGGATATTCCAGAAGAAGATCTCGAAAAACTTAAGCGAAGAGAATATTTTTCCCTTCCTGCAGAAGAAGAAAATACACTGGAAGAGTTTGCATGGGCATTTGGTGATGATGCAGTCAAAGAAATTGAGAAACGAGTGCTTTCTATTGTGAAGCAGATCCATGAGATTACAGATCTCGAGAAACTTTCCGAAGAAGGAATCAAAGAAAAACTGGAATTTTGGAATTCACTTGGAGCACTTGATGAAGATGAGTTGCTCCGCAGAATGGAGCTTCACTTAGATGATCTTCCAAGTGATGTAAAAGAAAACAAAAAACTCGTCATTGAATTGATCGAGCGTAGAAGAAGAAAACTTAGAGATCGTCTTCTGAAAGAGCATCCAGAGATTGTTGAGCATATTGAAGAGCGAAGAGAGCGGCTGGAGCGAAGACTTGAGAAACAGAATCCAGATGCTGTAAAGCGTCTGAAACACTGGAAAGATGAAGAATCCTAAAGAACAATCTGTAAGATACGTTACTGCTCACTCCGTTCACAGTAACGTAGCCAAAATTCATTCCAAATTGCCTGCGGCAATGGAATTTTGGCTTGTATGTCTCGGGATTTTGGCATATTCATGCCAAAACACCTCGCGGGATAGTGGTGTGTGAACAGTAACTAAGATTCTTAATAAATCTTTAGGATTGTCAAAGTTCCCTTGTTTCTGCAAAAAAGGAATGCTATGATTAATATGGAAGAAAAAGTCAGGGGACAATTTTGATTGGCTCCTGATTCTAAGAATAGAAAAGAAAAAAGGGATAAGCATGTGGTCTAAAGAAACAAAAGAAGAAAAAGAACGCAAGAAAGAACAAGCGTTTTATGAACATTATGGCGCGATGGGAAAAAGCAAGGAATCCATTAGAAAAGAGTGGGAGAGACGCAAGAGGAATGAACAACGCATTCGACGCCTCAAGAGACGAAGGAGAATTGCAATTGTATTGATTCTGCTCGTTGTATTAGTTCCGGCAGTTTCAACATTTACTTATTTTAGAATGAATCCGATTGTATTACGGAGTAAAGTGATCGCGCAGGAAAAGAAAGAAAGTATGGATCTGATGTCCAACATCCGTTTCGTTGTCGGTGGAAAAGTGAAAGATGTGAAGACAGAAGGGAAAGTAGATACGAATAAAGAAGGAAAATATACGGTTTACTATGTCTATGGTAAACAAAAAGTAAAAGCTGAAGTCGAAGTTAAGGATACAAAAGCACCTGAGCTTAAAATGAAAGACAGTTATACAACAGAACTTCCGAAAGATATCAAGCCGGAAGATTTTGTAGAATCAGTAAAAGATGCATCAGATGTCACACTTGAATTTGTCGGACAGGATTCCTGGGAGAAGAAAGGAAAATACGGAGTAACTGTTGTTGCAACAGATAGTGACGGTCATAAGACAGAAGGCAAATCAACACTGAATCTGGAAGAGGATACAACAGGGCCGACGATTGAAGGAGCAGATGATAAAGAACTTGCACAGGGCGATACGATGGACTTTAATGAAGGGGTTACGATAAAGGACGATATGGATCCGGAGCCGACATTGGAAGTACAGGGCGCTGATAAAGTGGATTTTGCGACACCGGGAACCTATGTTGTTACCTATCTTGCAAAAGACCGTTCCGGAAACGAGACAAAGATTGAGCGAAAGATCAAAGTGAAAGAGAATCCGGATTGGAATGAGAAAGTTGTTTATCTGACTTTCGATGATGGTCCGTCAGAGAATACCGGAAAGATTCTTGACATTTTGAAAGAAAAAAATGCAAAGGCAACCTTCTTCGTTACAGGAAATAATCAGGAACATGATGATATGATTAAAAGAGCCTTTTCCGAAGGACATTCGATCGGACTTCATACCTATACACATGATTATGCAACAGTTTACTCATCCGAAGATGCATACTTCGCAGATTTGCAGAAAATATCAGATCTGGTAGAGAGTATTACAGGAACGAAATCCATGATCATTCGTTTCCCGGGAGGTTCCAGCAATACCGTCAGTGCAAAATATGTCAAAGGATTGATGACAACACTTACGAAAGCAGTGAGGGACAAAGGATATCAGTATTTTGACTGGAACTGTGATTCTACTGACGCAAGCGGAAATAATGTGCCAGTAGAAAAGCTGGTTTCCAACGCAACATCCTGCACGGCAAATCATGTTGATATTCTGATGCATGACACAGATGCAAAAGATACAACCGTACAGGCATTGCCACAGATTATTGATTACTATAGAAGTCAGGGATATACATTCAAAGGACTGACCGTTGATAGTGTGGCAGCGCACCATGGAGTGAATAATTGATAAATATTAGAAAGAGCCAGAACAGGCACCACACACGGTGTCGATTCTGGCTCTTAATGATTATATCTTAATCCTCATCATCTGTCTGTACAGAGTAAGTCTGTCTCTTTCTGGCCATCTCATCGCTCTCAAGATATTCATCATAAGTTGTGATCTTATCGATCAGCTTACCGCCCGGAACAATCTCCATGATACGGTTCGCTGTTGTCTGTACGATCTGATGGTCTCTGGAAGTAAAGAGAAGTACTCCAGGGAATTTGATCAGACCATTGTTGAGTGCTGTGATAGACTCCATATCCAGGTGGTTCGTTGGCTCATCAAGAAGCAGTACATTTGCTCCTGAGATCATCATCTTGGAGAGCAGGCAGCGAACTTTCTCACCACCGGAAAGTACAGCAACTTTCTTCACTCCGTCTTCACCGGAGAAGAGCATTCTTCCAAGGAATCCACGAACATAAGTTACATCCTTTTCCTCAGAGTACTGTGTCAGCCACTCTGTGATATTGTAGTCGTTGTCGAATTCTCCGCCGAAATCCTTCGGGAAGTAAGCCTGAGAAGTTGTAACTCCCCATTTATATGTTCCCTCATCCGGTTCCATCTCGCCAATCAGGATTTTGAAGAGGATTGTCTTAGCAAATTCATTTCCACCAACGAAAGCAACTTTATCCTCACGGCCAAGTGTGAATGTAAGATTATCAAGAATCTTTTCGCCGTCAATTGTCTTGGAAAGTCCTTCTACAGTGAGAACTTCATTACCAATCTCACGGTTCGGACGGAAGTCAATGTAAGGATATTTACGGCTGGAAGGTCTGATCTCATCAAGCTGGATTTTCTCCAGGGCACGCTTTCTTGAAGTAGCCTGTTTGGACTTGGAAGCGTTCGCACTGAATCGGGAAATAAATTCCTGCAGCTCTTTGATCTTTTCTTCTTTTTTCTTGTTGGCCTCTTTCATCTGACGGATCAGCAGCTGGCTTGACTCATACCAGAAGTCATAGTTTCCTGCGTAAAGCTGGATCTTGCCGTAATCAATATCGGCAATCTGTGTACATACCTTGTTCAGGAAGTAACGGTCATGGGATACAACGATAACTGTGTTGTCAAAGTTGATCAGGAATTCTTCCAACCATGCGATTGCATCAAGATCCAAGTGGTTGGTAGGCTCGTCAAGAAGCAGGATATCCGGGTTTCCGAACAGTGCCTGTGCAAGAAGAACCTTGACCTTCTCAGAACCTGTCAGGTCTTTCATCAATTTATAATGAAGTTCTGTCTCGATACCAAGTCCGTTCAGAAGGTTGGCAGCATCAGATTCTGCTTCCCATCCATCCATTGTAGCGAACTCAGCTTCCAGCTCACTTGCTTTGATTCCGTCTTCATCTGTGAAATCTTCTTTTGCGTAAATTTCTTCTTTCTCTTTCATGATTTCATACAGACGTGCATTTCCCATGATAACTGTATCAAGAACAGGGAATTCGTCATATTTGAAATGGTCCTGCTGAAGGAAAGAAAGTCTCTCGCCCGGGGAGATAACTACATCACCGGATGTCGGCTCAAGCTGTCCGGAAAGAATCTTAAGAAATGTAGATTTACCGGCACCGTTCGCACCGATCATTCCGTAGCAGTTCCCTTCTGTGAATTTGATGTTAACATCTTCGAACAGCGCCTTTTTCCCGACGCGAAGGGTTACGTTATTTGCACTAATCATTTGAAAGTCTCCTTGTAAATAAATTAGAATTGTGATTACGTTGTTATAATTGTCCTTTTTCAAATACGTGTGAATAAGAACATACCAATCCATATATTAACATAGAAGAAAGGGTGCTGACAAGTACTGAAATAGAAAAATGCATACGAAAAAACAGGGCAAACTGTGTGAAAATGTATAAGAACTAATCCTTGTTCTTTCCATTGTAAAAAGTTATAATGTTACTAAGAATCTCACAATATAAATAGCAGTAGAAAAGAGGAGAAACCATGGCACTTAAGAAAGCAACAATCGTACTGGAAGGTGGAGCAACAAGAGGCATATTTACTTCTGGTGCTCTGGATTACCTTATGGAACAGGATATTTATTTTTCAGATGTGATCGGTGTGTCTGCCGGCGCATGTAATGCAGTAGATTATGTTTCCAGACAGCCGGGACGTACAAGAGACTGTATGATTCCGAATACAAAAGATATGAAGTATATTAATGGAGTGAAAGATACGATCAGGGAGAAAAGTCTGATGAATATGGATTTGATTTTTGATAAATATCCGAATGAACTGATCCCATTTAATTTTGATACATATTTTCAGTCAGAGATGCACTGTGAGCTGGTAACGACAAATTGTCTGACAGGAAATGCAGAATATATGACGGAAACAGAAGATCCTGACCGGTTGATGAAGATCTGTCGTGCATCAAGCAGTATGCCGCTTGTGACTCCGATGGTGAATATTGACGGTGTTCCGTATCTGGATGGCGGACTTGCAGATTCTGTTCCGATCCGTCGTGCACAGGAGCTTGGGAATGAGAAGATCATAGTGATCCTGACGAGAAATCAGGGCTATCGTAAGAAAGTAATCTCACCGGCAGTGCAGAAGCTTTACAGACAGGCATATAAGTCCTATCCGAATGCAGTCCGGACAATCTTCAGAAGAAGTTTTATCTATAATAAGACGATGAATTATCTGGACCAGCTTGAGAAGCGTGGAGAGATCTATGTCCTTCGTCCACATGTAAAACCAGTATCACGGCTCGAACAGCATCCGGATGTCCTGCATGCATTTTATGAACATGGATATCATCTGATGGAGCGAAAGACAGAAGAAATGCTGAAGTATCTTGAACAGTAATAAAAATAAATCGACTTGTTAAAAGAAGAGAGAAAAGGGAGTTGAGTTATATGAGAGAGATTTTAGAAGAAACTCAGAACCGTGAATTATCGTGGCTTCGGTTCAATCAGCGCGTTCTCGAGGAAGCACGGGACGAGACAGTTCCTTTGATGGAACGTATGAAATTCGTAGCTATTTTCACAAGTAACTTAGACGAGTTTTTTATGATCCGCGTAGGAAGTCTGTATGATATGGCATCAGCAGACAGCAAAAAGATCGATCAGCGATCCGGTATGACAGCAAAACAGCAGTTAGATGCAATTTATCGAGCTGTTTCCCCACTTTACAAGGAACGCGATAAGACATATGCAGAGATCAAGAAACAGTTAAGTCCGTATGGTGTCTGCGGTCTTGACTTCAAGGAACTGGAACAACAGGAGAAGAAGTTTGTAAAGAAATACTTCAAAGAAGAAGTAATGCCGGTGCTTTCCCCACAGATCGTAGATGCGAACCATCCGTTCCCACATCTGTTAAGTAAAGAACTGTATGTGGTTGCGAATCTGAAGCAGGGAGACAAGACGATGCTCGGAATCATCCCGGTACCACAATATATTTCTAATATTCTCTATCTTCCGGGGTATGACATCCGTTATATCCGTATGGAAAAGATTATCCTGGAATTTATTGATCTTGTTTTTGACCAGTATCAGATCTCAGACAAGAATTATATCCGTGTAACGAGAAATGCGGATGTATCACCGGATGATGAAGCTTATGCAGACAGCGGAGATTTCCGTCATGTGATGCAGGAGACACTTCATAAGAGAAGAAGGATGGCCGTTGTCCGTCTTGAGGCAGCCAATTCTCTGAGTAAAGAGATGGAGAAATATTTCTGTGAGAAATTCAATATCCGTCCGGAATGTATTTTCCGAACAAAGATGCCGATGAAGCTGGACTTTATCTTTGCAATCGCTGATAAACTTCCGGATTCGAAGAAAAAAACGCTCGTGGATGTACCATTTTCTCCGCAGCCGTCTTCCATGCTTGTAGAGGGTAAGGTGATTCCGCAGACAAAGAAGAAAGATGTACTCCTTTGCTATCCATACGAAAGCATGGAACCGTTCCTCCAGCTGATCAAAGAAGCATCAACAGACCCGGAAGTTCTGACGATCAAGATCACAATCTACCGTCTGGCGAAGAAAGCACGACTTGTAGAATATCTCTGTGCAGCGGCTGAGAATGGAAAAGAGGTTACGGTCCTGATTGAGCTGAGAGCACGTTTTGATGAGCAGAACAACATTGACTGGTCCGAGCGTCTGGAAGAGGCCGGATGCCGTGTTCTGTACGGATTCGAGGGTTATAAGGTACACTCCAAGATCTGCCTGATCACATACAGAAACCGTACCGGAATTCATTACATTACACAGATTGGAACCGGAAATTATAACGAAAAGACAGCGAAGATGTATACCGATTACTCGCTGATGACAAGCAGACAAGAGATTGGTGAAGACGCAGCAGTCTTTTTCCAGAATATGTCGATCAGCAATCTGAATGGAGTTTACAAGCATCTGATTGTTTCACCGACAAGCCTGAAACAGAAAGTACTTGCCTTAATGGATGAAGAAATTGCAAAAGGTGAGAACGGAAGAATCATTATGAAAATGAATTCTGTTACGGACATGGATTTCATCCGTAAAGTAACAGAAGCCTCTCAGGCAGGGGTGAAGATAGATCTGATCGTGCGTGGAATCTGCTGTATCCTTCCGGGAATCAAAGGAAGGACAGAAAATCTGCGTGTGACAAGTATCGTTGGAAGATATCTGGAACATCCAAGACTTTTTGTCTTCGGAAAAGGAGCAGATGCAGCAGTTTATATCGGATCTGCTGATATGATGACAAGAAATACAGAGAAGCGTGTAGAAGTCGCGTGCCCGGTCTATGATGAAGAGATCCGGAAACGCCTGTTCCATCAGCTTCATGTGATGCTTTCTGACAATGTGAAAGCCCGCGCAATGACAAGTGACGGAACATACGTGAAGAAACCGGTGGAAGACGGAGCAAGTCTTGTGAATGCACAGGAGACCTTTATGAGAGAAGCATCACAGGCAAAACGTCCGGCTGCAGCCGCTGTACCGAAGAAGAAAAAAGAAGGATTCTTAACAACCGTACTGAAGATTTTCAGAAAAAAACAATAGAAGGACGAGAGATGGAGGAGCAGAGAAAGATGAAACCGTTACAGAAAAAAGACTTTGGAAAGACATCGAAAGGGGAATTGGCTACCGTATATACACTGGAAAATGAAGCCGGAATGCAGATCAGCGTATCTGACTTCGGAGCAACACTGACAAGCGTACTTGTTCCGGATAAGGATAACAATCCGGTAGAAGTGACACTTGGATATGATGATGCAGCCGGATATGAAGCCGGACTTGGAAATGCATTTGGAGCATCTGTCGGACGTAACGCAAACCGTATCGGTGGGGCAGTGATCGAGATCAATGGAACAGAATATCACTTGACAAAGAATGACGGAGAGAACAACTTGCACAGCGGACTTGATTTCTATCACGGAAGAATGTGGAAGGTTGCGGATGCAGATGATACTCATGTAACATTTGAGATGGACAGCCCGGATGGGGATCAGGGATATCCGGGAGCACTTGTTATGAAAGTGACCTATTCTCTGGATGAAGAGAATACTTTGATGATCCACTACGAAGCAGAGCCGGATCAGGATACGATCATCAATATGACAAACCACAGTTACTTTAACCTGAACGGACATAAGAGCGGAGATGTTCTGAATCATACATTATGGCTGAATGCAGATGCATTTACACCGGCAGACGCAGCATCCATTCCGACAGGTGAGATCCGCAGTGTGGAAGGAACTCCGATGGATTTCAGAACAGATAAGACAATCGGAAAAGACATTGGAGTAGACTATGAACCGCTGGTATTCGGAAATGGATACGACCACAATTGGGTATTGAAAAATGAAGGCGAATTTGATAAAGTAGCAGAAGTGGCCGGGGATGAAAGTGGAATCCATATGAGTGTACTGACAGACCTTCCGGGAGTGCAGATTTATACTGCGAACTTCCTTGACGGAGTGAAAGGAAGAGACGGAGCGGTTTATGAGATGAGAGATGCGATCTGTCTGGAGACACAGTACTATCCGGATGCAATCCACCATGAAAACTTCCCGGGACCGATCTGTAAGAAAGGCGAGAAATATGATACTCGTACTGCCTACAGATTTCGTGTAAAATAATTGAATGGAAGATAAATAATTAATTTATGGGAAAATCAGTATACATTGCGGAGAAACCGAGCGTTGCCCAGGAATTCGCAAAAGCATTGAAACTAAATACGAAAAGACGGGACGGATATCTTGAGTCAGACGAAGCCATTGTCACCTGGTGCGTAGGTCACCTGGTGACGATGAGTTATCCGGAGGAATATGATCCGGCACTTAAGAGATGGAACTTGCAGACACTGCCGTTTATCCCGGAAGAATTCAAATACGAAGTCATTCCGTCAGTGGCGAAACAGTTTCAGATCGTCAGCGGGATCCTGAACCGGGAAGATGTAGATACGATCTATGTCTGTACCGACTCCGGGCGAGAGGGAGAATACATCTATCGTCTCGTAGAACATGAAGCACACGTTGAGGGGAAAAAGCGCCGAAGAGTGTGGATTGATTCCCAGACAGAAGAAGAGATTCTTCGAGGAATCCGTGAAGCCAAAGATCTGTCAGAGTATGATAATCTCGGAGCATCCGCCTACCTGCGTGCCAAGGAAGATTATCTGATGGGAATCAACTTCTCCCGTTTGCTGACCCTGAAATATGGCAACAGTATTTCAAATTTTCTGCAAACGAAGTATTCCGTTGTATCTGTAGGACGCGTTATGACGTGTGTTCTTGGTATGGTTGTACGCAGAGAACGTGAGATCCGTGATTTCGTCAAGACACCGTTTTACCGTGTGCTCAGCACAATTGATGCACAGGGGCATACGTTCGAGGGTGAGTGGAGAGCAGTGAAAGGCTCCCGCTATTTTGAGTCCTATGACCTTTATAAGGAAAATGGATTTAAGGAGCGCAAGAAAGCAGAAGAATTGATTCAATACCTGCAGACACCGGATGACGAGTCTGTAAATGTAGCAGGAATACAGGGACAGTCAGGATTGAACTGCAGGATCGAGTCGATTGAGAAAAAGAAAGAGAAGAAGAATCCCCCTCTTTTATATAACCTGGCAGAGCTTCAGAACGACTGTTCTAAGAGATTTAAGATCAGTCCGGATGAGACACTGCGAATCGTGCAGGAGCTGTATGAGAAAAAACTTGTGACTTATCCGAGAACCGATGCCCGTGTTCTGTCTACCGCAGTGGCAAAGGAAATCACAAGAAATCTGAACGGACTGTCAAAATATCCGATGGCGGCACCGTATATGCAGGATATCCTGAATTTCGGAAGCTATAAGACACTTGCCAAGACACGATATGTAAATGACAAGCAGATCACAGACCATTATGCGATCATTCCTACAGGACAAGGGTTGAATGCATTGAGTACTGTTTCATCTACTGCAAAGGGTGTGTACGACCTGATCGTGCGAAGATTCCTGAGTATCTTTTATCCGCCGGCAGTTTACCAGAAGGTTGCTATCGTGACGAAGATCAAAGAAGAAAGCTTCTTCTCAAGTTTCAAAGTACTTGCTGAGGAAGGTTATCTGAAAGTGGCAGGCATTCCGAAGAAGAAAGCTTCTCAGACAGCCACAAAAGATAGCAGTAATGGAAACAGTGAGAATAATAACAATGATACAAATGACGAGGCAGGTTCCGATTCTTCCGATCAAAGCCTGGACACCGGATTGTTCGAAGTGATCAAGTCATTAAAGAAGGGTGCAGTCCTTCCGGTCAGAGCATTGGATATCAAAGAAGGAGAGACATCACCTCCGAAGCGCTACAATTCCGGTTCCATGATCCTTGCAATGGAGAATGCAGGACAGCTGATCGAGGACGAGGAACTTCGTGCCCAGATCAAAGGAAGCGGGATCGGAACAAGTGCGACAAGAGCAGAGATTCTGAAAAAGCTTGTGAATATCAAGTATCTCGCATTGAACAAGAAGACACAGGTGATCACACCGACGCTGCAGGGAGAGATGATCTATGATGTTGTTGATCATTCCATCCGGTCACTCCTGAACCCGGAACTTACAGCAAGCTGGGAGAAGGGACTGAACTATGTGGCAGAAGGTTCCATCACATCAGATGAATATATGAGAAAACTCGATCATTTCATCACCAGCAGAACCGTTGGGGTGAAAGGGCTGAACAATCAATATCAGCTCAGAGCCTGCTATGAAAAAGCCGCTGGATTTTATCCGTCTGTAAATAATAATAAAACGACAGGCAGAACAAAAACAGGAAACAAAAGTAAATGACACAATTAAAAGGAATAAATGTAAGTCGGTTCTAACCGGCAGAAAGGAATTACCATGTTAGAAGCATTAACAGTAAAAGAAAATTATTCATTAGACCAGACAATCGCAAAAGATATCTTCAACGGAGTTACTTATCCGTGGGAAGTACTTCCGAAGATCAGTAGCTTCATCCTTGAGCTTGGAGCTACATTAAGCGAAGATGAATACGAGAAACGCGGAGAAAATGTATGGGTAGCGAAATCTGCAAAGGTTGCTCCGACTGCATTTATCAATGGACCGGCAATCATCGGAAAGGATGCTGAGGTTCGTCACTGTGCATTTATCCGTGGAAATGCGATCGTAGGAGAAGGAGCTGTTGTAGGAAATTCCACAGAGCTTAAGAACGTGATCCTTTTTAATAAAGTTCAGGTTCCGCACTACAATTATGTTGGTGACTCTGTACTTGGTTACAAGTCCCACATGGGAGCCGGATCCATCACATCCAATGTAAAATCAGATAAGAAACTTGTTGTGGTAAAAGCCGGAGAAGAGAAGATTGAGACAGGCATGAAGAAGTTTGGTGCAATGCTCGGAGATGAAGTAGAAGTAGGATGCGGAAGCGTTCTGAATCCGGGAACAGTTGTTGGAAATCACAGCAACATCTACCCACTTTCCTCTGTACGAGGATTCGTTCCGGCAAATAGCATTTACAAAAAACAGGGCGAAGTTGTGACAAAAGAAGAAAGATAGTTGAAAATAGAAAATGATAAGAATGGCTCCTGTGTGATGACATGGGAGCTATCTTAGACAGGAGGAATAAAGCAGATGAATAAAGTAGGTTTTATCGGTGTAGGAATCATGGGAAAATCCATGGTCAGAAATCTCATGAAAGCCGGATTTGAATTACATATCTATGCAAGAACAAAGAGTAAAGTAGAAGATGTGATCAGCGAAGGAGCACAGTCCCATGAGTCAATCAAGGATTGCGTGCAGGATTGTGATGCAGTTATCACAATTGTCGGTTTCCCACAGGATGTAGAAGAAGTATACTTTGATGAGGGGAATATCTTAGATAGTGCAAAGGAAGGCGCTTATCTGATCGATATGACAACAACAAGTCCGCAGATTGCTGAAAAGATCTACGCGGAAGGCACAAAGCGAGGCTTCCATGTGATGGATGCACCTGTCACAGGCGGAGATACAGGAGCGAAAGCCGGAACATTGTCCATCCTTGTTGGCGGAGAGAAAGAAGATTACGAAGCCTGTATGCCACTCTTTGAGGCAATGGGAACAAACATTAATTATCAGGGTAAGGCTGGATGCGGACAGCACTGCAAGCTGGCGAACCAGATCATGATCGCAGGAACACTGTCCGGTGTGTGCGAGGCACTTACTTACGCAAAAGAACAGGGACTGGATCCGGAAGTATTCATGAAGTCCGTTGCGACAGGTGCAGCAGGAAGCAAGCAGCTTGACACATTCGGACCAAAGATCTTAAAAGATGATTATGCACCGGGATTCTTTATGAAACACTTCATCAAAGACATGAAGCTTGCACTGATCGAAGCGAACAGAAAAGGACTTTCCCTTGATGTACTCAGTATGGTTCTTGCCAATTACGAAGAACTTGAGCAGGAAGGATACGGAGATCTCGGAACACAGGCACTGATGAAATTCTACGATGAAGAACATCGAAATACGGAAGAGTAAAAATCTGCGAACGATAACCGTAAAAGTTCTGTTAAGAATCAACAAAACAGGTTGAAGTAACAGGGAAAAGAAAATATAATAGACATCAGAGGAAAAACTGTTGAAGAAGATAAAAAAATCAACAACAGGAAGACTTGAAGGAGGACACAAAAATGCTTACAGATAATTTTGTGACAATGGAAATCGGAAAAGCAAAACACATTGCACTTGTAGCTCATGATGGAAAGAAGAAAGAACTGATTGAATGGTGTGATAGAAATAAAGAAGTATTACAGGGACATTTCCTCTGCGGAACAGGAACAACAGCCCGTCTGATCGCAGAGAAAACAGGACTTCCGGTAAAAGGATACTGCAGTGGTCCACTTGGTGGAGACCAGCAGATCGGTGCGAAGATCGTAGAAGGACAGATTGATTTCATGATCTTCCTGTGGGATCCGTTAGAGGCACAGCCACATGACCCGGACGTTAAGGCACTTCTTAGAATCGCAGTAGTATATGATATTCCGGTTGCGAACAACCTTGCAACAGCAGACTTCATGCTGAACAGCAAGTTCATGAGCGAGCCTTATTCCAGACAGATTGAGAATTTCAATAAGACGATTCAGGACCGCGTTGCGGAGATGAAATAAAATAATTTAAGTATTAAAAAAATACCTGCAGATATCAATTTTGACATCTTGCAGGTATTTTTATGGATTTTTACAGAAGTCCTTTTTCACGCTTCTCAAGAAGAGCATGAATCTTATCTGTCGGGCTGATAACAGAGCTGATCGGCACATCATGGTTCAGGGAATCAATGATCAGTGCGATAAATTTACTCATATCAGCTTTTACAAAGTAAGGTTTCTCATAAAGTTCCGGTGGGAGATATGTAAGGTTTGTTGTAATAACTTTACTGATATATCCCTTATTGTAATACTCATCGAATTTATCAAATCCGTCTGTGAACAGTCCGAATGTTGTGCATACAAAGACACGTCCGGCGTTACGCTCTTTCAGCTGTTTTGCAACATCAAGCATACTTTCTCCGGAAGAGATCATATCGTCAACGATAAGAACATCCTTTCCTGTCACATCATCACCGAGGAATTCATGGGCAACGATTGGATTCTTTCCGTTTACAACTGTAGAGTAGTCACGACGCTTGTAGAACATACCCATATCAACACCAAGTACGTTAGAGAAGTATACTGCACGGTGCATAGCTCCTTCATCCGGGCTGATGATCATCAGGTGTTCTTTGTCAGCTTTCAGATCCGGTACTTCACGGAACAGTGCTTTTAAGAACTGATACTGTGGGTTAAAGCTGTCAAATCCACTAAGTGGAATTGCATTCTGTACACGTGGGTCATGAGCATCAAATGTAATGATGTTGGAAACGCCCATTGCGTCCAGTTCTTCCAGTGCAAGAGCACAGTCCAAAGACTCTCTTCTTGTACGCTTGTGTTGTCTGCTTTCGTAAAGGAAAGGCATGATAACATTGATACGGCGAGCCTTACCTGTTGCAGCAGCGATAATTCTCTTCAGATCCTGATAATGGTCATCCGGAGACATATGGTTAAGATGTCCGTTTACTGTGTAAGTCAGGCTGTAGTTGCATACATCAGTCATGATAAAAAGATCAGTACCACGGATTGTCTCTTTCAGGACACCCTTAGCTTCACCGGAACCGAATCTCGGACAACTACAGTCTACCTGGTAATTGTTGGCCTTATAGTTTCTGTAAAGTGGGGATTCTGTTACTTCGTTGATTGTGTTCTCACGGAAGGAAACAATATAATCATTTACCTTCTGTCCCAGAGGTTTGCAACTCTCCATAGCAATCAGTTTCAGAGGTGCAATCGGGAGTGTGTTTTCTAACATTTCGATGTTCGTCATTTTCTTCTCCTCAGTGTGAATTAGTTTTTAACCGTCTTAAGAAATCGGACGGTAACGCGAATTGATTAATTAGAATTAACAGATTAATCATTATACATTTAACGTTATACCATTTTTCAGAAGAAAATTCAAGGAGGGCAGGGCGGAGAGTGGACGATAAAATGTATTTTTTACAGAACAAGACAGAAAATAACAAACTTGCCTTTTATAAGGTGCAATGGTAGAATCTTAAGTAGGAAAATGTGCAGGACGAAAAGGAGCGATAATATGCCGAAAGTATTCAATACAGCAGCAATATGTATCCCACAGGAACATTACATGGTTAATCTGGATAGCAGAGTGAGAGAGATAAAGAAACTGGTTGATGCAGGGAAATACTTTACGATTAACCGTGCACGGCAGTATGGGAAGACAACAACGCTGAGAGCTTTGTATAGAAATCTGATGAAAGACTATTATGTGGTTTCCTTGGATTTTCAGACATTTGGAAGTGCTGAGTTCGAAACAGAAAGCAGATTTGCCAATTCATTTGCAGATTCCGTTTTGGAGGAATTTGAGAGAGGATACAGAGAGTTTCCAAAGAAAATGGAAGAATCTTTAGAGAACTTAAAAAGAAAGATCAGTGAGCGTCCATTAAATGAGAACTTTACGCTCCGTTCACTTTTTGGATATTTGGGTGATCTTTGTGCTTCCGCTGATAAACCGATTGTAATTATGATTGATGAAGTAGACAGTGCATCGAATAATCAGGTCTTTTTAGATTTCCTGGCACAGCTGCGGGCTCAATATATCGACAGAGATATTCAGCCGGCATTTCAATCTGTCATCCTTGCAGGAGTGTATGATATTAAGAATCTGAAAAGAAAACTCCGGCCGGAAGAAGAGCATAAATATAACAGTCCATGGAATATCGCAGCAGAGTTTACAGTCGATATGAGCTTTTCCAAGGAAGAAATTGCAGGAATGCTGGAAGAATATGAAGCGGATTATCATACCGGCATGAACATAAATGATATGGCACAATGGCTGTATAATTATACCTCAGGATACCCATTTCTTGTATCACGCCTTTGTCAATTGATGGATGAAAGAATAAGTCAGGAAGAGGCATATCCTTCACTTAGCGATGTGTGGACAAAAAAAGGCTTCGAGGAAGCTGTCCGTATGCTTTTATCAGAAAAAAACACGTTGTTCGAATCTTTGTTCAATAAGTTAAAGGATTATCCGGAACTGAACCAGACCATCCAAACGATTCTTTTCACAGGGAAAAGTATTGCATATAATGCAGATGAGACATCTATTGATATTGCGACAATGTTTGGCTTTGTGAAGAATCAGAATGGAAAAGTTGTGATTGCGAACCGGATCTTTGAGACAAGATTATACAACTATTATCTGTCATCCGTTGAAATGCAGAGTAAAGATATTTATGATAAATCCTTGCTGGATAAAAATCAATTTGTGATGAACGGGCACTTGAACATGGATTTGATTTTAGAACGGTTTGTTGTTCATTTTCATGATATTTACGGAGATCGGGATGAGAAATTCATTGAAAAAGAAGGCAGAAAATACTTCCTGTTGTATCTCAGACCAATTATTAATGGAGTAGGTAACTACTACATTGAGGCTGAGACAAGGGATCAGCGCAGGACAGATGTGATTGTAGACTATCTTGGAGAACGATATATAATCGAACTGAAGATCTGGCATGGAGAGGAGTATAACCGACAGGGAGAAGAACAGTTGGTTGATTACTTGAACAGCTATCATCTGGATAAGGGCTATATGGTAACATTTAGTTTCAATCAGAAGAAAGAGATTGGAGTGCAGCAGGTAGAAGTGAATTCTAAGACGATTATAGAAGCTGTGGTATAAGAAAAGAAAAATAAAAAGAGCTTTAATATCTGAAAGATATAGGGGATTGTGGAAGATGTATTACAATATGAGTGATAGATAATTCTGAGTTATC
>ERZ1034897.564-NODE-564-length-17888-cov-11.177200_pt1 | contig 17888 bp, 9 predicted proteins | sample MGYA00520629_ERZ1034897 | MGnify/ENA primary metagenome ERZ1034897 (study PRJEB33766, sample SAMN09781789) | gut metagenome | biome: gut microbiome | host: Homo sapiens | place: Madagascar | study: EMG produced TPA metagenomics assembly of the PRJNA485056 data set... | reverse complement strand
GCATCGAATAATCTGGGAGAGGGCCTTACCGGGACTGCGCTGCAAAGATAATAATTAAAATGGAATATACTAAAGATCTTTTCGAAAAATTACGTCCGGACGTATCTGTAGCTACGTCGGGACGCGTCTGTTGCTACATCGGGACGTATCAAATGCTACGTCGTGACGTAATTTTTGCTGCATCGTGGGAGGTTTTTCGATAAAAAGCATAGAAAAACACTAAAAATAGAATAGAAAATAAGCGTTTTTGCTCAATGTTTTCAACCTTTTAGCTCCAAAAACACCTCTAGACCGCCCGAAAAACGCTGTTTTTTGCAAAACGTGGCAATAGGTGACAATAAGGTGATAATAAAAAAGCCCCTTATTGCCACCCGTTATTCTCTTATTATCAGCCACTTATAATAAGCGTGGCAAATGTGGCAATTAATTTGATAAACATCTTCCTGTGCGTAAAGGATCTTTGTTTCTCAAACATTCCATCAAAATCCGATAGGTATAAATACTATTGCCATCGTTTCTTCTTGGGAAAATGTTTGAGAGAGATAAAAAGAAAAAGGTGTATCCCTTTGCCCATTGTGTTGAGCAATAAGGATACACCTTAATCATATAGTATTTATAATTTCTGATTACTCAGTGAAACCTGAGTGGCGAGTACCAGAGATACGATAAATTGCAGCATTCGGGTCATCATCAAATTTCACGGTGTAAAAAATGCTGTCTACAGGCATACCATGAAGGTTCTTGCCCTGACCATAGAGAACCTGACCTTTGAGGAACTCGATGTTGCCTGCCCGTGAATCTGAAGGATTGTAAGATGTATTTGGTGTTCCTTCAAACTTTCCGTTGTTATAGTCTGTTACGTTCACCTTCATCTTAACACCATAGAATGTATCATCATCAAGCCACATCTTATCAGCATCATTTGCTGCAGTATTATAAGTGTTAATGTTGATTGTGCCAAGTCTAAGTGGATCTTTACCAAGTACATTGCCTTGTTCATCAACAATATCTACTGTTACATCCCAAAGACCTGCCATTTTCTCAACAGCTGTACCTCCAGCTTTCTCATCTGTCTCTGGATCACAAGAAACAAATGTAAAAGTTGCAGCCAAAGCAACCATGAACATTGAAATATATTTCTTCATAATCTTATATTCTAACTAAAATATTTATTTTTGCAAAGTAATGAAAAACTCATGGTTGTAATATGAGTTTTCATAACTCATTTCGTATGAAATTTTACTTGTAGCAGGGTCGTACTTACCATTGGTGATTTCGTTAGCTCCATTTTCAAAAGCTGAACAATAACTAGATAGCATAACAATACTATTATCTGCTAGCAACTGGATATATCCACCCATGTCACAACTCGTACCATTACCAAAAGTTTGGTTCCAAAGACCACCCATAAAGTCACTTATGTAAAAAATACCAGAAGCTTTTTTGGTTATCTTTATGGTATTATTTGCAATAGGGTAATTGTTTCTTACACCTATGAGATTTACGTATGAATCTGCAGTTGTTTTATAAGTGCCAGAGATGTCTGTTGTAATAGTAGGATCACAAACTGCTACAGTTCTACTATCACTAGTTACATATCCCTCTGAATTAGTATAAGAATAGACTATATTATATAGTCCTGGCTTATTTGTATCTACAGAACCAGTAGTAACTATACTAGAAGTACAATCCTCCCCACGCAATGTACCTTTGCATCCCAACTCGGTATATGTAGTACCAATAGGAACTTCCACAAATTTTTCGCCTTGAATTTCCAAGATTGGATAATAGGTAACCTTGGCATCTGTCAGCTCATCGTTATCATCATTACAAGATGTCAATGCAAATGATGAGAGGCAGAGCATCAAGGTATAAAATAATATCTTTTTCATATTCTTCTTGTCTTTTGTGAATTAATGAATCTCACTATTCTTTTGTATAGTGAATTATTTTACATCCCAGAATACTGGGTCTGCCAAAGTCTTGACAGCAGGTGTATTCTTGTTGTACTTGCGGGCATTCTCTGGGTAAGGCATACGCTTGCAGAGATTATTGTTGCCATAATAGTTAAGACCTGGATTGATCATATCACCTGCTTTGTACTTGGTAGAGCCTTCAAACACCTCTTTGGCAGTTGCTGAAGAAAGCGCAGGAACGTCTGTACGACGCTGCTCAGACCATGCCTCCATATGATTGCGCATAAAGAACGAAGCCCATTTCTGCATGTAGATTACTTTGAGCTTATCTGCATCTGTTGCTTGGTTGGCAAAGTTTACCTTTGCACCTGCCAAGAAAGTAGCTAAGTTGCTATCTGCAATTCCACGTGAGGTGAAGTCTGCTGCAATGGCGTTTTCATAATCAACCTTAGCTGCAGCTGCATTGTTGTTGAAGCGAAGTTCAACCTCTGCCTTCAAGAACTCAACCTCTGACTGCTGCATGATGTAGATAGGCATTGCTGCAATCGCTCCATATTTAATTTCGCTTACGTCCTTGTTCTTCCAGTCCTTGCCTGTCCACTCCTTGTAGAGAGTCTTGGCACCAGGAATCTGGCCAACATACTTTCCTGCTGCTGTGTTAGCCTCCATTGTAGTTGACAAGCGAGGGTCGTTAGTCAAGCTGTAATATGAAACAATAGGGTAAGCTGCGCAGAAATTATTGGTCTTTAAACCGCGAATGGCTGCATACCAAGGGTTCCACTGCCCCTCTGCATTACTATATACATTGAATGTGCAATCTTTATTTGGTAACAAGTTCTCTGCCACCAATGCCTTAGCCTTGGCAGTATAAGAATCTACATCCACACCACCATCTATCAAACGCATGTACATACGCAGACGAAGACCATTAGCAAAACGCTTCCATGCATCCAAAGAACCATTGAACATAGGGTCTGTTACAGAAAGGGTTGTTGTCCCCTCAGGAATAGCTGCCTCAGCCTCATCCATGGCAGCTAAAACCGAAGTATAGACAGTCTTACCATCGTCCCACTTTGGAGTAGGATTGGCGTTGCCTTGGCACATTTCGGTATAAGGAGCATCGCTACATGCATCTACCATGTATTGCATGCCCAAGGCTGTCATCACTTTGCAAGCGAACAGGTCTGCCTTGTTATTTGTCTTGCTCTCTACATCTTTGATATCCATCATGGCACCTGCATAGATGGTGCGATAACAACGGTCGAACAATGATGAAGACTCGTCGAAATGAAGCTCAGCCTCATCGTTATACTGGTTAGCCTCAGGGCGCTGCTCGAAATACTGGGCAAAGAAACCAGCATTTGTGAACATAGCATCACCAGGCACTGCTGCCAAGGCATTTTCCACAGAAGGGAAAACCAATGTTGGTGTCACGTCACCATTGTTTGGATAGTTTGGGTTGTCATTGATATCCATGTCGCAGCTCGAAAGCGCCAAGAGGCAAGCTGCGCTATATACTAATATTTTCTTCATAATTAGCTTTCTTATTAGAATTTAACTGAAACATTGAAACCAATCTTTCTAGAACTTGGGTTGGCAGAATACTCACCATAGTTACCAGACAAGTCGTTACCGAAAGAGGTTGACTCTGGGTCGATGAAAGTATTGCTAGAAGGTGTCCAGAGGAACAAGTTGTTTCCAAAGACAGAAACCTTCACACCTGTCAAGAATGTCTTGGCAAGCCAAGCCTTAGGAAGATCCCAAGAAAGTACTACGGAACGAAGTTTTACATAGCTCTTGTCAACCAAGAAATCGGCATCGTAATTGTCTGCACCATTGTTCCAGTAGTTATAAAGGTTGGTTGCATTCAATGCTGTTGTGTTCTCGCCATATACAGGAGCGCCGTTGGCATCTGTGCCTGTCTGAACTACAGAGTTCGGAACGATGAATGGATGACGGCTGTTGTAAGCAGTCTGAATAGCGTTACCAACGAAATAGTTGACGCTCTTGGTACGAGAATACATCACACCGCCCTTACGAATATCGAAATCGAATGACAAACTTACTCCCTTATAAGAGAAGGTGTTTGAAATACCCATCTGATACTTGCTGTTCATGCTACCAACAATCTGCTGTTCTGTAGTCTTAAGAGGAAGACCGGTCTTAGGGTCTACGATAATGTGACCTTCGGCATCACGCTGTGAAGTGTAAGCCTTGAACACACCAAGCTCCTCGCCAACGATGGCATAGAGACCTGTGCCGCCACTCAAGCCATAGATTACAGACTCTCCACCGAGTTCTTCTGGAAGAGAAATTACCTTGCTGCGGTTCAATGTCCAGTTGAGGGAAATATCCCATTTGAAATCCTTTGTCTTAATTGGTGTGCCGCTGATCAAAGCCTCGACACCACGGTTGCGAATCTTACCGAGGTTGGTGTTCTGTGCGGTATAACCAGAAGCAGGATCCATAGCCAGAGAGAATATCTGCTTGTCTGATACTCTATTGTAGTAAGATACATCGAATGACAAGCGATTCTGAAGGAATGCCATGTTCAAACCGAGCTCAAACTCTGTTGTCATCTCTGGACTCAAAGTAGGGCTACCCAATACGTTACCTACAGAATATGCATTATAGTTACCATTTGTGAATGGGAACTGGCTAGTACCCCAACCTGATGTGTTTGCTCCACCTTGTGCAAATACAGAAGAGGTCATGTATACATTTGCATCATTACCTGTCTTACCCCAAGCTGCACGTACTTTACCAAAGGTGATAATCTTCTGCATCTCTGGTGTTAAGAACTGAGAGAAGATAACACTACCGGTAACACCTGGATAGAAGAAAGAACGATTGCCCTTAGGTAGGGTAGATGACCAGTCGTTACGAGCAGTCATTGTCAAGTATGCCCAGTTGTCCCAGCCAAGATCAATCTGACCGTATGCACCCATCAAACGACGGAGCTGTTGATACTGGTCAACAGTTGGCTTCTCTGAAGAGTTGTTCAAATTATAGAAGGTAGGGATGGTTAAGTTGATTACCTGTGAATAGAAATAGTTGTATCTACGCTCGTTGCCGTTAAGACCAACTACTGCGTTCACGTCCAATTTCTCCATGAAATTATGACCATAGCTCAACATTGCATTCAAGTCGATTTCACGAGTACGTTCTGTTTGCTGGCTTGCCTTACCTGTCAAAGCAGACAAAGCATCTGCCCAGTTTGGAGTGCCCTTATAGAGTTTAGACATATTTGGCTGGCCTTCATCGTGATGACCTGTGGTTGTATCCAAACCGAAACGACCAGAGAACTTCAAGTCCTTGATGATGTCCCAATCCAACTGCAACTTGCCATAAAAACGCTCCTGCTCATACTGATTTTTATAGTTGTTCAAAAGGTAGTATGGGTTGGTTACACCATATGGAGTATAGTAATAACCTGGAGTATTGAATGGATTGTTCAAATCCTTAAGCTCAGCGATGCTGATGTCGCGAGGAGTCTGCATGATACAGTTGTACATAGAACCAGCCTGCTGACCGGTACTTACGAAGTTGTTCTTCTGATAAGCATAGTTGGCAGACATGCTCAAAGTTACGTTCTTGATTTTGTGGCTAGCACGACCAGAGAATGTATACTTGTTGTAGCTATCTGCGTCTGTTGGGATGATACCATCATCGTGAATCTGTGACAGACTCAAGAAGAAATTGCTTACATCTGTTGCACCATTGAAAGATACACTGTTGTTATAGCGAATACCTGTATCGAAGAAGTCCTTCACGTTGTCCTTGATGGCACGATAAGTCTTATACTGCTGAGAGTTATCGTAAATATTACCATATCGCAAAGAAGAACCATCAAACTCAGGACCCCAAGAACCGTTCTCCAAATTGGTCTTGTTACCATACCAACCCATACCGAACTGGTTCTGCATCTGAGGCAAACGGAGAACAGACTCAAGCTGCAAACCGCCGTTATACTCTATACCAATACCCTTGCTTTGTTTCTTACCACTCTTGGTGGTAATCAAGATGACACCATTGGCAGCACGGCTACCATAGAGAGCTGTAGCAGCGGCACCCTTCAAGATGGTCATGCTCTCAACGTCGTCTGGGTTGACTGCATTGGCACCATTACCGAAGTCGTAGCTTTCATTCAAGCTGCTAGCACTTGCTACCATAGAAGTCTCACTACTTGTTGAGTTGTTTGACAATGGCACACCATCTACAACATAAAGAGGCTGGTTGTTGCCAGACAAAGAGCTGACACCACGAATAACAACGGAATTAGAAGCACCTGGATCGGAAGAAGAAGCTGAAATCTGTACACCAGCCACCTTACCTGCGATACCAGACATGATGTCGCCTGTACGTGACTCAGAAAGTTTCTCGCCACCTACAACAGAAGCAGAGTAGCCCAAAGCCTTGCTCTGACGGGTGATACCCATAGCTGTAACTACGACCTCATCAAGGTTTTTTGCATCAGAAGCTAAAACGATTTTGTTGTTGCCTGCTTTGAGGACAACGGTTTTGTCTTGCATACCAATGTAAGACACTTTTACAGAGTTCTTTCCGTTAGGAAGAACCAAAGAGAAGTTACCATCAATGTCGGTAACTGTACCAGTATTGGTACCTACCACTTTGACAGATGCACCAATGATTGGCTCACCATCCTCTGCAGAGGTTACTTTACCGGAAACTTGAGTTTGCGCCAACGCCATTCCTAAACTAAGGAAGAGGCAGGCAATAAACGTCATGAGTCTTTTTTCCATAAATCTCTCTCGTTTAATTAATTAATAAATATATAATGTTTTATATTTCTTTCTCACTACATATCCTCCCAACTTTTATTGAGCGTGGGCGCTCATTTCTCGTCTCCAACTCTTATCTCGAACTGGTGGGGTGGGTATGTTGCCATACCTTATTATATATAGGGAAGTATCTCAAACTTCACTAAATTTTAATAATATTTTTAATCGGCTGCAAAAATAAGCATTTTTTAGGAAATCACCAAACTTTTTTCTAGAAAAGTTGCACTTTACCCGACATTTTATTATAAATATGCGGTTTTTATACACTTTTGCTTATGAAAAACAAGAGAAAGCGGCAGTTTTGTCAAAAACTGCCGCTTTCGCTGAAATACTAACTTTCTGCCTTTAATTCTTTGTCTAGAACAAAGAGCATATAGAGGGGGATGTTGATGGTTTTTGAACTGTTGTTTCTCTCGTATGGCAAGAAACTGGTGCGAACCAACTTGTCTTGCACCTTCGAGTATGAGTGGCTTCCTTCCGTGACTGTCTTTCCATTTCAACAATTGGGATATAAGTAGTCTTTCCATACGCTAAAAATTATGTTTTGGCAAAGATGCTAATAAACAGTGAATTACGCAAGTAAAATCACATTTTCCTAAGGACTTTTCTGTTAAATCATCACATTTTCCTAAGGAGTTTTGACTGGAAATCCCACTTTTTTCAAAACAAGTCATCTCCTGTTACCTGTCTGTTGATCTTTCTTGCATACATATTATTATACAGTCCATGAGGGGTGACAAAAGTTGGTATGAGCGTCTTGGTGGTCTTCGTCACTTTCTTGAAAACCTTCAGACGGTGTGCCAGATGGGCATCGTATGTCTTGCTTATTTCATATTCCCCATTGCAATATTTCATCTCGCAGATAGAGATGGATTTATCCGAGCGGTCTATCAGCAGGTCAATCTGTGTTCCACGTTTCAGGTCTTCGTCTGCCTCCTCGTCTGCCATAACTTTGGCAGTAGGTCGGTAAGACCATGAACAAGGGGTATTGATGCAGCCATCTATGCCCAAAGCTCTGATAATTTCGTTGATGTGGTGAAGGCATACGATTTCAAAGGCATGACCGCACCATGATTCATACTCTGCAGTGGTTTGCATCTTGACCCAATAGTTGTCGAGGAATGCCCCCTTATTATGCATGAATTTGAAATAAAACAGGCAGAAAGGATCTATGAGCTGATACATCATATCTTTCTTCGACTTGCCGAAAGGAGTATAACTGCGGATGAAATCACATTGCTCAAGTTCTTTGAGTATCTGGCTGAACCTTCCGTTGTTTGCCAGTCCCGTGGCGTCCAGCAGGTCTTGTCGGGTCATTCCTTTGCCTTTGCTTTTTAGAGCTGTAACTATGGTAAGATGGTTGTCGGCTTTCTTGAAGAGCGAACTGAACAGACGGTCAAACTCTTCGGTGAGTTCGCCGCCACGGGTGAAGCAAAGCTGCTGGATATTCTGTGCCACACTTTTGTTGTTTTCGAAAAGAGACAGGTAATAAGCTACACCGCCCATTGCCATATAGCACTCAATGATTTCCGGGCGCTCATAATAAAAACCCTGTGCTTTGAAATACTCTTCTACTTCATGCAGCTTGAAGGGAGAGAGCAGAATGTTGTGAGTAATGCGATTATGGAGCCCTCCCCGTGAATTGATAACCTGGTTGAGCATCCAGGTGGTAGCACTTCCACAGGCTATCAGTTTGATGTCGCTGCGGTATGATGCCCAGTCGTTCCAGAAATGTTCCAGTGCACTGATGAAGTGGGAGGCATATGTGTCGAACCATGGAAGTTCATCGAAGAAGATGATTTTTGTTCCTTCTGGCATTTTTTCCAATGCTTTCTGCAGAAGCCGGAATGCTTCCGACCAATTAGAAGCATCAGTTTCTATGCCTAACTGGTCGTTGAGTGCGAAGCTGAAACTCGCAAGTTGCTCCTTGGTTGTAACATTGTCTTTGCCTGTAATGCGGAATGTAAACCTGTTTTCGAACAGTTCTTTTACAAGAAAAGTCTTGCCTACACGGCGTCTGCCATAGATGGCTATAAATTCTGATTTGCGGCTTGAAATATAGTTTTCAAGCTTTCCAATCTCTTGTTCTCTGCCTATAATATTCTCCTTCATATCTATCTCATATTAGTGAAACCTGTCGCAAAGTTACAAAAAATATGAGATTACGACAACTTTTAAACGAGAAATCTGTCGTAATCTCGATAAAAAAGTGAGATTACGACAGATTTTCATGATTTTTCTCTTTAATTACTTGTCTACAGTCTTCAAGTCATGCTTACGGGCTGTTGTGATGACGCTGTCTACGAGTGCGAAATCATATGTCGGCAGGACTCGTTGCGGCAGAGTTGCTCAACTCACCATCCAGGAGAAGCATTGGTTTGTCATTGACAACAAGCTGGGTTGCAGAGCCTTGCTTCTGCAGTTTCACTCCAGCTTGTATGTTGATGCAGCATAATAATGTTAGAAAAGATAATACGATCTTATTCATAAATTTTCATTTTAGAGAATGTTTGAAAATACTTGAGGCAGGTATTGCGCCATTCCTTGGCGTTTTCCAACTGTACATTGAGTAATGAATCGGTATGTTGCCATTCCTGTTCATGCCCCTTCATATACTGTTTGGCTGAGGTGTGCCAGAAGTCGCGGTAAACTTCTACCATCGCCACACCCATGTTGTACTTCATGCAGAGTTCCTGCCAGAGGGTGCTGCCTGATTTCATCTTGTAAGTCCAAGGCACATGATGGAACCAGAGGAGATATTCCTCAGGGCAAGTTGCGATGTTGTCATATATACTGCGGTAAGGTTCCGGATATTGACCAACGGCATCTGTACCTTTGGATGAGCGGTCGAAACCTACACCCTGAGCATCTGCCTTGTGATAGTATACTGGGCACCATTCCAGAGGATAACTTGCGATGAAACCATCAGGTTCAGGGCCATAGTGGTGGTCGAACTTGAAGATATGATGCAAACCCAAAGGCATCATATAGTTGACGCAAGCTTCACGTGAGGTCATCATCATCATCTCTACCGGCTTGGTAAATTTCTCGTCCTGGTTTTCGTAGGTCTGTACGAGCCATTCGTGAGCAATCTCTTCAGCTGTAAGCGAAGGATTCCATGCCAATCTGCCGAAAGCATACCAGTTAGCCTGAGAGAAAGGATGACCACACCAGTTGGCATCATCACCGATATTGGCTACACCTGAGATTCCAACCAGTCTGTCTGGATTAACAAAGCCAAAGAATTCCTTCCACATAGGAGCGAGATAGGTGAGGTGCTTAGACTGACCAAGATATTCCTGGGTAATCTGAAGTTCTGCTATCTGTGGAGTCTGTTTGATGTTGTCGAAGATAGGAGCGTATGGTTCACGAGGCTGGAAGTCGAGCGGACCATTCTTTGACTGTAGGATTACGTTGTCACGGAACTTGCCATCCATACCTTTGAATTCGCTGACAGCTTGTTTTACACGGTCTTCTCCCTTATGGTTAGCACCATAAACAAAGCTTCGCCACATGATGATGCCTCCGTATGGTTTGACGGCATCGGCAAGCATGTTGGCTCCATCGGCATGTGTGCGGTGGTAGTCGCCAGGACCAGGCTGTCCTTCAGAATTGGCTTTTACCAGGAATCCGCCAAAGTCTGGGATGGTAGCATATATCTCCTTTGCCTTCTTCTTCCACCACTGCTGAACCTTCTTATCCAGTGGGTCGGCAGTCTTGGTGTAGCCCAAAGCCATAGGCGAAGCGAAGTTGATGCTAAGGTATACCCGGATACCATAAGGACGCAGGATGTTGGCAATGATTTTCACCTTATTAATATATTCTGCAGTCATCATCTTTGGCGATGCATTCACATTGTTGAGCACGCTGCCGTTGATGCCCAAAGAGGCGTTGGCACGGGCGTAGGTGATAAGACGGTCGTGCAGACTCTTGCTGATGCTGCCGCCTTTGCCGTTCTTGCCGAGTTTGATTTCTTCCCATTTGAAGATGCTCTTTCCGGCATAGCCACGTTCGATGCTGCCATCGAGATTATCCCAATGGTTGAGGATGCGGAGACCCACTTGTGGTTTCTCGGTCTCATCGATAGCTTTGCTGAAGTTCTGCTGATTGCCGCTACCTGTGTTGTAGGCATCGGTGTTCTGAAGACGAATCAGCTCGTAGGCACCATAGAGCAAACCGATAGGATTGCTGGCGGTGATGGTTGCTTCGTACTGAATGTTGTCGCCTTGCTGTGCAGGACGGGCGTAGATGTTATAGCCCTCGCCCAGGTTGAGACTCTTGTCTATCTTGAGCTCAACATTCTTGCCACGCCAGTTGTTCTCTAGCTCCTGCTTGGCAATCTTGGCTGTTGCATCATTAGGCAACTGTGAGATGACTTGGCATGAGTTAGCATACTGCTTTCCGAGCCATAACTGTGAACCATCACTCTGTGCAGAAACATGGAGTGATGTAAGTACCGTAAATAATAAAATAAGGTATTTCTTCATATCTTTGCAGATCGTTAGTTTGTATTATTATTGTTTCTGCTGCAAAGATACGAAAAAATACCTTATTCTCTTCTATTTGTTGTTTATTTCTCATTTCTCTTTGTTTCAGCATACTCGCTAGGCGACATGCCATAGTGTTTTTTGAACACGGTAGAGAAATGGGTCTGGTTGTTGAAACCTACAGAGTAGGCTACCTGCGTAATATTTATTTGCCCCTCTTCGATGAGTCGTGCCGCCTGTTCCAGTCGGAGGTTACGTATAAATTCTCCGGCAGAAACACCAGCAATCTCCTTCAGCTTACGGTGGAGCTGTGCACGGCTGATACCTACCTCCTCGGTAAGTTTCTCTACATTGAGGTCGGGATCGGCAAGATGGGCATTGATATATTTCATCACGCGTTCCATCAGGGCATCGTTGTTGCCCTTTACCTGAATCTGCTCAATCTTCGCCTTCTGACCCTGTGCTCCGCTGTATTTGCCGCGGATACGTCGCACATTATCCACCAGATTGTCGATAAGGATATGCAGCTCTTCCATGTCGAAAGGCTTTGCCAGGAAGGCATCGGCTCCTCTGCGAAGTCCCTCCAACCGGTGTTCCACCTCGCTCTTCGAGGTGAGCAGGATGACTGGGATATCGCTGATGTTGCTGTTACTCTTGATGTTCTTGAGCATGGTGATTCCATCCATCTCCGGCATCATCACATCGCTTATCACGAGGTCGTACTTGCCGGTGAGCAGCATCTTCAAACCCTCCTTGCCGTTGCAGGCATGCTCAAAGCGGTACCAGTCGCTCAGTTCGGTCTTGATGTATTGGGCAATCTCGCTGTCATCGTCAACTATCAGGATATTGAAGTTACGGTTGGCCTGTACTTTCTTTTTGGTAATCTCCTGCTCCTTCTTGTCTTCTTCTTCAAGTATCTCGCCTGGCTGCAGATGGCTGTTGCCCAGCGGAATGCTTACTTCGAAGCAGGAACCCTTGATGCCGTCGGTACGGTTGTAGGCCTTGATCTTGCCTCCGTGCATTTCTACAAACGCCTTACAGAGGTTGAGTCCGATACCGGTTCCTTCGATATGGAGACCGCTGCTGTTGTTCCCCTGGTAGAAACGTTCGAAGAGGCGGTCAGTCTTCTCTTCTTTCAGTCCGATACCTGTATCTTCTACCCTGATGGTGGCATTCTTTTCGTCTTTACCTATGATAACAGTAATCTCGCCGCCATCAAAGGTATACTTCATGGCATTGGAGAGCAGGTTGGAGATAACCTTGTCAAAGTTGATGCGGTCTATCCAAACCTTCAGCTTGCCTTTATCGCTGCTGAGGCTTTCGCCTTCTTTGAGCGAAAGGGTGATGTTGCGCTCCTGTGCATTGAAGCGGTAGAGCGATACGATGCCATGCAGGAAATCCTTGAGCGGAGTCTCCTGGCAATGGAGATGCATCTGGTTCTTGTCTATCTTTCGCTCATCAAGTATCTGGTTTACCAGAAGCAGGAGGCGCTGGGCATTGCGGTCGATGGTATCGATATCCAGTTTGCTTTCAGCATCTGTTAATCTTGCTTTCAGTTTGTTGAGAGGTCCCATGATCAATGTCAGCGGCGAGCGGATGTCGTGGGTGGCATTGATGAGGAACTGCATCTTTGTTTCTTCCAGGTCTGCCTTGCGGCGGCGCTCGTATGTATAGATAACATACAGGATGACGCTTGCTATGATCAGGATATAGAGGAGATATGCCTCGGGTGATGCATACCAAGGATCGCATACCTTGATGTTGATGATGGTAGGATTCTTGGAATATCTGCCATTGCTGGTAGCTCTCACTTCCAGCGTATAGTCGCCCGGTTTCAACTTGTTGAATGCTACGGCGTTGGCTCCCTCATTGGTGCTGTTCCATTTGCCGTCGTTGATGCGGTATTGGAAACTGATATTATCGGTGTTCCTGTAGTTGAGCAGCGAGAACTCCAGAGTGAATGAATTCTGGGAGTAAGGAATGCTGAAGTCTTTAGCCATACAGTTGATTGGCTTCCCGTCGATGATGAAGTTGGTGAGATGTACATCTCCCAGTTCCATCTTCTTGGCTCTGACAACGTCTGGATAGAAGGTTGTGATACCATCACTGGTTCCGAAGGCGATAAGGTCGCTGGCGGTATGCATGGAAGAACCCAGCACGTACTCACGGGTAGTAAGTCCGTTGCCGTTGATGTGCCCGATAAACTGTCTGTTCTTCTGTTCATACTGCCAGATGCCCATGGTTGTACTTACCCACAAGTCACCCTTCCTGTCTTTGATGATGCTGCAGACCTGCTTGCCTTTCAACGCTTCTGCATGAGGGAAGTTCTTCGTCTTGTTGCTCTTTCTGTCAAACAGATAGAGTCCTTCTTCGGTACCGATGATAATATCGCCGTTCTTTCCTTCGCAGATACCATTCGCCTGTCTGTCTTTCAGAATGTTGTGCCATCCGAAATCCTTGAAACTGAGCGTTCTGGTATTGAGGCAGGAAACTCCATTAGAGGTTCCTATCCATAAATGACCAGTATGGTCGAGCGCCATGCTTCGTACCCAGTCGTTGCAGAGGAATCCTCTGTTGCCTCTTTGCTGCATATTCAGAACGGTAACCTTGCCGCTTTCCACATTATATATATATAGGCCTTTGCTGTATACTGAAATGTAAAGGTTGCCCTGTGCATCGTCGGTCATACAGTAGATGCCGGCACTGGTAAAGGTGAGTTTCTGCTGGTATGTACCTGTATGAGGGTTGTAGCTGTAGAGTGCGCTACCATTGCTGATCCAGTAATCGCCACGTCGGTCTTTATAGATGATGCAAGTACCGGCAGGTGACTGAGGGTGGGCGATAATCTTGCCTGAAGCATCAAAACAGAATACGCCACTGTTCTGTACCGTACACCATGTTTCACCATTCTCGCCTTGTGCAATAGATGAAACGCTGCTGCCGATGATGTAGTTCTGTGCAGAGAAACTCCAGCTGTTGAAAGCCTGCTGGCGCTGGTTGATCAGGTACAGACCTTTCTTGTAACAGCCTATCCAGAGATTGTTGTCCTTATCTTCGATGATATCGTTGACGAAGGCGGTAGCCAGATTGAAACTGCTGTTGCTGTTCTCCAACTGTTCTACCCTGTTGCTTCCCTTCCTGATCATGAGAACACCATGCTCAGAGGTACTGATATAAAGGTTGCCTTCGTGGTCGAAGGTAGCATTGTTGATGGTTACATTATTCTGATAACCGCCAAAGTCGTAGCCGGCATCAGCGATGCGGCCTGTCCGATAATCATAATAGATGATGCCATACATACAGGCGATGAGCATGGTCTGCGGGCGATGCTGGATGAAAGCCACAGGTGCTCCGCATGGCGATTTGAAGTCTTTGCGCTGCACCTTGCCTTGTTTCTTGATGAAACGGGTGAAGATAGAAAGGTGGCTACTCTGCCATAGATAATGATGCTTATCTTCATAGATATGAGTAAAGAATACATCAGAATCGCGCTCAGCGTATTGCCTTTCCTGTCTGATAGTGAAAAGGTTGTCTGTTCCTTTCTGGGTATTTCTGTCTTTTACAGAATAGAGACCATATCCTGCTGTACCCAGCAGGATATCGCCATTGTGACTTTCTACCATAGAATAGATACGTGGCTTTCTGCCATCAGGAAACTGGAGACGGGCGAAATCGTTCGTCTCATAATTATAGCGCATCAGTCCCTTGGCACAACCTATCCACAGGTTACCTTTCTTATCTACCAGCAGGTCGGAGATAATGTTGTCGGTAATGGAGGTTGTGTCTTCTTCGTTGTGCAGATAGTTGGTAAAGCGGTAGCCGTCAAACTTGCTGAGTCCGTATTCGGTTCCCACCCAGATATATCCGTATTTATCCTGCACAATGCAGTTGATAAGCGAACTTGACAGTTTGCCCGATGTGAAAAGTTCACCACTGTCAGCCCATACCATGAGCGAGGTGATGATAGCGAAGAGTGCCGTGAGGCAATGTCTGATATGCTTCATGTTTTCTGTCCGTTTTCTTGTTTTAATTAGGTTGTTACGGCTGCAAAAGTAACAAAAAACAATGAAAGAAACAAATTCTAATGCAACAAAATGTTTCATTTCTTTTTGTTTCTTTATCTTTTTGTGCCCTTTTTGCAGGTATGAAACAAATAGAAAAGTAATGGTAACTATTAAATACCTGTTATTTCATTACTTATTAGTAAATTTGCATCGTCAACAACAATAGAAACATTAAAAGCATCATAATAACAATGAATAAACAAGCAATAAAAATCTTATCTTTGGCGCTCGTATTGGCTGCGTCAAGTTCTGTAGCTTTCGCCCAGAAGGTGTGGAAAGGCTCTTGGGCTACTGCAGTGGAATGGACTGGCAAAGGAGATATGCCTAAGGAAAGCTTGAGCAACCGCTCTTGCCGACAGGTGGTTCATGTATCCTTTGGCGGAGAGGAACTCAGAGTGAAGCTCAGCAACGAGCAGAGCAAGGAACCGGTGGAAATCAAATCGGTGTATATTGCAGATACCGATAAGGACAGCAACTGGTTTGTGAATGGTAAGACCGTGAAGTATCTCAAGTTTAATGGCAAGAAGAATGTAACCATTGCTCCTGGCAAGGCTATCTTCTCAGATGATTTGAAATATGCCTTGAAGAGTGGACAGCGCCTCACGATTACCATCGACTATGGCAAGCAGACTCCAGTGAATGCAACATCCCATCGTGGTTCACGTACCACATCTTATATAGTAAACGGTTTGCATCGTACTCCTAAACCGATGGATAAGAGTTTTGATGATGGCGAGGAGGTGGATCACTGGTATAATCTTTCAGCCATTGATGTGAAGACCGATAAGGCTACCCCTGTGGTGGCTATCCTCGGAAACTCTATTACCGATGGCCGTGGAAGTACCACCAACCATCAGAACCGATGGACCGATTTCCTCTCGGATGCCCTGAATGCAGAGAAGCCATACGGTGTGTTGAATCTCGGTATCGGCGGCAACTGCGTGGTGCAAGGCGGATTGAGCGAACCAGCCATGAAGCGTTTCGATCGTGACATTCTGGGACAGACAGGTGTGGATAAACTCATCATCTTTGAGGGAACCAACGACATCGGCTGCTGTGGCGGAAATTATGAGCACATGACAGATACCCTGATTGCCTGCTACAAGGTGCTGATTGCAAAAGCCAAGGCAAAAGGCATCAAGGTGTATGGCGGAACCATCACCCCAACCAAGGGCAATGGATGGTATTCTTTCTGGCACGAGGCGATGCGACAGACCGTGAACGAATGGATCAGAAAGAGCGGTGCCTTCGACGAGGTTATCGACTTTGATGAGTTGACCCGCGATCCGAAAGACCCTCAGCGTCTGAAAGCAGAATATTCTGACGACTGGTTGCATCTCAACCCTAAGGGATATGAGGCAATGGGTAAGTTTGCCGCAGAGAAATTGAAGTAAATGTTATAAATGCACCTATATATAATAAGGTGTAATCTTAATGATTGGATAAATATGGAACAGACAACTGTAACACAGGAATCTAAGGGATTCTACAAACTGAATTGGCTACAACGCATCGGATTCGGATCTGGCGACTTGGCACAAAACCTCATCTACCAGACCATCTGCATGTATCTGTTATTCTTCTACACCGACATCTACGGACTCAATCCGGGTGTGGCTGCCACCATGTTCCTGGTGGTTCGCTTGGTCGATGTACTCTGGGACCCGTTGGTAGGTACTTATGTAGATAAGCATAATCCGCGTTGGGGTAAGTATCGCTCTTATCTCGTTTTGGCGGGTTTGCCACTTACTGTTCTTGCCATCCTCTGCTTCTGGAATGGTATGGAGGGACAGACAGAAACCATCAAACTTATCTATGCCTATGTAACATACGTAGGCTTGTCAATGCTCTATACATTGATTAATGTACCTTACGGAGCCTTGAACTCTTCGCTGACTCGCGATACAGACGAGATAACCATTCTCACCTCTGTACGTATGTTTATGGCAAATGTGGGTGGACTCTGTGTATCGGCAGGTGTTCCAATCCTGGTAGCCATGCTCGCAGCAGCCAAGGATCTCCCTATCGAAATGGCGCTCTTTATGGGTTTGGGCTCTTTGCCATCCTTCATCTTTATGCCGCTGGTGCCAGCCATCAAGAAAAAGGTAGGCAAGAAGAATATGTTCTACATCTTCCTTACTGTGGCTATCGTGGGTATGGCGATGCTTTATATCATCAGCAAGATGGGACCTGTAAAGGATCATATCACGCTGGTTTATATCGCTCAGTTCATCAAATCAACAGGCGTAATCGTAGCTACAGGATATATGTGGGCTTTGATTCCTGAGGTTATCTCTTTTGCAGAATATACCAGCGGCAAGCGTATTGCCGGTATCGTCAATGCCCTGACCGGTATCTTCTATAAGGCTGGTATGGCTTTGGGTGGTGTTGTTCCTGGTGCCGTTCTTGCATGGACTGGTTATCAGGCAGCTGCAGCACAGGAGAGCAACTCACTTCCTACCGACAGTAATGCCTGGTTTGTTGCCATGCTGATTTTTGCCTTGGTAGGTTTTGCCCTTCTGGTATTCTGTTTTACACAAACCAAGGAGCGTGTGGTAATGGATGAGAAGGAAACCAAGAACGTGAAGGTGAGCGACCTGTGGACAGAATTCTTCCACA
>ERZ1034897.560-NODE-560-length-17998-cov-11.089227_pt1 | contig 17998 bp, 16 predicted proteins | sample MGYA00520629_ERZ1034897 | MGnify/ENA primary metagenome ERZ1034897 (study PRJEB33766, sample SAMN09781789) | gut metagenome | biome: gut microbiome | host: Homo sapiens | place: Madagascar | study: EMG produced TPA metagenomics assembly of the PRJNA485056 data... | reverse complement strand
TCTCGGCGTGGTCGATGCAGGACTTCCAGTCGGTGTCCGGGTGGGTGATGTGGAACTTGTCGTCGGCGTGGGTCTCGTCCAGCTCGCCCGCCTCCTCGAGCTTGTCGTGCATGTGGGTGTACTCGGTGTCGGGCAGGGCGGCAGCGGCCTGGACGGCGTCAATGCAGGCCTGGTCAAGGGCTACGGGGTCAAAGCTGGCAAAGAAGCCGATGTCCCCCACGATGGGCTTGTCGTTCTCGTCGTGGCAGTCGCAGTTGGGGCTCACGTCAATGGCCAGGCTGATGTGGAAGCACGGGCGCCCGTCCACGATGGCCTTGGTGTACTCGGCGATTTTGTAGTTAAGCACCTCGACGGCCTGGTCGTAGTCCGGGCGGATGGCGTCCTGGTTGCACACGGCGATGCAGCGGCCGCAGCCCACGCACTTGTCGTGGTCGATGCTGGCCACGTGAACCTCGCGGACCTTGCCGTTGGCAAACTCATGCTCGTACGCCTCGTCAAACGAGAAGGCGCCGTGCGCGCAAATCTTCTCGCACTGGCGGCACCCGATGCACCTCTTCTGCGAGACGCTGGGCTTGCCGGCGGCATGCTGCTCCATCTTGCCCGCGCGCGAGCCGCCGCCCATGCCCAGGTTCTTCATGGCGCCGCCAAAGCCGGCCTGCTCGTGGCCCTTGAAGTGGGTGAGGCTGATGACCACGTCGGCATCCATGAGGGCGCGGCCGATCTTGGCGTTCTTGACGTACTCGCCGCCCTCGACGGGCACCTCGACCTCGTCCAGGCCCCTGAGGCCGTCGGCGATGATGGTGTGGCATCCGGTCTGGAAGGGGTTGAAGCCGTTGGCGTAGGCACTGTCCAGGTGGTCCAGGGCGTTCTTGCGACCACCTACGTAGAGCGTGTTGCAGTCGGTGATGAACGGCTTGCCGCCCAGCTCGCGTACCACGTCCACGACGGCGCGGGCATAGTTGGGCCGCAGGTAGCTGAGGTTGCCCGGCTCTCCCAGGTGCATCTTGATGGCGACGAACTTGTTCTCAAAGTCAATCTGGCCGATGCCGGCTGTCTTGATGAGCCTTTTGAGCTTGTTGGGCAGGCCATCGCCCATGTGCGTGTGCAGGTTGCAGAAGTAGACCTTCGACGGCTCCATGCGCTCTCCTCTCGTTGGTGGTGTCCGCTCCGCCGGCCCCTCAGCCGCGCGACAGCAACGAGATTGTCGCACCCTGGAGCGGCTCCAAGTCAAGCGCTCGGAAAGTCGAGAAGTGCGTAACAAAGAAGTGCCGCCCACGTCTGATGGCACGGGCGGCACGGTGACTACATGAGCAGGACGTCAATTCCAAAGAGGCAAGTCAGGATGGCGAGGGCGCCCAAAGCTGCGCGACTCTCGACGGTGCTTTCTCGAGAAGAGCCAACGAATATCTTTCTAACGCATGAACCAAGAACGGTTGCCCCGGTTGCGATGCAAAGCCAGCCTCCCCATTTGCTGGGCGTGCCCAGCCCGAGCCTCTCGCGGATATTGAAGAAAAGCGAGAGGGCAATGCAAAGCAAGAGAAGCCACCAAAGTGGGTCTTTGGCGCAGAGTTTGATGTGAGCCTTCAGCTTCTCGCGAGTCATATCTGGTCACGCCTTCGGGTACATGTTCTAATACAGCGACGCTCCGGTTACCTGCTTCACAGTTCGATAGGGGATGTGGTTGCCGCGACGGTAGTACTTGGTCGTTGCAATCCTCACCTTAACGCCGTGGCTTGTCGAGGGGCTGGTTACGTTGTTGACCGCGTCCGCGACCGCACTTACGAGACTGCTGACGTTCTCGCCCATGTCAATCCTTTCCGTTGCTGGGTACTGCCTACGTAGATAAGCGTGAGCGAAATAAGTTGGGCAGCGCTAAACTGCGAATTAAGAAAGTTATAAGAGTCTAACTTCTATTCTGGCGCAACCCTTCTCGCGTATGATTGCATCGGAGGGAAGCGGGGGTTGTGATGGAAAAGCTCGCCCTAATCGTCGAGGATGACCGAGACATCGCTGAAGTCGTTGCCCAACGATTGGACAAGGATGGTTTGAAGTGTGTCGTGATGCACGATGGGGTCTCGGCGCTTGGTTGGCTCTCAAAGCAATGGCCCGACGTTCTGATTTGTGATCTTATGCTTCCCGATTGTCCCGGGGAGACACTGATTCGCTATATTCGCGCAAGCGGACGCAGCTTGCCAACTTTAATCATGTCGGCTCGCGACACTCCTGGAGACAAGGTCGAGCTCTTGACTCTTGGGGCTGACGACTATTTGGCAAAGCCTTTCGACTTGGATGAACTGGCCGCTCGCGTTGCCGTTCAATTGCGTCATGCGGGGGTGGCTCCCCTCGTCTGCGATGAACTCACCTTAGGTCGTTGGTCGCTCAACAAATCAACGCGGAGCTTTTACGTGGATGGAGAGTTCATACCGTTAACGAAAATGGAGTTTGATCTGATAGCCCTGATGGCGGAGAGGCCCAACCGCGTGTTTACGCGCCCTGAGCTATTTGAGGCGGTATGGGGGCAACCCTACGGTGACGATGCCAATACGATCAATGTTCACGTGTCAAATATACGATCAAAATTAAAACCGACGGGGACGGATGCCTATCTAAATACAGTTTGGGGAGTCGGCTTTCGTGTACGACCGGCTGAGAAGGGGCGGGCTCAGTGAATGCCATCCAACTCGCTGGCGTTACGAAAGTCGATAGTGGGGAGACCGTTCTGAACTCCGTGTCCCTGAGTATTCCCATGGGGGCGTTTTGGGTGATAACCGGATCTGGCCGTTCCGTTTCAGCGGTGCTCTCACTTGTATCTGGTACGGCTCGGCCTGATTTAGGCGCGGCGCTACTATTTGGTCGGCCGGCGCATAGGGTGTGCAACAAGCCGGCGTTTATGCGAAGCGACTCGTTTGCCTTCGAGCATGCGACCCTTCGCGCTAATGTCCAGGCTTACGCCCTGAGGCGCCGAATGCCACATCCAGTTAGTGCCTCGGCTGAGGCAATGGATGTTGCCGGGGTCGACTTCCGGGATAAGCGAGTGTCTGAATGTGGCATTCTGGAGCGTCGTCTGGGCCACCTTGCGCTTGCCCTCGTGGATAAGCCGCGCATCCTGTTGATTGACGAACCATGCCGTGGTCTCGTCTCGGCCGACGCAGGCGAGTTTATGTCAGTGGTCAGGGATGTGTCGAGAGAGATGGGGCTGACTCTTGTGTGCGGGACAAAATCCCCCGATTCGCTGAGATGCCGAGCTGATTCCTATGCGGCGTTTGACGGCCCCTCTTTAAGGGGCATTGTGAAGGGGAGCCAGCTTTCAGAGGCGGGAGGCGAGTCACACATGGTCAGGACGACAAACCTCGCTAAAGATTTCGCCGCTCTCTCCGAAAGGCTACCGGCCTCGACGCTCTCAATCGAGCTCGACGCTGACGAGGGGCTTCACTTCATAAGGGTCACCGGGTGCGGGGAGACGGAGCTGGGTCGTCTGCTTCATGAGCTGGGGGCGGTCGTCATTGAGCTCAGGCACCAGAGGCGTACGCTCGTCTCGCTGCTTGATCAGTAAATACGCGAGTCGTGGAGAGGGCGTCGGCAATGTTCTATTCGATTGTGGGTGCATCCTTTTTCTTGGGCTTCTTCTTAGCATGCCTCATCTACGAGCGGCAGCTCAATGGCGTTGCTGATGCAATGCGCCAAAACCAGGGGCTTGAATCAGAGGACCTGGAGGTGTCGATTCCCACAGAAGGGTGGAAGGCGCTTTGTCGCGAAGCGTCCGCCTATATGAACAAAGCGCGGGTTGCCGCTGCGGGTGCTCGCAATGAGGCAATAGAATATTCGCGCGGTTTATCTTCTCTGGCGCATGACGTGCGTACGCCCCTGACGGGCGCCAAGGGCTACCTTCAACTGGCTATGGGGGAATGCAAACCCGAAGTGGCTCAGGCGCGTCTGAGGGCCGCCGAAAGAAGAATCGGGGATGTCGAAAACCTGATTGACCAGCTTGCCCTCTATGTCCGTGCGAACGATCCGGAACGGAAGTATGAGTTCAAAACAGTCGCGCTGCTGCCGGTGACCCTTGAGGTGTTGGGGGGTTACGAAGAAGACCTCGCGAGAAGAGCCTGGGAGCCCGTCATCGGCTTTGCGGATGAGGCAATCCTTGTAGAGGCGGATGAGGGCGCGCTAAAGCGCATCATCGACAATCTTGTCTCCAATGCACTTAGGCATGGAAATGGGTCCCTAAGGCTAATTCAAAAGTCAAACGATAGCACGTGGACTCTCGAAATAGCGAACCTAATCAAGGGCGACGCCAGACCCGATGAGTCTGGTCTATTCGAACGTTTTCGAGGAGAGGGCACAAAACGGCTCAATGGCGGCTTGGGACTTGGCCTCTCGACGGCAAAAAAGTTGGCCGAGGACATGGGATGGACCCTGGAAGCAAATATGGATGGAGAAGTCCTTGGCTTTGTTCTATCTGGCAAAACCGTCGAAAATGGGTGACTTAATTGGAATCGCCGAGTAGAGGTACCTCTTTAAGGGCGTTTTCCCAGTTGGCAAAAACCAAAACGGGAGGGGCTACTCGCCCCTCCCGAATTAAGTCACCCATTTTCGCCAAGTTGAGGTCACGGCCTGGTTGTTAGTTGGCTCCGAGGCCGCCTACCTGGCTATAAACACGTTGTTTCCAGGCTTCTCCGGCTCGTCCTCCCACTCCGGTACCACGCGGCACCTGGAAAACTCGCGGCCGAAGGCCTCCTCGACCTCGTGCAGCGTGACGGAGCGGCGCCCCTCGCAGGCGCTGCGGACGTTTGCCAGGTAGGCACCGCCGTCGGCCAGGTGCGCGCGCACCACGCGGGCGCCCTCGTCGGTCTTCATGGGGCCCAGCGGCCTCTTGCCGGAGAACGCGTCGTTGACGATGACATCGTAGGGCTCGTCCTGGCGCTGCAGGTAGCCCCAGGCGTCGTCGTTGACCAGCGTCAGGCGCCCGTCTCTTTCGGCGCCCGTGGCCTCCAGGCACTCGTCAAGGAAGAACTGCTCGCGGGCAATCTTGGTCATGGCTGGATCCACCTCGACGACCTCTACGCGTGCGTTGGGCACGTAGGCCGCCAGGTACTTGGGCAGAGAATAGCCGCCGCCGCCCATGACCAGCACGCGGAGCTGTCTCCCCTGGCCCTGGGCGCTTCTTGCCATCTGGTCGATGACGTCGGCCATCTCGCGGTGATAGAGGCAGGCCAGCTCAAAGTGCAGGTCATCGGGCAGATAGCACACGGATTGGAAAGTCCCGTTGACGTTGATGAGGCGCACCGGCGTTCCGTCGGCGTTCTCCGACTCAAAGATGAGCGTGGTGCCAAACTTTGTTTGGCACATGGTCACGCCGCGCTTCTTGAGCAGCCACGGCAGCGCCGCCACTATGGCGACAAGAACGAGTCCAATGACGGTGCTCCACACAAAGAGGGATCCCACGGGGCCACGTCCCTTCTCACTGAGGTAAATTATTAGGTTGCAATCTCGCGTTTTAGAGATTGTGAGTATGCCCGAACCTCGGCTATACTAGCCCATACGTCTGTGCGGCCCCAGCGGGCCGCCGCACATCACCACAAACGGAGGAATTCACATGATTCTTGGTCTTGGCGTTCCCGAGCTCGTCATCATCCTTGTCGTCGTCCTGGTCATCTTCGGGCCCAAGAACCTCCCGAAGATCGGCTCCGCCCTCGGCAAGACCGTGAAGAACGTCCGCGAGGGCATGGAGGAGGGCGAGGACGAGAAGTCCGCCAAGAAGCCCGCTGTCTCCGACGATGACGCCGTCGAGGTCGTCGCCGACGAGGACGACGCCGACGCCGACGTCGAGGACACCCAGTTCTGCGGCGAGTGCGGCGCCAAGAACCCCGCCGGTGCTGCCTTCTGCAGCAAGTGCGGCCACAAGCTCGGCGAGTAGCCGTCGCGTCCGCACCACCAACCCCGCAAGACCGCGTCAAGTAGAGAGCAGAACATGGACAACTCCAAGAAGATCGAGCTCACCCCCGAAGGCCGCCAGAAGCTGGTGGAGGAGCTCGCGTACCGCGAGGGCGAGAAGCACGACGAGATAGTCGAGCGCATCAAGGAGGCCCGCGGCTTCGGCGACCTCTCCGAGAACTCCGAGTACGACGCCGCCAAGGAGGAGCAGTCCCACAACGAGTCCCGCATCAACGAGATTCGCCAGATTCTCTCCGTCGCCACCGTCGTCGCCGCCGGCAGCCACGCCAACCTGAAGGTCTCCATCGGCACCACCGTCACCCTGGTCGACGCCAAGGGCAAGACCACGGAGTTCACCATCGTGGGCACCACCGAGACCAACTCCCTGGAGCACAAGATCTCCAACGAGTCTCCCGCCGGCCAGGCCCTCATCGGCCACGGCGAGGGCGAGGAGGTCGAGTTCGTCACCCCGACGGGCAAGGCAAAAAAGTACACCATCACGGCGATCACCCGCTAAGCGCAAGCCCAACCGAGTGCTGACGCCCCGTGCCTGCATAGCTGCAGATACGGGGCGTTTCTATTGAAAGGCAGGAACCAAATGGCCGAGAAGACCGCAACCCCCAGCACCAACGACGAGAGGGCGCAGCGCCGCGCCCGCCGCCAGGCACTTATCGATGCGGGTGTCCAGCCCTACCCCATCCACTCCACGGTGACGGCCCACGCCGCCGACCTCGAGGAGCGCTACGCCGAGCTGCCCGACGGCACCGACACCGAGGACGTCTACTCCCTCACCGGCCGCATCCGCGCCTTCCGCAAGCAGGGCAAGGCCGCCTTCATCGTGCTCGAGGACTGCACCGCGCAGATCCAGCTCTTCTGCCGCGTGAACGACCTGCCCGAGGACGAGTGGGCGCTTCTGGGCCAGCTTGACCTGGGCGACATCATCGGCGCCACCGGTGCCGTGCTGCGCACCCGCCGTGGCCAGCTCTCCATTGCCCCCACGCACGTCGAGCTGCTCTCCAAGTCCCTGCGCCCGCTGCCCGAGAAGTTCCACGGCCTCACCGACCGCGAGGTTCGCTACCGCCAGCGCTACGTCGACCTCATCATGAACCCCGAGGTCCGCGACACCTTCTGCAAGCGCAGCCAGATCATCAGCCTCATCCGCCGCTACATGGAGGCCGACGGCTACATGGAGGTCGAGACCCCCATGATGCACGCCATCCTGGGCGGTGCCAACGCCAAGCCGTTCGTCACGCACTTCAACGCGCTCGACCGCGACTTCTATCTGCGCATCGCCACCGAGCTGCCCCTCAAGCGCTGCATCGTGGGCGGCCTCGAGCGCGTCTTTGAGATCGGCCGCCAGTTCCGCAACGAGGGCATGGACCTCACCCACAACCCCGAGTTCACCTCCATGGAGGCCTACTGCGCCTACTCCGACCTGGACGGTATGAAGGAGCTCACCCAGGGCCTCTTCAAGACCATCGCTCGCGAGGTCTGCGGCTGCGAGGAGGGCCACGAGGTCATCACCTACCAGGGCCAGACCGTCGACATGTCCGGCACCTGGGAGTCCCTGCCCCTCTCCGAGGTTGCCTCCCGCGCCTGCGGCGAGCACGTGGACATGGACACCCCCATCGAGCGCCTGCGCCAGATCTGCGAGAAGCACGGCATTGAGTGGCAGGAGAACTGGGGCGCCGGCAAGCTGGTCTTCGAGCTCTACGACGAGCTGGGCGAGGCCACGCTGGTCAACCCGACCTTCGTCTGCGACTACCCCGAGGAGGTCAGCCCCCTCTCCAAGCGCAAGGACGACGACCCGCGCCTGACCGACCGCTTTGAGCTGGTCATCTGCGGCCACGAGTACGCCAATGCCTTCTCCGAGCTCAACGACCCCGTCGACCAGGCCGGCCGCTTTGCCGAGCAGGTCGCGGCCAAGGGCTTCGGCGACGACGAGGCCATGGGCTACGACTACGACTACGTGCGCGCCCTCGAGTACGGCATGCCCCCCGCGGGCGGCATCGGCTACGGCATCGACCGCATGATCATGCTGTTCTGCGACGCCCCGGCCATTCGCGACGTCCTTCTCTTCCCGCAGATGAAGCCCGAGGTCATCACCCGCGCCGACATTGCTTCCCAGCTGCCTGAGACCACCGACAACGCCGCCGCCTCCGTGGACGCGCTGGCCGACGACGCCGAGCACGGCGCCTCCAACGAGGCTGCCGCCGCCCACGCCGACGCCCCCGCGCTTGAGACCGGCCTCACGCGCGACCAGGCCTTCGACCTGCTGAAGAAGTACAACGAGGACCCGTTCCACATTGCCCACGGCCAGACCCTCGAGGGCCTCATGCGCTACTACGCGCAGAAGTACGACCCGGCAAACGTGGAGTTCTGGGGCCAGGTCGGCCTTCTCCACGACCTTGACTGGGAGAAGTTCCAGGACGAGGTCCAGCACACCGTGAAGGCGGCCGAGCTCATCGAGGAGGCTGGCGGCACCAGGGAGCTGGCCCGCGCCATCCAGACGCACAACTCCGACAACAACCCGGACCTTCCGGCTCCCAGCTGCAAGATGGAGTGCGTCCTGTTTGCCTGCGACGAGCTGTCCGGCCTCATCCAGGCCGCCGTGCTCATGCGCCCGTCCAAGTCCGTCATGGACTTCGAGCTCAAGTCGCTCAAGAAGAAGTTCAAGGACAAGCGCTTTGCCGCCGGCTGCGACCGCGACGTCATCCGCAAGGGCGCCGGGCTCAACGGCATGGAGCTCGACGACCTCTTTGCCAGCGTCATCGAGGCCATGAAGGCCATCCAGCCCACCTGCGAGGGCGTGGAGTAGCGCCTCGCGTACAGGCCAAAGACCCGACGGCCCGATCCGGCACTCCCGGACCGGGCCGTTTTTGTCTCGTGGGCGCAAAGCCAGGCGCCGGGCGAGAAGCGCTTCTCGCCGGAAGGCCCGCCTTGCCCCTGCCGTTGCCGTCAGGTGTCGCCGGTTTGCCAACCCGGCGCGGCGGGTACACACTTACATTGCACACTCTGCCCCGCCCGCGGGGCTTGCGCGAAAGGGAACCACCCACATGTTCGAGAAGTTCACAGACAAGGCCCGCAAGGTCATGAGCCTTGCCCAGGATGAGGCCAGAAACCTCGGCCAGATGTACGTCGGCACGGAGCACCTGCTTTTGGCCCTCATCCGCGAGGGGGAGGGCGTTGCCGCAAAGGCGCTGGCCAAGCTCGAGGTCACCTATGACGAGACCCTCGCCACCGTCCAGGGCCTCACCCAGAGCGAGACCGAGCCCGTCCCCGGCGGCCACATCCCCTTCACGCCGCGCGCCAAGCGCGTGCTGGAGGACGCCTACCGCGAGACCATGACCCACGGTCAGAACTACATTGCCACCGAGCACCTGCTGCTGGGCATCGTGGCGGAGGGCAACGGCCGCGCCATGGACGCCCTGCGCGCCATGGGCGTCTCGGGCGACGCCGTGCGCAACGCCGTCAGCGAGCTCACTGCAAACCAGCCCGACCAGCAGGCTCCCCAGGGCCAGCCCTCCGGCCCCGTCTTCATGGGCGTGGGCGGCGGCCAGCCTCAGCCCGCCCCCTCCGACGACGCCTCCATGCTTGAGCAATACGGCCGCAACCTCACCAAGGTGGCCGCCGACGGCAGGCTCGACCCGGTCATCGGCCGTGACCGAGAGATCGAGCGCGTCATGCAGGTCTTGGCTCGCCGCCAGAAGAACAACCCGCTCATCCTGGGAGACCCGGGCGTGGGCAAGACCGCCATCGTCGAGGGCCTGGCCCAGCTCATAGCCTCCGGCAACGTGCCCGACATCCTGCGCGGCAAGCAGGTCTGGACCCTTGATTTGGCCTCCCTGGTGGCCGGCTCCAAGTACCGCGGAGAGTTCGAGGAGCGCATGAAGAAGGTCGTCCAGGAGCTCGAGGGCTCCGAGGACGACATCCTCTTCATCGACGAGATCCACACCGTCATTGGCGCGGGCTCCGCCGAGGGCTCCATCGACGCCGCCTCCATCCTGAAGCCACCGCTCTCGCGCGGAGAGATCCAGGTCATCGGTGCCACCACGGCCGAGGAGTACCGCAAGCACATCGAGAAGGACTCCGCCTTCGAGCGCCGCTTCCAGCCGGTCAACATCGGCGAGCCCTCGCCCGAGGACGCGCTGACCATCATCCGCGGCCTGCAGGAGCGCTACGAGAAGCACCACCACGTGCGCTACACCGACGAGGCCGTCAAGGCCGCCGTCACACTCTCCTCCCGCTACGTGCAGGACCGCTTCCTGCCTGACAAGGCCATCGACGTCATCGACGAGGCCGGCGCCCGCACGCGCGTCCACCGCACCTCGCTGCCGCCCGAGCTCACGCAGGTCGACGCCGACCTCAAGCGCGTCCACGACGAGAAGTCCGCCGCTGCCGCGGCCCAGGAGTTCGAGCAGGCCGCCCGCCTGCGCGACGAGGAGAAGGCCCTCACCGCCCGCCGCAAGGAGCTCGAGGACGCCTGGCACAAGAGCCTCGAGGACAACGTGGTCACCGTCGACGAGAAGGACATCGCCGACGTGGTCTCCGACATCACCGGCGTGCCCGTCTCCAACCTGACCGAGGCCGAGGCCTCCAAGCTCCTGCGCTGCGAGGACGTCCTCCACCAGCGCGTCATTGGCCAGGACGAGGCCGTGACCAAGGTGGCCAAGGCCATCCGCCGCAGCCGCAGCCCGCTCAAGGACCCGCGCCGCCCGGGTGGCTCCTTCATCTTCCTGGGCCCCTCCGGCGTGGGCAAGACCGAGCTCGCCAAGTCCCTGGCCGAGTTCCTCTTTGGCAGCCAGGACGCCCTCATCTCCTTCGACATGTCCGAGTTCATGGAGAAGCACACGGTCTCCAAGCTCGTCGGCGCCCCTCCCGGATACGTGGGCTACGACGAGGGCGGCGAGCTCACCAAGGCCGTCCGCAGGCGCCCGTACTCCGTCGTGCTCTTCGACGAGATCGAGAAGGCCCACCCTGATGTCTTCAACGTCCTTCTCCAGATCCTTGACGAGGGACGCCTCACCGACGGCCAGGGCCGCCACGTTGACTTCTCTAACACGGTCATTATCATGACGTCCAACATCGGCGCCCGCGAGATCGCCCACACCTCCACGCTGGGCTTCTCGGCCGCCGGCGGGGCCGGCCTCTCCGACAAGGAGATCCAGAGCCGCGTGATGTCCGAGCTCAAGAAGCTCTTCCGCCCGGAGTTCTTGAACCGCGTGGACGAGATCGTGGTCTTCAAGTCGCTCACCGGCGAGCAGCTCCGCGGCATCGTGGAGCTCATGGTGGCCGACCTGCGCGACCGCCTCATCGCCCAGGGCATGTCCATCGAGCTCACCGATGCCGCCCGCGACCTCGTGGCCAAGCAGGGCGCGGACCCGGTCTACGGCGCCCGCCCGCTACGCCGCGCCATCCAGACGCTCATCGAGGACCCGCTCTCCGAGGAGCTGCTGCAGGGCGGCTGGTCTGCTGGCGACATCGTCCAGGTGGACTCTGACGGCGAGAAGCTCACGTTCACCAAGACGCGGGGCCTCATCCCGGAGCCGCGCCATCGCGAGACCATGGGCACCCCCAGCGCCATGCCGCGCGGCCTGGACGCGCCGTCCGCGGGCCCGGCGGGCAGCGCCGGCGGCCTGATGTCCGCGGGGGAGTGACGGCCGGACGGGCTTCTCGCCTTATACTCTAGAAAGACCACTGCCGGCCCCCACGCGGGGCCGGCTCCTATACGGAGGTATGCCGCATGGACACCGGACAGTTTGAGGCCATCGGCGCGGACCGCGACACCCGCCTGGAGGACGCCATCAAGAAGACGGCGCCCGGCACGGCCCTGCGCCACGCCCTGGACATGATCATCGCCGGCCACATGGGGGCGCTCATCTGCGTCGGAGACACCGACAACGTGCTCGCCGCCGGAGACGACGGCTTCAAGCTCGACGTCTCCTTCACGGCCAACCGCCTCTTCGAGCTCTGCAAGATGGACGGCGCCATCGTGGTGGACAAGGACCTCACCAAGATCCTGCGCGCCAACTACCACCTCAACCCAAACCCGTCGCTGCCCACGTCCGAGACGGGCACCCGCCACCGCACGGCCGCTCGCATGAGCCTGCTCACGCATGCCACCGTCATCTCGGTCTCCGAGCGTCGCGCCGTCGTCAACGTCTACGTGGACGGCAAGGGCTTCGAGCTCAAGCCCGTGAGCGACATCATGGCCTCGGTCAACCAGATCGTGGTGGCCATGCAGAACACCCGCCAGCAGCTTGACCGCAGCCTCCTGCGTCTCACCAGCCTCGAGCTGGACAACTTCGTCACGCTGGGGGACGTCACCAGCATCCTGTACCTCTTCGAGGTGCTCATGACCGCCGGCGAGGAGCTCAACGACTGCATCATCCAGCTGGGCAGCGAGGGCAAGATCACCCTCATGCAGCGCGAGGAGTTCCTCGGCGGCATGGACGAGGCCTATACCCTCATGATCAGGGACTACGCGGCGGACTCCTCCGAGGAGAACGCCCTGGCCATCCGCCGTCGCCTGCACGAGACCGACAACACAAAGATTCGCTCGGCCAAGTCCGTGGCCAAGATTCTGGGCTTCACCGACGAGCGCGGCGAGGATAGCGTCATGACCCCGCTTGGCCTGCGTACCCTCTCCCGCGTGCCCGTGGTGCGCGAGGGCATGGCCGACAAGATCGTCGACCAGTACGGCTCCCTGCAGGAGATCCTGGAGGCCGTCGACGACGATCCGTCCCGCCTGGGAGAGATCGGCGTCAAGAACCCCGGCGTGCTGGCCAACAGCCTCCACCGCATGTGGGGAAAGGGCGAGTAGCGCATGGCTGCGTCTGAAGAGTCCGGCCGCATGTCCTGCACCTGCCCTTGCACGGAGCGCGTGGAGAACAGCAAGCCGCAGGCAGACACCGTTGCCATCGTGGTCGCCGGAGGCTCCGGCGAGCGCTTTGGAGACCCCCGGGGCAAGCAGTTCGTTGACCTCTGCGGCCTGCCCCTCATGTGCTGGCCCCTCATGGCCCTGGACCGTGCCCCCTCGGTGGCCCACATCGTCATCGTCTGCGCGCCCGACAAGGCCGACGTCGTGAAGTCGGACGTCCTTTCTCGCGTGGTGCTCAAGACCCCGGTGGGCTTTGCCCCCTCGGGCGCCACCCGCCAGGACTCGGTCTACTCGGGCCTCTCCCAGATGCCGGTGGGTTACCCCTTCGTGGCCGTCCACGACGCGGCCCGTCCGCTGGTGGAGGTGCCCATGATTGAGGGCGCCGTAGCCGCCGTGCGCCAGGACGGCCGCCTTGCCGGGGCCATCTGCGCGGCCAGGTCCATAGACACCCTCAAGCTCGTTGAGGGCACCGACATCGTCGCCACGCCGGACCGCACCTTCTACTGGGCGGCGCAGACCCCGCAGGTCTTCCGCACGCGCGAGGTCGTGGCGGCGTACAAGGCCGCCCTCTGGGACGGCTACCAGGGAACGGACGACTCCTCCCTGGTGGAGCGCCACGGTGGCCGCGTCCGCTGCGTGGAGTGCTCGCGCGACAACATCAAGGTGACCATTCCCGAGGACCTCGCCGTGGCCGAGGCCACGCTGGAGCAGCGCCTCGTGGAGGAGGGCTGCGGCAGGCGGCCCGGAAGGGACGTGCAATGATCCGCATTGGGCATGGCTACGACGTCCACCGCATGCAGGAGGGGCGCCGCCTCGTCCTGGGCGGGGTGGACATCCCCTGCGAGCGCGGCCTTCTGGGCCACTCGGACGCGGACGTGGTGACCCACGCCCTCATGGATGCCATCCTGGGCGCCATGCGCGCCGGCGACATAGGCAAGCTCTTCCCCGACACCGACCCGGCCTACGAGGGGGCCGACAGCATCAAGCTGCTCTCCCGCGTGGCCGAGCTCGCCCGCAGCCGCGGCTACCGCATCCTGGACTGCGACTGCACCATTGGCGCGCAGGCCCCAAAGCTCGCCCCCTACCGTGAGCGGATGCGCCGGAACATGGCGGACGCCATGGGCCTTGACCTGGGAAGCGTCGGCCTCAAGGCAACCACCACCGAGCGCCTGGGCTTTGTCGGACGCGAGGAGGGCATGGAAGCCTGGGCCGTGGCGCTTCTGGACGACGGCTGTACCGAGGGGGCTCGGGAGTAGGCACGCCGTCGCCCCTTCCGTGGCACCCCGCCCAAAACCGTGCGACAATAGGCGGTCGATTCTTAGGTAACAGGCAGCGCGCCCCGCGCGGGCGCCGTCAGCAAGGAGTCTCTCGTGCTCGTCTACAACAGCCAGACGCACCGCAAGGAGGAGCTTGTCCCCATCGAGGAGGGCAAGATCCGCATGTACGTCTGCGGCCCCACGGTCTACGACCAGATCCACATTGGCAACGCCAGGACCTTCCTGTCCTTCGACGTCATCCGCCGCTACCTCATGTACAAGGGCTACCAGGTCACCTTTGCCCAGAACCTCACGGACGTTGACGACAAGATCATCAACCGTGCCAACGAGCAGGGCCGCACCGCGGCCGACGTGGCCGAGGAGTTCTCGGCCGCCTTCATCGAGCAGATGCACCGCTTCGGCATCATGGACCCCGACATCCGCCCGCGCGCCACGCGCGAGATCGAGGCCATGCAGGAGATGATCTCCCTGCTCGTCCAGAAGGGCTTTGCCTACCCGGTGCCCTCCGGCGACGTGTACTTCTCAGTGCGCTCCGACCACAACTACGGCATCCTCTCTGGCCGCGACCTGGACCAGCTGCGTGCCGGCGAGCGCGTCGAGGTCAACGACGAGAAGCGCGACCCGTTTGACTTTGCCCTCTGGAAGGCCGCCAAGCCCGGTGAGCCCAGCTGGCCCTCCCCGTGGGGCGAGGGGCGCCCCGGCTGGCACACCGAGTGCTGCGCGATGATCCACCGCTACCTGGGCACGCCCATCGACATCCACGGCGGCGGCGCCGACCTCATCTTCCCGCACCACGAGAACGAGACCGCCCAGGCCATGTGCGCCTGGGACAAGGCCCTTGCCAACACCTGGATGCACGCCGGCATGCTGCGCGTCGACGGCGAGAAGATGTCCAAGTCCCTGGGCAACTTCTACACGCTCAAGGAGGTCCTGGACAAGTACCCGGCCGACGCCGTGCGCCTGCTCATGCTGCAGACCCAGTACCGCGCGCCGCTGGACTTCTCCTTCGAGCGCCTGGACGGCACCGTAGGCACCCTCGAGCGCCTGCAGACCTGCGTGCGCAACCTGCGCTGGGCCGCGCAGAACGCCCCGCAGGACGGCGAGCTCAACGAGACCGACCGCACCCTCGGTCGCGCCATCGACGAGGCCCACGAGGACTTCTGCCGTCAGATGGACGACGACTTCAACACCGCGGGCGGCCTGGCTGCCGTCTTCGCGCTGGTGACGGCCGCCAACACCTACCTGGCCGACGCGGGCGACAACGCCGCTACGGCCGTGTGCCTGCGCGCCGCCGACATGCTCTGCGAGCTCGCCGAGGTCATGGGCATCGACCTTGCCGCAGGCTCCGAGGGCGAGGAGCTCCCCGCCGAGCTGGTGGCGCTTGCCGCCGAGCACGCCGCCTACCAGGGCGACTCTGCCGCCGAGGCCGCCGAGGCCCTTCTGTCCGCCCGTCAGGCGGCCCGCGCCGCCAAGGACTGGGGCCGCGCCGACGCCATCCGCGACGGCATTGCCGCCCTGGGCCTGGTGGTCGAGGACACTGCCTCCGGCGCCCGTCTCCACAAGAAGGCGTAGCCCATGGCAAGAAGACAGCAGCAGGCGGGCGATCGCGGCAGGTCCGGCGCCGCCGGCCAGGGCGGCCGCACCCGCGGCCAGCAGCAGGGTCAGCGCTCCGGGCAGCGCCAGGGCTTCTCGCCCTCCCGCGGCGGAAGGCCGCAGGGAGGCTACGGGGCCCGGCAGCAGGGCAGGAGCGGGCAGCGCCCGCAGGGCAGGGGCTCCGCGGGCCGCTCCGACCTCATAGAGGGGCGTCGTGCCGTCGAGGAGGCGCTGGGCGCTGGCGTTCCGCTCAAGAGCGCCCTCGTGCAGATTCAGTCCCTTGATGCGGACCCGGCGCTCGAGCGCCTTGCCCAGCGCCTGGACGCCGCCGGCGTCTCCGTCGAGCGCGTGCCCAGAAACCGCCTGGACCAGCTCTCCAGCCACGGCGCCCACCAGGGCGTCATCGTGCGGGCAAAGCCGTTCCAGTACGCCGAGCTCGGCGACGTTATTGCCGCCGCGGGCAAGGGCAACGCCCTCGTGCTCGTGCTGGACCACGTGACCGACGAGGGCAACTTTGGCGCCATCGTACGCACGGCCGAGGTCGTGGGCGCGGCGGGCGTGGTCATCGCCAAGGCGCGCTCGGCTAGCGTGGGCGTGGGCGCCTACAAGACGTCCGCCGGCGCCGTCCTGCACATCCCCATCGCACAGGTCTCCAACCTGGCCCGCGCCGTCGAGGAGCTCAAGGCGGCCGGCTTCTGGGCCTGCGCCTCCACGGAGCACGCCACAGACGACGTCTGGAGCGCGCCCCTGGTGGGCAGGGTGGCCCTGGTCATGGGCTCGGAGGGCGAGGGCATCTCTCGCCTGGTGCTCGAGAAGTGCGACTTTGCCTGCAAGCTGCCGCAGCGCGGGCGCGTGGAGTCGCTCAACGTGGCACAGGCCTGCACGGTCATGTGCTACGAGTGGCTGCGCCGAGAGATGTGCGGGGAGGGCACCCGTGGCGTCTAAGCATCGCCTTGACCTCCTGGTGGTCGACGGGTACAACGTCATCTTCAAGTCCGAGCGCTACATGGCGCGCATGGACCGCTCGGGGGTCTCTGATCCCTTCGAGCAGGCCCGCGAGCTGCTCATCTCGGACGTCGCGGCCTACGCCAAGGGCAAGTACGAGCCCATCGTGGTCTTCGACGCTGCCGGAAACGTCTCTCCGGACCGCCCCTACACCACTAGGGGCGGCGTGCGCACGATCTTCTCGGCAACGGGGGAGAGCGCGGACAGCGTGATCGAGCGGCTGGTCACCGAGGAGCGCCTGGTGCCCCGCGCCGTCACCGTGGTCACCAGCGACAGCACTATCAGGGCAACCGTCGGAGGCATTCCGGTCACCAAGATCTCCAGCGACGTGCTGGTCCATGACGTGGACGAGCTTGCCGTTGAGTACGAGCGCGAGAACGCAAACCGCCAGCACCAGCGCATGACCCTGGAGGACCGCCTGTCGCCCGACCAGCGAGAAAAGCTCTGGAAGCTCCTCAGGCAATAATCGGTTACTATCAGTGGGTACCTGCCGGTATGGCTCAATGGCAGAGCAACGGTTTTGTAAACCGTGGGTTGGGGGTTCGACTCCCTCTACCGGCTCCAGAAACTTTTTTGGCCCCAGAGAGATTTCTCTGGGGCCTTATTTGTGCCTCGAGCCCGCATTAGGCGACAAGTGCATGCCCTCTGAGCTGGGAATGTGGTCAAATCGTGGGGAGGATACGCCCGGATGCGGGGTATACGTTGACAAGTTTCTTGATTGCAGCGTATTATCCTTCTCGCTTGCGGGGTGCAAGGCACTTCGCAGGTGCTTGAAAACTGAATGGGGATGTGGCACAGCGGCAACTGCGGCGGACTGTAAATCCGCTCCCTCTGGGTTCCTTGGTTCGAGTCCAAGCATCCCCACCATTCGCCCGTGTAGCTCAGTAGGTAGAGCACTTCGTTGGTAACGAAGAGGTCACCGGTTCGAATCCGGTCGCGGGCTCCATTTCAAGCGCAAGGCACCATGCCGGTGTAGCTCAGCTGGTTAGAGCACGCGGCTCATACCCGCGATGTCACTGGTTCGAATCCAGTCACCGGTACCAGAGCTTCAGGCGGCGGCTTCGGTCGCCGCTAAGCATATGTAGGTAGTAAGTCCCATGGACTGCCCGCGAGGTTGTTCCTAAAGGAGGATGGCAATGGCCAAGGAGAAGTTCGATCGTTCTAAGCCCCACGTAAACATTGGTACCATTGGTCACGTCGACCACGGCAAGACCACCACGACCGCGGCCATCACCAAGGTCCTCTCTGAGACCGAGGGCTGCAAGGCCGACTTCACCGCCTTCGAGAACATCGACAAGGCTCCCGAGGAGCG